>Ga0335082_10000758_pt1 | contig 33730 bp, 34 predicted proteins | sample Lox_Sample_41_FD_206718 | JGI IMG/M metagenome (GOLD analysis project Ga0335082, IMG submission 206718) | Soil microbial communities from Loxahatchee National Wildlife Refuge, Florida, United States - Lox_Sample_4.1 | ecosystem: Environmental > Terrestrial > Soil > Wetlands | place: USA... | reverse complement strand
CAGCAGGCCCAGTGCCGTCTTGCAGTCGGCGATCGTGCCATCGAGCGCCCAGGCGCAGGCCTCTTCCAGCGGCACCCAGTGCACCTGGATCACCTCGGCGTGCTCGTGGGCGCGCGTGGCGGGCGTCAGGCCGCTCGCCATGAACAGGTGCAGCCGCTCGGCGAACACCCCGGGGGAGGGCAGGCAGACCCCCAGAGCGCGCCAGTCGCGCGCCGCGACGCCCGCCTCCTCGATCAGCTCGCGCTGCGCGGTGGCGAGCGGCGGCTCGTGCGGCTCGAGCTTGCCCGCCGGCAGCTCCCACAGCCAGCCGTCGGCCACGTAGCGGTACTGGCGCAGCAGGCACACGCGGTTCGACTCATCGAGCGCTGCGACCGCCGCCCCGCCCGGGTGGTGCACCACCTCCAGCACGGCACGATGACCGTTCGGCAGGACGACCTCGTCGGTGCTGAGGCTCACCACGCGGCCAGAATAGTGCAGGGTCTGCTTTTCGGGCTTCATGGCCGCATCCTAACCGCTGCACGGCCGGCACGCTGCGCGGGGTGCGCGCGGCGTCACACGGCGCGCGCCCTGCAATCGCCAGCCGCGCCGCCCGGCGCGTATAGTCCGGCTGCCACCATGAGCACCACCGCGCACCTGGAAAAACTGAACGCCGCGCAACGCAAGGCCGTGACGCACGGCGAGGCGCTGCCGGAGAAGGGCTGGCAGTCCGGCCCGCTGCTGATCGTCGCCGGCGCCGGTACCGGCAAGACCGACACGCTCGCGCACCGCGTGGCGCACCTGGTGATCAACGGCGTCGACCCGGCGCGCATCCTGATGCTGACCTTCACGCGCCGCGCCGCCACCGAGATGCGCCGCCGCGCACACGACATCACCCGCAAGGCGCTGAACGAGTCGGTGGGCGGCCTCAGCCAGGGCGTCGCGCAGCGCCTGAGCTGGGCCGGCACCTTCCACTCGATCGGCAACCGCCTGCTGCGCCACTACGCGCCGCACCTGCAGCTCGACCCGCACTTCAGCGTCATCGACCGCGGCGACTCCTCGGACCTCATGGACAGCCTGCGCCAGGAGCTCGGGCTCGCCAGCAAGGAGCAGCGCTTCCCGCGCAAGGACACCTGCCTGCAGATCTACTCGAACCGCGTCAACACGCGTACCACGCTCACCGAGACGCTCGAGGGCCACTATCCCTGGTGCGTGCAGTGGGAGCAGGAGCTTGCCAACCTGTTCCGCGCCTACGTCGAGCAGAAGCAGCACTCGCACCTGCTCGACTACGACGACCTGCTCTTGTACTGGCACGGCATGATGTGCGAGCCGCGCCTGGCGCAGCACGTCGGCGCGCACTTCGACCACGTGCTGGTCGATGAGTACCAGGACACCAACCGCCTGCAGGCCGAGATCCTCTACGCCCTCAAGCCCGACGGCGCGGGCGTGGTGGCGGTCGGCGATGACGCGCAGGCCATCTACTCCTTCCGCGCCGCGGCGGTGGAGAACATCCTCGGCTTCCCGCAGCGCTACGAGCCGCCCGCCGAGGTGGTGACGCTGGCGCAGAACTACCGCTCGACGCAGCCGGTGCTGGACGTGGCCAACGCGGTCATGGCCGAGGCGCCGCGCCAGCATCGCAAGTACCTGCTGTCGGTGCGCGGCGATGGCCCGCGGCCGAGGGCGGTCACCGTCGATGAGCTGCAGACCCAGGCGGAGTACATCGGCGCCGAGGTGCACAAGCGCCGCGAGGCGAGCGTGCCGCTGCGCCGCCAGGCGGTGCTGTTCCGCAGCGCCAGCCACAGCGACCTGCTCGAGGTCGAGCTCACCAAGCGCAAGATCCCCTTCACCAAGTACGGGGGACTGAAGTTCCTCGAGGCGTCCCACATCAAGGACCTGATCGCGGTGCTGCGCTGGGCGGACAACCCGCACAACGCGCTCGCCGCCTTTCGCACGCTGCAGCTGCTGCCGGGCATGGGGCCGGTGAACGCGCGCGCCGCGCTCGATCACTTCGAGGCCGGCGGCCACAGCTTCGAGGCGCTCAAGAGCTTCAAGCCGCCGCAGACCCCGGAGATCGAGTGGGAGCGCATGCTCAAGCTGTTCGCCGAGCTGTGCGAGCCGCAGCGCGCCTGGGCCGGCCAGATCGGCCTGGTGCGCGACTGGTACCGGCGGCACTTCGAGCGCCTCTACGAACACTTCCACACGCGCCAGGGCGACCTCGAGCAGCTCGAGCTGCTCTCGGGCCAGTTCCCCTCGCGCGAGCGCTTCCTCAGCGAGCTCACGCTCGATCCGCCGAACGCCACCAGCGATCTTGCCGGCCGGCCGACGCTCGATGAGGACTTCCTGGTGCTCTCGACCATCCACTCCGCCAAGGGCATGGAGTGGGACACCGTGTACGTGCTGAACGTGGTCGACGGCAGCTTCCCGTCCGAGTTCGCCACCGGCAAGGCGGAGCTGATCGAGGAGGAGCGGCGGCTCCTGTACGTCGCCCTGACGCGGGCGCAGAACGATCTGTTGCTGATGATGCCGCTGAAGTTCCACGTGACGCACCAGTCGCGCCAGGGCGATGCGCACGTCTACGGCGGCCGCAGCCGCTTCGTCACCGAAAAGGTGCAGAAGACGCTCGAGCCGCACACCTTCCACTCCTCCGCAGCCGGCGCCGGCGATGCGCTGCAGGAGGCGGAGGCGCCGGTCACGGTGGACGTCGGCGCGCGGCTGCGCGACATGTGGTGAGTACGGCTATTTCACCGGCTTCACGAAACGCATCGTGAAGCGGTCGCTCTCGCCGATGGCGGCGTACTTGTCGTGGTCCTTGTCGCCGAGGCGGTACGAGGGCGGCAGCGTCCACACACCCTGCTCGTAGTTCTTGGTGTCGTTCGGGTTCGAATTGACCTGCGACTTGCCGACCAGCCGAAAGCCCGCCGCCTCGATCAGCTTGATGGCGTAGTCCTCGTTGACGTAGCCGCTCTTGGCGCGCGGATCCTGCGGCACGGCCGGGTTGCCGCGATGATCGACGACGCCGAGGATGCCGCCGGGCTTCAGGGCCCGGTAGAGCGTCGCGAACACCTGCGCGCTGTCGCCGGCGGCCATCCAGTTGTGCAGGTTGCGGAAGGTGAGCGCCATGTCGAGCGAGTTCGGCGCCACCACGTTGCCGCCGTCGGTGGGCATGGTGACGAGCAGCACCTTGTCGTAGAGCTCCGGATTCGCGGCGAGCTTGGCGTCGAACTCGGCGCGCCGCCTGGCGGCGTAAGTGCTCTTGGGGTCGGGGGTGAGCACCGCGGCGTAGTACTTGCCCCTCTCGCGCAGCAGCGGCGCGAGGATCTCGGTGTACCAGCCCGGCTCCGGCCACACTTCCAGCACGCTCATCTCCGGGCGGATGCCGAAGAACAGCAGCGTCTCCTTCGGGTGCCGGTAGGGATCGCGCGCGCGGTTGGCTTCCGAGCGCTGCGCCCCGGCGAGGATGCGGGTGAGATCCTCCTGCGTACTCTCGCGCGTGCTCTGTGCCGCGCACGCCGCGAGCAGCAGCACGCTGAAGATCAGCACGGCGGACTTGCGGTACCCGGACATGTGTTGCGTCTCTCTCGGACCTCGCGGGAAGCGGCGCGCGCGCAGCGGCGAGCTAAAAAACCCCGCACGAGGCGGGGTTTCTTTAGTTACAACCGCTGGAGAGCTTGAGACTGTCAGCGGCGGAACGGGCCGCCACCCTGGCGGGGGCGCTGGGGACGCTCCTGTGCTTCGTTGACGCGCAGCGGCCGGCCGTTCATCTGAAAGCCGTTCAGGGCCTGGATTGCGCTCTGCGCTTCAGCCTGAGGCATGTCGACGAACCCGAAACCACGGGGCTTGCCGGTTTCCCGGTCATTGATGAGTTTCACCGATTCCACTTTGCCGTGCCGTTCAAACAGGGCCTTCACGTCCTGTTCGGTGGCGTTGAAAGGCAGGTTGCCCACGTAAATCGTCGTCATCCGGGACTCTCTCTTGGGAAAGCGGACAGCGGCGCACCGCACGCGTCGGTCGCATGTACCGCGTGAAATAAACAGGTCAAGGCTTCAAGGCACACGATCGGTTGGAGTCAATGTGCAGCGCTTGGGCCGCAGGCCTGCACCTGCGTTCGCGCACGGATGGGAGGCGCGGGGCGGGAGACGAAATCAACACGTTCAAACAAGGCGCACTCATCCACGACGGATACGAACGCCCGTATCATGCTACTCCCGGCCCTTGCGGTACGCAAACCAGGGAGCTCGTCCCCGTGCAGGCACTGCTCGTTTCCGCGGGGGTCGTGGCCCTGGCCGAGATCGGCGACAAGACACAGCTCTTGGCGCTGGTGCTGGCGGCCCGCTTCCGCGCCCCGCTGCCGGTGATCGCCGGGATTTTCGCCGCTACCCTGGCCAACCACTTGCTCGCCGGGGCGCTCGGGACGCTGCTCGCCGCCTCCATCAGCCCGCAGATCATGCGCTGGGCCCTGGCGCTGTCCTTCTTCGCCACGGCGGCCTGGATGTTCCTTCCCGACCAGGAGCCCCCGGGGCAGGGGCCGTCGGGCTTCGGGGCCTTCGGCACCACCCTGGTGTCGTTCTTTCTCGCCGAGATCGGTGACAAGACCCAGCTTGCCACCGTGGCGCTGGCGGCCAAGTACCAGCAGCTGCTGCCGGTCGTGGCGGGCACGACCGCGGGCATGCTGCTCGCCAACGTGCCGGTGGTGTACCTGGGGGGCGCGGCCGCCAGTCGCATCCCGCTCAAACTCGTGCACCGCATCGCGGCCGCCGCCTTCGTGGTGCTCGGCATCCTCGCGCTCCTCGGCCACACCGGTCTCGAGTGAGCGTTGCTCGCGACGGGCAGTGACGCTCGAGGCCCCGCTTGTATTTAACTAACAGGTTAATTACTATGTTGGTTAAATATGAACACCAGCGACCGCCTCAGCATCACGCTCAACGCTCTCGCCGATCCGACGCGGCGCGCGATCCTGGCGCGACTGGCGCGCGGCGAGGCGACGGTGAACCAGCTCGCCGAGCCCTTCGCCATCAGCCTGCCCGCGGTCTCGCGCCACCTGAAGGTGCTGGAGTCGGCGGGGCTGATCGTGCGCAGCCGCGACGCCCAGCGTCGCCCGTGCCGCCTCGACCCGCAGCCGCTGAAGGCGTTGGCGGGCTGGCTCGAGCGCTACCGACGCTTCTTCGACGGGAGCTTCGATCGCATGGACGTCTATCTGGATGAGATCACCAAAGGAGCCCGACATGAACGCAAGAGCTGAGGAGCGCGCCGGCGAGGGCGCTTACGAGCTCGCCATCACGCGCAGCTTCGATGCGCCGCCGGCGCTGGTGTACCGGCTGTGGTCGCAGCGCGAGCACATGATCCGCTGGTGGGGGCCGAAGGACTTCACCTGCACCGCCCTCGAGATGGACTTCCGCGTGGGCGGGCGCTGGCGCGCCTGCATCCGCTCGGCGCAGCGCGGCGCGAGCTGGATGGGGGGTGTGTACCGCGAGATCGAGCCCGAGCGGCGCCTGGTATTCACCTTCGCCTGGGAGGACGGCCGCGATCAGCCGGGGGTGGAGACCCTGGTCACGGTGACCTTCGAGGCGGCCGCCGGCAGGACGCTGCAGAGCTTCCACCAGGCGCCCTTCGTGCGCCGCGAGGGACGCGACGATCACCTCAAGGGCTGGGGCTCAGTGTTCGAGAGCGAGAACGACTACCTGCGCGGGCTGGCGGGGGCCGGCTCGTGATCACCATCTTTGCCTACCAGCAGGTGCCGCCGATGGTGCAGGGCCTGGTGCGCGACCTGCGGGTGCGCTGGGCGCTGAAGGAGGCCGGACTTGAGTACCGCACGCAGCTGCTCGGCCCGGGAGAGAACAAGCAGCCGCCCTATCGCGCTCTGCAGCCTTTCGGGCAGGTGCCCGCGTACCGGGAGGACGAGCTGGTGATGTTCGAGTCGGGGGCCATCGTGCTGCACATCGGCGCGAAGAGCACGGCGTTGCTGCCCGCGCAGCCCGCGGCGCGGGCGCGCGCCACCTGCTGGCTGCTCGCCGCCCTCAACACCCTCGAGCCGGTGGTGCAGCAGCTCACCGAGATCGACCTGTTCTTCCCCCAGGCGCCCTGGGCCAACGAGCGGCGAGCGCTCATCGAGCAGCGCCTGCGCATGCGCCTCGCTGAACTCGCGGCCGCCCTCGGCGCGCGCGCCTACTTCGAGGAGCGCTTCACCGCCGGAGATCTCATGATCGCCACCGTCCTGCGCTTCCTCAGGCACACGACGCTGGTCACGCAGGACCCGGTGCTCGGCCCGTATCTGGCGCGCTGCGAGGCGCGCCCGGCGTTCCAGGAGGCGCACGCCGAGCAGCTGGCGGCCTTCGCCGCCTAGGCAAATCGCCGCCGCGCTTCAGGCGCCGGCGGGCTCGAGGTAGGCGTAGCCGTCGAGCTCGCGCTCGTAGAAGCGCTTGAGGGCCTGGCTCTCGGCGAGTGTCATGCGGCCATCGCGGATGGCGCGCTCGCAGTCGCGGGCCAGCGCCGGGTACAGCTCGGCGACGTCGTACTCCATGTACTCGAGCACCTTGTTGGCGGTGTCGCCCTTGACGATCTCCTCGATCCACCAGCCACCCTCATCGTGCAGGCGCACGTGCACCACGTGCGTGTCGCCGAAGAGGTTGTGCAGGTCACCGAGGGTCTCCTGGTAGGCGCCCACCAGGAAGGCCGCGAGGTAGTAGCGCTCGCTGCCGTGCAGGTCGTGCAGCTCGAGGGTGCGCTTGACGTCGCGCAGCGAGACGAAGTGATCGATCTTGCCGTCGGAGTCGCAGGTGATGTCCGCCAGCACCGCGGTGCGCGTCGGGCGCTCGGCGAGGCGGTGGATCGGCATGATGGGGAACAGCTGATCGATCGCCCAGCTGTCCGGCAGCGACTGGAACACCGAGAAGTTGCAGAAGTAGGTGTCCGAGAGGATCGACTCCAGGTCCTCGAGCTCCTCGGGCAGCCGCTCGAGCTTGCGGCAGGAATCGCGGATCTTGGCGCAGGTCGCCCAGTAGAGCCGCTCGGCCAGCCCGCGGAACTCGAGCGACAGCAGCCCGAGGTTGAACATCTGCAGCACCTGCTCGCGCGCGGTGAGGGCGTCGTGGTAGCACTCCACCAGGCGCCGCTCGCTCACGGTGCGAAACGCATCGAACAGGTCGTGCACCGGCTGCGGCAGCTCCTCGCTCCCCTGGTAGTCCTGCGCCGGATCGCCGGTGACCTGGAACTTGTCGAGCGCGGAAGAGCCGAGCACGTCGAAGATCAGCACGCTGGAGTAGGCGGCGATCGCGCGCCCGGACTCGCTCACGATCATCGGGTGCGGGATGTCGCGCGCGTTGCACACGCTCGCCACGCGGTACACCACGTCGTTGGCGTACTCGGTGAGGGTGTAGTTCATCGAGGACGAGAAGTTCGTGCCGCTGCCGTCGTAGTCGACCCCGAGGCCGCCGCCGACGTCGATGTACTGCAGCCCCGCGCCCATCAGCTTGAGTTCCGCGTACACGTGCGCGAGCTCATTGATGGCCTCCTTGACGCGGCGGATGTCCTGCAGCTGGCTGCCGGGGTGGCAGTGCACCAGCTGCAGGCAGTCGAGCATGTCGTGGCTCTTGAGCACGTTGAAGAGCTCGAGGATCTCGGTGACGAACAGGCCGAACTTGGACTTGTCGCCCGCCGAGGCGCTCCAGCGCCCCGAGCCCTCGCTGAAGAGCTTGACGCGCACCCCGAGACGCGGGCGCACCTGGTAGGCGCGGGCGTGCTTGAGGATCAGCCCGAGCTCCTCGAAGTTCTCGACCACCGGGATGATGGTGCGGCCGAGCTTGGTCGCGAGCGTCACCGCCTCGATGTAGCTGTCGTCCTTGAAGCCGTTGCAGACGATCAGGCGCTCGGGGGCGTTCTCGGTCATCGCCATCACGGCGAGCAGCTCGGGCTTGGAGCCGACCTCCAGCCCGAAGCCGAACTCCTTGCCGTAGCGGTACACCTCCTCGACCACCAGGCGCTGCTGGTTGACCTTGATCGGGAAGACCGCGGCGTAGCGGTTCTTGTAGTCGTTCTCGAGGATCGCCTGCGCGAAGGAGTCGTGCAGCCGGCGCAGGCGGTGCGCGAGGATGTCCGAGAAGCGCACCACCACCGGGGTCGTCAGGTCGCGCGCCTTGAGCCCCTCGACCACCTCGAACAGGTCGATCTCGTGCCCCTCGGTGGTGTCCGGGCGCACCACCACGTGCCCCTCGGCGTTGACGCCGAAGTAGCCCTTGCCCCAGGCGCGCACGTTGTACAGCTCGCGTGAGTCGGCCACTTCCCAGGGCTGGGCGGGATTGAATTTGCGACCACCGTTGACGGCGGTCTTGGGATCGGCAGCCACGGGGCGCGTTATATCAAAAATGTGTGTGAAGTAAGAGTGGCGTGCCGCCCTAAATCCTCACGGGCCGCGCGCGATGGCGTGCGCCGGATCACGGATCCACTCGCTCCAGGAGCCGCCGTACAGCCGCGCGCCGGGCAGACCGGCGACCTCGAGCGCGAGCAGGTCGTGGCAGGCGCTCACGCCCGAGCCGCACATGAGGATGGCACGCGCGGCGGAGCCGCCGCCGAGGGTCGCCTCCCAGCGCCGGTGCAGCTCGCGCGGCTCGAGAAAGCGCCCGTCGGCGCCGAGGTTGCCGGCGAAGGGGTGGTTGCGCGCCCCGGGGACGTGGCCGGCGATCGGATCGATGGTCTCGTTCTGGCCGGCGAAGCGGTCGGCGGCGCGCGCATCCACGAGCAGCGTCTCGCCGCGCCTGAGGGCGCCGGAGGCGACGAGCTGCGCGATGCGCTCGCTCGTCACGTGCGCGCCGGGCTGCTCGTGCGCGCTGAAGTGGCGCGCCGGGCGGGGCTGCGCCTCGCTCGCGACCGGCAGCCCCGCGCGCTCCCAGGCGGCGAAGCCGCCGTCGAGCACCGCGACCTCGGCGTGTCCGAGCCAGCGCAGCAGCCACCACAGCCGCGCGGCGTACATGCCGGGGCCCTGGTCGTAGGCGATCACCTGCACGCGCGCATCGATCCCGAGCCGCCCGAAGGTGGCGGCGAGGGCGGTGACGGCCGGCAGCGGATGGCGGCCGCTCGCAGGTCCCACCGCCCCGGACAGGTCGCGCTCGAGGTCGGCGTACACCGCATGCGGCACGTGGCCCGCGGCGAAGGCCCGCGCGCCCCACTCGGGCCGGGTCAGCTCGAAGCGGCAGTCGACGATCGCCCAGTCGGGATCTGCGAGATGCGCCGCCAGCTCCTGCGGCTCGATCAGCGTGCGCGGCATCGGTGTCTCCCTGCGAGCGAGTGCGGCTGTGCCCGCGGCGCATTTTCGGCGCTGCGGGGTTGTCGTTACAATCATCCTCCCCGGGGGCGCGGAGGCACGATGGCTATCGAGGTTTACTGGGGCAGTGGCAGTCCCTTCGCGTGGCGCGTGCTCCTGGCGCTGGAGTTCAAGCGCCTGCCCTACGTGAGCCACCTGCTGCAGTTCTCCAAGCAGGAGCACAAGTCCCCGCAGATGCTCGCCCTGAACCCGCGCGGGCGCGTGCCGGTGCTGAAGGACGGGGACTACGTGTGCTTCGAGTCCCTCGCCATCCTCTACTACCTCGACCGCAAGTACCCGCAGCCACCGCTCTTCGGGCACAGCGCCGAGGAGGCCGGCGTGATCATGCGGGTGATCTGCGAGTACCAGGCCTACATCGAGCCGAACGTCACGCGCATCGCCCGGGCGATCTTCTTCGAGAATGATCCGGCGGTGCTCGAGAGCGACGAGGTCACGGCCGCGATGCACGCGGTGGCGAACGAGGCGCGCACCATCGAGGGGCGGCTCTCCAAGTCCGAGTGGATCGTCGGCGATGCCTACTCCGCGGTCGACATGGTGATCTTCCCCGGCATCCAGCTGCTCAAGCGCGCCCTGGAGAAGCCGCAGGCGCGGGCGCTGTCCTCGCGCTTCATGCCGGTGGAGGTCAACTACCCGGCGCTCGGGCGCTGGCTGGAGCGCGTTGCGGCGCAACCCGGCTACGAGCGCACCTATCCGCCGCACTGGCGCGGCTGACTGGCGCCGCGCGGCGACGCGGCCTGCGGCGAAAATTGAGCCGCAGCCTGGGGAATTGCTACGCTGCGGGAACGCGCACTGTCGCGCGCCCGCCGAGGATCCCTTAAAGCGATAATCATGAGCAACAGCCACAAGATTCACGTCGACTTCCCGGGCCGGATCGTGTTCGTTGGATTCGGCAGCATCGGCCAGGGCGTCCTGCCGCTCGTCCTGCGCCATATCGGCATTACACCCGACCGCGTCACCATCGTGACCGCCGAGGACAAGGGGAGCGAAGAGGCTGCCAAGTTCGGCATCAAGTTCGTCAAGGAACGCCTGACGCGCGAGAACTTCCGCCGCGTGCTCAATCCGCTGATCGGCCGCGGCGACTTCCTCATCAACGTCTCCGTCGAGGTCTCGAGCATCGCCCTCATCAAGCTGTGCTGGGAAAAGGGCGCGATGTATCTGGACACCTGCATCGAGCCGTGGCCGGGCGGCTACACCGACCCGACGGTGCCGGCGGCCAAGCGCACCAATTACGCGCTGCGCGAGGAGGCCCTGGCGCTGCGCGCCGGCAACGCGCGCGCCCCGACCGCGGTGCTCACCCATGGCGCCAACCCCGGGCTGGTCTCGCACTTCGTCAAGCAGGCGCTGCTCAACATCGCCGCCGACACCGGCGTGGACGCCGGCAATCCCACGGCGCGCGCCGACTGGGCGGCTCTGGCGCGCAAGCTCGGCATCAAGGTGGTGCACGTCGCCGAGCGCGACTCGCAGGTCGCCAGCAAGCCGAAGCTGCCCGGCGAGTTCGTCAACACCTGGTCGGTGGACGGCTTCGTCAGCGAGGGCTGCCAGCCGGCCGAGATGGGCTGGGGCACGCACGAGCGCAACTTCCCGCGCGACGGCAAGCGCCACGACGGCGGCTGCCAGGCGGCGATCTACCTGATGCAGCCGGGCGCGGCCACGCGGGTGCGCACCTGGACCCCCAAGGCCGGGCACTTCCACGGCTTCTGCATCACGCACAGCGAGGCGATCTCGATCGCCGACTACTACACGGTGCGCGAGGGCGCGACCGTGGCCTACCGCCCGACCGCGCACTACGCCTACCACCCGAGCGACTCGGCGGTGATGTCGGTGCACGAGCTCGCCGGGCGCAACTACGTGCAGCAGGAGCGCCAGCGCATCCTCATGGACGAGATCACCAGCGGCATCGACGAGCTCGGCGTGCTGCTCGCCGGCCACAAGAAGAATGCCTACTGGTACGGCTCGCAGCTGTCCATCGAGGAGGCGCGCAAGCTGTGCCCCTACAACAACGCCACGAGCCTGCAGGTGTGCGTCGCGGTGCTCTCCGGGGTCATCTGGGCGATGGAGAACCCGAACCTCGGCATCGTCGAACCCGACGAGATGGACTTCCGGCGCAACCTCGAGATCTGCATGCCGTACCTGGGTCCCGTGGTCGGGGAGTACACCGACTGGACGCCGCTGCACGAGCGCGAGCGGCTGTTCCCGGAGGACCTCGACAAGACCGATCCGTGGCAGTTCAAGAACGTGCGCGTGATCTGGTAGCGGGCCCTCAGGGCGCCTCGTACTCGATCGCGACGATCACCGCCACGCGGCTGCCGCCCGGGGCCTCGACACTGACCTCATCGTCGAGCCGCCGGGTGAGCAGCGCCCGCCCGAGCGGGGAGTCCATGCTGATGTAGCCGGCGGCCATGTCGAACTCGTCGGGGCCGACGATGCGGTGGCGGCTGCGGCTGCCGTCCTCGGCCTCGAGCTCGACCCAGGCTCCGAAGTACACCCGACGCGGGTCCGCCGGCGGCTGCTCCACCACCACCATGCCCTCGAGGCGCCGGCGCAGGAAGCGCACGCGCCGGTCGATCTCGCGCAGGCGGCGCTTGCCGTAGGTGTATTCGGCGTTCTCCGAGCGGTCGCCCTGCGCGGCCGCGGCCTGCACCGCCCGGGTGACGCGCGGGCGCTCCTCGCGCCACAGCTGCTCGAGCTCGCCGCGCAGGCGCCGCTCGCCCGCCCGCGTGATGTATTTGGAGCCGGATGGCTCGCGCGCCCGGTAGCGCCCCATGCTGTGCGCGGATCCTGTGAATTATGTCGCACTCACTATGACCGGATTCGGGCTTTCTGTGGAGCGTTTCACGGACCCCCCGCCGCCACGCTACTACGCTAAAAACCGTGGCTACCAAGTACTACACGCACTTCGTGACCCACAGCGGCAAGGCGAAACACCCCGGGCCGGGCAACGAGTGGAGTGGTGTGGTGGAGCTGCGCGAGCCGCTGACGCAGACGCGGGCGAACCGCGAACTGCGCGCGCTCCTGGCACAGAGCTTTGACCTGGACTCGGACGACATCCGGATCCTGCACTGGGCACGATTGCACTGACGTATCCCCTGGCGGACTTCCTTCCCTTCATCGAAGGTCCGCCCTTACCAACCCCAGGCCTCAAAACCTGGGGTTTTTTTTCGTCTTCCGCATCGTGAACCCAACCCGCCTGCGCGCACCGCACAGGTACGGCCTGCGCTTACCCGCATAAGCTCCGAGGTGCGTGCCGTCCGAGGCACACTCGCGCGCGCTCGCCGCGCCGTTGACCGTGGTGCAGTGCGGCGGTGTCGACGGGCCTTTCACGCACGTGTGACAATCCGCCGGCCCCCGAAACGGGCGGGGCCGGAAGAGAAATAAGGAGAAGTTCGATGCGTGCGTGGTCCTATGCCTTGCTGCTCGCCGCCGCTGTGCTCTGCCTGCCGGGCTGCGGTTACAACACCCTGCAGCAGAAAGATGAGGCCGTGAAGGCGGCCTGGTCGGAAGTGGTCAACCAGTACCAGCGCCGGGCGGACCTCATCCCGAACCTGGTGAACACCGTCAAGGGCTACGCCGCCCAGGAGCAGAAGGTGCTGATCGGCGTGACCGAGGCGCGCGCCAAGGTCGGCTCGATCCAGGTGACGCCCGAGATCCTCAACAACCCGGAGCTGTTCGCCAAGTACCAGGCCGCGCAGGGCCAGCTCACCTCGGCCCTGAAGAGCCTGCTCGCGGTGACGGAGAACTATCCGCAGCTGAAGTCCGACCAGAACTTCCGCGACCTGCAGTCGCAGCTCGAGGGCACGGAGAACCGCATCACCGTGGCACGCAACCGCTACATCCAGGCGGTGCAGGACTACAACGTGACGGTGCGGCAGTTCCCGGTGAACCTGACGGCCAAGATCTTCGGCTATCCGGTGAAGCCGAACTTCACCGTCGAGAACGAGCAGCAGATCTCCACCGCGCCCACGGTGAGCTTCGATACCAGCGCGCCGGCCGCCCCGGGGACGCCGCCGAAGCAATGAGTCCCGCGCTGCGCCTTGCCCGCGTCCTCGCGGGCTTCGCGCTGCTGTGGCTGTGCGGCCCCGGCCTGCCGGCCTTCGCCCAGGACCTGCAGCCGATCCCGAAGCTCGCCGCGCGGGTCACCGACCTCACCGGCACGCTGACCGCCGAGCAGCAGAACGCGCTCGAGCAGAAGCTCGCCGCCTTCGAGGCGGCCAAGGGCTCGCAGCTCGCGGTGCTGCTCGTGCCGAGCACCCAGCCCGAGCAGATCGAGCAGTACTCGATCCGCGTGGTCGAGGCGTGGAAGCTCGGTCGCGGCACCGTCAACGGCCACCGCGTCGATGACGGCGCGCTGCTGCTCATCGCCAAGAACGATCACCGCGTGCGCATCGAGGTGGGCTATGGGCTCGAGGGCGTGCTCACCGATGCCATGTCCAACCGCATCATCGACGAGACCATCAAGCCCGCCTTCCGCCAGGGCAATTTCTACGGCGGCATCGACGGGGCGCTCGATCAGATGATGAAGCTGATCGATGGCGAGCCGCTGCCGCCGCCGGAGCATCAGTGGCAGGGCGCGCACCGCGGCTCCGGGCAGAACCTGCTGCCGGGGATCCTGTTCGCGGTGCTGATCGGCTCGGTGTTCCTGCGCGGTCTGTTCGGCCGTACGCTCGGCTCGGCGCTCACCGGCGTCGGCGCGGGCGCGCTCATGTACCTGGCCGGCTACGCCCTGGTGTTCGCCGGTGTCGCCGGCGTCGCGGCGTTTTTCATCACGCTGCTCATGGGCTTCGCCGGCAACGGCACCGGCTGGTCCAGCCGCGGCGGCGGCTACGGCGGTGGCTGGGGAGGTTTCGGCGGCGGTGGCTTCGGGGGCGGCAGCTCCGGCGGTGGTGGCTTCGGCGGCGGTGGCGGCGGCTTCGGGGGCGGTGGTGCCTCCGGGGGCTGGTAGGGCGGGCGCCATGAAGCTCATGCGTACGCTGCGCCACGTCTGCACCACGCGCTGGAGCACGCGGGCGCGCTTCCCGCGCGCCACCCTGGAGGCGATCGAGGCGGCGATCCGCGAGTGCGAGGACCGCCACGGCGGGCAGATCCGCTTCGTGGTCGAGAGCGCTCTCGACCTGCCGCAGCTGTGGCACGACCTGCCGCCGCGGGTGCGGGCGCTGCAGCTGTTCGGGCAGTTCGGGGTGTGGGACACCGCCCACAACAACGGCGTCCTCATTTATGTGCTGATGGCCGACCACGACGTCGAGATCGTCGCCGACCGCGGCATCGCGCAGCACGTGCCCCAGGCGGAGTGGCAGGCCGTGTGCCGGCAGATGGAGAGCCATTACCGCGCCGCGCGCTTCAAGGACGGCTCGGTGGTCGGGATTCTGGGCGTCGGGGCGCTGCTCGGACGGCATTTCCCGGGCGCCCGGGGCGGGGCCGACGAGCTGCCGAACCAGCCGGTGCTCCTGTAGCGCAACGCCGACACAGGCGCCGGGCACACATAGTTCATAATCGGCGACCCATGAGACTCACCACGACCCGCGCGGGGCTGGCGGCCCTGCTGCCGTGCCTGACGCTAGCCGCCTGTTCCCTCTTCAGTGGCCACCAGAAAGCCCCGCCGCCGCCCCCAGCCCCGCCACCGCCGCCGCCGGCCGAGCCGCCGCCGGTCGCGAACGAGCGTTTCGAGCTCGCCCCCGGGCAGGACGTGGTCGGGGTGGTGCAGGTGGTGAAGGCCTCCAAGGAGGACACGCTCACCGACATCGCGCGCCGCTTCAACGTCGGCTACGAGGAGATCACGCGCGCCAACCCGAAGGTCGACCCCTGGCTGCCGGGGGAGGGGACCGAGATCATCGTGCCCAGCGAGTTCGTGCTGCCGGACGCACCCCGCACCGGGCTCGTCATCAACATCGCCGCGATGCGGGTCTACTATTTCCCGACGCCGAAGAAGGGCGAGCGGCAGGTGGTCTACACCCACCCGATCGGCATCGGCAAGGTCGGCTGGCGCACCCCCGAGGGCGTCACCAAGATCGTGCGCCGGCAGAAGGATCCCACCTGGCGCGTGCCGGTCTCGGTACGCAAGGAGCACCACGAGAACGGTGAGGAGCTCGAGCCGGTGATCGGCCCCGGGCCCGACAATCCCCTCGGCCGCTACGCCTTCTACCTCGAGTGGCCGAGCTACCTGATCCACGGCACCAACAAGCCCGCCGGCGTCGGGCTGCGCTCGAGCCACGGCTGCATCCGCCTCTACCCGGAGGACATCGAGCAGTTCTTCAACCTGGTGCCGATCGGCACGCAGGTGCGCGTCGTCAACCAGCCGCTGCCTTTCGGCTGGCGTGACGGACAACTTTACATGCAGCCCTACGACGTGCTCGAAGACGATGCCCGTGCGAAGGTGCAGCAGAGGCTCTCGAGCAAGACCCTGAGCCCGCACGTGCAGCAGCAGCTGCAGAAGAGCCATCAGCAGGTCAACTGGCAGCTGGCCGAGCAGCTCACGCGCGACCCGCGCGGCATCCCGGTGCCGGTCACCTCAGCGGACATAAGTCTGGAGCAGCTGCTCGCCGCCGCGCCGCGCGTGCAGAACATGGTGCCGGAGGGCTCCACCTGGGACGGCGAGTCCGACCTGCCGATGGACGAGGGCACTTTCAAGCAGATGATCTCCGATATCGAGCCCGGCAGCGCGCCTGCGGGCAGCGGCAGCGCACCCGCCGCCAGCGCCGCCGGCGGTGCCAAGGGACAGGCTGCGGTCGCGCCGAAGAACGGCAGCTGAGGCGCGCGTGACGCATGAGGCGCTCTCGGAGTGGCTGCAACTGATGCTCGCGGAGATCGCACGCAAGCAGGAGGAGCTCGAGCGCGCGCGCGTCGAGGCGGCGCGTCGCAGCGCCGAGGCCGATGCCGCCGCGCGTGACGACGCCGCGAACTCGCAAAAGCGTCGATAAACTTTCCACTCGCACTGACGGATTAGCTGACAACGCGCGGACAGCGTGTGTTAGAGTCGCGCCGGCAGACCAAGAGGCGCTTGAGTGGCCGACAGCCCCGCGTCCGGCATACAACTCGCACAACAAAGCCGAACGGATCACGCGATAGCCCGCGTGGCGACAGGAGTCGTCGCCTTCGTAGGTCGCACGCTCAAGGGGCCGGTCAACCAGCCCGTCGCCGTCACCAGCTTTGTCGAGTTCCAGCAGCACTTCGGTGGGCTGTGGCAGCCCTCGACGCTCTCCTACGCGGTCGAGCAGTTCTTCGAGAACGGCGGGCGCGAGGCGCGTATCGTGCGCGTGGTGAACGGCGCGCGGCCGCCGACCCTGACGCTGCCCGCCTCGGGCGGCGTGCTGCGCCTGAGCGCGCTCAACCCCGGCTCGCGCGAGTACCTGCGTGCCTCGGTCGACTACGACGGGCTCACGGCCGCCGATGCCGAGCGCTTCAACCTCGTGGTGCAGCGCGTGCGCACCGCGGGCTCCGAGCTGGTGGAGGATCAGGAGATCTACCGCCGCGTCTCGATCACGCCGGGCTCCGGACGCTTCGTGAGCGACGTGCTGCTCGAGTCGCGCCTGGTGCGCGTGCTCGGCGGGGTGCCGGCGCAGCGCCCGGAGCGCTCCGCCGGCGGCCCGGGTGGTGTGGCCGTGGGCTACACGCTCTCCAACCCCGACGGCGACGACGGCGCGCCGCTCACCGACTACGACATCATCGGTGCCTCCGGCACCGGCACCGGACTGTTCGCGCTCGAGGGCGCCGCGCGCTTCAACCTGCTGTGCATTCCACCGCTCACCCGCGAACGCGACGTCGGCCTCTCGACGCTGCTGGTCGCCGCGCGCGTGTGCCGCGAGCGCCACGCGCTGCTGGTGGTCGACCCGCCGGCCTCCTGGACTACCCCGCGCGCGGCCCTCGATGCGCTGCGCCGCTGGCCCTTCCGCAGCGACAGCGCGGTGCTCTACTACCCGCGCATCCAGGCCTTCGACCGGCTGCGCGGCCGCGTCGAGGTGTTCGGCTCCTGCGGTGCGGCCGCCGGCATGATCGCCCGCTCGGACGAGACCTGGCCGGTGTGGGCCGCGGCGGAGAGCGAGGAGGCGATCCTGCGTCCGGGCCTGCGGCCGGCGGTGGCGGTCAACGACGCAGAAAGGGTACGGCTCGCGCAGGCGGGCGTGAACACGCTGCTCGTGGTGCGCGGCGGTCCACGCACCGGCGTGAGCCCGCGCACGCTCGCCGCCGGTGGCAGCGGGGCCTCGGACTGGAAGTACCTCTCGGCGCGGCGCCTGGCGCTGTTCGTCGCCGCGAGCATCGAGCAGGGCACGCGCTGGGTGCTGCTCGAGCACAACGGCCCGGCGACCTGGGAGCGGGCCCAGGCGCAGGTCGAGGCCTTCCTCGATGAGCTCGCCGCCGAGGGCGCTTTCGCGGGCGGCGCCCCCGAGGAGAGTCACTTCGTCATCGCCGACGAGCGCGTCAACCGCGAGCAGACCCTCGCCGAGGGCAAGTTCAACCTGCTGTTCGGCTTTGCGACCAGCAAGCCCGGGGCCTTCGACACCTGGCTCGTGACCCACCGCGCCGGCGCGAGCCGCGTGCGGCCGGTGTCGGTGAACCGCTCGGCGACGGCCAAGAACCGCGTCGAGTGGGAGATCGAGACCTCGATCCTGCGCGGCTGAGGGCCTAGCTGCGGCGGCCGAAGCCGCCGCCGCCGGGCGTCAGCACGCTAAGCTCATCCCCGGCGTCGACCTCGAAGCGCGCCGTCGCCCCGAGGCTCTCGCAGCTGCCGTCGGCGCGGCGGATATGGGCCGCGCCGCGCGCGCCGCTGTCCCCGCCGGCGAGCCCGAAGGGGGCGATGCGGCGGTGGTTGGCGAGCAGCGCCCCGGAGAAGGGCGCGCGGAACTCGAGCCGCCGCACGCTGCCGTCGCCGCCGCGCTGGCGGCCGGCGCCGCCGGAGCCGCGGCGGATCGCGAACTCGCGCACCAGCACCGGGTAGACCGACTCGAGGATTTCCGGGTCCGTGAGGCGCGAGTTGGTCATGTGGGTCTGCACCGCATCACAGCCGTCGAAGTCCGGGCCGGCTCCCGAGCCGCCGCAGATGGTCTCGTAGTACTGCAGGCGCGCATCCCCGAAGGTGAGGTTGTTCATCGTGCCCTGGGAGGCGGCGAGGATGCCGAGCGCGCCGTAGAGCGCGTCCACGATGCACTGCGAGGTCTCGACGTTGCCCGCGGCCACCGCCGCCGGCGCCCGCGGATCGAGCATCGAGCCGGCGGGGATCACCAGCGTCAGGGGCTCAAGGCACCCCTGGTTCAGCGGGATCGCCTGCTCGATCAGGGTGCGGAACACGTACAGCACCGCCGCGGTGGTGACCGCCCGCGGGGCGTTGAAGTTGTGCGCGCCCTGCGCCGAGGTGCCCGTGAAGTCGATGCGGGCCGCGCGCGCGCCGGGCTCGATGTCGATGCGCACCGCGATCACATCGCCGTTGTCCATCTCGTAGCGAAAGCTGCCGCTGGTCAGGCGCGTGATCGCCGCGCGCACGCACTCGGCGGCATTGGCCTGCACGGCGGCCATGTAGGCGTGCACCCCGGCAAGCCCGTGGCGCGCCACCGCGCGCTCGAGCTCGGCGATGCCGCGGGCGTTGGCGGCCAGCTGCGCACGCAGGTCGGCGAGATTCTGCCGCGGTCGGCGCGCCGGCCAGGGGCCGCGCGCGAGGCACTCGAGCAGCTCCTCCTGCCGCAGCCGTCCGCCGGCGAGCAGCTGGAAGCACTCGAACAGCACTCCCTCCTCCTCGATGCTGCGGCTGAAGGGCGGCATCGAGCCGGGCGTCACGCCGCCGATGTCGGCGTGGTGCGCGCGCGAGGCGACGAAGAAGTCCGCGCGCGCCTGCCCGCCGAGGAACACCGGGGTCACCACGGTCATGTCCGGCAGGTGCGTGCCGCCGTGGTAGGGACTGTTCAGCAGCCAGGCGTCCCCGGCGGCGAGCTGCGGCTGCGCACGCCGCAGCGCCTGCACCGTCGCCCCCATCGAGCCCAGGTGCACCGGCATGTGCGGGGCGTTCGCCACCAGGCCGCCCTCGGCATCGAACAGCGCGCACGAGTAGTCGAGGCGCTCGCGGATGTTGACCGACTGCGCGGTGGCGCGCAGCACCTCGCCCATCTGCTCGGCGATGTGCATGAAGAGGTTGTTGAAGATCTCCAGCCGCCCGGGAGCGACGCTGCCGGCGGCTGCGGCGGGCGTGGGCGCGGTGCTCTCGATGAGCAGCACCCCGGGGGCGCACTGCGTGCAGCGCCAGCCGCTCTCGAGCACCACGGTGGTGTGCTCACCGACCAGCAGCGCCGGCCCCGCCAGCTGCGCAGGCAGCGCCTGCAGGGGCAGCACCGGCACCTCCTGCCAGCCCCCGAACCAGGCGCGCGCGCGCCGCGGCAGCGGCGCGGCGAGCGCGGGGAGCGGGGGGGCGAGGTCCGCGGGCTGCGCGCCCGGCAGCCGGGCCTCGGCGCGCAGCGCCTCGATGATCACCGTGAGGCTGTGGGGCGCAAAGCCGAAGCGGCGCAGATGCTCGGCGTGGAAGCGCGCCCGCACCTGCACCAGCGGGGCGAGCGCCAGTGACAGCGTGACGTCGCTGTCGCCGGCGCGCAGCTCGAGGAAGTGCGCGACGCGCACCAGCTGCGCATCCTCGCCGTACGCGGCCAGTTCCGCGCGCGCCTGCGCCTCGAGTGGCACGAGCTGCGCGGCCGCCAGCTCCAGTCCCGCATCGCTGAGCTCGTGGCGCAGGCTCGCGCGCCGCACCGCCAGGCGGTCGGCGACGCCGATGCCGAAGGCCGACAGCACGCTCGCGAGCGGGTGCACGAGGATGCGCTGCACGCCCGCCGCGCGCGCCACGCGGCAGCAGTGCTGCCCGGCGGCGCCACCGAAGCAGAAGAGCGTGAAATCGGCCGCATCATGCCCCTGGCGCGTGGAGACCCGGCGGATGGCGTTCGCCATCGCCTCCACGCCGACCTCGAGGAAGGACTCGGCCAGTGCCGCGGTGCTCGCCGGGGCCGCGGCCCCGAGGCGCGCGGCGAGCGCCTCGAAGCCGCGCGTGACGGCGGCCGCATCGATGCGCTGATCGCCGCGGGGACCGAACAGCGCCGGCAGCGTGTCCGCGCGCAGGTGCCCGAGCAGCACCTGCGCGTCGGTGAGGGTGAGCGGGCCGCCGCGCCCGTAGCAGGCCGGACCCGGATCGGCGCCGGCGGAGGCCGGCCCGACCGCGAGGCGCCCGTCGCGCAGCTCGAGGATCGAGCCGCCGCCGGCGGCGATGCTGTGCACGTCGAGCATCGGCTGCAGCAGCCGCACGCCGGCGATCTCGTGCTCGAAGCGCTGCGGCAGATCCGCGTCGATGAGTGACACGTCGGTGGAGGTGCCGCCCATGTCAAAACCGATGAGCCGCGGATAACCGAGCCGCTCACCGAGGAAACGCATGCCGATGAGCCCGCCGGCGGGTCCCGACAGCACGCTCGCCATGGCGTGGAAACTCGCGGCCGCCGCGAGCCCGCCACTGCTTTGCATCAGCGACAGGCGCGCCGCGGGATCGAGCGCGGCGAGCTGGCGCTCGAGTCCGCCGACGTAGGCGGCAAGTGCCGGGGCGAGGTAGGCGTTCAGCACCGTGGTGTCACCGCGGGTGACGTAGCGCACCAGCGGCGAGAGCTCGTGCGACACCGAGACTTCCTCGAAGCCGAGCGCGCGGGCGAGGGCGGCGGCGGTGCGCTCATGTGCCGGGTGCGCCCAGGCGTGCAGGAACACGATGGCGAGCGCGCGCCGCCCGCGCGCGCGCAGCCGCACGAGCCCGGCGCGCAGCTCCGCCTCATCGAGCCCCTGCAGCACCTCGCCGGCGGCATCGACGCGCTCGCGTACCTCGAGCACCTCGCTGTAGAGCCGCTCGGGCAGGCGGATGTGGCGCGCGAAGATGTCGGGGCGGTTCTGGTAGCCGATGCGCAGCGCATCCGCGAAGCCCGCGGTGGTGACGAGCGCCACCGGCTCACCGCTGCGGGTCAGCAGTGCGTTGGTGGCGACCGTGGTGCCGACCTTGACCGCGCTGATGCGCGCTCCCGGCGTGCCCGCGGCGGCGAGGATGGCCGCCGCGGCGCCGAGACCCGGGTCGCTGCGCGTGCCGTCCAGCGGCTGCGAGGGCACCTTGCGTACGTGCAGCGTGCCGTCGGGTGCCACGCCGATGACGTCGGTGAAGGTGCCGCCGCGATCCAGCCAGAATTGCCAGGCGCCGTCGGCGGCGGCGGCCGCATGGCGCGGGGAGTGCATTGCCGGCATTATTCGCGCCTACGCGGACAGCTTTCCGCGACGGTGGTGCCACCATGCAAGACTCGGTGATCTCCCGCCACGTGGTGTTCTCCCATGGCCAGGATGGCGGCCCGTGGGGACGCAAGATCTCCGCGCTCGCGGAGGTGGCCCGTGCCGAGGGCTACAACGCGCACTCGGTGGACTACCGCGGCATCGGCGAGGCGCGCGCGCGCGTCGCCAAGCTGGTGGACTTCTGCAAGGAGCTCAGCGGCGATCTGGTGCTGGTGGGCTCGAGCATGGGCGGCTACGTCGCGGTCGCCTCGGCCTCGCTGCTGCATGCGCGCGGGGTGTTCCTCATGGCCCCGGCGCTGTACGTCGAGGGGCTGCCGGCGCTGCGCGCCGGGGTGATCGACTGCCCGACCTCGGTGGTGCACGGCTGGCGCGACGACGTCGTGCCGTACGAGCACAGCGTGCGCTTCGCCGAGAGCTCCAAGGCGGCGCTGCACCTGCTGGAGAGCGATCATCGCCTGCACAACCAGCTGCGGGTCATACAGTACCTGTTCGAGTACTTCCTCATCGCGCTCGACCTGCCGGCGATTGCCTTCGAGTGAGCTCAGCGCCGCTCGCGGATGGCGCGGGCGGTGAGGCGGTCGACGGCGCGCGGCGCGAGCAGGCGCGCCCAGCGGCCGAGGCGCCCGCGACGCGAGCTGATCCACAGGCGCTGGCGGCGACGCATGGCCCCGAGCATCAGCCGCGCGCACTCCTCCGCGCTCATGATGTGCTGCTCGCGCATCGGCGAGACCCCGAGCTCGCGGCCGTCGGGCCCGATGGCATGGCGGTGCAGCTGCGTGACCACGAAATCCGGCGCCACGATCGTGACCGCGACGCCGCTGTCCTCGAGCTCGATGCGCAGTGACTCGAAGAAACCGACCATGGCGTGCTTGCTGGCCGCATAGCCGGTGCGCTCGGGCACGCCGGTGAGGCCGGCCATGCTGGCGACCGCCACCAGCAGGCCGCGCGAGGCCTTGAGGTGCGGCAGGGCCGCGGCGGTGCAGCGCACCGCGCCCAGGTAGTTGACCCGCATGAGCTGCTCGTAGAGCGCCAGGTCCTTGACCTGCTCGAAGCGGGCCCACATGGTCATGCCGGCGTTGTTGACCAGCACGTCGAGGGCGCCGAAACGCTGCAGTGCCACCGCCACGCAGCGCTCGCAGTCGGCGGCGATGCCGACGTCGCCGACCACGGTGGCCACCTGCGCGCCGCGGGCGCGGCACTCATCGGCGCAGGCCTCGAGCGGCTCGGGGCGGCGGGCGTTCAGCACCAGCTGCGCTCCGTCCGCGGCCAGCTGCAGCGCCAGCGCGCGCCCGATGCCCGTGGAGGCCCCGGTGATCAGCACCGTCTTGCCGGCAAAGCTGCCCATGCCGCTCAGCGGTAGCCGAAGCCGCGCGCCATGAGCGCGGCGCAGGCGAGGATCACCACGATCGCGGTGAGCTCGAGCATCAGGCACAGCCGGACCCGGCGGCGCACCTCCTCGGGCACCACCGGGGCCGTGCCGGCGCGCAGCGTCGCCCGCCACGAAACGAACACCAGCGTCGGGTAGATCGACACCAGCGAGGCGGCGATGAAGGCGGCGAACTTCGTCAGGAAGTACAGGTCGTGCCAGTAGTAGTGCGGCCCCTTCTCGAAGTAGAACACCCGCAGCAGCCCGACCGCGAGCAACAGCCCCGCGGCCGCGCCGAACAGCCGGTCGACGCCCTGCAGCCGCCGCGCCTGCACTACGCTCAGTGGTGGCTTGAAGAGCGCCACCTCGACTGCGAGCGCAGCCACCACGGTGAAGGCCGTGAGGTGGTGCAGGAAGGCCATGAGTGCGGCGCCGTACATGCGGGTGGCTCCTCGGTGGGCATGCCGGGAGGCTCCCGGACAGCTGCTGCGAGTTTACTGCGCCTTTAGTCCTCGAAGCCGGGGCGGGCACGCAGCCGCTTGGTGCTGCGCCGCCGGCTCTTGTGCTGCAGGCGCCGCTCGCGTGCGGCGCGGGTCGGGCGGGTCGCCTTGCGCGGCTTGGGCGGCACCAGCGCGCGGCGCACGAGCTCGGCGAGGCGCTCCTCGGCCTCGCGGCGGTTGCCTTCCTGGGTGCGCTGGCGGCGCGCGATGATGAGGATCGCGCCCTCGCCGGTGAGGCGCTGCCCGCTGAGCGCGCGCAGGCGCTCCTTGACCTGTGCATCGAGCGCGCCGCTGCCGGCGAGGTCGAAGCGCAGCTGCGCGGCGGTGGCGAGCTTGTTGACGTTCTGCCCGCCCGGTCCCGAGCCGCGCACGAAGGTGAGCGTCAGGTCGCGGTCGGGGAGCTCGACGCCCGGGGCGATCGGCAGCGGCACGCGGCGCCGCTCAGTCGGCCTGCTGGTCCAGGCCCGCGGCCGGGGCGGGACCTGTGGGCGCGCGGCGCGGCCGCGCATCGAGCAGGCGCGTCTCCTGCTGCGGCACCGGGATGCGCACGCCGTGCTCGCGGAAGATACGCCAGATCGCCCGGTTGACGTCCGAGCGCACGTTGTTCACCCCGTTGACCGGGTCGGCGATCCAGAAGCGGATCTCGAGCGCCATGCCGTTGGCCTCGAAGCTGATCAGGCGCGACACCGGTGCCGGGTCGCGCAGGATACGCGGGTGGTTCTCGGTCGCCTGCACCAGGAGCTTCAGTGCCAGCTCCGGGTCATCGTCGTAGCTCACCTGCACCGGCAGCTTGAGGCGCACGCGCTGGTCGGAGTAGCTCCAGTTGATGAAGGAATTGGTGATCAGGTTCTGGTTCGGCACCAGGGTATCGACGCCGTCGCGGTCGCGCACCACCACGTAGCGCCCGCGCAGCTCCTGCACCCAGCCGAAGTTGCCGGCGGCCGCCCCGGTCTGGCCGGTGAAGCTGATGACGTCACCCGGCTTGATGGACTTGTCCATGAGCAGCACGAAGCCGCTGACGAAGTTGCTGGCCACCGACTGCAGGCCGAAGCCGAGGCCGAGGCCGATGGCGCCGGTGAGCACGTTGAGGGTGGTGATGTCGACGCCGGCGGCGTTGATGCCGAGCAGCACGCCGAGTCCCACCAGCAGGAAGTAGGTGAACTTGGAGACCCCGACGCGGGTGGAGACCGCCAGCTGATCGAGGCGCATCACGTGCCGCTCGATGGCGCGCGCCACCAGGCTCGCGACGATCACGAAGGCCGTGACCACCACCATGCCCTTCAGCAGCGCCCACAGCGAGAACTGCGAGCGCCCGGGCACGAGGCTGATGTGGTTGAGGGTCGCCTCGATGAGGTCCAGCCAGCCGAGCGAGGCGACGGCCACGATCAGCCACAGCAGCAGCGTGATGCGGTTGGCGCGGGTGCGCACCCAGGACTTGGGGCCGAGCAGCAGCCCGAGCACGAACACCGCGAGGCGCACCAGGATGAGCGCCGCCAGCAGCTGCGTCATGGAATCGAGCACGGCGGTGGAGACGTTGCAGGCCGCCACCACCACGTGCGCGGCGCCGAGCACCGCCAGCGCCGCGAGCAGTGGCGCCACCAGCAGGGCACCCTCGAGGGCGTGGTCGAGCAGGTGCGCGCCACGCGCCCGCGCGGCCGGCGCCCGCAGCGCGCGCGCCACAACGAGCGCCACCACCGCCGCGAGCATCGCGGCGCTCGAGGCCAGAACCACCGGCAGTGAGGTCAGCTGCTGCAGGAACGTGCGCAGGGCGCTCGCGGCGCTGTCCATCAGGCGTTCAGGTCCGGGATCAGCTGGCTCTCCAGGCGGGTGATCTGATCCTTGAGCATGAGCTTGCGCTTCTTCAGGCGCTTCAGCTGCAGCTCATCGATGTGGATGTCGAGCGAGAGGCGGCCGATGACCTCGTCGAGGTCGCGGTGTTCGATACGCAGCTGCCGCAGCTTCTCCATGTTGCGGAACAGCTCGCGGTCAACGTTGTCTTCGATTTCCGCCATGCGCGACGGCCTTAGGCGGCCCGGGACTGTTGGCGGCGGCCGCCAAGACCCAAAAGCTTACGCGAGAGCGGCCGCAAGCGCCACGTCAGCGCCCACGGCCGCCGCCGTGGCGGCGCGGGGGGCGCGAGCCGCGGCGGGGCCCGCCGCCGCCGCCGCCGTGGCGGCGGCCACCGCCACCGTGCGGCGGGCGGCTGCGGTGCACCGGCGCCGCCGCCACCACCCCGGTGGCCAGCAGCTCCGGGGCGATCGGCGAGAAGGGGATCTTGTGGCCGACGTAGGTCTCGATGTCCGGCAGCGACACCGCGTACTCCTCGCAGGCGAAGCTGATGGCATCGCCCTCGGCCCCGGCGCGCGCGGTGCGCCCGATGCGGTGCACATAGTCGGGCGCATCCTGGGGCAGGTCGAAGTTGAAGACGTGGCTGACGTCGGGGATGTGCAGGCCGCGCGAGGCGACGTCGGTGGCGATCAGCACCGCGAGCTTGCCGTCATGGAAGTCGCGCAGGAAGCGCAGGCGCTTGTTCTGCGGCACGTCCCCGGAGAGCGCCTGGGCGGCGAAGCCGTTGGCCTTGAGGATGGCCTCGAGGCGCTCGGCGCTGCGCTTGGTGTTGACGAACACCATGGTGCGCACCGCCTCGCTCTGGTGCAGCAGCCCGATGAGCAGCGGCACCTTCTCCTCCATCGAGGGGTAGTACATCAGCTGGCGCACGCGGTCGACGGTCATCTTGTCGGGCTCGATGCGCACCAGCTCCGGGTTGTTCATGTGCTCGTAGGCGAGCTCGAGCACGCGCTGCGAGAGCGTGGCCGAGAACAGCATCGACTGGCGCCGCGTCGGGTGCGGCAGGCGGCGCATGATGTAGCGGATGTCGGCGATGAAGCCGAGATCGAACATGCGGTCGGCCTCATCGAGCACCAGCACCTGCGCGTACTTGAGGTCGAAGACGTGCTGCTTGAAGTAGTCGATCAGCCGCCCGGGCGTGCCGACGAGCACGTCGCAGCCGGCGGCGAGCTCCTGGCGCTGCTTTTCGTAGTCGATGCCGCCGAACACCACGGTGTGCTTGAGGCCCGTGTGGGCGCCGAGCACCAGCGCATCGCGGTGGATCTGCACCGCGAGCTCGCGCGTCGGCGCGACGATCAGCGCGCGCACTGAGGTCGGCGTGCGCCCCGGCGCCGGCGGACGGGTGAGCAGCGACTGGTAGACCGCAACGAGGAACGCGGCGGTCTTGCCGGTGCCGGTCTGTGCCTGTCCGGCGACATCCCGCCCGGTGAGCGCGATCGGCAGCGTCTGCGCCTGGATCGGCGTGCAGTTGACGAAGCCGGCTTGTTTTATGCCCGCCATGACCTCATTAACGAGGCCAAGCGACGCAAAGGTCACGGAATCGGAGTGTGCGTCAGTCATCAATTAGTTCTGGATGATGGGGCGGACGGGCGTCCCGAGACTTGCAAAAACGACCCGGAAGCGCTACAAAGTATCTCAAGTCAGCGGCCCAGCCGGTCCGCACCTGCCGCCCAGGTATCCTTAGTTCCCCTAGGTTTCATACTCAATCACGAGTTATTAGTGTAACCGTTTAGCGGGTGTTTCTGGCATCGCTTTCGCTTACCCCGTTGCCGAGCCGCTTCGGACCCTCGCAAATTCCCCTAATTCTTTCTTCACGCTTCTGCATCTGACGGAGGTTGAACCGCGTGAGCAGCCCGCACATCGTGCATACCACGGACGCCACTTTCGCACAGGACGTCCTCAAGTCCGACAAGCCGGTACTACTGGATTTCTGGGCTGAGTGGTGTGGCCCGTGCAAAATGATCGCCCCGATCCTCGATGAGATCGCGAGCGAGTACAAAGACCGCATCAAGATCGCCAAGATCAACATCGACGAGAACCCGCAGACGCCGCCCAAGTTCGGCATCCGCGGCATCCCGACGCTGATTCTCTTCAAGAACGGCACCGTGGAGGCGCAGAAGGTCGGCGCCGTGTCCAAGTCGCAACTGTCGGCCTTTCTGGATAGCAACCTGTGAGAGGCTACCTCGGTAATCAGGGCCGCAACCGGCCCAACAAGGGACCGCGCCACGGCAATCGCGACGGCAACCGTGCCAACGGCAACGGCCGTCCCGATGAGATGATGCATGACCCGGAGCCGTTCGACGTCGACGACTCCGAGATCATAAGTCCGGCCGAGCTGACGCAGTCGCGCAGCTCCATGAATCTCACGGAGCTGAAGTCCAAGCCGATCCACGAGCTGGTGAAGCTCGCCGAGTCGATGGGGCTGGAGAATCTGGCCCGCTCGCGCAAGCAGGACATCATCTTCTCGATCCTCAAGGCGCACGCGCGCAACGGCGAGAACATCTACGGCGACGGCGTGCTCGAGATCCTGCAGGACGGCTTCGGCTTCCTGCGCTCGGCGGACGGCTCCTACCTCGCCGGCCCCGACGACATCTACGTGAGCCCGAGCCAGATCCGCCGCTTCAACCTGCGCACCGGCGACACCATCTCCGGGCTGATCCGCCCGCCGAAGGACGGCGAGCGCTACTTCGCGCTGCTGAAGGTCGGCGAGATCAACTTCGATTCCCCGGACAGCTCGCGCAACAAGGTGCTGTTCGAGAACCTCACCCCGTTCCACCCGACCAAGCGCCTGAAGCTCGAGCGCGGGAACGGCTCGACCGAGGATCTGACCGCACGCACCATCGACCTGGTGGCGCCGATCGGCAAGGGCCAGCGCGGCCTCATCGTCTCCCCGCCCAAGGCCGGCAAGACGATGCTGCTGCAGAACATCGCCACCGCCATCACCTCGAATCATCCCGAGGTCTACCTCATCGTGCTGCTGATCGACGAGCGGCCCGAGGAAGTCACCGAGATGCAGCGCACGGTGAAGGGCGAGGTGGTATCGAGCACCTTCGACGAGCCCGCCGCCCGCCACGTGCAGGTGGCCGAGATGGTGATCGAGAAGGCCAAGCGCCTGGTCGAGCACAAGAAGGACGTCGTGATCCTGCTCGACTCCATCACGCGCCTGGCGCGCGCCTACAACACCGTCGTGCCCTCCTCGGGCAAGGTGCTCACCGGCGGCGTGGACGCGAACGCGCTGCAGCGCCCGAAGCGCTTCTTCGGCGCCGCGCGCAACATCGAGGAGGGCGGCAGCCTCACGATCCTCGCCACCGCGCTCATCGACACCGGCTCGAAGATGGACGACGTCATCTACGAGGAGTTCAAGGGCACCGGCAACAGCGAGATCCACCTCGACCGGCGCATCTCCGAGAAGCGCGTGTTCCCGGCGGTCAACATCAACCGCTCCGGCACCCGCAAGGAGGAGCTGATCACCGACCAGGGTGAGCTCGCCAAGATGTGGATCCTGCGCAAGCTCCTGCACCCGATGGACGAGCTCGCCGCAATCGAATTCCTGCTCGACAAGATGAAGGACACCAAGTCGAACAGCGAGTTCTTCGAGGCCATGAAGCGCTGACGGCCTGCGTGGCCGGAGCCGCCCCGACCCGGGCGCGGCTCCGGCCGCCATCCCAACACCCGCTCCCGCCCGCCGCCCGCGCCCCCGCCGCGCGTGTGCTTCGCGTCACGTCGGCAGTCTGCGACGCTGGCACGGGGGCGGCGCCGCTCAGTAAGATCCGGTCACCCGCGCCTGGTGCGCGAGGGAGACTGAGTGCGCAAGCGCATCCCGCTCATGGCCACCGCCGCGTGGCTCGTGTACGCCCTCCCGGCCCTGGCCGAGCGTGATCCGCAGTCCGGGGCGCCCCTGCCGCCGCACCGCGAGACCTCGCTCAGCCCGATCAGCGATCACTTCTACGCCCGCGCCGCCTACTACTCACCGCAGATGCGCACCAACCTGCGCGTCGATCCCTCCAACGCCGCCCCCGGGCAGATCGGCACGGCGTTGAACGCCGAGCACGATCTCGGGCTGCCGGAGAAGCTGCACCAGGGGCGGGTCGAGTTCATGTTCCGGCTGCGCGAGCGCAGCAAGGTGCGCGTGGATTACTTCGAGGCCGACCGCTCCGGCAGCCAGGTGCTCGCCAACGACATCGTCTTCAACAACGCCACCTTCCTCGCCGGCGAGGTCGCCAACACCTCCCTCGACTGGAAGCAGTTCTCCATCACCTACACGTACTCGTTCCTGCGCAACGAGCGCTTCGAGCTCGGTACCGGGCTCGCGGTCTACTTCCTGCAGCTCAACGCGGTGATGACGCAGCAGCCGCCGTTCGCCATCGGCCTGCGCCAGGAGGTCTCGGCCGCCGACCCGTTCCCGGCGCTGCCGCTCGACTTCGTGTGGCGCATCTCCACGCGCTGGTCGGCGACCGCGCGCGGCGCCTACCTGAAGGCGACCCTCAACGGCTTTCACGGCTGGTACGCCGACCTGCAGGAGGACGTGCAGTACCGCTGGAACCCGAACTTCGTGGTGGGCCTCGGCTACTCCTCGATCCGTACCTCGCTCAATCGCGAGGGCGGCAGCTACCCGGGCTCCTTCCAGATGAGCGCCAGCGGACCTGAGCTCTTCATCCGCTTCAGTTTCTAGAGCGCCGCGGCCGCTGCTGCCGTCGTGACCCGGTAGGCGCTGGCGAACTGCGCCGGCATGCGCACCGCGCGCTGCGTGTCGAGGTTGATGCACACGTACTCGACCGCGGCGCGCGCCAGGGTCTGCGCATCCGCCGGCCGCCACACCTGGAAGCGCCGGCTGACCCGCAGTCGCGCATCGCTCGCGACGATCCAGGTCGCCACCTCGAGCGGCTCGCCGGCGAGCGCGCCGCGCAGATAGTCGATCTCGATGCGCCGCGCGGCCATGCCGCGGCGCAGGCGCGTGCAGTCGGGGATGTCGATGCCGAGCGCGCAGGAGTGCGACCAGGCGGCGCGGTCGAGCCAGGTGAGGTAGACGGCGTTATTGACGTGGCCGTAGGCGTCGATGTCTTCGGCCTGCACCGTGAGGCTGATGTAGTGCGGCTGCGGGAAGTCCCAGTGGCCCATGGCGAGGCCCTAGCGCGCGCCGCGCTCGCGTTCGATGGCGCGGTAGCCGATGTCGCGCCGGTACTGCATGCCGGGGAAGCGCACGGCGTCGGCGAGCGCGTAGGCCTGCGCCTGCGCCTCGGCGACGCTCGCGCCGAGTCCGGTGGCGCACAGCACGCGCCCGCCGCTGGTGAGCACGCGCGTGCCCTCGAGGCGCGTGCCGGCGTGGAAGATCTTGCCGGGCAGCGCCGCGGCGCGCTCCAGTCCCTCGATCGGATCGCCCGTGCGCACGCTCTCCGGGTAGCCGGCGGCCGCCAGCACCACCCCGAGCGCGGCCCGCGGGTCCCACTCGGCGCGCGAGCGCGCCAGCTCCCCGGCGAGCGCCGCCTCGCACAGCTCGGTGAGATCGGACTTGAGGCGCATGAGCACCGGCTGCGTCTCCGGGTCCCCGAGGCGGCAGTTGAACTCCAGCACGTTGGGCGTGCCATCGGGGGCCACCATGATCCCCGCGTACAGGAAGCCGCAGTAGGGCAGGCCGTCGGCGGCGAGCCCGCGGATGGTCGGCTCGATCACCTCCTGCATGATGCGCCGGTGCAGCGCCTCCGTGACCACGGGCGCGGGCGAGTAGGCGCCCATGCCGCCGGTGTTCGGGCCGCGGTCGTTATCCTCAAGGCGCTTGTGATCCTGGGAGGTGGCGAGCGGCAGCACCGCGCCGCCGCCGGCCATGACGATGAAGCTCGCCTCCTCGCCCGGCAGGAACTCCTCGACCACCACCTCGTGGCCGGCCGCGCCGAACTGGCCGGCGAACATGTGCTCGACGGTGGCGAGCGCCTCGGCGTGGTCGGCGGCGATCACCACGCCCTTGCCGGCGGCGAGCCCGCTCGCCTTGACCACGAGCGGCGTGCGCCGCGCGCGCAGCCAGGCGGCGTCGAAGTCCGCGCGCGTGAAGGTCGCCGAGCGCGCCGTGGGAATGCCGTGCCGCTCGAGGAAGCGCTTGGCGAAGGCCTTCGAGCCCTCGAGCTGCGCCGCCGCGCGCCGCGGGCCGAAGCACCGAAGTCCCGCCGCCTCGAACTCATCGACGATGCCGGCCACCAGCGGGCCCTCGGGACCGACGATGGTGAGGTCGACGCGCTCGGCGCGCGCCAGCGCGACGAGGCCCGGCAGGTCCGCGGCGGCGACCTCGACGTTGCGCACCTTCGGCTCGCGCGCCGTGCCGGCGTTGCCCGGGGCCACCAGCACCTCGTGCACGCGCGCGCTCGCGGCGCAGCGCCAGGCGAGCGCGTGCTCGCGGCCGCCGCCGCCTACGATCAGGACCTTCATCAGTGGCGGAAGTGGCGCATGCCGGTGAACACCATCGCCATGTCGTGCTCATCGGCGGCGGCGATGACCTCGGCGTCACGCTGGCTGCCGCCGGGCTGGATCAGGGCGCGGATGCCGTACTCGGCGGCGACGTCGACGTTGTCGCGGAACGGGAAGAACGCGTCCGAGGCGAGCACCGCGCCGGCCACGGCGAGCTTGGCGTCGCCGGCCTTCAGCGCCGCGAGCCGGATCGAATACACGCGGCTCATCTGCCCGGCGCCGATGCCGAGCGTGGCGCCGTCGCGCGCCAGCACGATGGCGTTGGACTTGACGAACTTGCACACCCGCCAGGCGAAGCGCAGGTCCATGAGCTCCGCCGGCGTCGCCCGGCGGCGCGTCGGGAACTTGAGCTCGCTGTCGTGCAGGTCCTCGAGGTCGCGCGTCTGCAGCAGCAGCCCGCCGCTCACGCTGCGCAGCTCGGCGCCGGCGCTGGCGGGCGCGGTGAGCGCGCCGAGCTCGAGCAGCCGCACGTTGGGCTTCGCCGCCAGCACGCGCGCCGCCTCGGCGCTCACGCTCGGGGCGGCCAGCACCTCGACGAACTGCCGCTCGGTGAGGGCGGTGGCGGTGACCGCATCGAGCTCGCGGTTGCAGGCGATGATGCCGCCGAAGGCCGAGGTCGGATCGGTGCGATAGGCGAGCTCGTAGGCCTCGCGCAGCGTCGGGGCGAGCGCCACGCCGCAGGGGTTGGCGTGCTTGACGATGACGCAGGCGGGGGCGCTGAACTGGCGCACGCACTCGATGGCGGTGTCCGCGTCCGCGATGTTGTTGAAGGACAGCTCCTTGCCCTGCAGCATGCGCGCGCTCGCCACGCTCGCGCCCTGCGCGGCCGGGTCGCGGTAGAAGGCGGCGCGCTGGTGCGGGTTCTCCCCGTAGCGCAGGTCCTGGACCTTGTCGAACACCAGGGGGAGCGTGGCCGGGAAGGCGGTCTGGGCCGCCGGCGGATGGTGCGCGGCGAGGTAGGCGGCTACCACGGTGTCGTAGCGCGCGGTGTGCGCGAAGGCCTTGGCGGCGAGGCGCGCGCGCAGGTCGAACTCGCTGCCGCCGTGGGCGGCGAGCTCATCGAGCACCGCGGTGTAGTCGGCCGGGTCGACCACCACCAGCACGGCGGCGTGGTTCTTGGCGCCGGCGCGCAGCATCGCCGGCCCGCCCACGTCGATGTTCTCGATCGCCTCCTCGTAGCTGCAGCCGGGGCGCGCGATGGTCGCGGCGAAGGGGTAGAGATTCACCACCAGCAGGTCGATCGGTGCGATGCCGTGCGCCGCCATGACCGTCTCGTCGGTGCCGCGCCGCCCGAGCAAGCCGCCGTGGATCTTCGGGTGCAGCGTCTTCACGCGCCCGTCCATGATCTCCGGGAAGCCGGTGTGGCGGGCGACCTCGGTGGTGGCGATGCCGTGCTCGGCCAGCAGCCGCGCCGTGCCGCCGGTGGAGAGCAGCTCCACCTGCCGCGCGGCGAGCGCGCGCGCGAGCTCGACGATCCCGGTCTTGTCGGAGACGGACAGCAGGGCGCGGCGAACCGGCAACGGCATGGCCTTACTCTACCCGGCGCTGAGCGCGGCGGCGTGCCGCGGCGGCGCCGCTAGGCGCCGCCAAGCCCGAACTGCTTGAGTTTCTTGCGCAGCGTGCCGCGGTTGATGCCGAGGATGCCGGCGGCGCGGCTCTGGTTGCCCTGCGCGTAGTCGAGCACCACGCGGAACAGCGGCTCCTCGACCTCGCGCAGCACCAGATCGTAGAGGTGTGCGGGCCGGTGGCCGTTCAGGCTGGTGAAGTAGTCACTGAGCGCGCGCTCGGCGTGATTGCGCAGCGGCAGATCCCGTCCGTGGACTCTGGTGGCGCCGGCTTCGCGAGTGCGACTCTTCTTTTTTGCCGTCATGAGACCCCCCAGGGAACACCAATCGTCAGGCCGCCTGTGCAGCCTCGCTCACCCAGTCATCGAAATGCTTAACCGCTCGCGCAAACTGTGCGGCGGTGTCCGCGGCAGCCATCAGCTCCCGGCGAACC
>Ga0335082_10000757_pt1 | contig 33742 bp, 31 predicted proteins | sample Lox_Sample_41_FD_206718 | JGI IMG/M metagenome (GOLD analysis project Ga0335082, IMG submission 206718) | Soil microbial communities from Loxahatchee National Wildlife Refuge, Florida, United States - Lox_Sample_4.1 | ecosystem: Environmental > Terrestrial > Soil > Wetlands | place: USA... | reverse complement strand
GCGCCGGTAAATCCTACCGCTGCGCACGCGCGACTACCTTGCCGGTCGCGGACTCCCGCGTCCACTCGCCAGCGCTGCGGGACGCATCGTCGACACCCTGTTCGCGCGCTGGTCGACACTGGTCATTGGGGCGCGCGTCGACGGAACGGTGGAAGCGGTGCGGCGGTTCGACAGCACCTTCGACAGCGTGACGCAGCAGCACATGGCATGGGACGGCTACTGGTGCCCCCACGCTGCCGAGTTCCTGAACTGGCGCTATCTGGCTGATCCGGTACGGGAGCACGCCGGCCTCGCGCTCACGGTGGGCCCCAGGCTCACCGGCTACAGTGTGGTCAGAGTGGACGGCGGTAGAGCGGTTCTCATGGAGTTCGTCGCGCCCCGAGAGGCGCCCGACGCCGCACGCACGCTGCTCCGTCATGTGATCAAGGTAGCGACCGAGGCGGACTGCTCGCACCTGGTGGCCGCTGCCCCGCCAGCGTGGCAGCATGGGCGTCTGCTACGTTCCGCCGGATTCGTTGCCCTTCCTTCGGACTTTGTCATGTACGCCTTCTCGGAGCGGGAGGACACGCCCGGCCTGCATGCGCTCGAGAACCGGCAATTCCTCGGAGGCGACCTCGACCCATTTTGGACGTCAGGCTCACTGGCGGATGCGTAGCGCGCACGGGACGACACGGGTGGTAGAGTGCTTCGACTCCCCACACCTTGCAGCGCAACCGAGAGCGCCCCAGCCGGCAACCGGAGACGCAAAAGCTCGCATCGATCGTCCGCAAGCCCCGAAGGATGTTTCTCCAACACGGACACGAAGCAGCAAGGGGCTAGCGACCGTGCCGCTAACCCCTTGTCTTTCCAGCTCCCCGGGCCGGACTCGAACCAGCGACCATTCGGTTAACAGCCGAACGCTCTACCGACTGAGCTACCGGGGACCACGAAACGTCGTGAACAACCGCACTGCGAGGAGTGTGATGATTCGGCCGACGAGTGGGTTTGGGTACCACACCGCTTCGGACGCTTCAAGGTGGCAGGGACGGGAGGAGTCGACGGTCGGGAGCTCAGAGTCGAAGGGTCCTACCCAACCGCTACGCGAGGGCGAGCGGGTTCCAATACTCGCGCCAGGTGACGATCAGGCCGTCGTGAATCTCGGCGACGCTCATGCCGTGCCACTCGATTCGTTTGCCGTCGCTCCGACGTTCGATGGCGATCCTCCATTCGGCGAGCACCATCGGCCCATGCACGGCGATGTGATCGAAGTCGAAGCGCAGCGGCCGTGTCATCGTCGCCGAATGCCGGACCAACTCGCCGAAGGCCACGCGTCCGAGCGGCTCCTGATGCACCGGCGACTGGAAGGTCATGTCCGCTGCCCACAGCCCCAGATACGCGTCGAGGTCTTCGCGCAACCACGCCTGTCGGCGTTGCTCGAAGAGGGCCACGGCTTCGTTGTACGTTGGCATCGCAAGGCTCCGTCTCAGCGAAAGGCCGGCATGACCTCACGCGCGAACAGCTCGGTCGCGTCGAGCCGGTCGACGCGACCGAACATGGCGATGAAGTGGGTCACCCCGACGGCGACGAACTCGCGCAGCCGCGCGATCACCTGCTCCGGTGTGCCGGTAATCGCCGCATCCTGCAACGGGTCGGCGGCGGCGCCGAAGCGTTGCGCCCGCTTGGCCAGCCGGCGCTGCAACCGCTCGGCGTCGGGTTCGATCACCAGCGTGCCGAACCAGCTCTTCTCGATCGTGCGCGCGTCCCGCCCGACGTCACGGCAATGCGCCTCCAGCACGGGCAGCTTGTGCTGAAAGTCGGCAACGCTCCCGCCGAAGTTCCACCGATCCGCATGCTGCGCGACGATGCGCAGCAGCACCTTCTCGCCGCCGCCGCCGATCATGATCGGTGGATGCGGCCGCTGCACCGGCTTCGGGTTGCACCACGCCTCGGTGACTCGATAGTGCGTGCCCGCAAACGTCGCACGCTCCGCCGTCCACATGCGCTTGCACACCTGCAGCGCCTCGTCGAGCTGGCGCAGCCGCGTGCCGATCGACGGGAAGTCATAGCCATACGCGACGAACTCCTGCTCGTACCAACCGGCGCCTAGACCGAACTCCAAGCGCCCGCCGCTGATGTGATCGAGGCTGGCGGCCATCTTCGCCACCAGCGCCGGTGGCCGGTAGCCGTTGCACGCCACTAGCGTCCCGAAACGCAACGTCGACGTCTCGCGCGCCAGCGCCGCCATCAAGGTCCAACACTCGAGCGAGTCATCGGACTGCGGCGTAAGCACGCCGTAAAAGTGATCGTCGAGCCAGACCGAATCGTAGCCGAGCCGCTCGGCGGCCTGCCAATGGCGCGCCAGCATCTCGAAGGTCGCGCCTTCGAGCGGGGTCTGGATGCTGAAACGAATGCGCGGTGCGGTCATCACGGCTCCTCACGCAGCGGGCCTCGGCAGGACTTAGTCGACGGCGCGAGATCGGTCAATCGACGGCGCCGCACCGGATCGACCCGACGACCAGGGCGCCGATATGTCGTGCCACATTATCATTCCACCGGCGATGTGGTAGCAGGAGAAGTCCGCGCAGCAGCCGGCGTCCAGTGTGGCTGCCCCGCGCGGCGTTATAGAGCGACGTCACGGCAATCACGGACGAGCGGGACGAGGACGATGACAGCACGTAGCGCGCATGGTGATCCGGTCACGTTGTATCGCAACAAGCTGCGCAGCCTGCCGGAGGCGGTCGGTCTGGTGCAGCCCGCGGACACCTTGGCTGTTCCCATCGCCACCGGACAGCCGGCGGCTTTTCTGAACGCCCTGTCCGAGCGCAACGATTACCGCAATCTAGTCATCTTCACCGGCCTGCTGATCGAGCCGTATCCGATCCTGCAACACGGTGGCGTGCGGCTGATCAGCGGGTTCTATGGACCCATCGAACGCATGCTGAAGTCCATGGGTGCGCGGGTGCAGTACCTGCCCGCCGATTTTCTCGGATGGGAACGTTACGCGCTGGCGGCCAAGCCGCGCGTCGTCGCCTCGGCAATGGCCCCGATGGACCACCACGGCTTCTTGAGCTTCGGGTTGCACAGCGGCGCGTCGTTCAATGCCTTTCTCGAGGCCGCCCGGGATCCCCAGCGCGTCGCCATCGCCGAGGTGAACCGTGAAATCCCGCACGTCCTCGGCCTCGGCCGCTACGGCGGGCACCGCATTCATATCTCCGAGATCGACTGTGTGGTGGAGTCGGATCGCGGGGTCTTCGTCTTGCCCCCCATTCCGCTGTCCGCCGAGGACCAGGCCATCGCCAAATACGTTGAGCACCTGATCGACAACGGCGCCACCGTGCAAATCGGCATCGGCGGCATCCCCAACATCGTGGCGCAGCTCCTGGCAGCCGGGAAGAAGGGCGACTTCGGCATCCACACCGAGATGATGGTGGACGGCATCATGCACCTGCATCAGGCGGGGAAGATCACCAACCACAAGGGCATCTACGACGGCTTTTCGGTGGCGACGTTCGCCGCCGGCAGCCCCGAGCTCTACAAATGGATGCACAACAATCCCGAGGTGCGCTTGCTGCCGGTCGCGCAGGTCAATGATCCAGCCGTCATCCGCCGCAACCGCAAGATGGTGAGCATCAACGGCGCCCTGGCGGTCGACCTCTCCGGCCAGGTCATGGCCGACACGCTCGGACCGCGCCAGTACTCGGGGGTCGGCGGACACGAGCTCTTCGTCATGGGTGCGCGCGACAGCCACGAAGGCAAGAGTATGGTCTGCTTGCACTCGACGGCAACCGTGGGCGGCAAGCGGCTCTCCAGCATCGTCGCCAGTCTGCCCCTCGGCACACCAGTGTCCACACCGCGGCACCACGTCCAGTATGTGGTCACCGAGCACGGGGTCGCCAATCTCGGCATGCTCACCGACGTCGAGCGCGCCAGCGCCCTGGTCGAGATCGCCGACCCCGAGTTCCGCGACGAGTTGCGCGCCGCCGCCAGCGCGCTAGGTTGAGTCGCAGCGAAGCCGGTGTTCCGATCAACCGATCATGCGGTACATCTGTCCGAAATGTGGTGAGACGTATGCCGTGGCGCCCGGCGGCGGCACCTGCCGGCTGTGCGACGCGGCACTGGTGGTCGAGTCGGAGACGCAGGAGGCGGAGCCGCGCAGCGAGCCCCACCCCCTGAGCTCACCGAAGCGACGACGTTGAGCCGCCGCCTTTGACTGTCGCCGGCCGGCGTGCCACGAGTCGCCCATGCGTGACCTCATCGACATGTGGAGCAACACGCGGATGGTGGTGCTGGCGGCCATGAGTGCCTCGCTGTACGCGGCGATCCTGATTCCGTTCAAGGTGCTGCCGATCATCCCCGGCGTCACCGAGTTCCGTCCCGCGAATGCCGTGCCCGTGGTGTGCTCGTTCCTGTTCGGTCCCGCCGGGGCCTGGGGCGCGGCCATCGGCAACGTCATCGGTGACTTCTTCGGCGGCATTGGCCCGGGTGACCTGTTCGGCTTCGTCGGCAACTTTCTGTACGGCTTCATTCCGTACAAGGCCTGGGAGGTGCTGAGCGACGGCGACCCGCTGCCACGCACGCCGCTCGCATGGATCGCGTTCGTCGGCGTGGTGTTGCTGGCCAGCGCGGTGTGTGCGCTGGTCATCGGCTGGGGTATCAACCTGCTCGGCTTCGTGCCCTTTTCGGTGCTCGGCAACATCATCCTGATCAACAACTTTCTCGTCGCGGTGGTGCTGACGCCGTTCCTCCTCTCCGTGCTCTATCCGCGCGTGAAGCGGGGCCAGCTGCTGTACCGCGACATCCTGCATCGGGTGCAGACGACATCGCCGCGGCGCGGCGCCCGGGCGCGCCGCCGCCTCGGGCTACTGCTGGTCGTCGCCGCGACGGTCACGGGGTTGGTGCTCGGCAACCTGCTGTCCACCGGACGCGTAGACCTGCCGTTCATGCCGCACAGCGCCGGGCTCGGCGGCACACATGCCGCGGCGGTTGGCCTCGGGTTGTTGCCCGTGATCGCGCTGCTGCTGTTCGGCATGGCGCTGCTCTAACGTGGCGGCCGCCATGCGCGAAGAGGCGATCCGCCTCGACCAACTGTCCTTCCGCTACGCCGATCAGAGCGGCCTGGCGCTGTCGGACGTCTCATTGGTGGTGGGGCGCGGCGAGATGGTCGTCATCATGGGGGCCACCGGCGCCGGCAAGAGCACGCTCGCCAAGTGCCTCAACCGCACGGTGCCGGCCTTTCATGCCGGCATGCTGACCGGTGACATCAGCGTCAACGGGCGGCGTCTCCACGAGGAAGGGGTGGCCGACCTGGCCGGTGTCGTCGGCCTGGTCTCACAAGACTTCGAAGCGCAACTGTTCGCCACCAACGTCGTCCAGGAGGTCGTCTTCGGCATGGAACAGCTCGGCGTTCCGCGCGACGCCATGCACCGCCGCTTGCACAGCGCGCTCGACGCCGTCGGCCTTCACGGCTTCGAGCACCGTGACCCCGCGACGTTGTCCGGTGGCGAGAAGCAGCGGTTGGCAATCGCCGCGACGCTGGCGCTCGAGCCCAGCATCTTGGTGTTCGACGAACCGACGACCGACCTCGATCCGCTCGGCAAGCTCGAGGTCTTCGAGGTGCTCGCCACCATGCGCCAGCGCGGCGCCACGCTGGTCGTCATCGAGCACGAGATCGCCGCCGCGGAGAAAGCGGACCGACTCATCATCATGAGCGCCGGCGGCATCGTCGCGGACGACGTCCCCGAGCGCGTCCTGGGGCGGGTCGATTTCCTCCGCGACCACGGTGTCCGCCCACCCGATCTGAGCTGCATCGGCGCGTCCCTCCACCTGGCGCTGCCCCCCGCTGGGGTGGACGTCGCCGCGGCGCATCTCCGCGCAGCGGTCCAGGTGCGCCCGCCGGCTGTCGCGCCGCCCGCCACGCCGAGCCCAGCAGGCACGCTGCTGGTGGCCGCGCAGGACGTGCAGTTTCGATACGACTCCGGTGCGCCGGCGCTGCGTGGTGTCTCGCTCGAGGTCGCGGCCGGCTCGTTCACCGCCCTCATAGGCCAGAATGGTTCCGGGAAGACGACGCTGGCGAAGCATCTGAACGGGTTGCTGCGCCCGCACGCGGGTCGGGTGCTGCTCGACGGTGCCGATATGCAGACGTTGCCATTCGAGCGGGTCGCCGCCGCCGTCGGCTATGTGTTTCAGAATCCCGATCATCAGATCTTCGCCGCCAGCGTGCACGACGAGGTCGCCTTCGGTCCGCGCAACCACGGGCTGCGTGCCACGGAGGTCGACGAGCGCGTGCGCGAGGCGCTCGCCGCCGTCGGTCTGAGCGGTGCCGAGGGTGACGATCCGTTCTTGCTCAGCAAAGGCCATCGCCAGCGGCTGGCCGTCGCCTCGTTGTTGGCGCTGCGCCCACGGCTGCTCATCCTGGACGAGCCGACGACCGGCCTCGACTATCGCGAGCAGCGTCGCATGATGGATCTGCTGGCGCAGCTGCACCAGGGTGGCATGACCATCGTGATGATCACGCACAGCCCCTGGGTGGTGGCCGAGTATGCTGAGCGCGGTGTCTTGATGAGCGACGGCCATGTGCTGTTCGACGGTCCGCTGCGGGCGCTGTTTGCCGAAGAGGGATTGCTCGAGCGGGCGCATTTCCGTGCCCCCGACGTCACCCGCCTCGGGCGCCGCTTTGGGTGGACGCCGCTCTCCGTCGAGGAGTTCCTCGCTGCGGTGCAGCCGGCCTGAGGTCATGTCTCTCTTCCTGTACATCGATCGGCCAACGCTGCTGCACCGCCTCAACCCCATCGTGAAGGTGCTGGGGATGCTGTGCTTCTTCGTCGCGGCGTTCGTCAGCGACCGGCCGGAAGCCATTCTGCCGGTGAGCGCTGGGGTGAGCCTGCTGATTGTGGCCACCGGTTCCAGCCCCAACGTGCGACGCTTGCGCATCTTGTTCGTGCTCGTCTTCATCATGACGTTTGTGATCTGGAGTCTTTTCTATCGCGGTGGTGAGCCGATCCTGCGCTGGGGGCCGATCGCCATCAGTCGCACCGGCGTCCATTTTGCCCTGGGGATGGCCATCAAGCTGGCAACCTTCCTTGCGGTCGGCGTCTTGTTCTTGTCGACCACGAAGATCGAGGAATTCGCCTACGCCCTCACCCGCGTCGGCATGCCGTACAAGCTCGGGTTTGCCATGACCCTCGCCTTCCGCCTCGTCCCCGTCTTCGTGGAGGCCGCGGCCACGGTGGTGCAGGCGCAGCGCTGCCGGGGCTTCAACTTCGACGAGGGCAATCTGCTGCAGCGCATGCGGCGGTATGTGCCGGTGATCGTGCCGGTGTTCATCGGCGCCTTGCGCCGCGCCGACGGCATGGCCATGGCCTTGGAAGCGCGCGGCTTCCAGTCGCGCCAGCCGCGCACCACCTTCGATCGTTTCGCCTTCGGCGGCGGCGATGTCGTCGCGTTGCTGGTTGCGGTGCTGATCGCCATCGCCTACGTCGTGCTCTGGCGTCTCGGGTACACCGCCATTCCAGCGCCGTAGTGCAGGATGCATTTGCAGGGAAGATGCGGCAGCTCGACGAGTCCAGCGACGGACAGGCGATCACGCTGCGCGTCGGTGAGCGCTTCACGCTCCGGCTCGCCGAAAACCCTTCGACGGGCTTCCGTTGGCAGCTGGTCGCCGCCGCCGCGCCAGCGTGCGCCCTCGCCGACGATCGCTTCGAGCCGGCCCTGCGCCCACCCGGCCGGCCGGGGGTGCACGTCTGGGAGTTCGACGCCGCGCAAGCGGGCGATGGCCGTGTTGCACTGACCTACCGCCGCACCTGGGAACGTCGCCGCGCGCCGGCGCGCACCTTCACGCTGCACGTACAGGTGCGCGCCTGACGCCGTCCCTACTCCACCAGTCGGATCGTCCAAAAGTCGTCCGACAGGTTCTCTTCCGTCAGGTACGCGTACGGCAGCGTGAAGTATCCCTTCATGCCCCAGCCGGTGCCCCACGAGTTGCGGACGATGAACCACTGCTTCCCGTCATCGTATCCGACGGCGAGCACCGCGTGGCCGCCGATCTCCTTGTCGCCCGCGCTCGGCATCGGGGCGTGGCCGGTCTTCGCGACGCCCGCGCTCTCGAAACTCTCGTAGACCGTGAAACCGAAGACGAACGGGTAGCCGGACGCCAGGCACCCTTTCATCTGACTCAATGAGCGGGCCACGCGTTGATACGACAACGCCTGGTGCGCAGCGGCAGCCTTGTAGCAACTGGCGGACGGCTTGCTCCGAAACTTGGCGATCGCATACGGCCACAAGGGTTCCGGACACACCCCTTGCTTGCCCACCGACTTGATGCCGTCGCGGATCATCGCCCCGCTGTCCGAGTTGATCGTGCCCTCAATGGCGCGTTCGTTGTAGTAGATGAACAAGCGTGACGGCATGAACGTCGACAGTTTCTGTTTGATCTGGTCGAACTGCAGCGCCGCACCAATGGCGTTGGCCGTGCAGCTGCCGAGCTGACCTTGGTTGTACACGGGCGGGCACGCCTTGCTTAGATCGACCTTCGACGGCAGCTTGGCGAGCATGAGGACCGGCGCCGCATAGACGTGATCGCGGTGGTCCGGCAGATCGGGTACCCAGCCGTAACGCTGAACCTGACGAGCCATATCGAGTCCCTCCTTGGGACTTCAAAGCAACATCGTGTGACCGATCGACTGTCGCCGATACTCCAGGGACCGGTGGCTGTCAACTAGGGTCGGTTCGGTGGGTGCACCACCGCTTCGCGCGCTGGCTGGCGATCAGCCAGCGCGCGAAGCAGGCGGCCCTTGGCGCTCCTAGCGGCAGGTCAAGATATTCGCACTGCGCAGGAACTTGCACGCGGGTCGCGTTCCACCGGTGGGGTTGAACGCCTGCGTGGCGCATTGACCGAGGTTGCCCTGCGTGCCGCCGCCGAGGATCGCGAGCACGCGCGGCGGCGCCTGGGTCGTGGTGACCTGGAAGGCTCCTTTGCCGGTGACGCGGAACGTGAAGAGCCGCGGCGTGCGACCGCTGCTGAAGTCACGCACCACCACCCGTTTGATGCCACCGGCGAGGGTGCCGGTGGGGTCGCTGAAGGTCCAGCGTGTGATACGTCGATTGATCGTCCACCCCGGCTGGCCGCGTCCGGCCGACAAGCCGGGCGGGATGAAGCGTGAGTAGAGGAGGACGCCGTTCAGGTCGTACACGGCGACGGTAAGGCCGTTGGCCACCGGGTTGATCCGCGGAATGGTGGTGACCACCTGCCACTGGCCGCTCAGCAGGATGTTTTCGTCACCGCTGGGATCCTGGTTGTGCATGAGCTGGAGCCGCGCGCTGGAGATCGTGCTGCCATTGGTGCAGCTCGGCGGCACGGTTGCGGTGACGGTTGGCGTCTGTATGGGGGTCGCCGTCGGCGTGTCGGCCGGAGTATCGGTCGCGGTGCTGGTCGGTGTCTGCGTCGCCGTCGCAGGTGGTACAGCCGTATTCGTCGCGGTCGACGTTCGCGTGCGCGTACTGCTCGCGGTCGCCGTGTTCGTCACGGTGGCGGTCGCCTGTCCTGTCGCCGTCGCGGTTTCCGTGGCGGTTGCGGTTGATGTCTGTGTTTCCGTGCTGGTTGCGGTCGGCGTTTCGGTCTGCGTCGGCGTCGGGCTGTCGGCCGGCGTGCTGGTGTTGGTGCTCGTCAGCGTCACCGTCGGCGTATTGGTGACGGTTGGCGTTCGCGTCGGGGTCATCGTGACCGTCGGGGTCGCGCTGGGCGTCGCGGTGGGCGTGATCGTCGGGGTCACGGTGGCGCCGCTCGGGATACTGTTGCCGTTGGCCGGGTCGGAGCCGGCGTCGAGCTCGTCGCGATCGAAGTAGCCGTCGCCATCGCGATCGATACCGACGCGCGTGCCGGAACCGGGCGGTACGCAGGTGTACGTCAGATCCTGTCCTGCCGTCGCCGCCAGCGCGCGCAGTTGCGCGTCGGTGAGCAACGGTTCCGCGGCGCGGTCGCTGCGAAACATTCCACCGCTGAGCACCCAACCGCGGGCCTGACCGCCGACCGTGCCTTTCACGGTCAAGTCGCACTCGTTGGCGCTCGGGTTGCCCTTCACGACGAAGGCGGTGCCGGCGCGCTGGATCAGCGTGCTGATGCGCGGGCCGACGACCGCGGAGTTCGTGTTGGTCAGCGTGATCTGCTGCCCGACGACCGGTGCCAGGTCGGAGTCAAAACCGAGAACAAACTGCTCGACCTGCTGGCGTTGCGTATCGCTGGTGAAGCCGACGCCGCTGTTGTTGTTGAACACCGTCGCCTGCAGGAACCGGAACACGGTATCGACGCTGCCGTCGTGCAGGAAGCCGAAGCCGCGGATCTGATCGCCCTTGGAGCCGTTGTCGCCACCGTTGAAGAACGGAACCGCCGTCATGCCGAACATGCCGACCTTTTGATAGAGATTGCGGAGGTGCGCCACCTTCATCAGCTGCGTCTCGTTCTCGAAGCTCGCCTCCCCGTCGGTCCCGAAGTGACCGTTGGCCGGATCGAGTACGTGGCAGCCGACGCAATTGAATCCGGTGTCGGAGCCGGCGACGAGCCCGTCGGCCCGCCGGCTGCCGGTCATGAAGTTCTTCCCGGCTTGCTGGTCGGGCGTGAGCGAGTTGTCGATGCTGCGGTTCGGATTGGGCGGCAACATGATCTGCAGCGCGAAATCGGAAAACGCCTGCATGTCGGTCTCGGGAATCTGCGAGTCGCGGCCGACGAGGCCGGGGAAGGCCACGCGGAAATTGCGGAAGGCGATGTCGGAATTGAAGACGTCGCCGTTCTGATCGGCGCGGTCACCACGCCAATGCATGGCGCCGGAGTTCACCATGCCGCGCAAGGTCTGCGTCGTCATCGGCCCCTTCATCGGATGAAAGTGCGAGAGGTCTTGCACCGTGCTGCACGCGCCGAGGTTGCACAGCGTTCCGAGTCGGACTGGGAGCGGGTTGTTGATCTTCACGTCGTCCGGGTTGCCGAGGTCCCAGGCGAGGCTGTCGAAGTCGGCGAAGATGTGGCAGCTCGAGCATGACGCCTCCCCGTTGCTCGAGGTGAAATAGGCGTCGTAGAGGATCGGCCGCCCGTTGACGACGCTGGCCGGCTCGGGGTTGTAGAGTGACGGGTGATCGATCTCCAGGCGCGTGTCCGTGTTGATCACGGCGATACCGTTGTCGAAGCGCGTCAGCACGTAGAGCCGGTGATTCGTCTCATCGAGGACCAATCCGCTCGGCCCGCCGCCGCTGACGGGAATGTGATTCGCCGCGCTCGGGGTAAACGTATCGCCCTCGAGCTGCGTCGTATCGAAGACCCCGACCTTACTCGAGCCGAACGCGGCGACGTACAGCGTCTGGCCGTCGGCGGTGATCGCCATATCAAGCGGCGTGGCGAGGCTGTTGTCCTTCACGCCGAGGGGCGCCGGCCGCATGCTGTAGTCGATGTGCTTGTTCAGATGGTGCGCCACCGGCGGATTGTTGCCGTCGAGTACCGAGATCCGGTACTCGCTGAGGTGCCCTTGCACGGTGCTGCCGCCGAACACCCCGGGGCCTTCGAACCGTACCTCGTTGCGCGACTCGCCGTTCGACACATAGACCTTGCCGCTCTGCGGGTTGACGGCCATGTTAAACAGGATGGTGCCGACGCCCGAGTAGAAGGTCGTCTGTGCCGGCGGGGTGGCGTTGGCGTCGATCGCGAAGACGTCCTTGTCGGGCAGCGTAAACTTCACCGCGTTGTCCCAGTTGCGGCCGCAGACGCTGCCCGGGCACTGGCTGTCCAGCGTACAGGCATTCCCCGCGTTCGTCCCCGCCTGGCAGCTGCACGTGCTGCCGCTCGGACAGACACGATCCACCCAGTGGCTGCCGTTGAACTTGACCACCAGCCCGACCTCCGGGCGGGTATCGCCGGCGCTGTTGCGGTGCGGGAGCGGCAAGCCGCCGGGCATCGTCACGCCGCCGACGGGGCACGGCCCCTCGACCAGATTGTTGCTGACATTGGACGCGCTGGTGTCGCACACCGCTCCTTCGGATACGGTGGCCGTGCGGTTGCCGGAGTGAAAGACGGCGGCGTACACGGTCCCGCCGTCGTTGCTCACGGCGAGGGCCCGCGGCGTGTCGCCGAAGAGCGTCAGGATCTTCAACGGTGTGCCGCCCAAGGCGGCGCCCAGGTTGGTCGCATCAAACACCCAGACGTCGGCACGTCCGACCCCGGCGGTGGTGAGCTGCGGGTCGCCGCCGCCGACAGCGCCGGAGATGTTCAGGCGTTGCTGACCGCGATGCGCCGTGGTGATGAAGGCGCGATTGCGGCCCGGTCCGGCGAAGACGATGTCACGTGGCTCGTCGCCGACCAGCAGGGTGCGCACGACCTGCGGCGGCGTGTTGCTCACGTCGACGATGCTGACGCTGTCGGAGAGGTGGTTGACGACCCACACCTCGGTATTGCTGCGCGGCGCAACCGCCACCGGCTCGAGACCGACCGGCACCGAGCCGCTGTGGGTCAGCCCCAGGGGGCCAATGTCGAAGATCTCGAGACGGCCATCCGGGATGTTGGCGGCGAACAGCTTCGTGCCGTCCGGGGATTTGGCGAGTGGGCGAACCGGTCCGCTTTCGAATGTGACGAAACCGCCCCACGCCGGCATGGCAACGAACAGCAGCACTATCGTCGTGCACGCACGAACAATCCGAGCCCGTGCGGACGACAGCCCGCCCCCCGTTGTGATCATGGCGACCCCCTCCAACCGATTGAACGGCTTGAGCGCTGAGGTGTACTACAGCCCAATATCTATTGACAAGCCTAAACGCGCGGCCCGCCGCCCCTTGCGCGCCCCCGGCCTTTCGCACTATGCGCTCGGCATGCCACAGCCACCGTCCTGGCGCACCGCCCTCGTGACCGGGGCTGCGGGTGGAATTGGGCGCAGCTTCGCCGCCACCTTGGCGGCACGGGGCGTCGCGGTTGGGTTGATCGACGTCTCGATCGACGGCTTGGCGGCGGCGGCCGCGGCGATTCAGTCCACTGGCGGACAGGCCGCCACCCGCGTCGCCGACGTGAGCGACGCCCTGGTGTTGGAGGCGGCGGTCGCCGAACTGGTCGCCACCCTCGGCGCTCTCGACGCGGTGATCCACTGCGCCGCCATCCTCGGCCCCGGGCACTTCGGCACGCAACCCGCGGAGACGTTCGAGCGGGTGATCCGCATCAACTTGCTCGGTACGGCCAACGTTGTGCGGGCCGTGCTTCCCGCCCTGCGCGCCTCGCGCGGTGCCATCGCCTGTCTGGCATCGACGGCTGCGGTCCACGGCTGGCCCGCGCTCGGTGCCTACTCCGCTGCCAAGTTCGGGGTGGCGGGGTTCTGCGATGCGATCCGTCCGGAGCTGCGGCGCGACGGGGTGACCCTCACCTCGGTGTTTCCGCTGCTTATCGACACGCCATTGCTCGGCGGCAGCGACCTGCCGCCGATTCTGCGCGGGCGGCGTCTACCGCCAGCCACCGTCGTCGAGAAGACACTAGTGGCGGTAGCGCAGCGGCGCCCGCGCGTCTTTATTCCGGGGAGCGTGCGCGTGGTGGCGGCGCTCCACGGCATCGCCCCGTCGCTCCTTGATTGGTACGGTCGCCGCTTCGGCTTCGCCCGGTAGGATCGCTCGATCGCTTACGCCCAGCCCCACTTCTTCTTGTTGGCCTCGATCTCTTCAGCCGTCGGCTTCGGCTTCTGCTCGTGCTTGCAGACCTCGAAGTCGCCGGTGTGTTCCATCATCTTGTAATTGAGCGGGGTATCGTCCTTGAAGATCTCGGGGACGGCCGCCTCCTCGAAGATGGCTTGCCAGGGGCACTCGGGCTCGCAGGCGCCGCAGTCAATGCACTCGTCGGGGTGAATGTAGAGTTGATTCGGGAACGTCGCCGTGTCCGAGCCGCTGTATCGATAGATGCAATCGACCGGGCACACCGCCACGCATGCCGTGTCGACGCAGTCTCTGCACAAACGCGTAATGATGTACGCCATCGCCTCCTCCTTCAGGCCACAATAGGGGCTTGTCCCCAAGCTTCCGGCGACTGTTGTCGCAAACGTGCCACGAGCCCGTGCCCGTCGGCGATGTCGCCAATCGAAATCGTCTCCAAATATGCCCCGAGTACCTGCTGGGCGCCGCTCCAGATGTCGATTTGCGTGCACACGCCGGCAAAGCAGCAGAAGGCTTCCCGGCGCTCGACGCACTCGATCAGCGCCAAGCGCCCCTCGATGCTTTCGTAGACCGCGCGCACCGAGATGTCGCGCGCCGGGCGTTCCAGCCGAAAGCCGCCCCGGGCCCCGGCGACCGACTCCAGCAGCCCGCCGTTTACGAGCGCGCGCAGAATCTTCGACAGGAAGTGCGGCGGAATGTGCTGCCGCTTCTGGATCTCACTGCGGGGTACGATCCGTCCCGCCGGCTGCGCCGCCAGATAGCACAGGGCGCGCACGGCATAGTCAACGCGGCGCCCCACGTTCATGATCGAGCTCCGCGACAGATTGCGTCGGCCACGCGGCGCGGGGCCGTGCGCCGGCGCATGCCGGCCCCGGCGCCCTCGTGCGGCAGCTCGCACCGGCGCCTCAGTGGGCACGGCGTCCCTCATCGATCGCGCGGCGCGCCGCGTTGGCATCGGCCAGCAGCCGCTCCAAGAGGGCCACGTGACGGCGCTCGCGGCGCATGATCGTCTGCAGGACCGGCCGTGCCGCCCCGGTGACCGCTCCGCTCAACTGGGCGTAGGCAGCCAACGATTCCCGTTCGGCGTCAACGGCGGCGCGCAGCACCACACGCACCGAGGGCGCTTGCCCGAGCTGGTCCACCGCCGTGGCCTCGGGTACCGGCACCGCGATGTCCACCGCGTTGAGAATCTCGGGGTACTGTCGCGCGTAGCGTTGCAGCAAGGCAAACAGATGGCCCATCTCATCGCGCGCCAGCTGCCCGAGGAGCGTCGCGACCCGGGGCACGCGCGCCCGCGCCGCCGCCGCGGTATAAACTGCGAACGACGCCTTCTCGCCGCGGACCGCATAGAGAAGAAGCTCGGGCGTGTCGATCTGCGCCTGCATGGATGCTCAATCTAGACGGGTAGCGTCCGCGGTGTCAACGTGCCCCGCCATGGCCTTTTCCACTCGATTGTGGCATCGATGCGGGCCGACGGAGGTAGGTATGGCGAAGGGATCAGCATCCTCGGCATTGCTCGGCGGCTTGTGCGGCGTGTTGCTCGCGTTGCTGGCGATCTTCATCGGCTCGACCACCGCCCGCCTCGGCGGCGGCGAGGAAACCCCGCACGCGACGCACGGCGACCAATAGCGCGTCGGCCTTCATCGGCGTCCGCCGGGCGCGACGACATCACGGATACCTTGTGCCACCCGCACGACGTCCACGGTCGCCGCGACGTCGTGGGCCCGGATCAACGCCGCGCCGTTGTACACCGCGATCGCCGCAGCGGCCAGCGAGCCCGCCAGCCGCTGCGCAACGTCGGCGCGCCCGGTCAGCTTGCCGATGAACGACTTGCGTGACACACCGACGAGCAGCGGACGCCCGAGCCGCAACAGCCTGCGCAGGTCGCGCAGCACGGCACAATCGAGCTGATGCCACGGCAGCGCGGCGTGGCGGAAGAAGCCGATCCCCGGATCCAGGACGACGCGCTCGGGCTCTACACCGGCGGCACTGGCGCGCCGCAGGCAGTCGCGTAAACGTCGCGCGATCATCGCCAGCGGCGGCGCCGTGCTGGGCGCCGCCTCCGACGCCATCAAGATGAGCCCCTTGACGGCGCGCACCAGCGGCGCCAGCGCCGGATCGTAGCTCAGCCCGCTGACGTCGTTGAGGATCTGGGCACCGGCCTCCAGCGCCGCCGCGGCGACACCGCCGCGCTGCGTGTCGGCCGAAATCGGCACATCGACCGCGGCGCGCACGGCGCGTACCGCCGCGGTCATACGGCGCGATTCCTCCGCTTCGCTCACAGCCCCTTTCACATACGGCGCCGTCGACATGGCGCCGATGTCCAGAATGTCGGCTCCCTCCGCGACGAGCCGGCGCGCCAATCGCTGAACGGCGCGCCGGTCCACTGCCACCGAACCGCCGTAGAAGGACTCGGGGCTGACGTTGATGACGCCCACGACGCGGACGGGAAACCCCTCCCCCACCTCCACGCCGCCGAGTCTGGCGTAACTCGGTCTCCCGCTTGTCCGCTTGCTCAGCACTCAGGACTCAGTACTCGGCACTGTGCCTCACTTCCCCTTCCACTCCGGCTTGCGCTTCTGCGCGAAAGCCATGACGCCCTCCATCATATCCTCCGAGCCGAACAACGCGCCGACGAGCGGATACGACTTGTGCAGCGAGTCCTCCAGCGGCATGCCGCCGCTCTGCAGGGCCACCTGTTTGGTGGCGCGCACGGAGGTTGGCGAGCATTCGAGGATCTCGTTGGCCCAGCGCTGCGCCGTCCCGGCGAGATCTTTGGCGGGGACCACTTCGTTGACGACGCCGAGCCGATGCGCTTCCTCGGCCATGATGTGCTTGCCGGTGAGCATGAGGCCCATGGCGATCTTCGGCGGGATGTGGCGCGGCAGGCGCTGCATACCGCCGGCGAGCGCCGCTAGTCCCACCCTGGGCTCCGGCAAGCCGAAGCGCGCATGGTCCGCCGCCACGATGATGTCGCACGCCAGCGCAATCTCGAACCCGCCGCCGAGGGCGAAGCCGTTCACCGCCGCGATCACCGGCTTGAACAGATCGAAGCGCGCGGTGATGCCGCCGAAGCCGCCCTTCCCCATCGTCACCGCACCCATGCCGTGCTGTGCCGAGTACTTGAGATCGTTGCCCGCGGAGAATGCCTTCTCGCCCGCGCCGGTGAGGATCGCCACCCACGCCTCGGGGTCCGCATCGTACGCATCGAAGGCGTTCGACAGCTCCTGGTTCGCCGGCGGATGCAACGCGTTCATGACCTCGGGCCGGTTGATGGTGATGGTCACCAGACGTCCTTGCTTCTCGTACTTGATGAATTCGTAGCTCATGCCAGTCTCCTTCGCGCCCTATTAAACATCTCGCCGCGCGACTGTCGACCCTGGGCGCGCGGAAGACTCGCGGACACAGCTTGGCAGCTGACGCCGGTCCGGGCGCACCATGATCTGGATCATGTCGTGCCGTGTCCGCGTGCGGTACAGACGGCCCATGGAGACACCCGACCGTCGTGGGCTGGCTGCGTTGCTCCAGTGGAGCGCGCCGGACAAGTGCCTGCTCGGCGTCGCCTGCATCGCGCCCTTCGTGGCCACCTACTTGGTCGCCGCGTACCGCTACCACGGCCCGTCGACCACGTTCGAGGTCGACCCTGCGGTGTTGCAGCTGACCATCGCGCTGCTGTGGGGACTGTTGCTCGCGTGGTTGGGACTCGCCGGGCTGGCGTTCGCGCGCCGCCGGCGCCCAACGGGGAACTGGATCCTGCACGTAGCGGCGCAGCTCTACGCCGTCGGCTTCGGTGTCTTCTCGTACCTCGTCGGTCACTACACCAGCGGTTATCAGTACGCGGTCGGTCTGGGGGGCGCCGTCGCCGGGTTGATCGTCTTTGGGCTGCGCCCGGTTTTGCTGGCCACCATTTCCTTCCTCGCCATCATGCTCGCCACCACCGTCGCCGAGCAGATGCACCTGATCCGCTACGCGCCGCTGTTGCCTGCAGCGCCCTGGCGTGACGGTCATCTGGCGCGCTCGTGGCTCCTCGGTCTCGGGCTCTTGCCGAACCTGATCATGTGGTTCGCCCTCGTCCTCGTCGGCTACATCGTCGAGCAGTGGCGCAGCCGCGAGGCCGATCTGGCGCGCACCACCGACCAGTTGGCGCGCGCCAACGAGGTCATCAGCCGCTACGTCGCGGCGCAGCTCAGCGAGCAGATTCTCGCCGGCAACTACGCCACCGGCGACAAGCCCGAGCGCCGCCGCATCGTGGTGTTCTTCTCCGACATCCGCGGCTTCACCGAGACCGCCGACCGCGTCGAACCGGAGGAGCTCTCGCGCATCCTCAACGAGTACCTGACGGAGATGACTGCGATCGCCACACGCTACGGCGGCATGATCGACAAGTTCGTCGGCGACGCGATCATGATCCTCTTCGGCGCGCCGCAGGCCACCGACGACCGCGATCACGCCCTGCGCGCCGTGCGCATGGCGCTGGCGATGCAGGAACGCATGGTGACCCTGCGGGCGAAGTGGCAGCAGGAAGGCATGGAGGAGCCCTTCGCCATTCGCATCGGGATCAACACCGGGCACGCCAGCGTCGGCAACTTCGGCTCACGTGATCGCCTCGACTACACCGCCATCGGCCGTCAGGTGAACTTGGCGGCGCGCCTGCAGGTGAGCTGCGAGCCGGGGAAGGTGCTGCTCAGTCACTCGACCTGGGTGCTCGTCAACGACCAGATCGCCGGCACGCCGAAAGGCGCGATCACGGTGAAGGGCATCCACAACCCGGTGAACGTCTACGAGGTCGGCTGAACTTCGACCGGCTCGTCCCGCTCTACCCGTCTCGTCGGGCGCCCTGCATTTCCCTCACCGCGGCCATCATCTCCGCATGCACGCGTTGCACCGACGGCCGTTGCTGCACCGCCCTCCACCATGCGCTCAGACCGGAGCGTCCTTCGGTGAACGGTGGAGCCCCGAACAGTTGCAACGTCAGCTGCGCGTAGAACATCAGCGGCGCCAGCGAACAGTCGGCCAAGGTGAAGTCCGGACCCAACGCATACGGGGTGCCTCGCACCATCGCATCGAGCTGATCGAGACGCGCGCGTGTCTCGCCCAGCTTTTCCGTGATCAGCGCGTGATCCTTCGTCTCGGCAAACACCTGCGGGAACAACGCGTGCAACGGTGGCTCCAGGTAAAGATCAACGAATCGACCGATGCCGCGCACCCGGGCGCGGCCTTCCGGGTCGGGAGGCAGCAGCCGGGGCTCCGGGAAGGTCTCCTCGAGAAACTCGTTGATGATCTCCGATTCGCCGATGACGGTGCCGTTGACGGCCAGTGCCGGGGTCTTGCCGAGCGGATAGATCGCCAGGTACTCGGGCGACTTCAGGTCGCCGCCGGGAATCCCCACGATCTCGACCGGCGCGCCCTTTTCGTAGATCGCGACGCGACACTTCGCCGCGAAGTGGCTGCCGTTCTGGTTGTACAACCGCATCAGCTGACGCGCCCGGTCTGCTGCAGCTGCATCAGCGCCTGCTGCTGCTCGCTCAGGACCTTCTGCACCGTCGGCCGCTCCTGCACCTTGGCCCACCACGCCGCCAGCTTGGGGTGCCCGTCGGTCGGCGACGGCGCGCCGAGCATCGGCAGCATCAGGTTCATGAAGAACATCGTCGGCACCAGGGCGCAGTCGGCCAGGGTGAACGCCGCGCCCAGCGCGTACGGTCCAGCGCTCAGCATACCTTCAAGCTGGTCGAGACGAGTCTTCAGGTCGGTCAGCTTCTCGGTGATCAGCGCTGGGTCCTTCTCCTTGGCGCTGACTTGCGGGAAGAGGGCGCGCAGCGGCGGTTCCAGATAGAGGTCGTGGAAGCGGCTGATGCCACGCGAGCGGGCGCGGCTCTCCGCATCCTTGGGGAGTAGTGGCTTCTCGGGAAACTTCTCCTCGAAATATTCGTTGATGACCTCGGACTCCCCGATGATCTGGCCGTCGACTTGCAGGGCCGGCGTCTTTCCCAACGGATAGATCTTCAGATAGTCGGGTGACTTCAAATCACCGCCGGGGATGGGCACGATCTCGACCGGTGCGCCCTTCTCGTAGATTGCCAGGCGGCACTTCGACGCAAAATTGCTCAGATTGGCGCTGTAGAGCTTCATGGGTCCTCCCCTCACGAGTTGGTTTGCGGCGAGTATCGGTGAGTGCGCACGGTAGCGCAAGATATGGTCCGCGACACACGTGCCTCTGCGCCTGAGACTGACCGGCGGCTGACGCCGGGGTCGGGCGGAACATGCCCTTTCAACCACCGTGTGCATCACCAGGTTGCAGCATGGGTCGAACCGGGGCATGACATAGCGTGGATATGATCCGCCACGGCTGCCTGCCATCACTGATCGTCTCCGCCGCCCTGCTCGCGTCGACCAGCGCAAGCACCAAGGCGGTTTGTGTCGGCGATTGCAACCGCGATGGGCAGGTCAGCAGCGCGGAAGTCGTGGGGCTCGTCGACATTGCGTTGGGCCACACCGCGCCCGTGTGCGGCGGCGCTGCGGGCGCCGTGCACGTCGCCGCCGTCATCGCGGCCGTCAACCAAGCAGCGGATGGCTGTCCGGCCGCCGCCACGTTGTTTCCCGGACCGAAGTATCCCACCGGCCCCGGCCCCGACGCGGTCGCGGTCGCCGACTTCAACGGTGACGAGCGGCCCGACATTGCCACCGTCAACGAGTTCTCCAACGATGTGACCGTTCTGCTCGCGCAATCCAACGGCGGCTATGCGCCTCCGCAGTCGCTCACCGTCGGCACCGCCCCACGGGCGTTGGCGATTGCCGACTTGAATCACGACGGACACCCCGACCTGATTACCGCCGACCGCGACCTCGGCAGCGTCACTGTGCTGCTGAGCCAAGCAGCCGGTGAGTTTGCCGATCCGCAGTCGTTCGAGGTCGGCGTCGGGCCAACAGCGGTCGCAGTCGCGGACCTGAACGGCGACGGCAGCCTCGACGTGATCACGGCGAACCTGGGGTCGAGCGACGTCAGCGTGTTGCTCGGCAACCCATCCGGCGGCTTCGACCCCATGCAATCCTACGCCGCTGGGTCCCTGCCCGTGGCCCTCGCCATCGCTGACCTCAACAATGACCATCGGCCCGACGTGGTCACCGCCAATCTCGGATCGAATGACGTATCGATACTGCTGGCGCAACCCGACGGCAGCCTCGCGATTGCGGAATCCTTCGCGGCAGGCGCGGGACCGCGGTCGGTTGCCATCAGCGACTTGAACGGCGATGGCCGGCCGGATCTGGTCACGGCAAATGGCAGCAGCGGCGACGTCGCCGTACTGCTGGCGGAGACCACCGGTGGGTTCGCGGCACCGCAATTCATTCATGTCGGTGGAAACCTCTTCGCCGTCACCGCCGCTGACGTCACCCGTGACGGCCGCAGCGACATCCTCGTGGCTGACCATGCCGGCAACACGATCGGCCTGCTCGCCGCCTTGCCAGAAGGCGGCTTCGATGCGCCGGCCGAGCTGCGCGTCGGTGTCGCGCCGGTCGGCTTGACTCTCGCCGATCTCGACGGCGACAGCCGCCTCGATCTGGTGGTGGCCAACGGCGGATCGAGTGACGTGAGTGTGCTGGCGGCAAACCACGGCGGTGGCTTCCGCGCCGCGCGACTGCTGCCCGTCGACCGCGGCCCGATGGCCGTCATCGCGGCGGATCTGGACAACGACACGCGGCCGGACTTGATCACGCCCGTGGCGGATGATCTCGCCGTCGTCGTTGCCGTACCCACCGGCGGCTTCGGGGCACCACAGTTTCTCGACCTCGGCACCGGCCCCGACGGGGTAGCGGTCGGTGTCCTCAGCGGCGACGCGCGGCCGGATCTCGTGACCGTCACGCGGACGTCCGATGTCGTCACCGTCCTGCGTGCCCAGCCCGCCGGTGGCTTCGACTTGCCGCAAGCCTTTCCGACGGGTCACGGCCCGATCGCCGTCGCCATCGCCGACATTGACGGCGACGGCCGTCCCGATTTGGTCACCGCGAATGCGGGTTCACAGGACGTCAGCGTGCTGCGGGCTACCGCCGGCGGCAGCTTCGATCCGCCGGTTGCCTTTGGACTCGGCGCCTCTCCGAGCACCTTGCTGGTCGCCGATCTCAGCGGCGACGCACGACTCGACGTCCTGGCTGCCAACGCCGGGGCGCCGGATCTGCTCCTGCTCAGCGCTACTGCAAACGGCTTCGCAGCGCCGCTGGCGATTCCGATCGCCAGCCACGCCGCCGCCGTTGCGGCCGCGGACCTCAATGGAGACCAACTCGCCGATCTGATCACGGCCAACCCGTCGACCAACAGTGTGACGGTGCTCACCGCTCTCAAGGACGGTGGCTTCAGCGCACCGCAATCGTTTGCCGCCGGCAACAGCCCGATGGCAGTGACGGCGGCAGACGTCGATGGCGACGGACGGCCGGACATTGTCGCCGCCAACTCCGCGTCAAACGATCTCGCGGTGCTGCTGGCGCTACCGGCCGGTGGCTTCGCGGCGCCGCAGGCCTTTGCCGCCGGCGACACACCGGTCGGCGTTGCCGTCGCCGATCTCGATGCGGACGGCTGTCCGGACCTCATCGCGGCCGACAACGGGTCGGGTGACCTGGCGCTGCTCTACGGCCGTTGCACGGCACTGGTGCCGCGTCGCTGACGGCCCTGTCGGTGACGGCGACTTCCTGATAGAGCCGCCGCATGAACGATACCGATCGGCCGCTCGCCGGGCTCCGGGTGCTCGAGCTTGGGCAGATTTATAACGGGCCGTACTGCGCTCTGCTGCTGGCGCATCACGGCGCCGACGTGATCAAGATCGAGGCGCCGCAGGGCGACGTGTTGCGCCGCATGGATCGCTCACCGGGCGGCGCGAGCTATCCCTTCCTGATGCTCAACGCGAGCAAGAAGGGCGTGCGCATCGACCTGAAACACGAGCGTGGACGCGACCTGTTCCTCCAATTGGCGGAGCATGCGGACATCATCGTCGAGAACTTCGCCGCCGGGGTGATGGAGCGGCTGGGCATCGCCTACCCGGTCGTCGGCGCGCGCAACCCGCGCATCATTTTCGGGTCCGGCAGCGGCTTCGGGAGTACCGGCCCGTACGTCGGCTATCCGGCCATGGACTTCACGATCCAAGCCTTGGTCGGCGCCATGTCGATCACCGGTTATCCCGATCTGCCGCCGGTGAAATGCGGCCCAACGTTCATCGACATGCTGGGTGCCACGCACCTGTTCGCCGGGATCCTGCTCGCCTTGCGTGAACGCGAGCGCACGGGACGCGGACAACGGGTCGAGGTTGCGATGTTCGACGCGACGGTCCCTGCCCTGCTCAGCTACCTGGCACCGTTCTACGAGCTCAGTCGCGAGATCACCCGCAGCGGCAACCGTCACGTTGTCGGTGGCGCAACACCGTACAACAACTTCAAGTGCGTCGACGGCTACGTCGCCATCATGTGTGTCTCCAACCAGCATTGGCTCACCCTTTGCCGTCTCATGGAGCGCGACGACCTGCTCGCCCACCAACGCTGGCACGGCGTGCCCGAGCGTGCCGAGGACTGGCAACAGATCGAGGCGGAGGTCGAGAAGTGGACCTGTACGCAACCTCGCGACGACGTGGCGCGGCTGGTCGCGAGTGCCGGAATCCCGAGCGCCCCAGTGCGCACGTTGCCCGAGGTGGGCAGCGATCCGCACCTCTTCGAACGGGGGATCGTCCGCGAGGTCGACTACGCTCCCCGCGGCCGGGTCAAGACGATCGGGACGCCGATCAAGCTGTCCGAACACGCCGACCCGAACGTTTCGTCGCCACCGAGGCTCGGCGAGCATACGGAAGAGGTGCTGCGCGAGCTGCTTCGCATGTCGCCTGACGATATCGCCGCCCTGCGTGGCGCCGGCGTGATCTGAACGCTGGGCTTCGATCGCGCCCCCCTGTGTTGTGCTACCGCACGCATCCGTGTAGCCACGAAGCATGTCGCCGAACCTACAGTCCAGGCCCGAGGACACCGCGTGGCAGTCCGACCCGTGGCTGGGAGTCAACCCCACCGATCCGGCGTTGCGCGCCGATCCGCATCCCCTCCTCGCACGCCTGCGCTCGCACGATCCGGTCAACGAGACCCCTATCGGCCTGTTTCGGTTGACGCGCTACGTCGACGTCATCCGCATGCTCAAGGAGGTCCCTTCGGGCGTCCGTATGGCCGATGGGACGATCTTCGGCAGCGTTCCGCTCCCGGGAGGACCGAGCGAATTCATCTTGCAGCGCGATCCGCCCGATCACACGCGCCTGCGCCGCTTGATGAACCAAGCGTTCACACCGCGCGCCATCGAACGGCTGCGGCCGCGGGTGCGCCGCCTGGTAAACGAGCTGCTCGACCGCGTCGCCGCGCGCGGCGAGATGGACGTCATTGCCGACCTGGCGTTGCCGGTGCCGGCCACCGTGATCTGCGAGCTGATGGGGGTGCCGGTGGCGGACCAGGAGAAATTCACCGACTGGACGTCGGCGGCGACGCATCTGCTGGCAGCGGCGATCTCTCCGCCGGAGGTGCTCGAGCGTGGCATCGCGGCCGTCACGGCGCTCGCCGACTACTTCACCGCCCTCATTGCCGAGCGGCGCGCCAGTCTCTGCGACGATCTGCTGAGCGGCCTCATTCGTGCCGAGGAAGCCGGCGATCGTTTGAGCCCGACGGAGTTGATCTCGCAGTCGATCGGGCTGTTGATCGCGGGCTTCGAAACCACCATCGGGCTCATCGGCAACGGCGTGCTCGCCTTCCTGCGGCACCCCGACCAGCTCGCCCTGCTGCGTGCCCATCCGGAGCTGATCGCCGGCGCGGTCGAAGAGTGTCTGCGCTTCGACGGACCGATCCTGCTGACCGTCCGGGTGACGCGTGAGGACACCACCTTCGGCGACAAAGTCATCCCGCGTGATCGGCCGGTGATGTGCATGCTGGCCGCGGCCAACCGCGACCCGGCGCACTTCACCGAGCCCGATCGCTTCGACATCAGGCGCACCGACAACGATCATCTCGCCTTCGGAGGCGGCGTGCATTTCTGTCTCGGCGCGCATCTGGCGCGCCTCGAAGCACAGGAAGCCATCGGCGCATTGGTGCAGCGCTTCCGCGGTCTACGGTTGGAAAGCGATCAGCTTCAGTGGGGACGTTCCTTGTTCCGGGTCCTGGGGCGGCTGCCGATCCACTTCGCGCCCGACCGCTAGCGGGTGCCCTGGGTGGCGGTGTTTCGCCGTCCGGCCGGGTGTGATACACGGACGCTCGCAAGGAGCGGATGTGATGCGGAGAGCGCGTTGGTTGGTCTTGGCTGCCGTGTTGTTGTGTGCCACCGGTGCCGCACGGCGTGCCGAGGCGCAGGTGTGCTGTATCTGCACCAACTGCGGGGGCGCCCTCGTCTACGGTCCACTGGGAGATGGGACCACTGAATGTTTCAACGTCGCCGACGCCGCCGCATGTGATGACGCCTGCGACGGCGACGGCTGCAATGTTCCCGGTTCCACTACTGCAAATGCCGTGTGCGACTCGAGCGAACCGGTCTGCGATCCTTTCACACCGACGCCGACGGGAACACCGACTGAAACCCCGACGCGCACCCCCTCAGATACACCGACCGCCACCAACACCGCGACGCAGACGCCGACTGCCACCCCAACCCGCACGCTCTCGAAAAATGAGACCACCGGTGGCCTGCAAGCGTGCAGCGATCACATCGACAACGACGGCAACGGCTTGGCGGACTGTGCCGATCCGGCGTGCGCCGCCGTGCCACCGTGTGTGACACCCGCACCGGCGCTGGCGCCGCCGTGGCTGTTCATGCTGACGGCGCTCCTCGCACTGGTGGGCGGGCTCGGGGCCGCGCGTGTGCTGCGCCGCGAGTAAGCGGCGCGGGCTTCAGCCGCCGAGCAAATTGCGCGCGATCACTTTCAGCTCCAGGATCGGCTTGACGCCCTCGAAGATCGGTAGCACGGTCGCATCGACGACGTAGCGGGAGATGGCGAACTCCTCGGCGTAGCCCCAGCCGCCGTGCAGCAGCTGGCCCTCTTGGGTCACCCACACCGCAACGTCGGAGGCAAACAGCTTGGCCATCGCCGGCTCGAGCGCAATCGACTCGTCGCAGTCCATGGCGAGTGCCGCCGCGTAGGTCAACTGGCGGGCCGCCATGAGATGCGTCGCCATGCGGCCGAGCTTGTACTGCGTCAGTTGGAACTTGCCGATCGGCTCACCGAATTGCTTGCGGTCGTTGGCGTACTCCGCCGTGCGCTCCAACGCCGCTTGCGCCAGCCCGGAGGCGCGCCCACCGGTTTGCAGGCGTCCCGCCGCGAAACCCCCCATCTGCAGGTAGAAGCCCTTGTTGAGCCCGCCCTGCTCGCCGACGAGGTTTTCCGCCGGCACGAAGTAGTTGTCCAAGCTCAGCGTGAAGGAGTGCATGCCGCGATACCCGGGCGTCGCGTCGGCCTTGCCGATGAGCACGCCGCCGGTCGGCTGCTTCATCTCGAAGCTGTGGCCCGAGAAGGCATCCTTCTCGACGATGAACAGCGACAAGCCGCGCGCGCCCTTCTTGAAGTCGGGATCAGTGCGGGCCAGCAAGGCGAGGACGTTGGCGCGGCCGGCGAATGTGCACCAGGCCTTGGCGCCGTTGATGAGGTAGCCTTTCTTGCCGCCGACCTCGCCCGCGTCGGCGCGGCACTTGACCGAGGCGACATCCGATCCCGTATCCGGTTCGGTCACCGAGATGCCCACCATGATCTGACCGGCGGCGATCGGCGGCAGCCACTTCTTCTTCTGCGCGTCGGTGCCGCCCTTGAGCAGCGCCTTCGTCAAGATCTCCGGTCGCGTGATCAGGCTCCCGGCGGCCGCCAACGAGCAGCGCGACAGCTCTTCGGTGGTGATGATCATCGGCAGGTTGCCCATGCCGCCGCCGCCGAACTCCTCGGGGACCGACATGCCGAAGAAACCCAGCTCGCTCATGTTGGCGATGATCGAGTCGGGCACCAGGCCATCGGTCCGATGAATGTGTTCGGCGATCGGCACGATCTCGGCCTCGGCGAATTGGCGGACGGAGTCGCGGGTCATCAACGCTAGCTCGTTGTCGATCCAACAGTGGTTCACGCCGCGCTGCGCCATCACGTGTCGGCCGATCGCCCGGATGCGCGCATCGCTGAGACCGTCGCGGATCGCCGCCTTCGTGCAGCTCGCACCGAGCGTCTGGTTCAGCAGGTCGTCGCTCAGGCCGAACTCGGCGCTGTGCGCGTCGACGTTGCCGGCGAGTCGCTGCGCCACCTCGGCGGCGAAGGCACCGGCCATTTCCTCGACGGAGGGATCGCGATGCCCCTGCTCGGCGGCGCTCTTGGCGTAGGCCAGCAAGTCCTTGGCGGCCATCAACTCGGTCGCGGCGTAGGCGAGGCGTTCGCAGTGCACCTGTTCATCATCGATGCCCTTGCCGCCGTCGGTCCGCAACCGCGTCACGTCGAGCGCGGCGCGCACCACGGTGTCCGTTGCGGCCACGACGTTCTCCACCCCGGCCAGGTCGATCGGCTTCACACTCGCGTCTGCCATACGAACGATCCTCTCTTGATGGGCTGATAGGTGAATGCTGCTCGCTGATACTTGTTTGTCTACCATCAGCACCGCAGCGAGACCAGGGTTCAAGCCATTAGAAGGACTGGACGTGAGGGCACAATCTCTTATCGAGGCGAACAGCAAACGGCGCGCTCGGGTTTCGAATCGCGGGAAGTCGCTCAGAAGTTCCCGATCGACGGCGCCGAACTCCGGCGCCGTCGATCGAGCACGGTCATCGATACGCTGCGCCGCGGCGCAGCGTCACCGCTCATCTACTGACAGGTGCCCGCGTTGCAGGTGTACGTGAGGAAGCAGGCCGGATGTCCGGGCCCTGTGCAGCATGGATCGCCCTGGAAACCGCAACGACACGTCAGGACCGGCACCGCCGAACACAGCGGCGCGATCTCGCAGGGCAGGCCGTTGTCGCACGCGTTACCGGCGCAGCACGCCTCCAGCTCTCCACCGCATGGCAGGCACTTGAAGATGCTGTTGGGCACGTTGCTACTACAATTCACACACGCAAGCGTCGGGCTCGAGCATGAGTTCGGCGGCGGATACGCGCAGCACGGAAGGTTCGCCGTGCCGCAGGCGGCGCTGCAGTAGGTCGCGGACAAGACTGGTGCGGCCGCGGTCTCGACAGCCCCACGCAGCGCCGTCGCATCGAGACACTGATTTGCCGTGGCGCAGGCGCCGGAGCTGGTGAGTGTGGCCATGCGCTTGTCGTACTTCTCGAAGCACGACGTACCCATCGCGCTTGGGCCTTCGACGCACGCCTTCTCGTCGAACGGATGGTCCGCGAGCAGCTTCATCGCCGCCTTCTCTCTGCACGTCGCGATGCAACTGAAGAGCTTGGCGGCGATGCCCAATGCTCCGGCTTCGCAGCGCTTCGTCTTGGCGTCGGGTGGAATCCATCCACCGTTGTTGAGCGGTCCCGGCCCGAACGCGAGGCTCGGTGCGGCAGCCAGCATGACCCAAGAGAGCGCCATGAGGAGCTGCATCCTCGTTCCACGGTACTGCTTCATGACATACCTCCTGCGGCTAAACGTGCGTGGATTGTCCTCCCGCCGCGATGCACTCGTCAACACACGGGATGACACAGTGTGAGATGCTGGCACACCACTCTGTCAAGGTGTACAAGCCGGCCCGATGCACGCGCTCGGTCTGTTGCGTCGTCCCGACTTCCGCCGCCTCTACATCGCCGTTGCGGTCAGCGAACTCGGCGACGCCTTCCATTACATCGCGCTGATGTGGTTTGCGCTGACGGCGGGCGGGCCGCTCGGCGTGATGGCGGTGCGCCTGGCGGACAGCGTGCCGGCATTGGTCTTCGGGTTTCACGGCGGCGTTGCGGCGGATCGCTGGAACCGCACGCGCGTGATGATCGCCGCCGATTTCGCCCGCGGCGCCATTCTGATCCCGGTCGCCGTCACCGGCCTGACCGGCACGCTGCCGCTCTCCGGGCTGGTCGTTGCAGCGTTCCTGTTGCAAACCGCCACGGCGTACTTCACCCCGGCGTACGGCTCGCTCCTGCCGGCGTTGGTCGACCGCCGAAACGCGCAGGAAGCCAACGGCCTGGTCAAGGCCACCGTCAACGCGCTGTCGATCGGTGGCTGGGCGGCGGCGGCCGGCCTGCTCGCGCTCGTCCCGATCAGCACGTTCTTCGCGCTGAACGCCGTGTCGTTCCTCTTCTCCGCCCTGTTCATCGCGCGCATCCGTCACACCTCGAGTACCACGCCTCTCGCCGCGAACGCGCCGCACTGGAGGGAGACGATTGCCGCATTGCAGCCGCTGCCCGGGCTCACGGTGAGCATCGCCGTGCTCGGTCTGGCACTCACAGTCTCCGCTGGCGTCTGGATTGCCGGCATTCCCGAGTTGGTGCGCACGACGCTGCACCGCGACGCGGGCGGCTTCTCGCTCGTGATGGTGGGCTATGCGCTCGGTTCGGTCGCCGCGGGAGCCGTGCTGGCGCGCTTTCCCGTGCGCGACAAGATCCGCGCCAGTCTGTTGGCCTGGCTCCTCTATCTTCCCGCATACGAAGCGTTCGCCATGACGACCACGCTCGAGATCGCCATTGCCGCCGCGCTGATCACCGGTGTCAGTCACAGTGCGGTCTCCATCCTGGTGAGCTCCGCGGCGCAGGAGCAGGCGACGGATGAGGTCTTGGGGCGTGTGATGGGGGTGATTGCACTGGTCGATCGCGGCGCCCACGCCACCGGCTTGCTGCTGGTCTCACCGCTGTTCGCCGTCGTTGCGCCGACGACGATGTTCGCGGCGGCGGCGCTGGTGATCCCGTTGTTCGGCGTGGCCGGCGCCCTGGCTACGCAGCGGCTCGAACGCCGTGCAACCAGTCACCGCTGAGCGCGCAGCACCGGGCGTGCAATTGACGTTTCAGCGCGAGTACGCTAGGCCGCCTGCGCAACCGAGAGAAGGAGCTGTCTCCATGCGCTTCTACGAGTTCGAATCCAAACGCCTGTTCGGCAAGCGCGGCATACCGCTGCCGAAGGGCTCGAAAGTCGCCCACACACCCGAGGAGGCCAGCGCCATCGCCGCGGAGATCGACGGGCCGGTGGTGCTCAAATCGCAGGTGCTCACCGGCGGGCGCATGAAGGCCGGCGGCGTGTTGTTCGCCGACAACGCTACCGACGCCGCGGCCGCCGCCAAGAAGATCCTGGCGCTGACCATCAACGGGCACAAACCGCGCGGCGTCCTCGTCGAGGCCCGCGCCCCGGTGGCGCAGGAGTACTACGTCGGCGTCACCTGGGACGGCGTCAACCGTCTGCCGATCATGATCCTCAGCGACATGGGCGGCATCGACGTCGAAGAGGTCGCCGAAAAGCATCCCGAGCACATCGCCAAGCGCAACTTCTCCACCCTCCTTCCGTTCTCCGATTTCATGGCCAAGGAACTGGTCGCGTCGCTGCACATCGGCGGTTCCGATCTCAACCGCATCACGCAAATCGTCGCCGCCCTCGCCCGCATCTTCCAGAGCCACGGGCTGACGCTCGCCGAGATCAACCCATTGGCGCGCCTCGAGGATGGGCGCTTCGTCTGCCTCGACGGCCACGTCGACATGGAAGACGACGCGCGCGACAGCCAGAAGGCGCTGCTCAAGGAGCTCGGCATCGATCCCGAAGAGAAACGTCAGGCACGGCCACCGACACCGTTCGAGATCAAGGGTGCGCAGATCGATGCCGTCGATCACCGCGGCGTCGCCGGCAACGTCGTCGAGTTCGACGGCGACCTCGGCCTGGTCATCGGCGCCGGCGGCGGCTCGCTGACGCTCTTCGACGCCATTCGCAAACACGGCGGCAAGCCGGCCAACTACTGCGAGATCGGCGGCAACCCGAGCGTGTCGAAGGCTTGTGAGCTGACCAAGCTCATCCTGGCGAAGAAGGGCGTGAAGAAGATCGCCGTGATGATGAACGTGGTCTCCAACACGCGCGTCGACATCGTCGCCCGCGGCGTCATCAAGGGCGTCGTCGAGTCGGGCTTCGATCCGGCCGAGAAGATCGCCATCTTCCGCATCCCCGGATCGTGGGAGAACGAGGGCTTCAAGATCCTCAAGCACTACGGCGTCGAGTACTGCGACCGCAGCGTCTCGATGTTCGAAGCCGCCGGCCGCGCCGTCGCCAAGATGAAGGGGGCGTGAGCGCCATGTCCATCCTGATCACTAAAGACACCACCTTCATCATCCAAGGCATCACCGGTCGCGAAGCGGTCAACATGAGCCGCGAGTGCTTGGACTACGGCTCGAAGATCGTCGGCGGTGTGACACCGGGGCGCGGCGGGCGCGACGTCTACGGCATCCCGGTGTACGACACCGTCCGCGAGGTGACAGCCAAGACCCACGTCGACGGCTCGGTCGTCGCCGTGCCGCCGGCATTTACGCGCGACGCCGTGTACGAGGCGCTCGAAGCCGGCATCAAGATCATCGTCGTGGTCACCGAGCGCATCCCGCGCTACGAAGTCGCTCAGATGGTCGAGCTGGCGCGCCTGCGCGGCGCCCGCATCATCGGGCCGAACTGCCTGGGCGTGCTGTCGCCCGGCGAAGCGAAGATGGGCGGCCTCGGCGGCCGCGCGGAAGACGCGCGCAAGGCCTTCACCAAAGGCCCGATCGGCGTGATGTCGCGTTCCGGCGGCATGACCACCGAGATGTGCAACACCCTCACCGCCGCCGGGCTCGGACAATCGACCGCCGTGTCCATCGGCGGCGACGCGGTGATCGGCTCCACCTACGCAGACCTCATGCCGATCTACGAAGCCGACGCCGAGACCAAGGCCATCGTCATCTACTGCGAGCCCGGCGGTCGTATGGAGGCGGAGCTGGCGCGCTACGTGGTCGAGAAGAAGTCGCGGCTCCCGATCGTCGCGTTCATGGCCGGCCGCTTCATGGACGAGATGCCCGGCATGCGCTTCGGCCACGCCGGCACCATCGTCGAGGGCAAGGCCGACACCACGGCGGAGAAGATCAAGCGCTTGGAGAGTGCCGGCATCTCCATCGCCGAACGGATCGAGGACATTCCGGGACTGGTGAAGAACAGGCTGTTAGGGTGCTAGGTGTTAGGCTGTTAGGTCCGAAGTCTGAAGACCATAACAGCCTAACAGCGTAACAGCCTAACACCTCGAAAAAGGGAGACCCAATGGCCCTGTTCATTGAAGTTGAGGTCACAGCCGCGGCAGCCGCCGACGCGGAGATCGTCAAGAAGCTCGTCGAAGTCTGCCCGGTGAACATCTTCGCGCACGCCGACAGCGGCGCCCTGCAGATCGTCGAGAAGAACCTCGACGAGTGCACCCTGTGCGAGCTGTGTCTCAACGCCGCGCCGCCACGCACGGTGCGCGTCAAGCGCCTGTACGGCGACAAGAGCGTCCTCGAGCGCTCCGCCTGAGTCACTCGGAACCGCGCGGCACCGACCCCGCCGGCGAACAGCCGTGCAGCTCCGCCGCTTGCCTTCGCAGGGTGGTGAGCGCCTCGACTTGCCCCGCCTGAGCGAAGGCCTGCGCCTGCTGCTCGATCGCGGCACAGATATCACGTCGTACGATCGGGCAATCGTGGTTGAAGCGATACTGGCCGCCCGTTTGCACGAACGCGCACCCTCCCGGATCGACGCGCTGATAGAGAGCATACAGTCGCGGCCACACGTCCTGCCGGCTCTGGTCACAGAGCGACGTCTGCAACAGGCTGAGGATCTCGTTGCGGTCGTCCCCGAGGGCGCCGTATGCCGACCCGAGCGCGGCGTACACGTTGGCGTCCGCCGGCATCAGCCGGCGCGCATGGGTCAGCGCCGCGACCGCCTTGCCCGGCTGGTTGAGCCGCGCGTACGCCTGCCCCAGCATCACGTAGATCATGCCGTCCCCAAGCTCCGGAACCTCGTTCGCGGCCCGGCCGAGGCGCGCCATGTTCTGCCGATGCACGGCATCCAGAGCCTGTTCCGCCGCCGCGGCGCGCTCGAGCGCGGTGACCGCCTTTTCGTCCCAGCGCCGCTCTTCGTCGGCCAGCATTGTCGCTTTGGTCGTGTAGTACAGCCCAAGATCTTCGAGCACGCTGCCCGGAGTTGTTCCCGCCGGGGACGCGACCTGGTCGAGGATCGCTTGCGCCGTCTCGGCTTCGGCGATGACCCGGTCGAGGTTGCCGCGCCGATCGCTCCAGAACAGGACCCGCGCCAAACCTTCGTGGATGCGAAAGCTGTTGGGACAGCTCTGCACATCCTGCGTCGATAGCGTCAGCTCGCTCTGCCAGTCACGGTTGCGTCGGTGCGCTCGCGCGCCCAGAGCAACCACCGCCAGACTCATCAGGCCGAGCGCGACCCACGGCGGCCATGACGGCTGCCGCCCGCTCCGCCGACCCCACCGGCGCGCGATCCCCGTCGCGGCGGCGGCAAGGCCCAACGCCGCGCCGCCGGCGGCGCCGACAGACGGCAGATACAAAAAACGATCGCCACGCACGCTGTAGGTCAGCACGAGCAGATTGGACGTCGGCAGGACCGTCACGAAGAAGAACCCGATGCAGAACACCACCCCGGGGGCACGACGCCACAACCGAGCCGCAAGTATCGCAATGCCGACGAGCACACCTACCGCGAGCAGCGCCTGCTGATCCGCCCACTGCCGGAGGTCCCATCCGAACAGCGGTGTCTCATTGACGGAGTAGTCCCAGCACAACCGCGCCGGCCACAGCAGTTGCCACAGTTGCGCGCCGACGACGCGAATCGCCGTCAGCCGGGCCGTGAAGAGATCCGCGATCACCAGCACGTTATCCCCGATATGCAGCGGTGGGGCTTCCACGTCTGCGACCCAGCGGCGCATCGCCCAGAGCAACGCCAGCGGCAGCAACAGCGGTATCCATCCTTCGACAGCCAGGCGGGTGACACGCGCACCGAGGTGCCGCGGCGATCGAGCATCCCACGGCTCGAGCCGAAAGAGCACGTCGTAGAGCCCGATGACACCGACCACCGTCACGGCGCTCTCCTTGCACAACACCCCGGCGCTGGCGATCAGCACGACGCCGACGCGCCACGGCCATTTCCGCCGCGCCGTGGGGACACGCATGTGCAGCAGC
>Ga0335082_10000756_pt1 | contig 33747 bp, 26 predicted proteins | sample Lox_Sample_41_FD_206718 | JGI IMG/M metagenome (GOLD analysis project Ga0335082, IMG submission 206718) | Soil microbial communities from Loxahatchee National Wildlife Refuge, Florida, United States - Lox_Sample_4.1 | ecosystem: Environmental > Terrestrial > Soil > Wetlands | place: USA... | reverse complement strand
CTTCATCGGTGCTCCTCGGTAGTTTCATTTTCCGTTCTCACTGAGGAAGTGCGTGACGTGTTGAGTGAACACGTCGGTCCGCTCGTACGGCACGAGGTGCCCGCAGTGCGGAATGGTCTGCAGCCGCGCCGTCGGGATCAGCCGCGCGTACGCTTCGCCGTGTGCCGGTGGCAGGAACGCATCGTTCTCCCCCCACACGATCAGCGTTGGTGCGCTGATGCGCTGCAGCCGGCGTTGCAGTTTGGGATTGTAGAGATACGGGTTCCAGCTCAGGCGCGCCAGCGTCGCCATTTCACGGTAGCCGCGTACGATGACGTCCGGGCCCAACTCGGTGGGCAGGAGCTGCGCGGCGCGAGCGGCGTCGTGGAAGAGATGTGCGAGCGTCTCTTCGATGGAATGCAGGAACACGTCGAAGCGCTCGACACCGTCGACTTTGATCCCGGCTGCGCCGACCAGGACGAGTCGGTGCAGGCGCTCGGGGTGTGCGACCGCCAGTTCCGCGGCGATCCAGCCGCCCAGTGATGTGCCGACGATCGATACGCGGTCGAGGTCGAGGGTGTCGAGCAGATCGACGTAGTGAAACACCAGGTCGTCGACGCCTTCGAGCCACTCCGGGCGTTCGCTCTGGCCGAACCCCGGGTGATCCGGTGCGAACACCTGGAAGTGGGCTGCCAGATTGTCGTGATAGGGGAACCAGCGGTTGGCCGTGAACTCCGAATGCAGCACCAGCAGCGGCGCGCCGCGGCCGCCGCGCAACAGATGCGTGCGCACGCCGGCGACCGAGAGGAACTCGCTGCGATGCGCCATGGAGTGGGTTATAGGGTTCAAGGGTGCGGAGGTTCAAGAGGGGACACAACAGACCCCACAGACAACAGACCACAGACGACACGGACTGGAAGCTGGCCGCGGTCTGTTGTCTGTCGTCTGTGCTCTGTCGTCTCTCCGCTAACGATGCGCGGCGCGCCGAGACTTCAAGTGGTCTACGCTCTGGGCACGTTCCAGGAACGTGCGTACGACTCGCTCGAACTCCAGGGGGTTGTCGAGCATGACGTGATGATGCGCCGCGGCGATCTCTGCCACCTCCGCCTCCGGGGCGGCGGCGCGCAAGGCCGCCATTGCCGCTGGCGGGAGCAGCGTGCTATGTGCGCCGCGTACGATGAGGATCGGGCACGTGAGCCGTTGCAGGAGCGGTGTGAGATCTTGCGGCTGGTTGTGTGCCAAGGCTTCACGGTCGAACTTGTACGTCCAGCGTCCGTCGGGCAGCTCGCGAATGCCGTGCGCCGCGACGTGCTGCAGCGTCTTCGTGTCAGCCGCTGTCTGTGTGGGGAGCAGACGGAACCGTTCGATGGCGTGCTGGCGGTCGCGGTACAGGGGCTGCGGAAAGTTGCGCAGGCGCAGCATATAGCGGGCGCCGGCGGGGGTGATCCTGAGCTGGCTGTCGACGATGACCAGCGCGCGCAGATGCTGAGGGTGCTCGCCGGCAAATGTGGTGGCGACCATCGCGCCCAGCGAGTGGCCGACGAGGTGGATGCGGTCGACCCCAAGACAGGCGATGAACGCGGCGAGGTCATGCGCGTAGTCGTCGACCCGATACGCCGGCGGGTCAGGGTGTTCGCTGTCGCCGTGCCCGCGCAGGTCGAGCGCCAGCACGCGATAGGTGTCGGCGATGGATGCGGCGAAGTGATCCCACCAGTGCGCGTGCGCCGAGCCGCCGTGGAGGAGGACGACGAGAGGTGAAGCTGCCGCACCCCATTCCAAGTAATGCAACCGCAGGCCGTCGATCGGGATGAAGTGGTCACGTGGCAGCACCCTGGCTGCTTAGCCACGCGCCAGCGGCTTTGCAAATCATCTCTGGCGGCGGGCCGCCGCTAAATGCTTGTGCAGCGCCGGGACCACCTCGGCGTAGTCGCCGACGATGCCGTAATCCGCATTCTTGAACACCGGCGCTTTGGCGTTCTTGTTGAGTGCGACGATGAGCCCGGCGCGGCGGACACCAACCATATGCTCGAAGGCGCCGCGGATGCCGACGGACATGTACAGCTTCGGGGCGATGGCCCGGCCGGTGAGGCCAACCTGATACTGCTTCGGCAGCCAACCCTCGTCGGTCACGTCGCGAGTCGTGCACAGCGCCGCGTCGAGGAGCAGAAGGAGCGGCTCGATGCGCTCCAGATTTTCCCTGTTGCCGATCCCCTTGCCGACACCGACGACGATCTCAGCGCGGTCCAGGTCGGCAGCGCTCTCGGCTTCGGTTCGCCGCTCGACCACGCGCGTCCGCGGCTGGCCAACGCCGTCGAGCGCCAGCCGTTCGACTGCTGCACGGCGCGACGGGTCGGGCTGGGGGACTGCCAGCATGCCGGGTCGAACGGTTGCCATCTCGGGTAGCGTACGGGAGAGAATGGGCGCCACGACGCTGCCGCCGAACGCGGGTTTGTACTGCAGCAGTCGCCCTTCGGCGTCGAGGCCGATGTCTACGCAGTCGCCGGTAAGTCCCAGCTGCAGGCGCGCCGCCACGCGCGGCGCCAGGTCGCGTCCAATCGTCGTGGCGGGGATCAGGACGATACCTGGTTTGCGTGATCGGATGGCCGCCGCCAGAACAGCCGCGTGCGCTTCGGTGTGATAGGGCGCCAGGCGCGGATCGTCAACGAGCCAGACGCTGTCGGCGCCGTATTCTGCGAGGGTCGCGACGTGGGGCTCAACGGCGTGACCCAGCAGCACGGCACCCACGTGGCCGCCGGTCGCGGCCGCCAGTGCCGTCGCTTTGCCGAGCAGCTCAAAGACCACAGGCCGCAGGTTGCCGCCGAGTACCTCGGCCAGCACCCAGACATCGCGCGGACCGTTGCGTTGCGCCGACGCGGCCATCGCGGCGATCGCCGGTTGCTCGTGCACCTTCCATGTACCGAACATCCCATGGTCGTCGATGAGAATCCTCACCAACTGCGCGGCGGCGGCGTCGATCGAGCCGGCTTCCACGATGCGTCCCAAGCGCGCCGCCTCGACGTGATGCAGTCCCGCGACCCATGTTGGCGAGCCGGCCGCGCCGAACTGCGACAGGTCGCGCGACAAGTCCGTGGCGCGGCAATCCGTGCATGGTTTCGCCTTGGCCGCCTCGCGCTCGGCCTTCGACGGAAAGCGCTCGGGTGCAAGGTCCTCGGCCGCGGTGATGAGCGCCGGGAGCGGTGCCGTGACCGTCTCGAACCCGTCGTCGGTCTCGCGTTCGGCCGTCACCTGACCCCGCGCCGGGTCAATGGTAAGTCTGCGCACCCCGGTGATCTGCGGCCAATCGAGCAATTCGGCGACCTCGGGGCCTACCTGTCCGGTCTCGGCATCGACGCTGTTGCGCCCGCAGAGGACGAGGTCGAACGCTTCGCGGCGCAGCGCGAGTGCGAGGGCCCGTGCCGTGGCCAGAGTATCGGAGCCGGCGAAGGCACGATCGCAGATGTGAATGGCGCGATCGGCGCCCAGTGCAAGGCATTCGCTCAGCGCCTCGCGCGCCTGCGGCGGACCCATGGTGAGTGCGACGACCTCGCCGCCATGCGCCGCCCTGAGCTCGACGGCTTTGATGAGCGCGCGGATATCGAAGGCGCTGACCTCGCTGGCTACGCCTTCGCGCTTCAACGTCTTCGTATCGGGATCGAACTGCATGGCCGATACCACCGGGACCTGTTTGATGCAGACTGCGATGCGCATAGCCCTCCTTTGACGAGCGTGCGAATGGTGCCCCCTGTTTCCGTGCGCACTATGGTATGGTGAGAATCTGCGGAGCCGTCAATCGTGCTGGCACAGCCAGTGGGGTGTGGGGAGGGGTGCGCAGGGGGCGCGAGTCGTCATGGGCCGAGACAGCATTGTTGAAATTCCCGTGGTGATGGGGGAGCGCGCCACGGCCGTGGCTACGTATCGGCGCATTTGGGATCTTGGCTGGCCGGTGAGCATTTCGACCTCGACGATCACGCTGCTCACCCTGGTCAACTTGTTCTGGATCGGCCACCTTGGCACCGTGGCCGTCGCCGCGGTTGCGCTCGGGGCCAACATCCTCTTCATCGTCTTCGGCATTTCCAACGTCGTTTACACCGGTGCGTTGGCGATCATCGCGCGCCGGGTTGGCGAAGGAAACCACGCGGAGGCCTTCAGTGCCACCGTGCATGGCCTGTGCTTAGGGGCGTTGCTTGGCGCGGCGGTCGCCGTGTTGGGGTACGCCGGCGCTCCGGCGATCCTGCGCTTCTTCGACGCCGGTGCGGAGGTCGAGGGAGCAGGGATTTGGTACCTCCGCATCATGTTCAGCGGCCAGATTTTCCTCTACGTCTCCACCGCATTGGGGGCGAGCTACCAGGCAGCAGGCGACACCCGCACACCGATGTTGGTGAACGTGGCGGTGGTGCTGTTGAATGGCGTGCTCGATCCCTTCTTCATCTTCACCCCCGGACAGGTCGTCGTGCTCGGGATCCCGCTGGGTTGGCTCGGGTGGGGAGTGAACGGGGCGGCGATCGCCGCAACGTTGTCCGGGGTGGCGGGTATGGTGCTGTTTCTGACGACGTCGCTGGTTCTGGGGCGACCGTTTCGCCGGCCGGTGCGGCGGGCGGTGCAGCTCGCGCCGGCTCTCTTCTGGCGGATGCTGCAAATCGGGGCGCCTGCCTGCATCTCGATGATTGCGCGGCCACTGTCGACGTTCCTGCTACTGAAGGTCATCGCCTCCTTCGGTACGGCGGCGATCGCCGCGTTCGGCATCGCGTTGCGATCATTCTCGGTCAACTGGATTCCCTACTCGGGGATCAACGCCGCTGTCGCAACGCTGGTTGCGCAGAGCCTCGGCGCACGCAACGTCCGCGAGGCGGAACGGGTGGTGCTGCGCGGGCTCGCCGTGACCACGCTTCTCGGCGCCGTCTTCTGCGTCGTCTACTACGCGTGGTCCAGCCAGATCATCCTGGCTTTCGACAGCGAGCCCGCGGTGGTCGCTGCGGGGCAGCCCTTCTTGAAGTTGATGGCGCTCAGCTTCCTTTTCAGCGCACCCATGTTTCCCCTGGTGAGCGCCATGAACGGCGCAGGAGACACAAAGCCGCCGATGGTCACGGCCTTCCTCGCCAACTGGCCCGTGAAGTTGCCGCTCTCGTATGTCCTGGCCCTGCCCCTTGCCTACGGCATAGACGGCGTATGGATCGGCATGTTCGTGTCGATCATCTTCGAGGCCGTCGTCGTGTTCGTGTGGTACCGTCGCGGCACCTGGAAGATGAAGAAGGTTTGACCCGACGGGGCCTGGCCTTTGCCCAAGGGGTCGTGCCGAGCCCGGCTCTTGTTGCGCCGGATCCTTCAGATTCGAGGGCAGGGGCAGGGAGGACAGGGAATCGGCCCGTACAAGTTTTAGCTGACTATCAGGTAGACCTTTGGTAGAACCGTGGCACGTGCCGCTGCGCGTGCGTGCCCCTTGTTGGGGGTGCAGGGCTTGCACATTTGGGCGGCGCGATGCTTTATCGAGCGGTGCGAGTGTGCAGCCGGAACGCGGTCCTGAAGTGGGACCGGTGGCCCGAGGTGGGAGGGCGAGCACCGATCGAGTGCGAGAGAAGGAGCAGGGTATGAGGCGAAGCGATAGTCCACTGGTGGCCCCGACCGCCCAAACGCTCGCACTGCTGGTCTTCGCCGGCCTGATTGGCTGTCGTGGCGGTGGAACGGCGTCAATACCCATGCCCAAAAAAATCGTCGACCTGTCCCCGGTGATCAGCGAAGATCTGCCGGTGCGCCAATTCGGTCATCGTGCGTGCGACTTCCTGGGACTCAAAGAGCGCTTGGCCTTTACGCCGGTCACTCCGTCAAAGGAGGCCTACGCCTTCGGACTCACCTACTTTGAGATCGTCGCGAACGTGGGTGCCCACCTCGACGCTCCGGCACGCTTGCTCAAGGGTGGCGAGCGACCGGATCAGGTGCCGCTGGAGAAGCTGTACGGACGAGCGCGGCTCATTGACCTGCGCTGGAAGGATCGTAATACGCCCCTGCAGATCAGCGATCTCGAGAACTACAGCATCGCCGCCAACGACATCTTGCTGCTGTACGTGGGGTACACGCAGCCGCGGGACGAGGACTGGCCGACGTACGCGCCGCTGTCGGTGCAGGCAGCACAGTGGTTGGCAGCGAAGAAGATCAAATCATTGGCGACCGATATGCCCAGCATTGGGAGCTTCAGCCGCTACGCCGACCTCATGGACAAGAACCGTCCGCCCGAGGAGGTATGGGCGGAGCGTCTAGCGTTCTTCCAAGCCGGCATACCGGTGGTGGAGGGACTCACCAACCTCGGTCGTCTGATGGGGGAGAAGAATATTGTCTTCGTAGGATTTCCGTTGGCGATTGCAGATCGCAGCGGCGCGCCCATGCGTGCCGCTGCGCTGATCTTCTAGGGCCTGCGGCCGGCGTTCCTTCCGTGGCCCGCTCGCACCGGTAGAGGCTTCCGCCTGCGGCTCCGCACTCCGGAGCCCTGCGGCGGACGTGTCCGCACTCCGGAGCCCTGCGGCGGACGTGCCGAAGCCTCCGGCGGACGTGTTGGTCGCTGCGGACTTCCAAGTCCGACAAGCTGCGGGTGCGGCTCACGACTCCTTGGCACTCAGGGCGAGCGGCTCTTCACTGAAGTCGGAGGAGGTGGGGATCTGCGTGAGCAGCGCGTCCATGGCTTTGCGCGCCAGACGGCTGGGCTCGATGTGGCCGTTCTCCCACCGGTTCACCGTGGATACCGTCACGCCGATCGCGTGGGCAAATTCCTCTTGTGTCATCTTCAGGCGCCGTCGCAAGGCGTTGATCGGTGAACTCATCTGCTGGTTGTTGGCTGACATAGCTCCCCCTTTGCCGGGCGTTCAGTATTCGCGAACGTCGGAGAGCACGGCACGTGCCACTCCGCCCTTCGCTCCGAGCCCGTAGCAATGAGACGATGACCAAAAGCGCCTGTCATTCGGATGACACTCCTATGAGAAAAACAAAGCGGAGAGTCGATTTTCGGCAACGGTTGCAGGCCGTGCAACGGGGGCAGCTGCAGAAGGTGACGCGGTGTCAGGCCCACTGGAACGCACCGCGACCCAGCTACGCCGGGTGGTGGGCAGCAGAGCCGCGGCGGGTCAACTGGCGGGGGCGCTATTCGGCCGCCGATGAAGCAGTCGTCGCTGCCGGAGACGCCGCCGGCGCCGCCTGAGCGCGTGATGCCGCACGCGGCGCTGCCGGTTTGCTGCGCATCCGCTTCTCCAAATGACCGATGCGGCGCGACAGAGCCTCAATCTCCCGCCGCGATGGCAGGTCCAACCGCTTGACGAGCGGCGACAGCCGTTTCGCGGTTTCCTTTTCCAATGTCGAAAGAAACCGCTCGGCGCGTGATTCCACAGCCTTTGATGCCCGTTCGGCTCGCTTCTCGATATCCGTGCGGACTTTCTTCGCCCGACTCAAGATTCGGTCCAGCGCACGCCGCTGATCACGGGAAATGAGCTGGGCTGCTTGCTTGCGGGTGCGTCCCAGCAAGCCCTCAGCCTCACGTTGCAGGCGCTTCATGTTGCTCTGTAAGCGAGACACAATCTGGCTTGCTTCTGCCTTTCTGGTACCTTTCTTCTTCGCCATCGCGCTCCTCCCGTGAGGCTGCTTGTACCAATTCGAGTCCGGCCCTGGCAAGAGGCGGCGCCGCGGAAGCGGCGCGACTCTTGTATTGACCGCATCCGCACCGATCGGCATAGTGGCAAGGTTTTTTGCCACGATGTGGGCATGAGGAAGACAACCACCCGCTTCTGCCGTCGCGTCGTTGGCATTGCGGCGTTGTATGCCATCGTCAGCCACGCAGCGTCGGCCCAGGTGCCCGGTGACGCGAACTGTGACGGTAGCGTCGGAGCCGACGACATCGATGCCCTCGTGGCCTGCTTGTTCGCTGGGACCGCGGCCGGCCAGTGTGCATGTGCGGACGTCAACGGCGACGGGGTGGTGACCCCCGCTGACCTGACCCAGTTCCTGCAATTGACGCAGGTGCCGCCAACGCCGACCGCGAGCCAGACTCCTAGCCCGACGCCGCGCAGCGGACCTCGAATCGTGTTCGTTGGACTCGCCGGCCCCGATGGGAGTGTCTTTTCGCCGGTCGGCATCGGCGACGACGGTACGCCGTTGTTTCAGCGGCCGAGCGGATCTGGATTTCAGGTCGTCGTCGAAGCTGTACCCGGGGACGATGGTGTGCCAGTTGGAACCAACGTCTTCAACTCGGTACCCGATGACCCGCAGGCGCGCCCAGATGTGCAGGTGGAGACCTCGCGTCCGCTCGGCGATGGCGACCCGCAGGTCTGCACGGAGCGAGGAATCCCCAGCTTCAACCCCTTCGACTTCGGCGCGAGTCAACAAGTGGCGAATGGGCTCAACGACTTTGCCTGCGTGGCCAACGTTGCCACGGCTTCGCGCCGGGCGTGCACGGTGGACGCGTTCGGCACGCCGGCGTTCGTGTCATCTGAGCGCATGGTGACACAGTTCTGTCGAGCGATCGGGGGAGCCAGCGCCTTCGCCGACGGCGACACGGATGTGGCGATCCAGGTTCGAAATACCGACGGCAACGTCGGCCCGTTGGTGCGCGTCGTCGTGCGTATCGGGAACCAGCCGACACCGACGAAGACTGAGACGCCACGTGCGACCCCGACGCGAACGCTGACGCCGACACGGACCATCACGCTTACCAGAACCGTGACTCCCACGCTCACGTCGAGTCCGACGTCCACGACATCGTCGACACCGACGTCCAGCCCAAACCCGACACCGAGTCAATCGCCCACGGGGACCCTGCTGCCCACGGCGACCTTCACGACGTCGCCCACAGGCCTGCCGAGTGCGACCGTGTCGGCCACGCGGACAGCCAGCGCAACAAATACGACAACGCCACCGGCAACCAAGACCCCAACACCATCGCCCACGGGGTCCCGGCTGCCAACCAGCACTCCGTCGCCGACACGGACCGTCACGCGGACAGTCGGTTCAACGCCAACCCCGACGCGGACACTGACGCCCTCCGTGACGCCGGCCACCCCCGTAGCCACGCTGTCTCCAACGCCGAGCTTCTCGCCCACGCGCACGCCGACCGCCAGCGCCTCTCGAACAGTAACGCGTACACCCACGATTACTGCGACACCCAGCCCCTCGCGCACCGGGTCGCAGCCGCCAACCGCGACGCGCACGGTTACAAGGACGGCAACTGCCTCACCGACGCGTACAGCGACGCTCTCACGCACGCCGACGTCGACCGTGACACCAACGGCGACGCGGACGCTCTCCCCGACTCGTACTGCCAGCGCAACCCCCTCAGAGACCGTCACGGTGACGCCGACGCGAACCCCGATCAGAACCCGAACCGCATCGCCCAGCCCGACTCTCACGAGTACGCGCGTCCCGTCGGCCACGCCGACTGTAACGCCGACCGTGTCGCCCTCCGTGACACCGACCCTGCGCAAGACGGCTACACCGACCATCACGCGGACGGTTACACCCACGGTGACGCTCACGAGGACCGAGACGGCAACGCGCACGCCGACGCCGACACTGACAATTACGCCGACTGCGACGATCACCTTGACTTCAACGGTGACCCGTACGCCGACGATTACCCGCACAGCGACGCCGACACCAACTCCAACGCTGACGCCGACGATCACGCCGACGCCGACGATCACTCCCACAGCGACGCTGACGCGCACGCCCACGAACACGCGCACGCTCACCCCCACCCGCACATTCACTCGCACGCCGACGTTCACACGGACGCCGACGATCACACCGACCCCGACGATTACCCGCACCCCGACGCCAACCATTCCGCCGGAGCCGGTGATCACCTACTTTGGAGTCGTGCGTGCCGACGACACGCTGGTGGATCCCACCGGCACGACTGCGGACGGCGTGCCGATCTACGAGCGTACGTTCGGTTCCGGCTTCTCGCTCGTCCTGGAAGCCCGACCGGGCGGAACCAAGTCCGACCTCGACCCCAGCACGTTCGACTCCAATACCGCAGACCCGCGAGTCTTGCCGGGACTGCAAATCGAGGCATCGCGTCAGTTGGGCAATGGCAGCAGCCTGATCTGCGATGATACGGCACCGACGCTCGGCGGGGTACCGGCGGTCAATCCCCCGGATTTTTCGCCGACGCAGGCGGTCGCCAACGCAATCAATGATCTCGCCTGTCGGTTCAAGGATGGTTTCGGGCTCTACAGCGGCCGCACCAAGGTGCAGGATGCCTGCACCACGTTCGAAGACGGCGGATTCCGCTTCAAGGCAACGGGCACGACGATTCAGTACTGCGGGTTCATCGACGACGCGGTGAGCTTCCCGCCCGGTGACACGCTCATTACGGCGCGCGTGCGCGACGTGGCCGGCAACATCAGCTTCACGTCACGGATTGTCGTGCGGGTAGCCGCGCAACCGTAGCCACGCTGCCTACTTCAGTGGGTGCGCCGGCAGCTCGCCGCCCTTGCCGGTCAAGAGCTGTTCGGTGGTCTGCTGCTTGCGCAGGATTTCGTTTTCTTGCGCCAGGCGTTCCTGCTCCTTGCTCAGTTGCTCGATGCGTTGTTGGAGTTCCTGCTTCTCCTCGCGCACACTGCTGAGCTCGGACTTCGTCTCTTGGAGACGCGACTCGACGCGTTGGGTCAGCGTCGACTGAGGGTGGAAGCGGACGTACGCGACCAGGTACCCGGCAGCGGCGGCGAGCAGGATGCCGGCAATGATGGCGAGCCAGCGGCCCATCGGCTTGCCCCTCAAGCTAGCTGCCGCCGGCGGCGGGTGTCACCGCCGGCGGCGTCCCGCGGGCACTAGCCGCAAACTGAAAATACTCCAACGCAAAGTCGCAAAGACGCGAAGGCGCAAAGCTGATACTCTCTGAGGAGTTTATTTCTTCGAAACCTTTCCAGAGCGTTCTTTCATGTTTCATGGCCGAGCAATGGAAATCACCCCTTTGCGCCTCTGCGCCTTGGCGACTTTGCGTTGAATCCTTTTCTTCAGACTGAGGCTAGCTGACGGTCCAGGTGTCGCCGTGGCTGAACAGGGCGTGCAGGTCACCAGCGCCCTGGCGCTGCTTGGCGGCGCGGATCTGCTCGTGGAGGATCGACTCGTACGGCTGCCGCTCGACGCAGCGCAGCACGCCGACCGGGGTGGGGAAGTGTGGCGGCGTCATGAGGCTGAGGAGGAACGCGAGGGCAGTGTCGGTTTCGTTGTGCACGATCACATCAGACTCGCTGATGCCGCCCCCGAGCTGAACGACCTCCAGCGAGTGGCCGTGCATCCGAATACCCTTGTCACGATTCTTACCGAAGATGAGTGGCTTGCCGTGCTCCAGCACCAGCTGCGTGTCCGCCTTGGTGTCCTTCTCCGTCAGCGGTGCATACGCGCCGTCGTTGAAGATGTTGCAGTTTTGGAGGATCTCGACGAACGACGTGCCGTGGTGCTCATGGGCGCGCTTGACCACGTCTTGCAGGTGTTTGGCTTCGACATCCACGGTGCGCGCGACGAACGTCCCGTCGGCACCGAGCGCCACGGACAGCGGATTGAACGGATAGTCGACGGAGCCCAGCGGGGTCGACTTCGTGACCTTGCCCTGCTCGGAGGTCGGCGAGTACTGTCCTTTGGTCAGCCCGTAGATGCGGTTGTTGAACAGCAGGATGTTGACGTCGAGGTTGCGGCGCAGGATGTGAATCAGGTGGTTGCCACCGATCGACAACCCGTCACCGTCGCCCGTCACCACCCAGACCGACAGCTCCGGTCGTGCCGCCTTCAGGCCGGTAGCGATCGCTGGGGCGCGGCCGTGAATGCTGTGGAAGCCGTACGTGTTCATGTAGTACGGGAAGCGGCTCGAGCAGCCGATGCCGGAGATGAACACGACGTTTTCGCGTGGCACGTCCAGTTCGGGCATGACCTTCTGGACCTGTGCCAGGATGGCGTAGTCTCCACAGCCCGGGCACCAGCGCACGTCCTGGTCAGAGACGAAATCTTTGCGGGTCAGCTTCGAGCCGGCAACAGCGGTAGACATGAGCACTATGCCTCCAACATCCGATCGATGCGGTTGGTGATTTCCGAGACCTTGAATGGCAATCCCTGTATCTTGTTCAGGCCGATTGCATCGACGAGGTACTCGGCGCGCAACACCTTGACGAGCTGACCAAGATTCATCTCAGGCACCAGAATTTTCTTGAAGCGGCGGAGTATATCTCCGAGGTCGCCGGGGAGCGGGTTCAAGTACCTCAGGTGGACATGCGACACCGGCTTGCCTTGGCGTTGCAGGTCCTGCACGGCGGCCGTGATGGCGCCGTAGGTGCTGCCCCAGCCGACCACCAGCACGTCGCCCGCGGGCGCGCCGTAGATTTCGGTCGGTGGAATCTCCGCGGCGATGCCAGCGACCTTGCGGGCGCGGACACGCACCATCTGCTCATGGTTTGCGGGTGCGTAGCTCACGTTGCCGCTGAGGTATTCCTTCTCCAGCCCGCCGATGCGGTGTTCGAGGCCCGGCGTGCCCGGCACCACCCACGGGCGCGACAGCGTCATCTGGTCGCGGAGATACGGGTAGAATCCCTGCGCATCGGTGCGGAAGGTCACATTGATCTCGGGCAGGTCGTCGACCTTTGGAATCAACCACGGCTCGGCGCCGTTGGCTAGGTACCCGTCCGACAATAGAATCACCGGTGTCATGTATTTCGTGGCGATGCGCACCGCCTCGAAGGCGGCGGCGAAGCAATCGGACGGCGTACGCGGAGCGATGATCGGCACCGGCGAGTCGCTGTTGCGGCCGTAGAGGGCCATCAAGAGATCGGCTTGTTCGGTCTTGGTGGGTAGGCCGGTGCTCGGTCCGCCGCGTTGGATGTCGGCGATGATGAGCGGCAGCTCGACGCTCACAGCCAAGTTGACAGTCTCGGCCTTGAGGCACATGCCGGGGCCGCTCGTCGTCGTGAGGGCGATGGCACCGCCGAACGCCGCGCCCAGCGCCGCGCCGACGCCCGCGATCTCATCTTCGGCCTGGAAGGTAAGGACACCGAAGTTCTTGAACGACGCCAGCTCGTGCAAGATATCGCTGGCCGGGGTGATCGGATAGCTGCCCAGGAACAGTGGTACACCAGCGCGATGTGCTGCCGCCACGAAGCCGATCGCCAAGGCGGTGTTGCCTGTAATGTTGCGGTAGGTACCCGGCTGGATGCGCGCCGGCTGGATCGCGAAGGAGTGCGCGAAGATCTCCGTGGTCTCGCCGAAGTTGTACCCCGCTTTGAGCACGCGCCGGTTGGCGCTCGCCAGCTCGGGCGTCTTCTTGAAGCGCTGCTCGATCCAGTTCTCCGTTGCCTCCATGGGACGATTGAACATCCACGACGTGAGACCGAGCGCAAAGAAATTCTTGCAGCGATTCACCGTGCGTGCCGGCAGGTTGGTGTCGCGCAACGTGGCGGCCGTGAGCTTGGTGATGTCGACCTCGAACACCTGGTAGCGGTCCAATGAGCCGTCGGTGAGCGGGTTCGACTTGTACTCGGCCTTCTTCAGGTTCTGTTCGTTGAACTGCTCCTTGTCGACGATGAGGATGCCGTCGGTGCGCAAGTCGCCGATGTTGGTCTTCAAGGCCGCCGGGTTCATTGCGACCAAGACATCGAGATCGTCGCCCGGCGTGAACACCTCGCGGCTCGAGAAGTTGAGCTGGAAGCCCGAGACGCCGGCGAGGGTGCCGGCGGGGGCGCGGATCTCGGCGGGGAAATCGGGCAGCGTGCTGAGATCGTTGCCGGCGAGAGCCGACTCGTTGGTAAACTGCATGCCGGCGACCTGCATGCCGTCGCCCGAGTCACCGGCGAATCGAATGACGACGGATTCGCGTTCGTGCCGTGGTTTCGCCGCCAGCGCGGCGGCGGGCTCACTGGGGGGTACAGCCATCGATCAAACCTCTCCTCCTGCTAACAGGCTATTGGCGAGCGGGACTCGTCGTCCCGTGTAGGTGGCGGTCATTGTGTAAATCGCTCGCTAGTGTAGCGGGTGGGGCCGTTGCATTCAAACGCGTAGGCTCGCACCATAAAGCGGCCGGCCCGACGCGGGCGCCAGGTCGGCCTGGAAGAGGAATCGCGGTGACGACCTCGAAGGGCCCCCCGAGCTTGCGGATGCGCAGTCCGCTGTGAAGGTATGGCTGTCCGAACTGTGCAGTCAGCTCACACAGGGCGAGGAGGTGTCGCTCGCTTGTCCTTCGGCAGCGCTAGAATCCCGGGTCCCAAACGGGAGCGAGGTTCAACACAAGCCCTGCGAGAACGGGATCGCCATGCAGAGAGGACGGGCTTTCGAGCTGCTCGACCGCGGCGGCGGGTCGATAGACATACGCGCGGTGCTGTGCAGGGTCGATCAACCATCCAAGCTGGGTTCCGTTGGCGATGTACTCGTCCATCTTCTCCTGTGTCAGCGATAGGGAGTCCGATGGTGACAACAGCTCGATGACGAAGTCGGGGCAGAGCGGCAGAAAGCGTTCCTTCTGTTCTGCGCTCAGCGCGACCAACCGCACGCGCCTCACCCATGCGACGTCAGGCGAACGCGTTGCTCCATCGGGAAGTTCGAAGCCAGTCGACGAGTCGAACGTGACGCCCGTACCATTTGCCTGTGCCCACGCGGCGACTTGCAGCAACAGATTGGAATTCCGCGCCCCTGTTTTTCCACCTGCTGGCGGCATGACGATGATGTCTCCCTCCGCGCTGCGTTCCAAGCGAAGATCTCGATTCAGCGTACACAGCCGGAAGAACTGCTCCCTCGTGAGCTCAACTCCGGGGCCTGCATGCAGGACCAAAGGACCGCGTTCCAGCGCAGCCGGAAGCCGATCACTATCCGAATGAACCTCACTCATATTCGTCTAGACCGTAGCACACATCTGCTTAGCGTCACCAGCGTCGCTCGATCCGAAAGGCTGAGATGCCTCGGCGCACCTTGCGACTCTGCCGCCCGAGACCTTGCTCACGCCGCCGCCTCGACGCCAGTCACTTCGTAGTGGCTCTCGTCGAGATCGGTGCCGGCCTTGACGGTGATCTTCTTGCCGAGCGTGGCTTCCAGCCCTTGCAACGTGCGGTCTTCGTGCTGGTGGAGGAACTGGGCAACGCTGGGGTGCACATGCGCAGTGATCTGCGACATCTTCGGATTGAGGGCGGCTTCACGCTGGATGCGCCGCAGGACCTCGTAGGCGATGGTGGCCGTCGCTTTGATGTGCCCCTTCGCGTCGCACGCCGGGCACGGCGAACACAGGAGCTGCATCAGACTCTCGCGCGTGCGCTTGCGGGTCATCTCGATCAGACCGAGCTCCGAGATCGGCAGGAGCTTGGAGCGTGCCTTGTCCTTCTTGAGCGCGGCGCCCAGCGCCTCGAAGACCTCGCGCTGGTTGGCGGGTTCTTCCATGTCGATGAAGTCGATGACGATCAACCCGCCGATGTTGCGCAGGCGCAGCTGCTCGACGATCGTCTTCACCGCTTCCACGTTGGTTTTCAGGACCGTCTCTTCCTGATCCTTCTTGCCGACGTAGCGCCCGGTATTGACGTCGATGACGGTGAGCGCCTCGGTGTGGTCGATGACGATGTAGCCGCCCGACTTGAGCCAGACTTTGCGTTCGAGCGCCTTGGCGATCTGCGGCTCGATGCCGAAGCGGTCGAAGATCGGTTCGGGCTCCTCGTACAGCTCGACGCGCGGCTGCATGCGCGGCATCACGGTGTCGACGAAGTCGATGACGCGCTGATGATCGCGCGGGTTGTCGACGATCAGCCGCTGCGTATCGGCGGTGAACAAGTCGCGTACGGTGCGCAGCACCAGGTCCATGTCGTAGTGAACCAGCGCGGCGGCACCCATTTGTTCGCTCTTGGCGACGATGCGCTTCCACAGCTTCAACAGGAAGCGGATGTCGCCCTGAATCTCGCGCTTGGAGAGCCCTTCGCACGCGGTGCGGATGATGAAGCCCCCATCCGGCGGCCGTTCTGATTGGACGATTTCTTTCAGACGCGCGCGTTCGGTTTCATCCTCGATGCGACGTGATACGCCGACGTGCTGTGACGACGGGATGAACACCAGATGGCGGCCGGGTAGGGAAATCACCGCCGTCACCCGCGCGCCCTTGCTGCCGATCGGCTGCTTGGCCACCTGCACGAGAATTTCCTGCCCCTTCTTGAGCCGGTCCTCGATGGGCACCCGCCGCGCCGCTGCCTTGCCGTTGGCGGCTCGGGCGTCGGCTTCTACTTCGATCGGTGTGGCGCCATCCTCAGCAAGGAATTCTTCGCCGAGGTCGGCGTAGAGATCCGAGCCGTGCAGGAAGGCGGCCTTCTCGAGACCGATGTCGATGAACGCGGCCTGCATCCCAGGCAGGACGCGCGTGACGCGGCCCTTGTAGATGTTGCCGGCGACGCCCTTGTCACGGGCGCGTTCGATGAAGATCTCGATCAGCCGCTGCCGTTCGACCACCGCGACACGCGTTTCGTAGGGCGCGGCGTTGATGACGATCTCGCGGGCCACGGCAGTTACACGACCGGCGCAGCGCTGACCGCGGCCGGCGCTGGGTTGCTGAGGTAGATGGTTTCAACCTTGTGGACCGGCAGTGCCCGCGCCTCGTCGGCGTCGAGGCCCAGCACGGCGCCCACCAAATCCATCGCTTTGAGCGTTCCTGCCGCGCCGAAGAGAATCGTTGCGTCGATGATCCCCGGATCGGCCCACTGCAGGGCTGCCACGTAGGGACGCGCGTTGATGACCCGCTGTGCGCCCTTGGCGTGCTTGGTGAGCGGGAACTCGGAGGCCGCGCAGAACGCCGCGATGCGCGCGCGGAAGTCTGCACCGCCATCGCCGTTGACGAGGTGACGGGTATCGATGCGATAACGGAAGGCGGCGATGCGCGTGGTGATACTCGGGCCTCGCAGCGGTACAGACTGCGCCTCCACAATGCGCATTCCCTCCGGCAGTTGCGCGCCCAACCGCCCACCGACTTCACTGGCACTCAGCGGCTGCGTCAAGTCGATGTCGACCAACTCGCCGTTACTCTCGACGCCTAACGGCAGCGCCGGTCCGAACGCGAAGCGTGGCAGCGGATGGTAGCCTTGTGAGAATGCGATCGGCAAGCCAGCGCGTCGCGCAGCCCGGTAGAAGAGCGTCGTCAGCTCCACGCTGCCGATGAAGCGCGCGCGCCCGAGCTTGGTGTACGTCAGTCGAATGCGCGCCTGTGCCGCGGTGGCGCTGGTGTCAACGACGGGTGCCAGCGCCTCGCCGCCGGCAGACAACCACTCCTCTGCATTGCCCAGGCCGGTGGCCAGGTCGCTCCCCGGCTTGATGACCTGGTCTCCGCTGGGACAGGGCTCGACAAGCGCCGCGGAAGGCGCTGGGTGTCGTTGCTGCCCGCGCGCCTTCGCTTGAATTTTGTGCCACCCGCGGGGCTCCCACGCTCCGGACTCGTCGGAGCCGGAGACGATGTCTCCGGCCCAATTGTCGACGACGGTGCCGCGATGCTCAGAACCCTTGGCGCCGCGGACATGGTAGTCGACGTTGCGAATCGTGGTGAAGTCGCAGGCGCCGCAGTACGTGCAGCGTTCGACGCTGCAATCAGGGGTGAGCGTGCGTTCGAAGGCATGTGCCAGCTCGCGCTGCAGGAACGCCTTGGTGACCCCGCTGCTGAGGTGGTCCCACGGCAACGGTTCATCCAGCAGGCGCCGGCGCAGATAGAGCTCGGCGGATACGCCCGTATCCTGCAGAGCCTGTTGCCATAGGTCGAAGCGGCACGCGTCGTTCCAGCCGTCGAAGCGGCAGCCGAGCTGGAAGGCGCGCAACAGCAAAGCGCCCGTACGCCGGTCGCCGCGCGAGAAGATCCCTTCGAGATACGACAACCGGGCATCGTGCCAGCGGAACTGGATGCGGCGCTTGCCAAACTCGCGGCGCAGGAAGCGCTGCCGCGCTTCGATCTCGGCGATCGGGATCTGCGCCGCCCATTGAAAGGGCGTATGCGACTTGGGAACAAAGTTCGAGACGCTGGCAGTGACTTGGGCGCGGAATTTTCCCGCGGCGGCGACCTTCGTCGACAGGTCGACGATGCCCATGAGGTCGTCTTCCGTCTCGCTGGGCAACCCGAGCATGAAGTAGAGCTTCAGCGAGCGCCACCCGAGCGCGAAGATCTGCTGAGCCGCAGCGATCAGCTCGTCCTCCTGGTATTCCTTCTGAATGATGTCGCGCATCCGTTGCGTGCCTGCTTCTGGCGCCAGCGTGAAGCCGGTCTTCCGTACGCGTTTGATCTGCTCGAGCAGCGATGGCGCCAGTGCATCGACCCGCGTCGAGGGCAAGGATACCGCGACCTTCTTGGCGGCGAGCCGGTTCATCAGCTCCGTGAGCAGCGGGTTGACGCAGCTGTAGTCGCCGGTGCTCAGGCTGAGGAGCGACACTTCGTCGTGGCCGGTCTGTGCGACTGCACGCTCGGCCTGTTCCAGGACGCGGCGCGGGTCGCGTTCGCGCAGTGGGCGGTAGATGTAGCCGGCTTGGCAGAAGCGGCAGCCCTTCACGCAGCCGCGCATGACCTCCAGACTCGGCCGATCGTGCACGATCTGCATCGTTGGGACGACGTATGTCTCTTGCAGCGGTACGCTGTTCAGGTCGCGGACGATCTGCTTTTCGACTCGCGTGTACCCCGGCCGCAGCGGACGGATTTCCGTAAGTCGGCCATCTGCGGCGTGGCGGGGCTCGAAGAAGGCCGGTACGTACACGCCGCGGATACCCGCGAGCGCGCCCAGCAAGTCATTTCGGTCGCGCCGATCCCACGCCAGGTAGGTATCGCAAATTTCATGGATGGCGTTCTCGCCGTCCCCCAGCAGGACTGCGTCAAGGAAGTCCGCCAGCGGTTCCGGGTTGAACGCACAAGGACCGCCGGCGATCACCAGCGGGTCGTCGCAGCCGCGCTGCGCCGCGCGCAGGGGAATACCGCCCAGCTCCAGCATCGCCAGCAGGTTCGTGTAGGTGAGTTCGTACTGCAGCGTGAAGCCAACGATGTTGAACTCGCTGAGTGGAGTCAGCGTCTCCAACGAGCCCAGCGGCAGCCCGCTGCGGCGCAACTCGCGCTCCATATCGAGCCAGGGCGCATACACGCGCTCGGCATAGACATCACTGCGACGGTTCAAGAGATCGTACAGAATCTGCAGCCCCGGGTGCGACTGGGCGATCTCGTACACATCGGGAAACGCCAAAGCGACACGGAGAGCGACCGCATTCGGATCTTTCCGCGCCATGCCGCGCTCGTTTCCAAGATAGCGACCCGGCTTGTCCACTCGGTTCAGCAAGGATTCATATGCATTGCGATGCGCGCTCACGCCGGCTTTTCCTTCGAGTCGCCGCATCATAGGAGGCAGGCTCCCAAAGGGCAAGAATCGACTGCCGCGGGTTCGCGCGCCCGGAGCATATTCCCGCGAAATCCGCGAAGCCCGTCATATTCTTGACTTTATTGGGCATCACGGGTACCGTGCCCCGTAATCCCTAGCGTAGGGTCCTAAATGGTTCGAGAATGTCTGCGGCGGCGTCAGTTCTTAATACCAAGGTCCTAGTCCTCAACCGGTCCTTTTTGCCGGTCCACATCACCTCCGTCCGACGGGCATTTTCGCTTTTGTATCAAGATGTTGCGCATGCCGTCGACGGCGACTATCGGACCTTCGATTTTGACAGCTGGTCCGACCTATCGGCCTCGGTGCATGACGACACCATCGGGCTGGTGAACCGTCTGGTGCGGGTGCCGCGGGTGATTCTGTTGCTCGCCTACGATCGTGTGCCGCGCCGGCAGGTACGCTTCAGCCGGTTCAACATTTACAGCCGGGATCGTAATACCTGCCAGTACTGCGGCGAGAAGTTCCTGCGCAGCGACTTGAACTTGGACCACGTCATTCCGCGGTCGCAGGGAGGGTTGTCGCGCTGGGAGAACGTGGTGTGCTCGTGCCACGGGTGCAATCGCCGCAAGGGTGGGCGCACCCCCGACCAGGCCGGGATGCGTCTGCTGCATCCGCCGCGGCGGCCGGAGTGGACGCCCTTCATGCTGGAAACCTTCAGCTTGCGTCGCTACAAGGAGTGGGCGCCGTTCTTGTCGACGGTGGACGTGTCGTATTGGAACACGGAACTGCTCGAATAAGTTCGTGAGATCACAGCGCTGGGGCGACTGGAAGGCAGGCGACTTCCTTGACCCCCCAGATGGGCTGTGAAATACTGCGCGGCGGGGTGGTGGTGCGGGCATGCGGATCAAGCAGCTCGAATTAATCGGCTTCAAATCCTTCGTCCAGCGGACGGTTCTGGATTTCCCAGAAGGGATCACCGCCGTCGTCGGTCCCAACGGCTGCGGCAAATCGAACGTCGTCGATGCCATTCGCTGGGTGTTGGGGGAACAGAGCCCCAAACACCTGCGCGGCGAGTCGATGGAAGACGTGATCTTCAACGGCAACGAGCGCGCCGCGCCGAGCGGCATGGCGCAGGTGTCGTTGACCTTCGAGAACGATCCGCAGGCCCACCAACTCAGCGAACTCGACATCGACATCTCGACCGTTCCGGCCCACTTCCGCGAGCTGACCGAGATCATGGTCACTCGCCGCTACCACCGCTCCGGCGAGTCGGAGTACTTCATCAACAAGACGCCGTGCCGTCTCAAGGACATCACCGAGCTGTTCCTCGGTACGGGAGTCGGCAGCAAAGCGTACGCGATCATCGAGCAAGGACGCGTTGAACAGCTGATCAACGCCAAGCCGGAAGATCGCCGGCTGTTCATCGAAGAAGCCGCCGGCACCACACTCTACCGCAGCCGCAAGCTCGCTGCCGAACGCAAGATGGAGCGGACGCGCGAGAATCTGCTGCGCGTCAACGACGTGTTGCGGGAGATCGACCGGCAGATCCAGTACCTGCACCGCATGGCGAAGAAGGCCGAGCAGTACCGCGCCTTGCAGGACGAGATCCGGCAATTGGATCTGGCGCTGTCCGGAGCGCAATGGCAGCGCCTCCTGGCGGTGATCGCTCAGCTGGAAGACGAGCTGAGCCGCGGCCGCGAGCAGGAACGGCGTACGCTCAGCGAGCTGTCGCGGCTGGAGCAAGAGCGCAGCGAAAAGGCTGCTGCGCAAGTCGCGGCCGAAGACGAACTCGCACGGCGCCGCGAGACCGCCGCGGTGCTGGAGTCTGAGTGCAACGGCCTACGACAGCGCCTCGATCTGCTCAGCCAGGAAGCTGTCGAGCGCGAGCGTCGCATCGTCCGGTTGGAATCGGACGCGGTGGCGGCGACGCAGCAACAGGGACAGATTCAACACGCCATTCAACAGCAGGAGCGTGAGCGTTCCGAGTACGCGCAACTCGTGCTGTTCGACGAGGGCGAGCTGGAACGCAAGGAGGCAGAGCTCGCGGATGCCCGCGCTCGCGTCGTCGCCGCGACCACAGAGCTGGAGGCAGCCAAGAACGCGCTCGTTGGACTTGCCGCGCGCGAAGCCGAATGCCGCAATGCGCTGGCGCTGCAGAGCCGGCGACGCGACGATGCGCGCCGCCGGCTCGAAAAGCTGGCCGCCGAGCAGGCTGAGGCGAGCGCGCGCCTGGCCGCGGTAGAAAGCGCTGCGGCAGAACGCCGCGCCGCGGTGGCGTCGTTGCGTGATCGCTTGCGCACCGCGGAGGGCGAGAAGGAGCAACGTGCCGAACGGGTGCGTGTGCTGGCGGAAGAGCGGCGCGGCTGGGAACGTGAGATCAGCGAGGCGCACGATCAATTGGTGCAACTGCGCTCGCGCCTCGAGTCGTTACAGGAGATTCAGCGCAACTACGAGGGCTACCAGCGCGGTGTGCGCTCCATTCTCCTCGGGGCGCAGCCGGAGGGCGGCGTGCTCGGAGTCGTCGCGGATGTCATCGATGTCCCGCAAGAATACGAACGCGCGGTGGCCGCGGCGCTCGGTGATCGGCTGCAGTACGTCATCGTCCGGCAAGCAGACGATGGCCTCGGGGCAGTGGCGACACTGCGCCAGGAAGACTCGGGGCGCGGCAGCTTCATTCCGCTGTCGCCGCGGCAGATTCCGATGAACGGCCACGGCGCCAGCAGCCTGAATGGCAATACCCGCCGCCTGCTCGATCTCGTTCAAGTCGAGGAGCCGTATCGTCGCGTGGCAGAGACGCTGCTGAGTGAGGTGGTTCTCGTTTCGGACCTCGATGCCGGGTTGGCGTTGTGGCGCAAGAACGGCGTGCACGTCACCATGGTCACTCCCGAGGGTGATGTGATTGATGCCAACGGCGTGATCACCGGCGGCAGCGAGCGGCCGATGGAAGAAGAAATCGTCTCGCGTCGCCGCCAGGCGGGCGAGTTGGCAGGCGAGATCGCCGTTGCGGAGACACGTCTCGCACGCGCCCACGACAGCGCACAACGTGTGCAGCACGAGATGGAGCAGCAAGACGCTGCGCTCAAGGGACTCGACCGTGACACACATGCACTGACGGTCGAGTTGGTCGCCGCGGAGAAGGATCTCGAACGCTTGGAGAGTGAGCGTCCGCGGTGGCTGGATCGATTGGAAGTGGCGCGTTTCGAGTCGACAACTGCCGCTGCCGAGGAAAGCGAGGCGGGTACGCACGTCCAAGCTCTCGAAAGCGAGCTGCAGGCGCTGGGCACTGAGCGGACGGCACTGGAAGACGCGCTGCAGACCTGCCAGCAGAATGCGGCCGGTGCGACCGCGCGCGTCGACGGCCTGACGAGTGAGGTGACAGGCATCAAGGTGCGGACGGCCGAACGCCGTCAACGGCAGGAAGCCGCCGTTGCGGCGCTGTCGCGCTTGTTCGCGCAGCGCGACGAGACCGCCGGGCGCGCTGCGTCAATCGCCGCAGAGCTGGAGGAGACGCGGCGCGAGCATGCAGGCCTGCAGACGGCGGCGCACGAGACGGAAGAGCTGCGCGTGGCGCAGGAAGCCAGACGGCAGGCCGTCGACGCCGAGATCGCCACGGCACGGACAACGCTCGAGGCGGCAAGCGATGCGGTGACCGCCCACGAGCGCCTGATACAAGTGACGCGCGAGCAGCTCGATGCGGCGCGTACACAGTGCAGCCAGTGCGAAGTGGGATTGGCGGAGCAGCGGCTGCGCGCCGAACACTTGATCCAGACGGTGCGCGAGAAGTACGCCACCGAACTCGCGGAACAGCCGCCGGTCGAGCACAGCGAGGAAGAGGAGCAGGCGCTCGCCCGGCTCGACACGCTGCGCGAGCGGCTGGCTCGGATCGGTGAGGTCAATGTCGGGGCAATCGATGAGCTGCGCGAACTGGAGGAGCGCGCACAGTTCCTGCGCACGCAGAAGGAAGACCTCGAACGATCGCTGGCAGATTTGGAGCGCACGATTCAACGCCTCAATCGGGCATCGCGCACGAAGTTCGCCGAGACGTTTGCGGCGGTGAACGAGAAATTCCAGACCGTGCTGCCGCGGCTCTTCCGCGGCGGCGAAGCGCGGCTGGTACTCACCGACGAACACAACCTGCTGGAGACGGGCGTCGAGATCGTCGTCCGCCCGCCGGGCAAACGCCTCGACACCGTGTCGCTGCTCTCCGGCGGAGAAAAGGCGTTGGTTGCGGTCAGCCTCATCTTCTCGCTCTTCATGATCAAACCGACGCCCTTCTGCTTCCTCGATGAGGTGGATGCACCGCTCGATGATGCCAACATCGGTCGTTTCACGAACTTGGTGAACGACATGAGTGAGCACTCGCAGTTCATCGTCATCACGCACAACAAGCGCACGATGCAAGCCGCCAACGTCCTCTACGGCGTGACCATGGAGGAGCCCGGCGTGTCGAAAGTCATTTCGGTAGCGATGCACTGAGGCCTGCGGCCCGCACTCCGGAGGCCTCCGGCGGACGTGCCGGCGTCTTTTCTATGGGCCGCTCCCGCGCGCACTCGAGAGGCTTCCGGCGGACGTGTTGGTCGCTGTCGGCTTTCAAGTCCGAGACGCTGTTGCTCGTGGGGTCGTCTCCCGTCCCCGGTCGACAGTTGAGAGTCGAGCGCATCTCTCCGTAGGGTGGGCTCCGCCCACCTTATGCCCTGTTAGCTCCTCAACCTGTCCCTTCAGAGCGCGGGAAAGATCGGTGTGTGGCCTTGCGCTGTTCCAATGCGAGCTTTAATTGACGGCGTCACATGCACTGGACTCCAGAAATTATCACAGCCGGCGTTGGGCTCGCGTTGGCGATTGGCGCTCTCGTTCTCTTCTTGCTCCGTCGGCGCCCTGCCACGCGACCCGAAGTCGAAGTACCCGCCGGCGAGCCGCCAACGCCGACGCTGCGCGAGAGCCTCACCAAGACGCGGCAAGGCCTGCTGGCGCGCCTGCAGACGGCGTGGAGCGTCGGCAAGGATGCCGAAGCGCGCATCGCTGAGCTCGAGGAGGTGTTGCTGACCGCCGACGTCGGCCTCAAGGTCACGCAGGCGTTGATGGCCAAGCTGCGTCCGCGCGCCCGCGAGTTGGCCGATGCGGATGCGCTGCGCCAGGCGTTGCGCGACGAGATGCGGGCCATCCTGATGGACGGCCCGCCAAGTGCCCCGCTGCAGCCTTCAGGTTCCTCCCCCGTGAGCACCCCCGCGAACGGGGGAGGCCAGGAGGGGGCGACGCTCTATGCTGCCAAGCCACGTGTCATCCTGATCGCCGGCGTCAACGGTGTCGGCAAGACCACGACGATCGGCAAGCTCGCGCACTGGTATCGGCAGGCGGGACAGAAGGTGCTGCTGGTCGCGGCGGACACGTTCCGCGCTGCCGCCATTGAGCAGTTGCAGCGTTGGGCGGAGCGTGTCGAAGTGGCGTGCGTGCACCATCAGAGCGGGGCCGATCCATCTGCGGTTGCCTACGACGGCGTCAAAGCGGCGGTGGCGCGCGGCATGGACGTCGTGATCATCGACACTGCGGGGCGCTTGCATGTCAAGACGCACCTGATCGAAGAGCTGAAGAAAGTGGTCCGCATCATCGCCCGTGAAGTGCCGGGGGCGCCTCACGAGGCGTTGCTGGTCATCGACGCGACCACGGGACAGAACGCCATCAACCAGGCGCGCGTCTTCTTCGAGGCGCTGCCGCTCACCGGCATCGTGCTGACAAAGCTTGACGGGACCGCAAAGGGTGGTGCGGTGTTGGCGATCCGCAGCGAGCTCGGCATCCCGATCCGTTACGTCGGCTACGGCGAGCGCCTGGATGCGCTCGCGCCCTTCGATGCCGCTGCATTTGTCGATGCTTTGCTAGAGACGAGTTAGGGATCGCCGCGAATGAACGCAAATGGGAACCGCCGAGAAGCGACCGGACGCCGTTCTCCCTCATCGCCCTCCGGGAGTGTCGATAAACAGATGCGCCCCTCGATACGCCGCCAGAAGAAGGCGGCTACTCGGGGTGACCGGTCTCACATTTGCGGAAAGAGATTCCGTTCGCCCCGAGTAGGCCCCGTTTTTTCAGGGGCCGTATCGAGGGGCGGCTTCGCAGAAGATCGACAGTCCCGCACCATTCTCCATTGGGTGCGCGAAAATCAATTGTGCTCACACTCTCTCAGGTGTCCGCCCGCCCGGGCGGTCCGCTGAGGAGAAAATCGCGCCAGTCCATTGCCTCGACGCCGATGCGGTCGGCGGTGCCGCGCTCCTTGGGGGGACAGAGTACCAGCGGCTGGTAGCTGCGGAAGCGCCGCACGAACTCCAGGAGGCCACGCAGGTCGGGGCTGCTGAAGGGGCCGGTTTTCACTTCCACGGCCCACTTGCCCCAGCTGCCGTCGAAGACGCCGTCGACATCGAAGGGCTCTTCCCGCCAGTACGCCACCTGCTGTCCGGAGTTCCAGGCGTGCGCCAGACACGCGTTCTCGACCCACGCACCGAAGCGTGCCGGCTCCAGTGCTGGCTCGGGAATGCCGCGCGCATCCACGGCAGCGAGCAAGGCATTGTTCAGCGTCACCAGTTTGGGTGGCGCCGAACGGCGACGGATCGGCTGCGCCGAGTGCTTGTTGAGCGGGGCCACCAGAAACGCTTCTTCCAGCAGTGTCAGATACTGCGCAATTGTTTCGAGTGCACCCGCGTCGTGCAGCTGGCCGCGCAACTTCTGCAACGCCACCACTTGGGCCGGCGACGACGCGCATAAACTGAACACTTGCCGGAGCAGGGCCGGCCGGCGCACGGCCGCCAGTGCCACGATGTCGCGCCCGATGGCCGGCTCGACGATCGCGTCACGAACGTACGCCGACCAGCGCGGCGGGTCGCTGCGCAGAGCAATCGTACCCGGATAAGAGCCGCGCCGCACGAGCAGCTCTGCGGCGTCGTATCGCGCAATACCAAATGTGGCGGCGAGCGACGCGGCCGACCAGTGGGTGAGCGTGAGCCGTTCGAAGCGTCCTGCCAAGCTTTCACGCGAGCTGCGGCCCAGGTGGAGAGCCGACGAGCCGCTGGCGACGATGTGGACTGCCACCCGCCGCCGGCGCAAGCGATCCCATTCCGCCTTGAGTCGGGCGGCCCAGTCGTGCAGGTGCTGCACCTCATCGAGCAGGACGGCGGCGCGCCGATGCGTCCGGCTTACAGCTTCGGCCCGCGTCCACAGGCGCTCCCACGCCCCCGGCAGCGCCGCCTCCGGCCCATCCGCCGCAAGGTAGATCGCCCCCGGGCCGAGGCGGCCAGCGAGTTCCAACAGCAGCGTGGTCTTGCCGACCTGCCGAGGCCCCGCGAGCAGTTGAATCCGTCCAGGCGCCGGCTCCGCCAGCCGTTGCTGCAACAGATCGCGGCACTGTGGGTAGCTCAGTCGGTATACGGATTCGGCCATGCTCGAATAATTATTCGAGTACGATCGGAACGCAAATGGAGACGACTCGTTGCGGGAGCCGATGGTCATAATGCCGGACAACCCGGACTTCGCGTACCACATCGACCTCGTTGGCAGCGGCAGCGAAGAGGACATTGTCTACCTCAAGTACTACGCTGACGAAGAGGCGCGCCGTCGCTGGGCAGCTGACTGGCCAAGCGAACGGCTCCCCGACCATGAGCTGCCGCCCTTCGATCGCGACCGCCACCTGCCGCAGGGGCGGCTGTGACCTTGCGGGTGCAGCGATACCATCGTGCTGATCAATCGGACCTCCTTGAGACGGCGCGCCTTGGGGTGCTAAACAAAAGCTATGGAGTTCGCGCGTCCGCGATCGGCTGACGTCGCCCGCCGGGCTGCGGAGTTGGCGGCACGGCAACTTGCGGCCGACGGCCGCGTCCAACTCATCTTCCTGTTCGGCTCAGCGGCCGACCCCGGTCGTGCGGTGGTACGAGACGTCGATCTCGCTGTGCTCACTGAGCCGGCGGTCCCGTTCGATGAGCTCATGCGGCTGCGGGCGGATCTCATCGCCGCCACTGGTGTTGAGATTGATCTCGTGTCGCTCAACGGCGCGCCGGTGGTGTTGGCGCACGAGGTTGCCGAGAGTGGTTGCTGCCTGTACGCGCGCACCCCAGACGCAGAAGTCGAGTTCGTGACGCGGGCGCGGTCGCGCTATTGGGACTTCAAGCCGTTCCTCGACGAGCAGTGGCGGTGTGCGGGAGAACGGCTGCGAGAGCGACAGGATGGTGCTGCGGTCTGACGCCGTGCGCGAGCGGCTCTTCTTCCACCCGGAAAGATAGATCTCGCGCCAAGGCGCCAAGCCGCAAAGAGGAGCGGGAGGAAGAGGGCCGCGACCGAGCCGACGATCTTCTGGGGTTGTCGGTAGCTCACCGGCACACTGCTTGCGGCCTTGTCCTTCGTGGTGCAAGTTCCTGAGAGGGGCTGCGTCGGCGTTATTTGCGTGCACATGCGACATAGCCCTTATTGTCACGCCTTGTCTTGCATTCTCTGGTCGTGTTACCCGCCGGGGCATCATGCGAGTGTTAACACCTTCAGGAGTTCGGGGCGCACAAAGCCAATCGCTTGCCGGACCGCGAGTGTAGATTTTTCTTGACACCTAAAAGGCAAGTGGGCTAGAAGCGCAGCACTATCTGTGAGTTCGTCGGCGGGGCGAACGTCGATCCAAGGGGGGCTGGAGTGTCGGGTTGGAAACGTGACCCATCGTTGAGTGGGCTCGGGCCCATTCGTGGAGTTCTGCGCGCGGTGCGCCACCGTCGAAGCCGGCGGTGAGCAGCGGGGCTGATGCGCATGCGACAGCGTGCGGGCGGGGCGCGGCCCAAAGCAGCACGGTCGGACGGGGTGACGAAGGGATCTCGCCCCCAGAGTACAGTTGGCATGCGGACTGGCTCGCACGAGATGCAGGCAACTTTTGCGTTCGACCCTTGAGGTCGGAAGGCAGGAGCATCGGCTTCTCATGCAACCACCCGAGCGAGCGACTCTTACTGCGCGAGATCAGTGCACAGAAGATCAAACCGAAGGTCAGCGTGTCCGGCTTCCGGATGATCCGAAGCTGCGCGTCGAGCTGGCGCCGGGTTTCCGCCAGCAGCTGAGCAGCGAGAAGAAATCGAGCGTTGCCGCTGCCGTGCACTCACCGCGCGCCAGAGCGTCGAAGCAGCAGCTCGACTGCCAGCTCGGTATCGCGTTATGCGCACGGGCGCACCGCACCGACGCTATTGACGGCCCGTCGTCTGGCGCGCGCTGCGCAGGCCATTCGACGAGGTTGTCGCTGGGTTCAGCGAGCATTACGCACGGCCGACCGTGGCGTGGGCAAAGCAACTCCTGTTTACACGCGCCTATCGCCCGCAGGTGCTGCAGCTGATCGATGCTTTTCAAATGGTCTTGTGCCACGTGCAATTCGGCGTGGTGTCCGACGTCGAGCGGCCCGAGCGACACCTCACGCGCCCCGCGGACGACTGCGCGGCCTATCGGGTGATGAGCCTTACCTTCGACCAGCCGCTTGCCGAGTTGGCCGGTACGGATCTGATCCTGGCGTATCGCCTCCTGGACCGGCCGCCGGTCTTCGTCGAATACGGCGAGGTGTGCATCGAGGGTGAGCGCGTCGTGGCGCGCGAGTACTGGACGCACCGTGCAGATGCCGCGCCGCTGGCCGGCGCGACGCACACCGTGCGCATCAAGACGTGGATCGACGGACGCGCCACCGACTTCTTGGTGCGGTCCAAGCAACCGTTTGCGGTCACCTGGCTGTGCGAGACCGACAATTTGGCAGGTGGCGCGCCATGCGTGACTTTTCGCCCGGGCGGCATCCACCGCCACGCGCCGTCGGAGGTGTAAAGCAAAGCAAAACTGCGCATTCTATGCGGCGGGCCGCTGTGGGTGGCTAATCCTTCAACGCATGAAACTTTCATTCACAACACCTTGCCGGCATAACTGGGGCGCGGAGGAACCCATGAACATGTTCGGGAGAATCGGACGAATAACGCAGCTGGCCTCGCTGGCCGCTGCGGCTGCGCTGTGCTTCGCTGGCACCGGAGCCTATGCTACGCCTCTGCGACCGTGCCCAGGCGATTGTGACCTGAGCGGTCAGGTCTCCGTCGGCGAACTCATCACGGGTGTGAACATCGCGCTCGGCACTGCGGCATTGAGCACCTGCCGCGCGTTCGACAGTGATGGGAATCGTCAAGTGACGATCGATGAACTCGTCAAGGGTGTGACCGCCGCCCTGGGCGGCTGTCCGGAATCGACACCTTTGCAGCGAGCACTGATCGCGCTCACCGTCGGCGATCTGAATCGGGCAAGCAACGCCTTCTGTGCCTTGGCTGCGTCCGACTCGTCGGACTCGCAGGCGAGCCTGTATTGCGGGGTCACGCAGGCGATCGCCCAGATCCTCGACGACGCGTCTCTTCGTGCGGTTGCCCAAGGAGCGGGTATCACGATCAGCGGAAGCAGCGGAGACGTGTGTGGGTTCCAGGTGAACGTCCCGCACGAACTGCCAGCCGACGCCCCACGAACGGGTGCAATCCTTTCCGCTACTCGAGCAGTCGTGCTGCCTGTGGCCGATGCCTTGGTCAGCCGCCTTGCAGGGCTTCCAGATGCGCTTGAGGCAACTTTCGATGTGGGAAACCTGCCGCTGTGCACTAGCCGGAGGAGCCAAAGCCACACGATTGAAATCGACCATTCCGATGTGCTCGCACTTCGAGCTGGGCTGCAAGCAGTGCGGGCAGCATTCGATGTCCTGGCGGCTTACAACATCGATGTTGATCTCGCTGACGTGATTCACCACACGCCGCAGAGCGTGCTTGGCGGCGCGCAGACGTTGCTCACGCTCAACTCCGCTGCTTCGCTTGCAACGGCGGCGCAATCATTTGATGACGCGCTAACGACCTCCGCCAATGCCATCACAGCGGTGCTGGCAGAGACCGACGACCAGTCGAACGACCTGCTGATCATCGCGCCAAACGACCGCGACACCGCGCAAGCGCTGGTGGGGACCCTGAATTCCGTCCGCGAATCACTCCACGGACGGGTGGTGCTCGGCACGGACCGAGGCCAACCCGCCAGGTTAGATTTGAGTCTGTTCTTTTCCGGGCGCCTCACGTCGCTGCGCCCGTTGCTGCCGACGTTCGATCGCGATGGGAACTTCGACCTCCAGCATTTCCCCGATTCCACTTTCGGTGGAACCGCTCCCGACCTGACTCAAGGCGACATCGATCGTGCCATTCCGAAGATTCGGCGCTTCCTGCTTCAGTTCGGCCCTCACGATTGCTACCTGTACGACTATGCGACCGATCAGGCAGCGTGCGACGCCCTCGCTGCCCAGAACGATTGTACCGGTGCGTACTTTTATCCTCCGCAGTATTGCTCGCTGTACAGCTGTGCCTGCGGGCTTTGAGTGGATAGCGTGGGTATGAAGCATCTCGGACGCTTCGCTTTTATCTGTGTGGCTGCCGCTTGCATTGGCCTCGCGATTTTAGTCATGCGAGTGCGGCGCGATGAGGCGCCACCCCCGCCGGTCTCAACTCGGCCGATGCGTATCGAAGGATTTCATAGTGCATTGTACGATGATGGAGGCCGCTTGCGCTTGCGCGTGTCTAGCGACCTCCTCACGCTCTCCAACTCGAAGGTGTTCGGTCCGTTCAGTCTGGGTTTCATGTACTCGCTGATGGGGCGCAACGTGACGCTGGAAACGTTCCCGCGCGGTGATGCTGCTGAGCCCGCGACGCAGGCGCTCTCTGCTGACGACATTTCGGCGTTGGTGGGTCAGACAGTGGGGAGTGTGTCGCTCGGCTCCGCAGAGTTGGGGCCAGTGAACGTGATTGCGCACCGGAATGGCCAAACGCAGGCGATTCTGCACGCGGGATTCTGTCGAGCCACCCTCACTGCACGCCGAGTGGTCTGCAACGACGGAGTGGTCGATGTGGGCGGATCTGCGGTAGGGTTTCGAGAGCTGACCTACGACGGCAAAACGCTACGCACCCGTTGACGCCAAGCTGCCTAAGGTCAATTCGAATGTGCCGTACAACTTGGCGAGATGGAGGCAAAGAACGGAGGAGCCGCGAATGAACACGAATACACGCGAATTTCCGTAATCCGCACTTGCGTTCATTCGCGTCCATTTGCGGCCCATTGGGTTTCTGGCTTTTGGCTGCGCAGAAATGGCATGGTTTGCAGCCATGACCTTGCCACTCTCACGACTGCGCATGATCGACTTGTCCCGCCAGCTGCCCGGACCGTTCTGCTCCATGCTGCTGGCCGACTTTGGGGTCGACGTGCTCGCCATTGCCAATCCCACCGATCCGATGGGCGTCGGCATCCCGTTTCTGGCGCGCAACAAGCGACACATGACCCTCAACCTCAAGAGCGCGGCGGGGCGGGACATCTTGCGGCGACTGGCTGAGGACGCCGACATCCTCCTCGAGGGCTACCGGCCCGGCGTGCCGGCGCGCCTAGGAATCGACTATGACACGCTGCGCGCGCACAACCCGCGACTCATCTATTGCTCGATCTCGGGCTACGGACAGGACGGGCCGTACCGCGACCGTGTCGGGCATGACATCAACTACCTGGGTTACGCCGGCGTGCTGAACTTCGTCGGTGCCGCCGGTGGGCCACCGGTGATTCCGGGCGTGCAGATCGCCGACATCGCCGGCGGCGCGTTGATGGCGGCAGTCGGGATCTTGACGGCGGTGATCGCACGCGAGCAGACTGGCGGCGGGCAGTTCGTCGACGTTTCCATGCTCGACGGCTCGCTGAGCTGCAACGCTTATCACGTGCTCATGTACCAGCTCACCGGCCGGCTGCCGCAGCGTGGTGGCGAGCAACTCACGGGGCACTACCCCTGTTACGCGGTGTATGAAACGCGCGACCGCCGGTATGTCACGGTCGGCGCGTTCGAGCCGCACTTCTGGGCCACGCTCTGCCGCCACTTCGGACGCGAGGACTTCATCGCCACGCAATGGGACGAGGATCCGCGGCGCACCGAGATGTTCGACTTCCTGCGCGAGGCGTTTCGTCGCAAGACGCTGGCGGAATGGATGCAGGAGCTGGGCGACAAGGACATCTGCTTCGGCCCGGTCAACACGCTCGACGAAACGTTCGCCGATCCGCAGCTGCGACACCGTGGTATGGTCGTCGACATGGAAGCGCGCAGCGGACACACCCTCGTCCTCGGCCCGCCGATCAAGCTTTCGCATACGCCGGCGTCGCTGCGCACACCGCCACCCGGTTTCGGCGAGCATACCGATGAGGTATTGCGCGCCCTCGGCTTCAGGTCCGAGAGCGTTGCGGAGCTGCGAACGCAAGGAGTGATTTAACCCCCTTCGAAGAGAGAATTTCTCGCGCAAAGCCGCAAAGGCGCAAAGAGCGCCGCGTAGAGACAAAATCGGAGGAGGAGTCTTAATTAAGTGGAGCAGAAAGAAGTCAGGGAAGTGGTTCTCCCGTTCTCTTCTCTGCGTCTTGGCGCCTTTGCGCGAGTTTTTATTTTCCGGTTGCGGTGGCAGCCGCCAATGACCCTATTTCAACAATTCGAGGACGCGCTCGGGCGGGCGGCCGACGACCGCTCGGTCGCCGCGCACGACGATCGGCCGTTCGATGAGGATTGGATGCTTCGCCATCGCATCGAGCAGCTTGTCCTCCGGGCTCTTCGCGTCGAGACCCGCCGCTTTGTACTCGGACTCGTTTTTGCGGATCCATTCACTCGGGGCGAGTCCCAGTTTGCGGCGCAGGCCGCCGAGCTCGGCGCGCGTCAACGGGTCCTTCAGGTACTCGATGATGCGCAGCGGGGCCTTGTGCTCTTGCAGTAGCGCCAACGCGGAGCGACTCTTCGAACAGCGGGGATTGTGATAGATGGTCAGCGTCTCCATGGGAACGGGATACTAACCGTGGAATTCGACAGCGTCCAGATCGGCGCGGAAGATGTGGCGGCGGCGATGCGCGCCTACGAAGTCTTGCTCGGGATCCTGCCCGCTCGCGCTGCGGACGGCGCGGTGCGCTTTCAGCTGCGACGCGGCGCGGTCGAAATCGAGCCGGGCGCTCCTGGGTTGCACAGCATGCGCTTCACCGGCGATGTCGACGTCGAGCCAGCCTGGCCTGCGGACTCGTTCCACGGCCTGCGCGTGCACATTGCAGCCGCCGTCGCTGCGCCGCGGTCATTAGCTGTAACCACAGACGTGGAGGCGATCGACCACGTGGTGATCCACACGCCCGATCTCGACCGGGCCATCGCGCTGTGGCGCGACCGCATCGGGCTGCGGCTGGCGTTGGATCGCGACTTTCCGAAGCGCGGCCTACGATTGGTGTTCCTCCGCAGCGCCGGGGTCACGCTGGAGTTTGCCGGACAGCTACCGCCACCTCCTGACCGCCGTGGGCCCGACGCGTTCTACGGCATCGCCTACCGTGTTCCGGATCTCACTGCATGCCGTGCGCGGCTGCGGCAGGCCGGCGTCGACGTCAGCGAGCAACGGCCCGGTCAGAAATC
>Ga0335082_10000755_pt1 | contig 33749 bp, 26 predicted proteins | sample Lox_Sample_41_FD_206718 | JGI IMG/M metagenome (GOLD analysis project Ga0335082, IMG submission 206718) | Soil microbial communities from Loxahatchee National Wildlife Refuge, Florida, United States - Lox_Sample_4.1 | ecosystem: Environmental > Terrestrial > Soil > Wetlands | place: USA... | reverse complement strand
GCCAATGACGGTGTCCTCGCTTCCTGGGACCGGACCATGACCGAGATCTCCGACAAGCTCTGGCTGGCGGTCGACTACATGAGCGGCAACAATGTCGACGGCGCCATCAGCGTCGGCGCCTCCTGGGCCTTCTCCAAGAACGTCTCCGTGATTTTCGGCTACGACATCTGGAAAGAGAAGGCCCTGGCCGGCAACAACACCTTCACCACCCAGCTGGACATCAATTTTCCCTAGGTGAGCGGCGTGCCGGTCCCGGTCGTGCCGGGAGTGAAACGTGCGCAGGAGCCCCTGGCCGATCCCCCTTGACTGCAGGAAGACGCGAAAGGGCTCGTGCGCCGTTTTGGACGACGATGGTTCGCACGTACGGTCGCAAACAGGTTGCATTGATGATCTGGGTACATCACAAGGAGAACGACGATGAGAGTGACGATCATGCTTGCAGTGCTTCTAATGGCACCCGCCGTCTTCGCGGTGTCATATCCTCCCCAGTTCCCAAAAGGCCTTGAAGAATTCGCCACTATCGAAGGGATCAGGTTCCAGGAGGCCCACGGGACGGTCAATCCGCCGTCAATTCCGAAGTCGTGGAAGCTGGTCAGCGTTTCCAGTGGCGAAAAATCGAATTCCAACAACCTCTGGTTTCAGGATGCGGATGGTTCCGTCTACCTGCTCCAGGGGTTTACGTCGCAGAATAAGTTCTACATTCACGAGAATGTGTACAAGATACCCGCAAAATGATGGATGACGCTTTGCAATCGAGGTGATATATATTGCTGAATGGGTGACCAATTGAATCCGAACGATAACGCATCGCAGGGGGTATGGCAGCGGATCAGAGTGCGCCTGTTCGGTTCCCCGAGGGAGATCCGGGACCCGTCGCTTTTCCATCGGCTCTCCCTGATTCCCGTTCTCGCTTGGGTCGGTCTTGGGGCGGATGGCCTCTCTTCCTCTTCCTACGGTCCGCCGGAGGCCTTTGCCGCTGTTTCCGGCCATATCTACCTTTGTCTCATTCTGGGTCTTGCGACGGCATTCACCGTTGTCGTCATCTCCTACGCGTACACGCGGGTCATCGAACATTTTCCCCACGGCGGAGGAGGATACATCGTCGCATCGCACATGCTGGGTCCTGGGGCAGGGGTGCTGTCTGGGTGCGCATTGCTCCTGGACTACGTGCTCTGTATCACGGTCTCAATTGCCGCAAGCGTCGATGCCGTTTTCAGTTTTCTCCCCCCTCAGTTCCAGGGACAGAAGGTCGCGACGGGGGCGATCCTGATCGTCCTCCTGATCATCCTGAACATCCGCGGGGTCAAGGAATCGGTGGTCATCCTCGCCCCCATCTTCGCCCTTTTCGTGGTCACCCACCTCCTCCTCTTCGGGGCTATGTTCCAGTTTTCCGGCCAACTGGCGTCGATGAACCACTCCATAGCCGAAGCCTATCGCCATGACATCGGGACGATCGGCGGATGGGGGATACTCCTCATCTTTCTGCGGGCCTACTCACTCGGCGGAGGCACCTACACGGGGTTGGAGGCGGTTTCCAACGGCCTGCAGATCATGCGGGAGCCCAAGGTACAGACGGCCAAGCGCACGATGTTCTACATGGCGACGTCACTTGCCCTGACCGCCGGCGGGCTTTTCTTCTGCTACCTCCTCGCGGGTGTGGCACCGGCGGAGGGGAAAACCCTCAACGCCGTGCTGGCAGAGAAAGCCTTTGCCACATTCTCCGCTGGCGGGGTGCTGGCCCTGCTGACCCTCCTGTCGGAGGGGGCCCTCCTCATGGTCGGAGCGCAGACCGGCTTTATCGACGGTCCCCGCGTCATGGCGAACATGGCCGTCGATTCGTGGCTCCCCCACCGGTTCGCCGCACTGTCGGAGCGCCTTACCATGCGCAACGGTGTCCTGCTTTTAGGGGGAGCGGCGCTCCTGCTCCTCTGGTATACCAAAGGATCGGTGTCGGCGCTGGTGATCATGTTCTCCATCAACGTCTTCATCACCTTTTCGCTGTCGCAGATCGGAATGGTCCGTTACTTCGTCAGCCACCGTGGAAAGGAACGGCAATGGCTCCGGCATCTGCTGGTTCACATCGTGGGGGGCGGGCTTTGCCTGACTATCCTCCTGATCACCATTTTTGAGAAGTTTGCCGAGGGAGGATGGCTGACGCTGGCTATCACCGGTATCCTCATTTTCGTCTGTAGCGCAATCCGTCGCCACTACCAGCGGGTTGCAGGGGCAATGAGGGAACTGGACGAGATGCTCCTCGACCTGCCGCTCGGAAATGAGCCCGATCCGGGACCGCCGCTGCGGAGCGAGCCGACGGCAATACTGCTGGTCACCGGTTACAACGGCTTCGGTGTGCATTTGCTCCTCTCCATCATCGGCAGCTTTGCCAAGAGCTTCACGAACATGATTTTCGTCTCCGTCGGCGTCATCGATTCCGGTTCGTTCAAGGGTATAGAGGAGTTGGAGGGACTGGAGCGCTCGGTAAACGGTTACCTCTCCAGGTACGTCGATCTGGCAAGGCGCTTCGGATTTCGTGCCGACTGTAGAATGGGAATGGGGACAGATGTAGTGGAAACTGCGACCGGCGTCTGTCGCCAGATATTCTCCGAATACCCCAACAGCAGCGTCTTCCTGGGGCAGCTCATTTTCCCCCTGGCGAAGTTCTACCACTGGATGCTCCATAATGTAACGGCCTTCGCAATCCAGCGTCGCCTGCAATGGGATGGCGTCAAGACGATCATTCTGCCGGTGCGGGTAAGGCTTAGGTAATTTATTTGTTCGGGTGGAATTCGGACTCAGGATGACAGATGCCCAATAGATAGCTGCTGTGCAACACAACTTGAATTACAAACGAAACTTGGATAGACTCAGGCCATGAACGACACCGACGAAAAACGCCCCTCTCCGGAGGCGATGCTGAAGCTGGCACATGCCGAAGAAGCGGCGGTCAATGGGCAGGGAAAGCTGAAGATCTTCCTCGGCTACGCCCCCGGTGTCGGCAAGACCTTCGGCATGCTGGAAGCAGCGTGGCAAAGGCGGTTGGAGGAACGGGACGTGGTGGCGGCATACGTGGAGACCCACGGCCGCTTCGAAACCGATTCGCTCCTGGCAGGGCTCGAGATCCTCCCCAAGGCCCAGATCGAGTACATGGGGGTAACTATCCCCGAGATGGACCTGGACGCGGTCCTGGCCCGCAAGCCCCAGATCGCCCTGGTGGACGAGCTTGCCCATACGAACGCCCCCGGCTCCCGCCACGAGAAACGCTGGCAGGACGTGGAGGAGCTCCTGGCCGCCGGCATCGACGTGTACACCACGGTCAACATCCAGCACTTCGAGAGCTTGAACGACATCGTGGCCCAGATCACGGGGGTAAAGGTGCGGGAAACGGTGCCGGACCGCCTGCTGGATGAGGCCACCGAGATCCGGCTGGTGGACATCCCGCCGGACGATCTGCTGCAGCGTCTCCACGAGGGAAAGGTCTACATTCCGCAGCAGGCTGCCCTGGCGATGAAGAAATTCTTCAAGCCCGGCAACCTTATCGCCCTGCGGGAACTCTCGTTGCGCAAAGCCGCTGCCCGGGTGGACGAGGAGATGCGGGCGTACATGGAGACGCGGGCCATTACCGGCCCGTGGCCCGCCGCGGAAAGGCTGCTCGTCTGCGTGAGCGGCAGCCCGTACAGCGAAAGGCTGATCCGTTCGACCCGCCGACTTGCAGATGAGATGAAGGCGCACTGGCATACGGTCTACGTGGAAACTCCCGGGGGAGGGAGGCACCTGCGGGAAAACCGGGAACGGGTCTGGCGCGATATGCGGTTGGCGGAATCCCTGGGGGCGGATATTGCCACCGTGACCGCGACCTCCGTGGCCCATGCCGTCATCGAATATGCAGTCAGGCACAATATAACCAAAATCGTCGTGGGCAAGCCCTCCAGGCCCCGCTGGCAGGAATTTCTGCGGACGCCGCTGGTGGACCACATCATCCGCCTGAGCGGGACCATCGACGTCTTTGTTGTGAGCCTTGGGGACGAAGAACAGAAGAAAACGGCGGCGGGCGTGAGCCGGCCGCGGAAAGCGGTCCCGTGGCAGGAATACGGGAAAGCCCTGGCACTGGTTATGGCGGCGACCGGGGTGTGCGAACTGGTCTACCAGTTTCTGGCCCCAACCAACCTGGTGATGATTTATCTGCTCGCCGTGGTACTGGCCGCCACCCGTCTGGGGCGCAAGCCTGCAGTGATGACGGCGTTTCTGAGCGTACTTGCCTTCGACTTCTTTTTCGTCCCCCCCCGTTTCAACTTTGCGGTTACCGACACGGAGTATTTTCTCACCTTTTTCGCCCTGTTCACCGTCGGGGTGGTCATCAGCACGCTCGTGTCCCAGTCTCGCGAACGGGCCGAAACCATCCGGGGGCGGGAAGTCCAGACGTCAAGTCTCTACTACCTGAGCCGCGACCTGGTCGCCGCAGCCGATGTCCAGGGAATCCTGGGTGCCATCATCAAGAATATCGGGGAAAGCCTCGAAGCCAGGCTGGTTGTGCTCCTGGCCGAAGGGGACCGGCTGGAAGCGAAGTCCGCCAGCGAAGGTTTGATCCTTTCTGCGAAGGAACTCGCCGTTGCCGACTGGGCCTTCCGCAATCGGCAGCCGGCGGGACGGGGCACTGAAACCCTCATATCGGCAGAGATGCTCTATCTGCCGCTCCAGACCGCCAGCGGGGTGCTGGGGGTTCTGGGGGTAAAGCTGCACGACGAGGCCGACTACGCCTCCCCGGAGACCCGCCGGCTCCTCAATGCCTTCGCCACCCAGGCGACTCTGGCCATAGAACGGGTGCAACTGGCGAAGCAGGCCGAACAGGCCCAGGTCCTCCAGGCCCGGGAAGGGCTGGAGCGTGCACTGCTCAATTCCATCTCCCACGACCTGCGCACTCCCCTCGTTTCCATTACCGGGGCGCTCGACACCCTCCGGGACAATGTCAATATCCTGGCAATCGAGGCCCGACGGGAGCTCCTCGATACCGCATGGGACGAAGCGGAGCGGTTAAACCGTTTTGTCGGCAATCTGCTGGACATGACCCGCCTGGAAGCAGGGGCGCTGAAGCTGAAGAGGGAGTCGTGCGATGTACAGGACCTGGTCGGCTGCGCGCTGTCAGCCCTCGACCGGCGCATCGGCAGCAGAAAGATCGTTACCGGTATACCAGCGGACCTCCCCATGGTCAGGATGGATATGGCACTGATGACCCAGGTATTGGTAAATCTGGTGGACAACGCGCTCAAATATGCGCCGTTCGAAAGCAGCATCGAAATCGCCGCCCGGGTGGAGAGCGGTAGGCTCATCATCGAAGTGGCAGACGGGGGCCCGGGTGTCCCCGAAGCCGACCTGAGAAGGATTTTCGACAAGTTCTACCGGATTCCCATCCCGGAACGCGCCGGAGGTACCGGATTGGGACTCTCCATATGCAAAGGGATCGTCGAGGCACACGGAGGGAAGATCAAGGCCGAGAACCGGGCCGGAGGCGGGCTGCGGGTGGTAGTTTCGCTCCCCCTGGCGACAGGATGAACAGATGCAGGATGGGATAAAAGACCACGGCAACCTGCCGCGCATCCTCATCGTCGATGACGAGTTGCCAATCCAGCGGTTCCTGGCCACTGCCCTCGATACGGGGGAATTTTCCCTTCACCGGGCGGAGAGCGGCCACGCGGCCCTTGCCGCGGCCGTTGCGGTCAGGCCGGACATCATTCTCCTCGACCTGGGTCTGCCGGACCTTGACGGGTTCGAGGTTATCCGGCGGGTACGGGAATGGTCACAGGTGCCGATCATAGTCCTTTCGGTGCGGGAGAGGGAGGACGACAAGGTCATGGCGCTGGATGCGGGCGCTGACGATTATCTCACGAAGCCGTTCGGTGTCGGTGAGCTTCTGGCCCGCATTCGGGTGGCACTGCGCCGCTCTCTCCAGCAGACCCCCGAGCCGATATACCGGATAGATGCGCTGGAGGTTGATCTGGCGCGGCGGCGGGTGACGGTCGCCGAAGAGGAGGTACAGCTCACCCCCACCGAATACGACCTCCTGCGCCTGCTGGTCACCCATGCGGGGAAAGTGCTGACCCACGGCCAGATCCTCCGGAAGATCTGGGGGGTGGCCTATGTCGAACAGCCCCACGTGCTGAGGGTGAACATCAGCAACCTGCGCCGCAAGATCGAGCCGGACCCGGCACGTCCCCGGTATATCCTGACAGAGCCGGGTGTCGGGTATCGGTTGAAGGTGTCTTCCTGAGAGCTGTCGCTCCCAGGTCAATCGGGGTTCCGTTGCTGGCTGTAACCTAGGGGATACGTTTTTTTTATTTGATGCATTATTTTTTTGGTGCAAATATATTTACTTTGTGCAATTATATCAAAATGTTTATCCATGTAGGCCGGCAGCTGCAATCAATGCCGGGTATGAGGTGAGCGGCCCGCTGGACAGCCGTGGCGATGCATCCCTAACATGTTTCTATCTTGGAGATTTCCCCTGGGGGAAAGACTCCGGACCGGTCGGAAAACCGGAAATATCACAAGCAGGAGAAAGTCAGGAAAATGGTAAACGGAAAAGTGAAGTGGTTTAACGAGAGCAAGGGTTTCGGTTTCATTGAGCAGGACAACGGTCAGGACGTCTTCGTCCATTTTTCGGCCATCACCGGCAACGGCTTCAAGACCCTTGCCGAGGGAGAGAGCGTGACGTTCGATGTTGTCAACGGTCCGAAAGGGCTGCAGGCCGCCAACGTTACCAGAGGCTGAAAGGCTTTTGGCGCACACAACGAAGCCCCGGAGCAATCCGGGGCTTTTTTTTGGCCGCGCTCCCCGAAACGGTCCATGCCCTCCGCGTTCTTCCAACCCGTGCCATCCATTTCAGTATCCTGTGCCGAAGTAGCTTGACGCTGGAAAAAAATGTGTAACCTTTTGGTCGATCGGTCGTTATAATGAAAGACAGTGACCCCGGTTCGCCTGAATCACCACTGATGGAGTCTGTCGGCGGCGTGGCCACACCTTGCAGGATATAATCGAACGGTGGGAGTTTCAGTTATGATATTCATACCCGACTCGGAGGCGAGCGACCTGCCTGATCAAACCCATGGAGCACATTCTTCCCGGCGCCGCTGGCTCGTGGCGCTGGTCCTCTGTCTCATTGCCGGTGGGGCGTGCGTTTTCTTTATCAAGCAAGGGAAAGCGACGAAGCAGGCACCCCAGAAAGGCGCTTCCGCATCCGCCCGTCCGGTGCCGGTTGTGGCGGTGCCGGCGAAGAAGGGCGATATCGGCGTTTATCTCACCGGCCTCGGCACGGTCACTCCCCTCAATACGGTTACCGTCAAGAGCCGTGTCGATGGCCAGTTGATGCGCGTCCTCTTCCGGGAAGGGCAGATCGTGAAGAGCAGCGAACTCCTGGCGGAAATCGATCCGAGGCCCTTTCAGGTGCAGTTGACCCAGGCCGAAGGTCAGATGGCCCGCGACGTTGCGCTCCTGAAGAATGCCCGGCTCGACCTGGAACGCTTCCAGACCCTTTTCCGCCAGGATTCCATCGCCCGCCAGCAACTGGATACGCAGGAGGCCCTGGTTCGCCAGTATGAGGGAGCAATCAAGGTGGACCAGGGGCAGATCGACAGCGCCAAGCTGCAGATGGTCTACTCGCGGATCACCGCCCCGCTCGCCGGGCGGGTAGGCCTTCGGCAGGTGGACCCGGGCAACATCGTCCATGCGGCCGACGCGAATGGCCTGGTGGTGATCACCCAGCTGGAGCCCATCGCCGTCATTTTCCCCCTCCCCGAGGATAGTCTGCCCCAGGTCCTGACCAGGCTGAAGAGCAGGGAGCGTCTGCCGGTGGAGGCTTTCGACCGGGAGCAGAAAATAAAACTCGCAACCGGCACCCTTCTCACCGTTGACAACCAGATCGATCCCACTACCGGCACCGTCAAGTTCAAGGCGGTCTTCCCCAACAGTGAGGATGAGCTCTTCCCCAACCAGTTCGTCAATGCCCGCCTTCTCCTGGAGACGAAGCACGACGCCGTCATCGTGCCGGCATCGGCGATCCAGCGGGGGCCACAGGGGACCTTCGTCTACACCGTGAAGTCCGACAAGAGCGTTGCGGTGCGGCCGGTCACGCTGGGTGTGGCCGAAGCCGGCATGACGTCCATTGCCGAAGGCCTTGAGCCTGGGGAACTCGTCGTGTCCGACGGCGCCGAACGGTTGCGGGACGGGAGCCTGGTGGAGGTGAAGGAGGCAAACGGTCAGAGAGGGCAGGGCGGTTCGAAAGGGGAGGGCGGGGCCGGTCCGCGCCGGACGAAGAAAAGCCAACAACAGTAACTTACAGCCAAGGCTGAGGCAGGGAGATCCGTTGCGCGGCCCGTACGTGGCCGTGCCCGCTGTTCCCCTGCCAGCAGAATTCGGATACATCATGAACATATCCCGCCTTTTCATCATGCGGCCCGTGGCGACGACACTGCTGATGATCGCCATCCTCCTTGCCGGCGCCGTGGCCTACCGCCAGCTTCCCGTCTCGGCACTTCCCCAGGTGGATTACCCCACCATCCAGGTCCGCACCTTCTATCCGGGGGCGAGCGCCGAAGTCATGGCCTCATCGGTCACGGCCCCCCTCGAGCGGCAATTCGGCCAGATGCCCGGATTGACGCAGATGACGTCGGCCAGCTCCGGCGGCAGTTCGGTCATAACCCTGCAGTTCAGCCTCGATCTCTCCCTCGACGTGGCGGAACAGGAGGTCCAGGCGGCCATCAACGCCGGCTTCACGTTCCTGCCGAGGGATCTTCCCACGCCGCCGGTCTACAGCAAGGTGAACCCGGCCGATGCACCGGTCCTGACCCTGGCGCTGACGTCCGACACCCTTCCCCTCCCGAAAATCGAGGACCTGGCCGATACCCGCTTTGCCCAGAAGATTTCCCAGCTGACCGGAGTGGGTCTGGTCAGTATCAGCGGCGGGCAGCGGCCTGCCGTACGGATCCATGTCAACCCCGCTGCCCTGGCATCTTACGGGCTCACCCTCGAAGACCTGCGCACCGCCCTCACTGCCGCAAACGTCAACCAGGCCAAGGGTGGATTCGACGGCCCGCGCCAGTCCTACGTCATCGGCGCCAACGACCAGCTCTACACGAGCAAGGAGTACCGCTCCCTCGTCATCGCCTACCGGAACGGCTCGCCGATCCGTCTCTCCGACGTGGCCGAGGCCGTCGACGATACCGAGAACGTGAACCAGGCGGCCTGGATGAACACCACCCCGGCGGTGATCGTCAACATCCAGCGCCAGCCGGGGGCCAACGTCATCGAAGTCGTCAACCGCGTGAAGAAGCTCCTCCCCCAGCTGCAGAGCTCGCTCCCCGCAGCCATCAAGGTTTCCGTGCTGACCGATCGCACCACCACGATCCGGGAGTCGGTGAAGGACGTGCAGTACGAGCTCCTCCTCGCCGTGGCACTTGTTGTTCTCGTCATCTTCCTCTTTCTGCGCAACTTGCCGGCAACAACCATCCCGAGCGTGGCCGTCCCCCTCTCCCTCATCGGGACCTTCGGCGTCATGTACCTCATGGGGTTCAGCCTCAACAACCTGTCGCTCATGGCCCTCACCATCTCCACCGGATTCGTGGTGGATGACGCCATCGTCATGATCGAGAACATCGCCCGCTACGTAGAGGCGGGCGAACCACCGCTCCAGGCGGCCCTCAAGGGATCCCAACAGATCGGCTTCACCATCCTGTCGCTCACCGTCTCCCTCATCGCCGTCCTCATCCCGCTCCTCTTCATGGGGGATGTGGTGGGGCGGCTCTTCCGGGAGTTCGCCATCACCCTCGGCGTCACCATCCTCATTTCCGCCGTGGTCTCCCTCACCCTCACGCCGATGATGTGCTCCCGCATCCTCAAACATGTTCCCGAGGAAAGGCAGGGAAGATTCTACCACGCTTCCGGGGTTTTTTTCGACCGGGTGATCGCCCTCTATGGCCGGACCCTCCAGTGGGTCCTCAAGCGCCAGACCGCAACCCTCCTCGTGGCGGTTGCTACCCTGGTGCTGACGGTTCTCCTGTACCTCGTGGTTCCCAAGGGGTTCTTCCCGGTCCAGGATACCGGCGCCATCCAGGGGATCTCGGAGGCACCCCAGTCGATCTCCTTTGCCGCCATGGCCGAGCGGCAGCAGGCGCTGGCGCGGGTGATCCTGGAGGACCCCGCAGTTGCGAGCCTTTCCACATTCATCGGCGTGGACGGTACCAATACAACCCTGAACAGTGGCCGCATCCTCATCAATCTGAAGCCCCTGGACGAACGGCGGGCAAGCGCCAGCGAGGTGATTCGGCGTCTGCAGCCCTGGCTGGCGAAGGTCGGTGGCATCTCGCTCTTCATGCAGCCGGTGCAGGACCTTACCGTTGACGCGCGAGTGAGCCGCACCCAGTTCCAGTACACCCTGGAGGACCCGGACTTCGCCGAGCTGAACAACTGGGCGCCGAGGCTCGTGGATTCTCTGAAGAGCCACTCCGAGCTACGGGACGTGAGCAGCGACCAGCAGGACAAGGGGCTCCGGGTCTCGCTCGACATTGACCGGGCGACGGCGGCACGCTTCGGCATCACCCCGCAGAACGTCGATGATGCCCTGTACGATGCGTTCGGCCAGCGGCAGGTCTCCACCATCTACACCGAGCTCAATCAGTACCGGGTCGTGCTTGTCGCCAAACCCGACTTTACCCGGGGGCCTGACGGGCTTGCGTCCCTCTACCTGAGGGGGACGACCGGCGGGCCGGTGCCGCTCTCCACGATCGCCAGGGCCACGGAAACGACGGGGCCGCTCGTCATCAACCGTCAGGGGCAGTTCCCGGCGGTAACGGCCTCCTTCAACCTGGCTCCCGGGGTGGCGCTCGGCAAGGCGGTGGAGACGGTCGAGGATGCGACGCGCCAGCTGGGGCTTCCTGCCAGTATCCGGGGGAGCTTCCAGGGGACTGCCCAAGCGTTCAAGGCATCGCTCACCAACGAGCCCCTCCTGATCCTGGCGGCGCTCATTACGGTCTACATCGTCCTCGGCGTCCTGTACGAGAGCTACGTTCACCCGGTCACCATCCTCTCCACCCTCCCGTCGGCGGGGGTGGGGGCGGTTCTCTCCCTCATGCTCTGCCGCACCGAGCTCGATGTCATCGCCATCATCGGCATCATCCTCCTCATCGGCATCGTCAAGAAGAACGGCATCATGATGGTGGACTTCGCCCTGGAGGCCGAGCGTGTGGAGGGGAAGAGCCCCGAGGAGGCCATCTATCAGGCATGCCTCCTCCGTTTCCGGCCGATCATGATGACCACCATGGCGGCGCTCCTCGGGGCATTGCCCCTGGCCCTCGGCCACGGCATGGGGTCCGAGCTGCGCCGACCTCTGGGGATATCCATCGTCGGGGGGCTCATCTTCAGCCAGGTCCTCACCCTCTATACCACGCCCGTCATCTACCTCTGGTTCGACCGGTTAGCCAGGCGGCGCAATAAACGGCGCACAGAAGCATGAAATCATGGCGTGCGCAACCCGTCTGCGCCAGCGGCCCGGCAGCATGCCAGGAGAGTCACACCATGTCAGGAACGGATTCGAGAACTTCTCTCGAAGAGGACATCAGCATTCATATTTTCACCGTCTCAGCGGCGATGGTCGGAGTCTGCCTGACGGTAATCGGACTGCTCCGTGTGGTGATCACTCTCCAGAAGGCGGACACGTTTGCCGACGATCTTCTCGCGATTGACGCGGTGCTGTTCATCTCGTCGTGCTTTTTGTCATACTGGGCGCTGCGAACGCGGAAACGCCACAGAATGCTTCGCATCGAGCGAATCGCCGACGGAATGTTCATTCTCGCCATGTTGCTGATGGTTGTCGTCTGTGGATTCATTACCTATGCGATTACACTCTTCTGACGCGCATAGCTGGGCGAGCACTGCGAACCTGCGGCTACGAATGACGACGCTGCAAGCCGGCGTCCCACGCATGCCGAAGGCAGCCGGGAGCCCGATGGCAGGACACCTGTGAACATCTCCGCCCCCTTCATACGACGGCCGGTGGCCACTTCGCTCCTCACTGCCGGGCTCGTCCTCGCCGGGGTGATCGCCTTTCGCCTGCTGCCGGTGTCGCCGCTCCCCCAGGTGGACTTTCCGACCATCTCGGTGTCGGCGGGACTACCCGGTGCCGACCCGGAGACGATGGCGACCTCGGTCGCGGCGCCGCTGGAGCGCCAGCTGGGGCACATCGCCGGGGTAACCGAGATGACGTCGGTCAACAACCGGGGTTCGACGAGCATCACGCTCCAGTTCGACCTGGACCGGAACATCGACGGGGCGGCCCGCGACGTCCAGGCGGCGATCAACGCGGCCCGCAGCTTTCTGCCGGCGGACCTTCCCGGCAACCCCACCTACCGGAAGGTGAACCCCTCCGACGCCCCGATCCTCATCATGGCGCTCACCTCCGACACGGTCGGGAAGCCGCAGATGTACGATGCCGCCTCCTCCATCCTCCAGCAGAAGCTCTCGCAGGTGAAGGGGGTCGGACAGGTGTTCGTGGGGGGGAGTTCGCTCCCGGCGGTCCGCGTCGAGCTCAACCCCATGGCGCTCAGCAAGTACGGCGTGAGCCTGGAAAACGTGCGCGGGGTGCTGGCCGGCACCAACATCAACCGCCCCAAGGGGCAGCTGACCCAGGGCGACAGGAAGTGGGAAATCCAGGCCAACGACCAGCTCCGGACCGCCAGCCAGTACCTCCCCCTCGTGGTCACCTACCGTTCGGGGGCCGCGATTCGCCTCCCCGATGTGGCGACCGTCCAGGATTCCGTGGAGGACCTGCGGGCGGCCGGTTTCGTCAACGGCAAGCCGTGCATCATGGTGATCGTTTTCCGCCAGCCGGGGGCCAACATCATCGAGACGGTCGACAATATCCGCTCCCTCATGCCGCAGCTGGAGGCGGCGCTCCCCGGTTCCGTGAAGCTGTCGGTGGTGGTCGACCGCACCCCGCCGATCCGCGGCTCCCTTCTCAATGTGGAGGAGACCCTCCTCGCGTCCGGGATTCTGGTAATCCTGGTGGTCTTCTGGTTTCTGCGCAACGTGCGCGCTACCCTTATCCCGGCCGTGGCCATCACGGTCTCCATCGTCGGCACTTTCGCGGTCATGTACCTGTGCGGCTACTCCCTCGACAACCTCTCCCTCATGGCTCTCACCATTGCCACCGGCTTCGTGGTGGACGACGCCATCGTCGTCATCGAGAACATCACACGCTACCGGGAGAAGGGGGAGACCCCGCTCCAGGCGGCGTTGTCGGGAAGCAGGGAGATCGCCTTCACCGTCGTCTCCATGAGCGTGTCGCTCGTGGCGGTCTTCATCCCGATCCTCCTCATGGGAGGGATGGTCGGAAGGCTGTTCCGCGAGTTCGCCGTCGTCCTCTCCGCAGCGATCATGGTCTCCCTCATCGTCTCCCTCACCACCACCCCCATGATGTGCGCCACCATCCTCCGGCCCGAGAAACAGAAACATGGCCCCTTCTATCGGGCGAGCGAGCGGTTCTTCAATGCCATCCATGCCCTCTACGAGACGACCCTGCGCTGGTCGCTCCGCCATGCCCGTATCATGCTCCTGGTGACCATCGCCACCCTCGTTGTCAACGTGCTTCTCTTCTTGTCCGTGCCGAAAGGGTTCTTCCCCGAGCAGGACACGGGGCGGCTCAACGGCAACATCCAGGCCGACCAGTCGACCTCCTTCCAGTCGATGCAGGAGAAGCTCCTCCAGGTTGTACAGATCATCAAGCAGGATCCCGACGTGGAGTACGTGACCGGGTTCACCGGCGGAGGGGGAGGCGGCGGCTCAACCACCAATACGGGAAGGATGTTCATCACCCTGAAGGCGTTCGAGAAACGGAAGAGCACGGCGCAACAGGTGATCGCCCGGCTGCGCAAGAAGCTGGCGGTGGTGCCGGGGGCGCCCGCATTTCTCCAGCCGGTGCAGGACCTGCGCATCGGGGGGAGGATGGGCAACGCGCTCTACCAGTATACCCTCCAGGGGGAGAACCTGGCGGACCTGAACAGCTGGGGGCCGCGGGTGCTGGGGAAGCTCCGCTCGCTTCCCCAGTTGACCGACGTGAGCAGCGACCAGCAGACCAGGGGGCTCGAAGCCAATCTGGTGATCGACCGGCCGACCGCCGCGCGGTTCGGCATTACCCCCCAGACCATCGACAACACCCTCTACGACGCCTTCGGCCAGCGCCAGGTGTCCATAACATACACGCTCCTCAACCAGTACCACGTGGTCATGGAGGTCGATCCCCGCTACTGGCAGCACCCCGATACGCTGAAGGACATCTACGTTCCCGCGTCCAACGACACCCAGGTGCCGCTTTCCGCCTTCACGCACTATGAGCCGCGGGCAACGGCGCTGGCGGTGAACCACCAGGGGCAGTTCCCGGCTGTGACCATCTCGTTCAACACAGCGCCCGGCGTGGCCCTCGGCGACGCGGTGAAGGCGATCGAGGCGGCCACGCGGCAGATGATGATGCCGGGGAGCATCCGGGGGAGCTTTGCCGGTGCGGCCCAGGCCTTTCAGGCATCGCTCGCCAACCAGCCCTTCCTCATCCTGGCAGCGCTTGTGGCGGTCTACATCGTCCTCGGCATGCTGTACGAAAGCTACATCCACCCCATCACCATTCTCTCGACCCTGCCGTCCGCCGGGGTGGGGGCGCTGCTCGCCATGATGCTCACCGGTACCGATCTCAGCCTCATTGCGGTGATCGGCATGGTGCTCCTCATCGGCATCGTCAAGAAGAACGGCATCATGATGGTCGATTTCGCTCTGGATTCTGAACGCCGGGAAGGAAAGAGCCCGGAGGAGGCGATCTTCGAGGCATGCCTCCTTCGTTTCCGGCCGATCATGATGACGACCATGGCGGCGCTCTTCGGGGCGTTGCCGCTGGCGGTGGGGACCGGCGTCGGATCGGAACTGCGCCGGCCGCTGGGTATATCCATCGTCGGGGGACTCATCTTCAGCCAGATGATGACGCTCTATACGACGCCGGTGGTCTACCTCTACATGGACCGCTTCCGGCTCTGGGTGGAGCGGGTGCGGGGAGCACGCAGGCGACGGAAGGGAAAAGACGCGATGCCGGGTTACCCCGGATAGTACGTCTGCCGGTCCGCAGGAACCGGAAGAGAAGGGAAAGCGGCCTTCGTGTCACTTGATCTGAAGAGGGTCCATTCCCGCCGGAGTGACGTACCGGGGGGAACTGCTGAAGCGGAAAGGAACAGCCAATGTCTCTGATACGACCAATATTTCGCATATCGTTACAGCCGTGGAAGCGCCTCCTTGCCGCCGCGGGGGGAACGGCTCTCCTGGCGGCCTGTACGGTCGGACCCGATTACGTGCGGCCGACGGCCGAGGTGCCTCCGGTCTTCAAGGAGATGAGCGGCTGGAAGACGGCCCAGCCGAAGGATACCGCCATCCGCGGGAAGTGGTGGGAAATCTTCGGTGATCCGCTCCTCAATACCCTCGCGGAACAGGTGGAGATCTCTAACCAGAACCTGGTGGCGGCGGAAGCCCAGTACCGGCAGGCGCGCGCCATCGTCCACGAGGCCCAGGCCGCCTACTTCCCAACCATAACGGCCGGGGCGTCCGTCACCCGCACCAACAGCCCGGTTACGGGGGGAGGGGGTGTGTCGAAGTCCTCGGGGACCCTTACGCAGTACCTGCTCCCCGTCGACCTCTCGTGGGAGCTTGATGTCTGGGGGCGTGTGCGGCGCACCGTGGAAGCCAACAGGGCGAACGCCCAGGCGAGCGCGGCCGACCTCGCTGCGCTCCGTCTGAGCAGCCAGGCAACGCTGGCGCAGGACTATTTCCAGTTGCGCACTCTCGATGCGCAGAAACAGCTGCTCGACGAGACGGCCGCAAACTACCGCCGGTTTCTCGACATAACGAAGAACCGGTACGCGAGCGGCGTGGCGTCCAGGGGTGACGTGCTCGTGGCGGAAACCCAGCTCAGGACGACGGAAGCCCAGTCGATCGACCTCGGGGTGCAGCGCGCCCAGCTGGAACATGCTATCGCGGTCCTCGTCGGCAAGCCGGCGCCGCTCTTCGCCATACCGGCCGCGCCGCTCGCCGCTACCCCGCCGGCCATACCAGCCGGCGTCCCGTCGGAGCTCCTGGAATGGCGCCCCGACATTGCCGCCGCCGAACGGCGGGTCGCCGCGGCCAACGCCCAGATCGGCGTGGCCAAGGCAGCGTACTTCCCGGCAATCACGCTGAGTGCCACGGGAGGTTTCGAGCACGCGGACCTCGCCAACTGGCTATCCTGGCCGAATCGCTTCTGGTCGCTGGGAGCGGCGGTCTCGGAGACGGTGTTCGATGGGGGATTGCGTCGGGCGCAGAGCGACCAGGCGTGGGCGGCCTACGATGCCGAAGTGGCGGCCTACCGTCAGACGGTGCTCACCGGTTTCCAGGAGGTGGAAGACAATCTGGCGGCCCTGCGGATCCTGGAGGAAGAACTGCACGTGCAGGACCAGGCGGTCGAGGCCGCCCGGCAATCGGTGGCGGTGACCACCAACCAGTACAAGGCGGGGACGGCAAGTTCTCTCGACGTCATCGTCACCCAGGCAATCGAGCTCAACAACAAGCGGGCAGACATCGCCGTCCGCGGGAGCCGGATGAACGCCAGCGTCCTCCTCATCAAGGCCCTGGGAGGGGGGTGGGACGCGTCCCGGCTCCCTTCGGAGGAGAGCTTCGCCATTACCGGCACGAGGTGACGTGCACGGGGTGAAATGTATATACCTGCGTGGTTGTATGGAATATTCCGGCGGGTGGGCAGAGAAGAGTGATCGCCTCTCGGGGTAGACGGAATTACCGCGCGGAAGGGGAGGCTGCGTTACTGCACGTGTCGGAGAGCCGACGAAGGACATGCCTTCGGATGCCGGGTGTAGGGCGTCATTCTTCCTTGGTGATTCGTATCACCTGGAGCACCCCCGGCATCGCCTGGATTTCCGCCGCATCGAGGGTGTCGGTGTCGCCGATGACGCCGATGATGATCCGGTTCGCGCCGGTCGACTGGTGGATGTCGAAGTTCCTTTCGATCAGGAATTCCTTCAGATTGTCCAGTGCCGTTTCTTCGGCACTTTTTTTCATGATGATAAGCATGTGACACTTCCTCCCCAAGCACGCAGATATTCCCGGGACACATCCGCGTCCGGACTATTTCCCCGTCGTCATGATTCTTTCCAGCCGCCGCGATTCGTCGATGACACGCTCGAAAAGCCTGACAATTGCCTGATCGTCGAGGGGACCCGGGTTGCTCTCCTTCATGCGCTGGAATATCCGCTTCTCCCGGCCCGGATCGTACACCGGAAGGCCGAGTTCCTTTTTGATCTCTCCGATCTTCAGGGCGAGGCCGGCCCGGTCGTTGAATATCCGGAGGAGCTCGTTGTCGAGCCGGTCGATCTCTTTGCGCAATTCATCGATATTCATGGGTACTCCGCAGAGGATAGCGCTGCCGTCTCTCCCTCAGAACTGTTTTTTGACGAAGCTGTCCTTTTTCCAGTGGATGTCGTCCCGGCCGGTGTAGTCGATGTTGTAGTGGAGTCCCCGCGACTCCTTGCGCTGCTGGGCGCAGAGGACGATCAGTTCGGCCACGGTGGCGATGTTGCGCAGTTCCACCAGGTCGGAGGTGATGATGAAGTCCCAGTAGTAATCCTCGATCTCCTCCTGTATCAGCCTGATGCGGCGCAGGGCCCGTTGCAGGCGCTTGTCGGAGCGGACGATGCCGACATAGTTCCACATGAAGCGGCGAATCTCGTCCCAGTTCTGGGAGACCACCACCATCTCGTCGCTGTTGGTGGCAGTGCCCGAATCCCATTCGGGGATCTCCGGAAAATCGAACGACAATGAGGCGAGCTGCTTGACAGTATGATGGTAGGCCCGGCCGGCATAGACGGCAGCCTCCAGCAGAGAGTTGCTCGCCAGGCGGTTCGCACCGTGCAGCCCGGTAAAGGCGGCTTCGCCGATGGCGTAGAGGTGCTGGACGTCGGTTTCCCCGTTGCCGTCGACGGCCACTCCGCCGCACAGGTAATGGGCTGCCGGGACCACGGGGAGAGGTTCCCTGGTCATGTCGAGGCCGTATTCCAGACAGGTCTGGTAGATATTCGGGAAGCGGCTCTTGATGTATTCCGGGGTCTTGTGGGTGATGTCGAGGTAGACGCAGTCGTCACCCGAGACTTTCATCTCGTTGTCGATGGCGCGGGCGACGATGTCCCGGGGCGCGAGGTCCTTCAGCTTGTGGTACTTCTCCATGAAGGCGGTGCCGTCGCGGCGGCGGAGAATGGCCCCCTCACCCCGGACCGCTTCGGAAATGAGAAACGATTTGGCGTGGGGGTGGAAGAGGGTGGTGGGATGGAACTGCATGAACTCCATGTTGGCGATGGTGGCACCGGCCCGGTAGGCCATGGCGACGCCATCGCCGGTGGCGACATCGGGGTTGCACGTATAGAGATAGACCTTGCCGGCGCCACCGGTGGCCAGCAGGGTGATCTTTGAGGTGAAGGTTTTGACCCTGCCGCTGGCGATGTCGAGGACATGGGCGCCGAGGCAGCGGTTCGGCTTGATCCTCTTCCGGGTGACCTTCGCTTCGGTGATGAGATCGATGGCGATATGGTGCTCGTAAATCTCGATATTGGGATTTTCCCGGGCGGCGGCCACGAGGGCACGCTCGATCTCGCGGCCGGTCACGTCGTCGGCGTGGAGTATCCGCCGCTGGCTGTGTCCCCCTTCGCGGGTGAGGTCGTAGGAATCCCCGCTGGTGGTGAATTTCACCCCCCAGTCGATGAGATTGTGGATTACCTGGGGGCCCTCCTCGACGACCATCCGGACGACGTCCTCATGGCAGATACCGGCGCCGGCAACGAGGGTATCGTCGATGTGGGCGGCAAAGGTGTCCTCCTGGGAAAAGACGGAGGCAATTCCTCCCTGGGCGTAGTTCGTGGCCGATTCGGTGACTTCCCGCTTGGTCACGATCGCCACCCTGCCATGGTTGGCAGCCCGGAGGGCAAAAGACAGACCGGCGATCCCGCTGCCGATGATGAGAAAATCACTCGAAACTTTCATAATATATTCCTCCAGGGGGCCCAAACACGGCAAAAATCTGTAAGACATCCGAATTATTGACTTCCGTCGAAATTTTGTCAAGGGATTTTGAGGTGTTATGGGTTGGCGATTGCACATTAGCGCTTGAATTGCAACGCCTGTTGGTATATAAAATGATGTGGCAAATTCGCTGGTCAGGGATCATGGGAGGCTGGCGCGGTGAAACGAATTGAATTGTGGAGCATCATCCTGGTGCTGGGAATCCTCGCGACGGCGATGCCGGCCTCGGCCGACATCTACAAGTACGAGGATGAAAACGGCGTGCTCCATTTCACCGACGCCCCCAACGACAAGCGTTTCAAGATCTACATGCGCGACATCAGGAAGGACAAGCGGCTCCGCACCACCTTCAAGATGTCTGGATGCGTCAAAAACCCTGCGGAATTCGAATCCATCATCAATAGCTGCGCTCTTCAGTACGGAGTCGACAAGTCCTTGGTCAAGGCGGTCATCCACGCCGAATCGGGCTACGACCCCAACGCCGTTTCTTCCAAAGGGGCACAGGGACTCATGCAGCTCATGCCGAAAACAGCCCAGGACCTCAAGGTAAGCGACTCCTTCAATCCGACCGACAATATCAGGGGCGGTGTGCGCTACCTCCGGTTTCTCCTCGATACGTTCAAGGGGGATGTGTCCCTCGCACTGGCTGCCTATAACGCGGGGCTTACCCGCGTCGCCCGGTACGGCGGTATCCCCCCCATCGAAGAGACCCGCAACTACGTCAGCAAGGTTCTGAGCTACCAGAAGTCCTACCGCAGCAATTAAAGAAAACTCCATGCCCACGTCCACCACACATTCCATCTGGAACCTTCCCAATATCCTTACCCTGTTGCGCATCGCCGCGATCCCGGTCCTGGTGGTTCTGCTCCTCCCCAACGGCGGTGAGTTGGTGAAACAGGCGGCGCCGTCGCCGGGGGCGGGATTCGCTGCCGCCGTCCTCTTCGCGCTCGCCTCCATCACCGACTGGCTCGATGGGTACCTGGCCCGCCGCATGGGAATCGTCACCGTCTTCGGCAAGTTTCTCGACCCCATCGCCGACAAGCTCATCGTCATGGCCGTCCTCATCATGCTTATCCCGTACGGAAACGTTCCCGCCTGGATGGTCCTCGTCATCCTGGGGCGCGAGATCATCATCACCGGCCTGCGCGGCATCGCCTCCTCCGAGGGGATCGTCATAGCCGCCAGCGACCTCGGCAAGTTCAAGACGATTTTCCAGATCGTCGCGATCCTGGCGCTCCTCCTCCACTACGACTACCACTGGTTCTTCGCGGTCGATAATCCCTACGTCTTCGCCAACATGCACAATGTCGGCATGTTTTACCTCTGGATCGCCACCATCATCACCATCTGGTCGGGCATTGACTATCTCGTCAAGTTCATGCGGGTAATCGCCAAGTAGGGGCAGCGCCGGGCCGATTACCGTGCGTGCTCCACCTTGTGCCGGCGCTGGCGACGCGGTTCGGGGAAAAATGCCCTCGAACCGGGGAGGGTGCGTGGAGCGAGGTCTCATCTGCCTTTCCAGCTTTTCCCTCTGCCGGAGGAAGACATGCATCGACGGGGGATGACGGTGGCCTCGTCTCGAGTTTCGCCACCACAGCGGGGGATCGACCATGGATGATCTGTCTGGCCACGAAGTATCGGTGTACCCCCTTTCCGTGCGGGACGTTGTGACCATTCCGGTGATCGTTGCCGCACTGGGCTACTTCGTCGACATCTACGACCTGGTCCTTTTCAGCATCGTCCGCGTGCCGAGCCTGAAGGCCATCGGCGTACAGGGGCCGGCCCTCATCAATCAGGGGGTCTACATCCTCAACATGCAGATGATCGGCATGCTCATCGGCGGCGTTTTGTGGGGAGTCCTCGGCGACAAGCGCGGACGGCTGCAGATCCTGTTCGGCTCCATTTTCCTCTATTCGCTGGCCAACATCGCCAACGGCATGGTGACGTCGACGGGCGCCTACGCCGTTCTCCGCTTCATTGCAGGGGTCGGGCTGGCCGGGGAGCTGGGGGCGGGGATCACCCTCGTGTCGGAGATCCTCCCCCGCGAGGTCCGCGGCTACGGGACGATGGTGGTGGCTTCGGTGGGGGTTTCCGGCGCGATTGCGGCGAACTTCGTCGCGGGGCACTTCGACTGGCGCACTGCCTACTACATCGGCGGCGCCCTTGGCTTTCTCCTCCTCATCCTCCGCATCAGCGTCAGCGAATCGTCGATGTTCCGGGAGATGGCGAACCGGGAGGTCAGCAGGGGGAACTTTTTCACCCTGTTCAGCCGGCGCGCTCATTTCACTAAATACCTGAAATCGATCCTCATCGGCGTTCCCACCTGGTTCGTCGTCGGGATTCTCATGACCTTCTCCCCCGAATTCGCCCGGGTGCTGAAGGTAGCTTCTCCGGTCACCGCGGGGAACGCCGTCATGTTCTGCTACCTGGGTCTGGTGTTCGGAGATTTTGCCAGCGGTGTCATGAGCCAGTACCTGCGCAGCCGCAAGAAGGTTGTCCTCCTCTTTCTCCTATTGACCATCCTGGGAATCTGCGCCTACTTTCTCCAGAACGGCTCCTCCGCTTTTCTCTTTTACGGGGTGTGCGCCTTCCTCGGTTTTGCCAGCGGCTACTGGGCGATATTCGTAACCATCGCCGCGGAACAGTTCGGCACCAACCTGCGGGCCACCGTGGCAACGACGGTGCCGAACTTCGTGCGGGGGATGGTCGTCCCCATCACGCTCATGTTCCAGCTCGCCCGGCAGCAGCTGGGCATCCTCCCCGGAGCGATCGCCGTGGGCGTCGTCTGCATGGCGGTCGCACTCTGTGCCCTCTATCTCCTCGAGGAAACCTTTGCCAAGGACCTCGACTATCTGGAAGAATAAACGCAGGATACGGTTTCCCCGCTTTATCCGTTGACATGGGGAGTGAAAAAGGGTATAAAACGAATTCGATAAAATTAATGGCGGCGTAGCCAAGTGGTAAGGCAGAGGTCTGCAAAACCTTTATTCAGCGGTTCAAATCCGCTCGCCGCCTCCAGTAAAAACAAGGGGTTAGCCAATCAAGGCTAGCCCCTTTTTGTTTCCGTGTAACCTCTGATCGATTATGTAACCTCACGTGCAACCCTTGTTTGCCGTGACTCCAGTCACCCTTCTATTTCGGCTCGCAGCCAGCCAATTCTTTTGCCGGACAGTTGGCTATGCAGAGGTTGTATGCCGTCTCTCTCCAGCCTGCAGATCGTTGTATGTGAGACAACCCGGAAAGATCGAGCAATTCGTAACACGAAGTATCAAACCTATTAATGATTACATAAAACGTCACTACGTATAAGTCATACCACAGGCCATAATACCTGGAATACAACATTGTAATGAATAAAAGGTAATATATATTTGTCAACTAGCTATAAATATTAAGTTAAAATTGATTTGTTGCTAGTGTTTAGATTTGGCACCATATATGCTGTCGAATTAATGGTCCGAAATTCTCGGTGGCAATATGGAGGGTTAGCCTGTTATGGAATGTGATGCCATGATTGTAGATGACTCTCCATTTATGAGGAAATTGTTAAAAACAATATTAGAGGCAAATGGTTGTAAAGTCGTAGCTGAAGCTGTTGATGGTGATGAAGCAATTATTGAATACTCTCAAAAACGTCCCTCAATTATTTTCATGGACTTGGTGATGCCAAATATATCTGGAGTAGAAGCCACAAAACGAATACTTTCTGTTGAGAAGAATGCTAAAATTGTAATGTGTAGTACCATGGGGCATCAAGACCTTGTCGATATTGCACTGAATTCTGGGGCTATGGCCGTTCTGATGAAGCCATATAGAGTAAATCAGGTAAAAGATATTGTTCAAAGGCTGTACAGTAATAATTAATCAGATAAACAGGTTAGGAACGTTCACAATGCCAGAATTTAGAAAGAATATTAGAATTGCTGTCTATAATGGGCCGGACTTCAAAAAGGTTATGAAAAATTACACTGTAAATTTAAGTACAGGTGGAGTGTTTATAGAAACTGCAAATATTAAAGCAGTTGACACAAAATTGGTTGTGAAATTCAATCTTCCGGATAGTGATAGAATAATCAGCTGTAACGCAAGGGTTGCCTGGACGAATGAGCCTGGACAGATAAAAAAGTTTAGCCTCCCTCCTGGTATGGGAATTCAGTTCATTGACCTTTCTTTGGATGATCTCCGTGCGATCAGAGATTTCCTTATGGACTGCGAGCTTGATCCTGTTTGGTGACCGCCTGTAAACGTTCCAGGACATAAGCAATCGACGCCGATGTTCCGTCTGGGCTGGCCGTTCATGGCCGTGACGCCAGCGGAACGTAGCCCCGCTCCTCCGGTCCCACATATTCGGCAATGGGCCGAAAAATGCGGTTGGCACTCCGCTGTTCGATAATGTGCGCCGACCACCCCGCAATCCGGGCGCAGACGAAAAGGGGCGTGAACATGGCGGTCGGTATTCCGCACAGGTGGTAGGCAGAGGCGCTGTAGAAGTCCAGGTTGGGATAGAGCCCCTTTTCCTTCGCGACCAGCTCCTCGATCCGTTCCGAGATCAGGTAGAGGGTCCTGTCTTTGGACGCATCCCCGAGACGTCGCGACCACTCCTTGATGACGGCCGAACGCGGGTCCGGCTCCTTTTTGTAGACCCGGTGGCCAAACCCCATGATTTTTTCCCCGCCGGCAAGCATGGCCCGTACCCCGGCCTCGGCGTCCTCCGGGCCCGTGAACCGGCTGATGAGCCTCATGGCCTCCTCGTTGGCCCCCCCGTGCAGCGGTCCCCGCAGCGTGCCGATCGCTGAAGTCACCCCCGCGTAGAAGTCGGAAAGGGTCGATGTGGTCACCCGGGCGGAAAAGGTGGATGCGTTGAATTCATGTTCGGCGTAGAGGATCAGCGAGACGTCCACTCCCCGGCGGTGCAGCTCGTCCGGCTTCTTGCCGTGCAGAAGGGAGAGAAAATGACCCGCCACGCTCTCCTCGCTGCTCTCGGTGCCGATGCGTTCGCCCGACCGGTGAAAGAGATGCCAGTACAGCAGCATGGAGGGAAAGAGGGCGAGAAGCCGGTCGGCCACCTGATGCGGGCCGTGGGTGTCCGTTTCCGGCTCCATGGTGCCGAGGGCCGAGCATCCGGTCCGGAGCACATCCATTGGATGTGCCTTCGCCGGCACCTGCTCCAGGATCGTTTGCAGATTCTCCGGCAAGCGCCGCAGCGATGCCAGCCTGTGGCGGTATCGAGTGAGTTCAGCACTGTTGGGCAGCGTGCCGTGAATAAGCAGATAGGCCACTTCTTCGAAGGTAGCATGCTCAGCAAGGTCATAGATGGAATAGCCCCGATAGCTGAGCCCCCTCCCGGTTTTCCCTACCGTGCTGATCGCCGTCGTGCCGGCAATAACTCCTTCTAGCCCTGGGCTGAATGACGTGGTCATCTTTCTTCCTCCTTGGAGAAGAGTTCATCCAGTTTCCTTTCGTAGTCACGGTATCCGAGTACGTCGTACAGCTCTTCCCGACTCTGCATCTCACCCACCACACCTTGCTGGCCGCCATCGCGGCGAATACTCTGATAGACCCGTTGTGCTGCCGCAGCCATCGCCCGAAATGCCGACAGCGGATAGAGCGCCAGGCTCACCCCGGCCTCGGCCAGTTCGGCGACGGTAAAGAGGGGTGTGAGCCCGAATTCGGTGATGTTCGCGAGGATCGGCACGTTGACTGCCGCTGCGAAGCGGCGATAGTGGGCTAACTCTGTCAGGGCTTCGGGAAAGAGCATGTCCGCACCGGCCTCCCGGTAGCGGCAGCCCCTTTCGATGGCGGCTTCGATCCCTTCGACCCCCGCCGCATCGGTCCGGGCCATGATGACGAAATCCGGATCGGTTCGGGCGTCCACGGCAGCCTTGATCCGGTCCTCCATTTCGGAGCAGCTTACCAGCATCTTCCCGGGGCGATGGCCGCAGCGCTTGGCGGCGATTTGGTCCTCGATCTGGATGCCGGCGGCTTCGGCGCGGATCATTTCCCGAACGGTGCGGCCGACCATGAAGGCGTTTCCCCAGCCGGTGTCCACATCGACCAGGAGCGGCAGCCTGCAGGCGGCGGTGATTCGTCGCGCATCCGTGAGGACGTCGTCAAGGGTCGTTATTCCCAGGTCCGGGAGACCGAAGGACGCATTGGCGACCCCTCCCCCGGAGAGATAGATGGCGCGAAAACCGCTGCGCTCCGCCAGCAGGGCGGCGAAGGCATTGATTGCCCCCGCAACCTGGAGCGGTTTCTCCGTCTCAAGCGCACCCCGTAACAGCCTCCCCGGCGATGTAGTGTGCCCCATCCCATTCTCCTTCGATTGCCGATATGCACTTAGTATACTCCGCAGTTCCGGCGCCGCAAGGAAACCGGAAGATGCGGCCATCCACCGCCATCGGTGTGCACACGTTCGCATGCCTCTCCTGTTATTGGCGTAAGAAACTGGCTATTACTCTGATTTCATCTCATTGGCCGCCATGAGTCGACCATTTTCATTGGTGACGTGACGAGCCATGGCCTGTTTTCTCTCTGGTCATGCCGCTCTTCTACAGCTTCATACACAGCACCGCGAAGAAATTGGGAGCGGTCAAGACAAGCTGGACCATACCCACAGGATGAACAGGGCCGAGCCCTATGAGTTAGAGACGGCAGGGCAATTGCTTGAAGACTTCTGGAACGAAGTGGACAGGTTTATACACGAAGGAAAGAGGTAGCGTCATGGCAACAAACGTCATGAAAGTCGGCATCATCTCGAAAGAAGAATATCGTCAACGGACAATCGCCATTGCCAAGGGAGAGTATGCCCCAAGCCCGGCGAACCAAAGGTCTGGTTTGAATCGTTACAGTCCATGGCTCAAGTGCTGAGCAACGAGAATCAGGAACTACTGAAAATCGTCATAGATCGAAAACCGACTTCGTTGAAGCAGCTGGAAGAGATGACAGGGCGGAAGAGCAGCAATCTTTCCCGCACATTGAAGTTGATGGCGAGCTTTGGTAGCGTTGCTCTCGAAAAGGAGAAAAAGAGCGTCCGGCCTGTTGTCAAGGCTACGTCTTTCAAGGTTGAGTTTGGTTTGAAGCGGGCTTTCGGGTAATCCGGTAACGATTTTGGCAGGCGCGGAGGGTGGCGGTATGGCAAAGCTGCCGGGCCTAAGGTCTTTTGTTGATTGCGGCGAGAAACGGCTTTTTAGTCCGGGAGGAAGCGAATCCCGTTTCCCGCTCCAGAATTTGAAACCCCGGTAGCAGAGAAAGCTACCGGGGTTTGTTTATTGAATTACGCTCTGCGCTGCCATTCCTGCTCCCACATCACTTCACATCATCACGAAGAAAAATTGATCACTGCTCCTCCACGAGCTTCCAGGAAAGATCGGGATCGTACGTCGTCATCTCGCGGGCGATCTCGGCGGTCTTCGGCCCCAGGTCCTTCTGGTATACCCTCCCTCGCTGGTTGACGATAAAGGTCATCACCCCGGAAACTCCCCACTTGGCCGGGTAGGCGACCAGGGCGAAACCCGCCACCATGTTGCCGTTGATGACGTAGTTGAACTTTCCGCCGGGGGCGTGCTCCCCCTGGCTCTTGAGGATCCGGTAGTAGTAGCCGTGGTACGGCCTGAGTCCCTTCTCGCCCGGCGCGCGTTTCTGCATGTATCCTTCTTCTTTCGCCTTGGCAACGTGCGGGCCGAGCGGGCTTTCCTTGGTGCCTGGCGCCGTCTGCCAGTAGAGGCCGTCTCTGCGCCCGGGTGAGCTGATCATGTGCTGGGCATATTTGGGGAGCTGGTCGCCGTCTGGCTCCGCCATGGCGTAGTATTCCCGCTGGGCATCCACGTGGGTCCGGCAGACCTTGATGGCAAGGAGCTCGTTATGGCCGATACGGCGGGTGAGGATCTCATCGCGCCCCGCCTCCGTGTCGAACAGCCAGCCGTCACCCTTCTTGACGATCGGCACCGGGAAGGGCCATTTCTTGTTGCCGATGAGGAGGATTGCTTTTCCCTCCCCCTCCTTGACCAGTTCCACCCCCTCCGCCACATGGTGAGCGAAATGCTCGAACTCGGCCTTCTCCTCCACCGGGTCCCCCGGTTCGAGTTCCCGGGCAACCGGCCCGAAAATCTCTCCCAGGGCGGGATGGTCCTTGGTCTGGACCGCGGTGATCAATGCCTGGCGGGCATCTTCCGCCGAGGCGAAGATTCTCTGCGCCGGTTCGGCCGACACGGCAAAGCTTGCCGGGAACGCCGCCAGCATCAGCAGCAGCGCCGCCAGCCGGCAGAATTTTGCGCTGCGGTTCGCAACAGTGCGTATATATCTCGTCATGCCTTGGTCCCTTTCTTGTGCGTGCAGTTCTTGTGCTACCGCTGCTGCTGTTGGCCGCCACCGCCACGGGTGGCGGGCTGTCCCTGGCGGGGAGCTGCCGGTGTCGGCGCGGGCTGTCTGGTGGTGGCAGGCCCCTGATGGGCGGGTGCGGCCGCTGGCTGCGGGTGGTTGAATTGCTGCGTGTTCTGACGGCTGCTCTGGCCCCTCTCGCGGTATGCGTTGGCGTCCTTGCCGCTGCCGTAGCCACCGTAACCGGTGCGTGCCGCCGGCTGGTCACCCCGAGGTTCCCGGCCACGGTATAGCTCTGTGCTCCCGGGACGCGGAGCGGACGGCGTGCCGGTGGTGACCCGCTGGGGCGTGGGGCGTGGTGCGCTCGTGACGGGTGCGGGTGCTGGTCGCGGCGATGGGCTGCTGGCCGGGTGCTGCGGAGTTTCATGACGATCCGCCTCGCTCCGCGGCCGGGTCTCCCGACCCGGAGCCGCCGGCGTCGCCTGTACTGGCCGGTGCTCCCGGCGGTACTCTGTGTTTCTCCGGATCTCTTCGTGGTATCGTACCGTATCGTGCTGGACCACCCGTTTGTTCACGTGGACGACGGAATAGTTGTTGCTGATGTAGACGCTGTGCCGGGTATCGACATAGGGACGGGCCCGGCCGACCCAGCCGGGACCGCTCCAGCCATGGTAGTAGATGCGATGCCGGTGCCAGTCGCAGTCGCGGTTCAGCCAGGCGCCGATGGTGAAACCGATGCCGAAGGTGATGAAGCCATAGGACGGTGCGGGTTGGGCGTACACCACTATGGGGTCGTAGGTTGGGACATAGATCACCTGGGGGGCGGCCGGGACGATTCGGATGTAGCCATCCTCGACGATCACCTCCTGCTGCGGGGTAGACACCAGGTTCCCCTCACCCCGTGCTTCTGTGCGCAGGCGCTGGATCGCATCGAGGACGTCCTGGGGCTGGTTGACATACGCCTGCCCCACCGAGACGGTCCAGTCGTACTTCTGGTCCATCATGAAGAGTATGTCGGGGTAGTGGGCCACCGCCCGGACGCTCACGTCCCAGTTCTGGTCGTCGACCCTTGCCGCTTGCCCGTACTGAGCCACGTAGCGCGCCGCCTCGTCGATCTGGTCGATGAAGGTGGCTGCTGGGAGGACCTGGGCGAGGAGCGGGTCGGGGTAGAGCGCAATGGGTGCCAGCAGGTCATCCAGTTCCTCCGCGGTGAACAACTCGCCGGGCTGGCCCGCCATGTCGTAGGGCTCCGGCAGGTAGTCGTCAGCCCGCGCCGTATGTCCGGCAACGAGGCCGAGGGCAAGGAAGGCGGCCAGAAGCGTGAACCGAAATTTTTTCATTGGTCTCTCCAGGGGCGCAGCCAGCAATTTCGTGGCTCCCGATCACGTCGTGCTTTCGCCCCGGCATGGTGCTGACCAGCGGAGTCCTGGTCCACACCACGCACCATTGGCGATAGCTGTTTCACAACAGTGTACCAAGAAATGGCAATCCGGCAATCTCGCGTCCGCTCTGCCCATTTTCCCATGGCGCGCCTCTCTGATACACAGAACGCATACACTGAGAAAAAGTTACAATAATTTGTCGGCCGCGGCTCCACTGCGATTATCCCGCGCTTTCCGCAGAGGGCGCAGCATCCACCGACTATCCTCCCGGTTCGCTGCCTGTGGCGAACAATCCCGACCAAGCCCCAGAAAAGCCCTCCGCACCACTCCTGCGATGCTCATGGCCACCATACCCTGCATGCCGCCGGGTGGCATTGGTGGAATGTTTTTACAGGAGATATGGAAGTTCCATCGGCAATCGTCAGCCATATGACCAAGTGAAACCGGGTATAAAGCAAAAAATGCAGAATTATCTTGTGTTAGGTATGGTTAACAATCTAAAATGCAATTGATATCAACATGGTAAGGATAGTGCCGCCACATTGTTGCGTGTGGCACTATATATGCTTTTTGAGGTATTGCCCGTTGGCTTCCGAGGGTAAGGGGTGGAGAGGGAGTACCGCTCGTGGAATGCAGCGTTATGATTGTCGATGATTCGCTTTTTATGAGGAAAATGCTCCGCACCATCGTGGAATCGAGCGGATATATCGTCGTAGCCGAGGCTGCCGACGGGGACGAAGCGATTGCTGTGTTTGCCGAAAAGCGTCCCATGATAATCTTCATGGATATTCTCATGCCGACTATCTCCGGGAGCGATGCCACAAAGAAAATACTGTCAATGGACAAGAATGCGAAAGTAGTGATGTGCAGTTCGCTTGGACATCAGGAGCTTATCAAAGCCGCCCTCGACTCCGGGGCCAGAGACGTTGTGTTCAAGCCGTACAAAATACATCAGCTTCAAGAGGTCCTTCAGAGAGTCATGCAGTTCTGATGACGTTTATTGCTCAGGAAGGAATGTGAACAATGCCAGAGCCCCGAAAGAGTATACGTCTCGCAATCTATAACGGTCCTGACCAGCAGCAGCTCATGACCCATTACTCGGTGGATATGAGTACCGGCGGGGTCTTTATCGAAACAGTACACATTCGCCCCGTCGATACGCAATTGGAAGTCCAGTTCAGTCTTCCCGACAGTGATACCATTATCACCTGCAAGGCGAGGGTCGCCTGGACCAACGAGCCGGGACAGATAAAGAAATACAGCCTGCCTACCGGGATGGGTATTCAGTTTGTTGACCTTTCCCTGGAAAACCTGCAAGCCATACGAAATTTCCTCAAAGATTGCGACCTGAAACCTATCTGGTGAGTCGCGGTCTGTAGATATCACCCAGTCGTAATCAGCGGTTATGCTGATCTGAGAATCAAGCGTATCTCCCCCATGAAACCAATTCAAGAGCAAGAGCCGGAGTGCAAAACCTGCCGGGGATGGGTAGACTGTTTTCAGAGGATGAAAGGTTCATCCTCACAGCGATTGAAGGATGCGGAATATGTCCGGAAACAGTGAACTGCGTGCAGCCGAGACCGTAAGGGACCGTCGTTGGGGCGCCGTCGTCGCCCGAGATCCGAAGGCGGATGGCGCCTTCGTCTATTCGGTCAGGACTACGGGCGTGTACTGTCGCCCGTCCTGCGGGGCGCGCACCGCGAATCCCGAAAACATCGAATTTCACGCGACCGCCGCCGATGCCGAGCGGGCGGGGTACCGCCCCTGCAAGCGCTGCCGGCCCGATCAACCCCCGCTGTCCGCACGACACGCCGCCCTGGTGACAAAGCTGTGCCGACTGATCGAAGGCGCCGAGGAGATGCTTCGTCTCGAAGAACTGGCGCTGCATGCCGGGATGAGTCGCTACCACCTGCATCGTGTTTTCAAAGCCGTCACCGGTCTGACACCCCGGGAATATGCGGCGGCGCATCGCAGCAAGCGTGTCAGGGCGGAGATGGAGCGGAGTGACACGGTGACCGATGCCATCTTCGGGGCGGGGTACAATTCCACCGGCCGCTTCTATGAAGCAGCGGATCGGGTCTTGGGGATGACGCCGACGAAGTATCGTGCCGGCGGCGCCGACACGGCGATACGGTTCGCCATCGGGGAGTGCTCCCTCGGGTCGATCCTGGTGGCCGCGAGCGAGCGGGGGGTGTGTGCCATCCTCCTGGGTGACGACCCCGACGAACTGGTGCGCGACCTGCAGGACAGATTCCCGCGGGCCGCCCTGATCGGTGGCGACCGCGGGTTCGAGGGAGTCGTATCAAAGGTGGTGGGTTTCGTGGAAGCGCCGGGGTTGGGGCTCGACCTGCCGCTGGATGTCCGTGGCACCGCGTTCCAGCAGCGGGTTTGGCTGGCGTTGCAGGGAATTCCGGCCGGCAGGACGGCGAGCTATACGGAGATAGCCAGACGCATCGGTGCCCCCACGGCAGCCAGGGGGGTGGCCAGGGCATGCGCCGCCAATGCGCTTGCGGTGGCCATTCCGTGTCATCGCGTCGTGCGCACCGATGGAGGGCTGGCGGGGTATCGCTGGGGCGTGGAACGGAAACGCGCTCTCCTCGACCGGGAGGCGAAGGAATGAGTGCGGCGCCGGGAGCTTTGCTGTCGAGTGCGTTCGAACGCCCGACCGGTTTTCCCACGATCAGGCGGTCCGCAGATTTTCTGCCACTCGGACCCGAACCCTCTGATGCCACTATTCCCCGATGAGTCTGGCCGGTACCGCACGCGCGAACTGTTGACGAGCCGATGCTGATGGGGAGCCGCAAACGGGCCCCGTTCCCCTGGGGCGCTACGGGACGAGGACGATCTTCCCGAGGGTGCTTGCCTCCATCACCGCATGATGCGCTGCTGAGGCCTCCGCCAGGGGAAACTCCCGGCTTACGACCGGTCGCAGGGTGCCGTTGTCGAGCCCCGCGGAGAAGGCTGCGTGCATGCTTGCCAGCTCCTGCCCGGTGGCGCTGTACAGACTCATGCCGAGGATGGCCGTCTCGGGGAGCATGGTCCTTCTCGGATCGATCTCCACCTGGCCGCGGCTGCCGATGACGACGACTCTTCCCCCCTTGGCCAGGATGGCAAGATCGTTCCCCAGGTTCACGTTGGCAAGCATCTCCAGGACAATATCCACCCCCTTGCCGCAGGTGAGCTCCGTAAGCCCTGCCAGGTAGCCCGCCTCCCGGTGGTTGAGGACAAGGTGCGCCCCCTGTTCCCGCACGAGATCCATCCCCGGCCGCGACCCGGCAGTGCCGATGACCCGCATTCCCGCAGCCCGCGCCTGCTGGACCGCTGCGATTCCCACCCCTCCGCTGGCTCCGTGCACGAGGACCGTTTCACCGGCCACCCCCCGTGCCCGCTGGAAAAGGGCGCGGAACGCAGTGCCGTAGGGGACCCCGATCGCTGCCCCTTGGGAGAAAGTCACCTTCCCCGGTAGGGGATGGGTCTGGAATTCGGTGCAGAGCACCTTGCCGGCATAGGTTCCCGACAGGCACCAGGCGGTGTACACCCGGTCGCCCACGTGCCGGTGCTTCACGCCGGGCCCGACGGACGTAATGATCCCCGCCCCGTCGATACCCGGCGTATAGGGGAGGGGAAGGTCCGGGCGGTAGAGACCGCTGCGGATGTACGTGTCAACGGGGTTTACCCCGGCAGCCCGAACTTCCACGACTACCTCGCCCTGGCCCGGCTGGGGTTCGGGTATTTCCTCGATTCGCATCACTTCCGGTTCGCCGAATTCATGGACCCGTATCGCTTTCATCTCATCCTCCTTCGCTCTGAAGTCTGTCCTGTCAACCAGTGTAGCAGCGGATGCGGGTAACGCAATTGTCGTCCCCTGCATACCGGCAAGCGGCGCCGACCCTGCCGCAATCGACCCTGATTCTCCCGGTATCCGGCAACCGTTGCTCCCTTTGTCTTGACTTCTGGAGAAAAAATCGTTTACTCTGAAATAATTGGCTGCACCGCTACGCTCGCCTGTCGCGGAGGAGACAGTCACTGCCCGCGTGAACCGTCCTGTTGTCACGTCATGGCTCCAGCTCCGCCATTGCCTCCCTGAAAGGATAAACGCCGTGAAGGCCGTCGTCGTCATTCCGACTTACAACGAGCGTGATAACATCGAAAAGCTTGTCGGCGAGGTGCTGGCACAGGATGCATCGATCAGCGTCCTGATCGTCGACGACAATTCGCCCGATGGTACGGGGGAACTGGCGGATGGACTGGCGGCACGCAACGATCGGGTCCGGGTTCTTCACCGCCGCGGCAAACTGGGTCTCGGCTCTGCCTACCGGGAAGGTTTCAGGATCGCGCTGGAAATGGGTGCCGACTATGTCGTGGAGATGGATGCCGATTTTTCCCACGATCCGGCGATCCTGCCCCTGTTTCTGGCCAAAATGCAGGAGTGTGACCTTGTCATCGGTTCCCGCTACCTGAACGGGGTGAGCGTGGTGAACTGGCCGTTGCGGCGGCTCATGCTCAGCTACTTTGCCAGTGTCTATACCCGCATCATTACCGGGCTCAGGATATCCGACTGCACCAGCGGCTTCAAATGCTTCCGCCGGGAGGTCCTGGAGGCCATCGACCTCGGCGCCGTCATGTCCGACGGCTACTCCTTCCAGATCGAGATGAACTTCCGCTGCATGGAAAAAGGGTTCAGGATCGGCGAGGTCCCCATTATCTTCATCGACCGTCACGCCGGCACCTCGAAGATGTCGAAGAAAATCGTGCGCGAAGCGGTGATCATGGTGTGGAAGCTGAAAATCGGCTCGATGATCGGGAAATTGCTGCGAAGGGGTGGCCCATGATCCACGAAGGCTGGGCTTTTGTCTGCGTACTCGGTTTCTGGGGCTGGATACTGGCAACCGTCGGCTTCATCCTGAAGGCCGTCCCCTC
>Ga0335082_10000753_pt1 | contig 33807 bp, 20 predicted proteins | sample Lox_Sample_41_FD_206718 | JGI IMG/M metagenome (GOLD analysis project Ga0335082, IMG submission 206718) | Soil microbial communities from Loxahatchee National Wildlife Refuge, Florida, United States - Lox_Sample_4.1 | ecosystem: Environmental > Terrestrial > Soil > Wetlands | place: USA... | reverse complement strand
CGCGCCTTGCGGCTGGCGGCGCGCCGTATCGCCGCCTTTCACCGGCGGCAGCGGACGCCCTCGTGGTCCTATCGCGACCCGGTAGGCCTGCGTCTCGGCCAGCAGATCACTCCGCTCGACCGTGTCGGCTTGTACGTACCCGGCGGCCACGCGGCCTACCCGTCGTCGGTGCTGATGAACGCGGTGCCGGCGCGCGTCGCCGGCGTGCGCGAGGTCATCATGGTGTCGCCGGCGGGCCCTGACGGGTTCAACCCGGCCGTGCTGGCGGCGGCGGCGATCGCCGGCGTCGACGCCGTGTTTCGCATCGGCGGTGCGCAGGCGGTTGCGGCCTTAGCCTATGGCACCGAGAGCATTCCCGCGGTCGACAAGATCGTCGGACCCGGCAACGCCTACGTGCAGGCTGCCAAGAAGATCGTTTACGGCACCGTCGATATCGACAAGATCGCCGGCCCCAGCGAGGTGCTGGTGATCGCCGATACCCAGGCCGATCCGGCGTACGTCGCCGCCGATCTCCTGGCGCAAGCCGAGCACGGCAGCGGCGACGAGTGCGCCGTATTGCTGACGCCGTCACGCCGGCTGGCGCTGGCGGTGGACGCGGCCGTCTCTCAGCAACTCGAGCAGCTGCCACGTCGCAACGACATCGCCCGCGTCCTGCGGCGGCGCGGTGCCTTGGTGGTAGTCCGAAACCTCGCGGAAGCCGTCGAGGTCGCCGAGCAGGTTGCCCCGGAGCACCTGGAGCTTATCGTCGAGCACGCGGAGCGCTGGGCGCCGCGCCTGCGCAATGCCGGAGCGCTGTTTCTCGGCCCCTTCGCGCCGGCGCCGCTGGGCGACTATCTGGCCGGGCCGAATCACGTCTTGCCGACTGGTGGGACGGCGCGCTTCTTCTCGCCCCTCGGCGTGTACGACTTCGTGAAGCGCACCAGTGTGGTGTCGGCGACGCGCGCCGGCTTGCGGCACCTGGCCCCCGCGGTGATGCGCTTGGCGGCGCTCGAGGGGTACGATGCACATGCCGCGGCGGTGCGCCGGCGCTTCCCAGAGGATCGACGGACACGCCGTCGGGGTTGACAAGGAGGACGTATGGCACGAGCGAAAGCACGGACCTTGGCGGCGACCGGAGCGCGCAGCAGCGGCCGGCATGCCCGCGTCGCGCGCACGACCAAGGAGACCGACATCAGCGTCGAGCTGAGCGTCGACGGTCGCGGCCGAGCGGCTATCGATACGGGTGTGCCGTTCCTCGATCACATGCTCGACATCTTTGCGCGCCACGGCTTCTTCGACCTGAGCGTGCGCGCGCGCGGCGACCTCGAGGTGGACCAGCACCACACCGTGGAGGACGTCGGGCTGACGTTGGGGCAAGCGCTGCGCGAAGCGCTCGGTGACAAGGCCGGCATCCGGCGCTTCGGCGATGCGACGTGTCCGCTCGACGAAGCGCTGGTGAGTTGCGTCATCGACCTGAGCGGTCGCCCGTTCCTGGCGTACAACCTCAAGATCAAGCAGGCACGCGTCGGCAACTTCGATACCGAGCTGATCCACGACTTCCTGCTGGCGTTCACCAACCAGGTGGGCATGAACCTGCATCTGAATCAGGTCCAAGGGCGGAACCCGCACCACATCATCGAGGCCGGATTCAAGGCGCTGGCGCGAGCGCTCGACAAGGCCAAGCAGGTGGATCCGCGCGTCGAGGGCGTCCTGTCGACGAAGGGATCGCTGTAAGGGCGGTCGCTCCGTCGCCAGGCGTCAGAGGCCATATCATATGCAAGCCATTGCGATCATCGACTACGGCATGGGCAACCTGCGCTCCGTGCAGAAGGGGTTGGAGCGCGTCGGCGCGGCGGCCGAGGTGACGCGCGATGCGGCGCGCATCGAGGCGGCGGCCGGCGTGGTCCTGCCGGGCGTCGGTGCGTTCGGTGCCTGCATGGACAACCTGCGCGCCTACGGCTTGGTGGAGCCGGTGCGCCGCGTCATCAGCCGCGGCACGCCGTTTCTCGGCATCTGCCTCGGAATGCAGTTGCTCTTCGAAGAGAGCGAGGAGTTCGGCCCGGTGCGCGGACTCGGCATCTTCCCGGGCCGCGTCGTCCGCTTTGCGGATCGGCCGGGGCTGCAGGTGCCGCACATGGGATGGAACCAGATCCGCAAACGGCAGGACCTGCCGCACTTGCGCGGCATTGCCGACGGCACGTTCGTCTACTTCGTGCATTCGTACTACGTCGTGCCGGCGGACCCGTCGCTGGCGGCGACCAGCACCGAGTACGGTATCGAGTTCACCTCGGCCATCGCGCGGGACAACGTGTTCGCCACGCAGTACCACCCCGAGAAGAGCCAGGCGGTGGGCCTGAAGATCCTCGAAAACTTCGGCCACATCGCGTTAGGTGATCAGCGATGAGCCATATGTTGATCGTCCCAGCCATCGATCTGAAGGGCGGCAAGTGCGTCCGCTTGCTGCGCGGCGACATGAACGCGGAAACCGTGTACGGCGACAATCCGGTGGCCATGGGGCAACGGTGGGTGGCGGAAGGTGCGGAGTATCTCCACCTCGTCGATCTCGACGGCGCGGTCAGCGGCCATGCGACGAATGGCGCGGCGATCGCAGCGCTTTGTCAGGCGCTGTCCATCCCGATCGAAGTCGGCGGCGGCGTGCGCAGCGTCGAACGCGCCGAGGAATTGCTGCGGATTGGCGCCGACCGCGTGATCTTCGGGACCGCGGCGTTGGCCAGCCCCGACGCGGTGCGCGAGGCGTGCGAGCGCTGTCCGGGCCGCATCGCGGTGGGCATCGACGCGCGTGACGGGCGCGTTGCGGTGCAGGGATGGACGAAGACGAGCACGACCAGCGCCATCGACCTCGCCCGCCGCGTCGAAGACTTCGGAGCCTGCCGCATCATCTACACCGACATCAGCCGCGACGGCACGCAAGCGGGGGTCAACGTCGCCGCCACGGTGTCGATCGCCCAAGCGGTGGACATCCCGGTCACCGCCTCGGGCGGCGTCGGCTCGCTGGCGGACATCCAGGCGCTCAAAGCGGCGGGCGTGCCCGGCATCGACGCGGTGATCGTCGGACGCGCGTTGTATAGCGGGGCGGTACGCCTCGCCGACGCCATCGCGGCGGCGAGGGAAGGGGAAGGCTGAAAAGCGGAAAGCGGAAAGCGGAGAACTTGGATACTACTATGCTTGCCCGCCGCATCATCCCGTGCCTCGACGTCAAGGACGGTCGCGTCGTCAAAGGCGTCAACTTCGTCGGCCTGCGCGACGCCGGTGACCCGGTCGAAGTCGCCCAGCGCTATGACGACGAAGGCGCCGACGAGCTCACATTCCTGGACATCACCGCCTCGCACGAGCGCCGCAAGATCATCCTCGATGTCGTGGCGCGCACGGCGGACACGGTCTTCATGCCGCTCACCGTCGGGGGCGGCATCCGTGAGCTTCAGGACGTGCGCGATCTCCTCAACGCCGGCTCCGACAAAGTGTCGATCAACACCGCCGCGGTGCAGAACCCGGACTTCGTGCGTGCCGCCGCCGAGAAGTTCGGCAGCCAGTGCGTCGTCGTGGCCATCGATGCCAAGCGGGTGTTGGATAGTGACCCCCTGCGCTGGGAGGTGTACATCCACGGCGGCCGGACGCAGACCGGTCTGGACGCCGTCGAGTGGGCGCGCCGTATGGAGTCGCTAGGTGCCGGCGAGATCCTGCTGACCAGCATGGATCGGGACGGCACGAAGGAAGGGTACGACATCCAACTCACCCGCGCGATCGCCGATGCGGTGCGCGTGCCGGTGATCGCGTCGGGAGGCGTCGGCACGCTGGAGCACATCTACGAGGGCCTGACCGCGGGCGGAGCCACCGCCGCGCTGGCGGCGTCGATCTTCCACTATCGCCAGTACACGGTGCGGCAGTGCAAGGACTACCTGGCGACGCGCGGTGTGCCGGTGCGGCTGTAAGATCGCGCTCGTGTTCGTGGCCGGTTTCAGTCCCCCGCCGCCCAGGAAGCTCTCAGCTCTTCTTCGCGAGCACGAACACGATCACGACTCGCGACTCTCCAGCCAGCGCTCGGCGTCGATCGCCGCCATGCAGCCCGAGCCGGCAGCGGTGACCGCCTGGCGGTAGACGTGATCTTGCACGTCGCCACAGGCGAAGACGCCGGCGACGCTGGTGTACGTCGATTGCCCCTTGGTGACGATGTAGCCGTTGGCGTCGGTCTCGACCTGTCCCTGGAACAGCTGCGTGTTGGGTTGGTGGCCGATAGCGATGAACACCCCGTCACAGCGGAAGTCGGTAGTCGCGCCCGTCTTGACGTTCTGCAGCCGCGCCCCGGTGACCCCCGCCTTGTCGGCGGTGCCGTGAATCGCCTCGACGACGGAATCCCAGATGAAGGCGATCTTCGGATTCTTGCGGGCGCGATCCTGCATGATCTTCGACGCCCGCAGCTCGTTGCGGCGGTGCACGATGCTCACCCGGCTCGCGAACTTGGTGAGGAACATGGCTTCTTCCAGCGCCGTGTCGCCGCCGCCGACCACGAGCAGCTCCTTGTCCTTGAAGAAGAACCCGTCGCAGGTGGCACACGCCGACACCCCATGGCCCATCAGGCGTTGCTCGGACTCGATGCCGAGCAACTTCGCCGAGGCGCCCGTGGCGATGATCAGAGCGTCGCAGGTGTACGTCTCTTTGCCGACTTGCAGGGTGAAGGGCCGTGCGCCGAGGTCGACCGTGGCGACGTCGCCGAACAGGTAGGTGGTCCCGAAACGCTCCGCCTGCTTGCGAAACAGCTCCATCATGTCGGGGCCGAGCAACCCGTCGGGGAAGCCAGGGTAGTTTTCCACCTCAGTCGTGATAGTAAGTTGGCCGCCGGGTTGCGAGCCCTCGATGACGATGGGCGCCAGGTTGGCGCGCGCCGCATACAGCGCCGCGGTCAATCCTGCAGGGCCGGAGCCGATGATGATGAGTGTGTGATGGATCATAGATGCCGAGGGTTATAGTGACGCGTTCCGGGTCCCGCAAGGCAGGCGGCGCGTGCCTGTCGCACGTCGATGCGCAGGGACGGGCGCGCATGGTCGACGTCAGCGCCAAGGCGATCACCGAGCGTGAGGCGGTGGCGCGCGGCGTCGTGCGCATGCGACCGGCGACATTGCGGCTGATTCGCAGCGGCCGCATCGCCAAGGGCGAGGTGCTGGCCGTGGCCCGCGTCGCCGGGATCATGGCGGCGAAGCGCACCGCGGAGGTCATTCCCCTGTGCCATCCGCTGCCGGTCGAGGTGGTGGGGATCGACTTCACGGTGACGGCGCCGGGAACCCTACAGGTCGAGGCGCGCGTGAAGGTGGCTGGCAAGACCGGCGTGGAGATGGAAGCGCTCACGGCGGTGAGCGCGGCGGCGTTGACCGTGTACGACATGTGCAAGGCGGTCGATCGCGCCATGGTCATCAGCGACGTACGCGTCATCGAGAAGCGCGGCGGGCGCAGCGGCACGTTCCGCCGCGCGGAGTAGCGCGAACTTCCCGTGTCGCAGCCGGTTGCCCGCGCGGCGCCCCCGTGTCCGCACTTCCCCGACTGCGCCGGCTGCGTGCTGATCGGCCACGCGTACGGCGAGCAATTGCGCCTCAAGCAGCGACGTGTGGCGGATGCATTCGCGTCCTTCTCCGGGCTAGCGGCGGTGCCGATCGCCGAGGTCATCGGCTCGCCGCAGGTGTTCGGCTACCGCAACCAAGCCAAGCTGGTGGCGCGCCGCACGCGCCGCGGCCTCCTGCTCGGGGTCTACCGCCCCGGCACCCACCAGGTGGTCGACATTCGCGGCTGTCCCGTGCATCACCCGGTCATCACGCGTGTGCTCGAAGGCGTCGCCCGTGTCGTCGAGCAGTTCGTGATTTCGATCTACGACGAAGACACACACATGGGCACGCTGCGCTACGTCGTGGTGCGGGTCAGCAACTGGTCGAAGCAAGCGCAGGTCATCCTGGTGACGCGCGATCGCCTGCTGCCGCAGTGCCGCGAGCTCGTGCGGGCACTGCTCCGGGTTCGCGGCGTGAGCAGCGTCGTGCAGAACGTCAACGACACGCCCGGCAATGTCATCTTCGGTACCCAGTATCTGCCGCTCAGCCGGGACACGGCGCTCATCGACCGCGTCGGCATCCTCAAGCTCAAGACACATGCGGGCGCGTTTCTGCAAGCCAACGTGGCGGTCGCTCGCAGGCTGTACGAGCAGGCGGTGCGCTGGGCGGCGCCCACCGCGCAGGAGATCTGCGTCGATCTCTACTGCGGCGTTGGTGCGCTCTCTTTCTACCTGGCGACGGCGGCCAAGCAGGTGATCGGCATTGAAGCGTCGGCGATCGCCGTCGGCGACGCCAAGGAGAACATTCGGCTCAACGGCTTTCACAACGTCCGCTTCTACTGCGGCGACGTTGCTGAACGGCTCCCCGAGGTGGCGGCGTGGGTGACCGGGATCGACGTCATCACGCTCAATCCGCCGCGCAAAGGGGCGGACGCGGCGACCCGTGGCGCGATCGTGGCGTGCACCCCGCAGCGCATCGTGTATGTCTCGTGCAATCCCGAGACGCTGGCACGCGACCTCGATTGGTTCGTCGGCCACGGCTACGAGGCGCGGGCGGTGCAACCCTTCGATCTGCTGCCGCAGACCGACCACGTCGAGTGTGTCGCGCTGCTGGCTAGAGGTTGAGCCTCACGCCGGTGGCACGATTGGCGTCACGGCTTCCCACGCCGGCACCCGCTCGGCCGCCGGCAGCACCTGGAGCAGCGCGATCGATGGCGGCGGATCCCGCGTGACCAGGGTGACGGTGAGCGGCGCGTCCGTGTCGACGTCGAAGTCGGCGCTGGCCTCGAAGCCGTCGCGTTCGAGCACCCGGCCGCGCGGCGTGTCGATGGTCACGTGCCCGGTGAAGCGCACCCGCAACCGCGTCGCGGCGCCGTTCCAGCGGCCGTACCACACGTGCGTGACCGGGGTCGGACAGTTGAAGCGATCGAAGGTCAGGAAGGCTTGAAACAGCACCGGCACCGGTGCGCGCCGGATGGTGGTGCCGCAACGCGCTTCGTAGGTCCAACCGTGCTGGCGGATCCAAGACCAGTCGTTCTTGTCCAGCGTCACCACGAAGGCGCGCCCAAAGCTGCGGACGCGATTCGCCCCAACCAGATCGGCGTAGAACGGCTGCAGCGCCGTGGCGCGCTCGGTGAAGGCGTAGATGGACGCGTCGTCGCTGGGTGGAAACCAGTTCTCCAGGGTCAGCAACTCGTAGCGCGGGTCGACGAGCGCGCGCCACGTTCCGGAGTAGGTGACGTTGCGGTCGACGATGAACCGCGCCGGGGCGGGGTAGGGGACAGATTCGAGGACCGCCGTGCGCTCCGGGAGGAACAGCTCACGGCTGGTCGAAAACCAGAAGTTCGGCGAGAAGTACAACCGCACGCCGTACACGCCCGCAACCAGGGCGGCGGCAATCGTGCCGCCGACGCGGAGGGCGGGCCAGCGCACCCAATCGAGCGCCACGCCCGCCGCCAGGGCGATGAACGGGAACGCCATCAGCATGCGGTGCGTGCTCGGGTTCATCGTGCCGATGCTGAGCACTGCGGGGATCAGACCGGCGACGAAGCCAGCCCACAAGAACACGCTGCGGCGCAGGCCGTTGCAGGCGCCGATCAATGCCAGGCCCAGGATCAGCACCGGATGCATGGCGGCGGCGCGCACGCTCATCCAGTAATCCCATGCCACGGGCTGAACCAGTGACTGCAGCGTCGTGAAGGTCTTCGTCGCCAACGTTGCCAGCGGCTTCTCGCCGTAGTCGGGGTGGAGCTTGTGCGCCGCTGCGACGAATGGCCGCGAGGGGAACCGAGTCAGATAGGGCAGCCAGCCAAGCAACGCCACGGCGAGCACCGCGAGGCAGAGCCAGCGCCGCCGGCCGCGTGCCAGCACCGCGGCGACGAACGGCGTGGCCAGCATGGCGCGGCCGCACTGGTAGTCGTACAGCAGCAGGCCCATACCCAGTCCGCCGATCGCCACTTCCGGCCACCCGCCGTCCGCGAAGACGAGCCGTGCCAGCGCCGCCAGCAGCAGCAATTGATGGAAGGTCAACTCGCCGCCCAGGGAGATGCGGCCGTAGAAGAGCGACCACGGCAGCACGGCGAGCAGCGCACTGATGCCCAAGCTGGGCACGACGCGCAACCCGAGGCCGCGCCCGACGGCGAATGCGACCGCGAGCGACAGCACGTTGGTGAGCATCGAGTAGGTGCGCACCGTCCACCGACTCGGGCCGAGCCACGGGATGAGCTGCGCTTGAAACAGCGCATTGAGCAACACCGGCCCTTCGACGCCGTTTTCGAACAGCCGGCCGTCGCGCAACATCTCCGTCGCGCGCGCCACGACCTTGGTTTCATCCTCGTTCATGCCGGCCGGGAAGTCCGTCGTGTATACGAGACGCAGCGACAGCGCCGCGAGACAGATCGTCAGTAACCCGACCAACACGACCGGCGCTTCACGCCGCAGCAGCCACCACAGGCTGGCGGCATAGGCCGTGAGCACGCACACCGTAAGGGCGACTGCGAGCATCGAACGATGCGACTGCCACACGCACCGGCGCGCCGTCAAGGGGCGCTCGCCCTCTGTGTCGCCCTCTGAATACGGGTGGGTGCTTGACCAACCCGGACCAGTCTCTGTAGTGTGGCCGCCCGTTGCGGTGAGCGATGCCGCGCACGCGAAACTTATGGTGAACAGCGCTTCGCCGTCGATTCCGGCGCAGAGACGATCCCTGGGCGCGCGAGTGCTCACGTATACCTGCTGGCTGGCGACGGCGACCGCCCTGGTGGCGTTCGTCGTCCTCTTCGATCCCACCCGCAATCAACTGCTGATCGACGGTTTGTGGGTGCTGGCCATGGGGCTGTGGGTCGTCGAGGTCCGCGTGCAATGCCCCGAGGGGTTTCTCGGTGTCTCGTGGCGCTGGGCCGACGCCTGGCCCCTGCTGCCGCTGCTGGTGGCCTTCACCGCGGTCTGGTTGCCGTTCTACGACAACTGGCGCTGGGCCTACACCGGCGACTCGCTGTCGGTCTTCTTCATCGGCCGCGGCGTGGCGCACAACGGCCTGCCGATCAACGTGCTGAGCGTGCACGGCGCCGACAACAACTTCACCTATCTGTTCTCGATCACATACAACCTGCTGGAGCTGGTGTTCGCGCCCACACTGTGGTGGCATCGTGTCACCAAGTTGGTGATGTGTTGGATCTCGTTGGTGGTGATCTACGCGTACTTCGCCTACATGCTGGGTCGCTTCCAGTCCGCGGCGATCGTGCTCGCCACCATCACCAACTCCGTGTGGGTGTGGTTCTCGTACATCGGCTATGGCCTGATCGACAGCTACGCCTTCTACTTCATGACCCTGCTCCTGGGGACGATGATATGGCGTGCCCCGGAACGTCGCGGGCCGTGGATGCTGTGCGGTCTCCTCGGCGGCCTGTCGTTGTTCTTCACGCAGACGTCGTGGTCCGCCGTGATCGCGGTCGGGGCGGTACTCGGGGTCTATGCGCTGCTCACCCGCCGCTTCGCGGCGCTGGCGATCTACGCGGTCTCCTTCTTCATCGCGGCGACGCCGATCCTGCTGCAGTTCCACGATTTCGTCGAGATGGCCGCCAAGCAAACCGCGTCGATCTACGAGTGGCGGTACATGCTACGAACCTTCCGGACGATCCTAACCCTTCCCTACGAGTGGAGCTACGTGCGCATCGGCGTTCAAGGCGCGTTCCTGCGCTGGCCGCTGGGTCCGCTCTACTTGGTGGGAACGGTACTCGGTGCGCTGGCGCTGATTCCGCCCCTGCGGCGCCTGCTGCGTCTGCCGACCGTCGTGCCGGTGTTGGTGGGGATGTTGCTCTGGGACGCCCTGCTGATGACGCTGACCAACCACGGGTATCCGGAGCCGTCGACGAAGCGTGTGTACAACCTGATCCCCGTTTATGTGTTCTTCGGTTTGCTCCCGCTGTTCGTTGTGGCTACGTGGACGGCAAGATGGAAGTGGGCGCAGTGGGGCATCGCGGGGTTGACGTTCCTGATCATCGGCGCCTACGCCGGCGCGAATCTTCGCATCGTGATGTATCCGCAGCCGAAGGTGTACGGGATCAACGTGTTCGACGGCATGATCGAGTTGCGGCAGCGGTATCCCGAGCGGCGCGTCGTGCTTTTCTCGACGCGGCCAAACATGGAAAAGTGGGTGCTCGGTTCGGAGTCGTCCTTCGAGGACTTCTACCACTTGAGCGACACCGTGCGGGTCGTCGCCGAGCTATCCGAAGCGCAGTTGCACGCGGCCTGCGACACACCGGGGCTGATTTGCTTCGAGCCGCACTTCGACCCCGAGTTTCCCCGCATGGTCGCACCGTGGCAACGCTGCGTGAAGCCCTTCCCCTTGCTGAATGCCGAAGAGGTGCTGTGCTACGCGTGCGACCTGCGCGAGTGCGGTGTCGCGGCCCCGCAGTGACGGTTACCGGCGCGTGAGCTCGCAGGCGGCTGTAAGAGTCGCCCCCGAACCGGTTCGGGGGCGTCGGTGGCTCGGCCAGGTGGCCCTGATCGTCGCCATCTTCGCGACGTTTCTGTGCGCCGGCTGGATCGGCGCCGGTCAGGCGGCACGCGGCGAACGCGTCCTGGGATTCCTCAACCCTGTGGTCGCGTGGATTTGCGCCTGGGGCAAGGCGTCGTCCGAGTGGCCGCTGCTGAACAAGGAACTCGTCGGCCGTGCGGTCACGATCATGGCGACGGCGATCGCGCTGCTGGCACTGTTCGCGGGCCGCCGGCGGGCGCTACCCTTCGTGCTGCTCGCCGCGGCGATCGCGCTGGCCACCTGGGGGCAGGTCCTGATGTTGGCGGATCAGGTGACGCCGGCGATCTGGCTGTACGTCGGCGGCATCCTGTGCGCCGCGGCCTTCGGCGTGGCGTGTCCCTTGACGCGCATCGCCGGCTTCCCGCCGTTTCCCCCACCGCGGCCGGGGGCGCCGGTGGCCACCGGGCTATCCTGGCAGCGCGAGTACGTGCTGGTCTTCGGCCTCACGGTGGTGGCGTTGCTCAGTCGCCTGTATGCGGTCACCGAGCTGCCGCACGGCTTTGACAGCGAGATGATCGAGTCGATGATCGCCAGCCGCACCTTGGTGGGCTTCCGGCGCTACGTGGCGACGGCGTTCTTCGCGAATAGCACGGGCATCATTCACTTGCTGCCGAAGGCAACGCTCTTCAACCTCTTCGGCACCTCCGTCTACTCCTTGCGCTTGGGATCGGTGCTCTTCGGCATCTGGGCGGTGCCCGTGATCTACTTTCTGGTGCGCCGGCTGGCGGGAGTCGGCCCGGCGCTGGTGTCGACGGTGTTGCTGATCGCCGCGCCGGAGCAGCTCTTCTGGTCGCGCTCGGAGAACACCAACTTCATCCCAATCGCGTTGTGCGGCCTGATCAGCGCGTATCTCGCCCTCCGCATGGTGGAGCGTTTCTCGTTCACCGCGGTCTTGGCGACGGCGTTGTGGACCGGGGTGACGCGTTTCTTCTACCAGCCCGGCTGGATCATGTTCATCTTCCCGGCCTTGGTGTGTCTGCACGCCGCGTTCTTCGTGCCCGGCGCGTGGCGCAAGCTGTGGTACGCGCTGCCCCTGATCGCCGCCGGGGTCGCGCTCTTCTGGATCAGCACCTCGGTCCTCTATATGTGGGCCAACGATTGGCACTGGCGCTATTGGCCGGCGTTCGGGATGCAGGATCTGACGCGCAAGGGCGAGTTTGCCAGCGCCGATCCGTGGCAGCTGGTGCGTCTGCAGGTCAGCGGCATCGCCACCAATCTGGTGACGGTGATGCGCGAGTGGACGTATCGCGGCGGCTTCTCGCACTGGTACGAGCGTTTCGACGTCGGTTCGCCGGGGCATGTGACGACGGTGACTGTCGGCTTCACGGTGCTGTCGGCGATCGGCATGGGCTATCTCTTCGGGCAGCTGCAAGAGCCGCGGGCCTTTGCGTTGTTGGTGTGGGTCGGCCTCGGGTTGCTGCCCGGAGTGCTCAGCCCCGAGCCGGCCGATCGGCGCATCTCGCTGGTCTTTCCGGCCCTGTATGTCATCGCCGGCGTCTTCTGCGGGGCGGTGGTTCGTCTCATGCGCGAGCGCGCCGGCCGCGCCATGGGATGGGTCGCGACTCTCACAGTGGGCGCCGTCGTTGCCGTGCTGGCGTGGAATAACGCTGCATCTCACTACCGCCTGCCGATCGGCAAGGTCTACCAGGACGGTCCCATCCGCTTCACCCAGCCGATCTTCGACGAGTCCGACACGGTGCTGCACAATCTCGACCCCAATCTCACCATGATGCTGCTCTTCGGCAACCTCGATCGCTTCATCGCACCGGGGGCGGCGATCGGCTTGCAGTCGGTGGACCCGAAGGGTTGGTTGAGCGCGGTGTTGCGGCCGCACGTCAGCTTCACCGGCCCGTACTACGAAGAGACGATGCCACCCGAACGGGTCGAGGCGTTGCGTGCCGCGCAGCACCCGCGGCACATCAGCTTCCTCTTGTCGGAGGCCGCATACACTCGCGCCCTCACTGAGATGCTCATGGAGCTCTTCCCCACGGCGGTGGTGCGGCGATATCAAGGGCCCGAGGGTATCTTCAAGCTGATCGACATTCGCATCGACGCAACGGCGCTCGAACCGCTGCACATGCCGACGCTGGAGGTCCGCTCGGACGCTGGCGACCCGGCGCCCCTGCGGAAGAAGCTGCTGGGCGGCGTCACCCTCAAGACGTCGCCACCGACTGCAGCGGAAGGTCAGAGCGGGCCCGCCATCGCCGTGCACGGCGGATTCCTGATCGAGCACGAGGGCCGCTATCGGTTCGAGCTCGAGCCGGCGTGCGCGGATGCGACGTTCACGGTCGACGAGCAGGCGGCGGGTGCTCCCGTTCCCGCCGGAGCTGGGATCCATACGTTCGCTATCACGCTGCCGAGCGCCACCGCCTGCCCGCTGCCCTTGCATGTGCTCATGTTCGGCAGCGGGAAGCCCGAGCCGGTGATATTGCCCTCTGAGCTGTACGTCAGCGACGAGATGGCGGCGCTGCCCCTGGTGCGTGCCCGCCCGACCCTCGACTATCCGGGCTACGGTGAGAGCCGGTTCTTTGCGCCCGGCATCGGACACATTGCCGACGTCGGGCTCGATGCCGACGAGCACGTGAGTGTCCTGGTCCGTGACCACTCGGAGGTCCGCGTGCAGCGCTTTGATCCCACGGGTCGCGAGGAGGCGCGCTTCGCAGTGCCAGCGGTGGAAGGACACAACATCGGCGCCCTGGGTATCGAGCCGGGCGGCGGATACGTGATCATGGGCGATGAGCTGCTGCAGTTCTACGATCGGAGCGGCAGCCGGACGGGCGCGTGGAAGTCGCCGTGGACGTGGCTCAACGACATCGTCTTCTGGCGTCCGGACTGCATCTTGAAGGCGATGGAGTATCGCGACTCGGTCGCGGTCATGAACCGCGACGGCACGGCGCGGCATGAGTGGAAGGAGTTCGAGGGCGGACCGGGCAAGTTCGAGGCGCCGATGGCGCTGGCCGTCAACTCGCGCGGCGAGACGGTGGTCATCCAGAGCGACGGACAAGCCCTGGTGTTCGCCGATCCAGGCACGGATGAGTGGCGGCCGGTGTTCGTGCGCAGCTTCCGCATCGAGTTCACCGAGCTGCCGCCACGCCCGCGCGGCTTCACGTTCGACGGACCCGACCGCATCGTGATTCCCGACCAAACGACGACGACGCCGCTCGTGTACACCATCACCGGAGAGCATCTGATCGCGACCGATCCGGCCCGCTCGCTGAGCAACCGGGGCTTCAGCGAGGTGAGCCGTATTGTCGCCAGCCGCGATCATCTCTACGTGCTCGACGGCGCCGGCAGGCTGTTCGTCCTCGACCGCTGACATGCTCCGTTCGCGCGCCGCGCCGTGGTGGGCGCCGCTGGCGCTGAGCGGTGCCGTCCTCGCCGCGTTTCTCGCCGCCGCCGCCGTTGGTGCCGCTGCGGCGGGGCGTGACCAGCGCGTTCTAGCAGGGCTCGATCCCTTGCTTGCCGCCGTGCGCATGTACGGCAAGCCGTCCGTGCTCTGGCTCGTGGCGCATGCGGTGGCGGTGGGCTGTGTCACTGTCGGCATGGCGGCGCTGCTTGCGTCTGCCGGGCTGCGTGCCGGTCGCCGGCACGGCGCCCCGCTGGTCCTCCTGAGTGCGGCGATCGTGCTGGCGACGTGGGGACAGATCTCCCTGCTCAGGGGTTGGCTCGCCGTCGGCCCCTGGCTGTATGGCGCCGGTGTGGCGTGCGCCGTCGGCCTGGGCTGGTGGTATCCGCTGTCGCGGCTCGGTGGCTTCCCCGACTTGTTGTCCGAAGTGCCGCCCGCGGCAGCGCCCGTCGCACCAGCCTGGGCGCCGTCGTCGCCGCGTGAGTACTTGCTGCTCCTTCTGCTCGCGGTCAGCGGACTGCTGCTGCGCCTCTACGCTCTTACCGAGCTACCGCAGACGTTCGACGTCGAGTTGGTCAGCTCGATGGTGGCGAGCCACAGCTTCAGCGGGATTGCCTGGTGGGTGCGCGACTCGTTCCTGCGCGAGAACTCGGGGGTGGCACATCTGCTCCCGAATCCCGTGCTGTTCCACCTGTTCGGCGCATCGATTTACACGCAGCGGCTGTCGGCCGTGCTCTTCGGCAGCGCGGCGATTCTGCTTTTCTATTGGTTGGCGCGGCGGCTGGCCGGCGTTGCGCCGGCCTTGGTGGCCACCATGCTCTTCGTCGTTGCTCCAGAGCAACTCTATTGGTCGCGGACCGAAGACACCTTCCTCGTGGCGGCGGTCGTGCTCGCGCTGCTGGTGGTGCACGTCAGCATGTGGATGTGGCGTCGGTTCTCGTTGAGCGCGCTGCTGACGACGGCGTTCTGCATGCCGCTGTGCCGGTATTTCTATTCGCCCGCCATGGGGATGGCGGTGTATCCAGTGCTGCTCTGGTCGTACGCGGCGATCGGTGCGCGCGCCGCCCGCCGCCGCGTGTGGCGGGCGGCGCCCTTCCTGGTCCTGGGGGCGCTCCTGTGGGTCTTGAGCGTGTCGCTTCTGGTGCACGTCGTCAGCCCGGGACGCTTCCGCTTCATCCGTCCGGATATCGTCTACGGCGGAGAGCTGTGGCAGAAGCAGGGCGAGTTTCGCGACACCGGGTTCGGCGACTTGATCCGGCTGCAGGCGCAGTCGCTGGTGGACAATGTCGGCACCGTGCTCACCGGCATGACGCTGCGCGGTCGCACCGACTATTTCTACGACCGTTTCGATGCGGCGAGCTGGCCGACGTCGGTGCTGCCCGGCCTCGCGGTGCTTGCGGCATTGGGGCTCGGCTACCTGCTCGGGCAGCCGCGCGATCCACGCGCCTTCGTGCTGCTCGCCTGGGTCGCTCTCGGCGTGCTCCCCGGCGTCTTGAGCAAGTTCCCGTTGAATCGGCGCCTGGTGTTGCTGTTTCCCGCCCTGCACCTGATCGCCGGTATGTGGGTCGTGGTCGTTGCCCGCTTGGTCCGACAAACGGCCGGCGGCGCCGCGGCGCGCGCCACGCGCGGCGTGTTGGCGGTGACGGTGGCCGCGCTTGTCTGGAGCAGCGTGGTGGCGCACCTGCTGCTGCCGATCGAGCCGCCGGTGATCAGCGGTCTCGTTCGTTTCGCGACACCGCTCTTCGAGCAGAGCGACGCGATCTTCCACAATCTGCACCCCAAGGTTCTGCTGACGACCCAACTCGGTCACCTGGATCAGTTTCTGGCCCGCGACGGGCTGCCGTGTATCCAGTCGGTGCCGGCGCAGTCGTGGTTGCGCAAAGCATTGCGGCCCGACTGTGAGTTCGCCGGACCGACCTACGACGCCACGATCGGGCGGGCGCGCGCCGCTGCCGCCGGCCCGGCATTCAACCCGCAGCGCATCGACCTGCTGCTGCTCGACGAGCCGCCGAACCGCGCCGCCCTGGCGGCGATCGGCGAGCTCTATCCGTCGGCTCCACTCCGGCGCTACCGCGACGCCCACGGTGTCTACCCTCTCGTCGACGTGACCCTGAGCACGTCGGACATGCGCGCCTTGCGCGCACCGGCGCTGCACGCCGCGTCAGCGGAGCAGGCGGCGGCGCTGCGCACGCGGCTGCTGGCGCAGGTGGCGCTCTGGCCAGACCCGACAGGGGCACAGTCGGTGGCCGGTGACGGCGTGGCTGTGCACGGCGGTTTGCTCGTTGAGCGCGAAGGCTGGTACCGGTTTGCAATCGATCCGCCGTGTGCGGCGAGCACGCTCAGCATCGACGGCACGAGGACGTTGCCGGAGGTCGCGTCAGCGATGACGGCTGGTGTGCATGCGTTCGATCTCAGGCTCGCCAGCGTTGCGACGTGTCAGCTGCCGCTCCGCCTGACCATGCAGGCGCAGGAATGGCGCGTTGCGCAGGTGGTGCCGTTCGAGTTTCTGGTGGCGCCACGAGTGGCGTCGCTGCCGCACGCGCGCGCGGCGCCCGTTGCTTCTTCGCGCGGCTACGGCAGCGCCTCGGTCTTCGTCACGGACCGTGTCCGCGACTTCTTCGTCGACGCGCAGGGCCGCGTGACGGTGCTGCGCCGCGACCCGGTGCGGGTCGAACGCTTCACGGCTGACGGGCAATTGGAGACGGCGTGGCAGCCGCAGCTGCGTCCCGATGCCCGGGTGCGGTCGATAGCCGGCGCGGCGGACGGTACGACGGCGCTGCTGGGCGACGGCGTTGTCCTGCTGTTCGATGGCGCGGGCAAGCAAGTGGATGCTTGGACGAAGCCATGGGTCTGGCCGGGTGAGGCAACCTTCTGGACGCCGGAGCGCCTGCTGGTGGCGATGGGGGCCGTCGGTTCGGTGGATATCGTCGATCGTCAGGGTCGCCTGATTCGACGATGGAAGACGTTCGACGGCGGGCCGGGAACGTTCGAGCATCCCGTGGCACTCGGAGCGAGCCGCGCGGGTGACGTGGCGGTCATCGAGAGCGACGGCCAGGCGTTGCTGTTCCGCGGCGAGGGCGGGGAGACCCCGAGGTGGGTGCGAAGCTTCCGAATCGGCTTCCAGGAGCTGCCGGCGCGTCCGCGCGGCGTCGCCTTCGACGACGCCGGCCACCTGATCGTTCCCAACCCCGGCGGCACGGCGCCGCTCGTCTACACACTCGACGGCGCCCGGGTCATGGCCACGGAGGCGTCACGCGACATCAGTCGCAAGGGCTTGGGGGAGAGCGCGCGCGCCGCCGGCGACGCGGAGCGGTTCTACGTGCTGGATACACACGGCCAACTGCTGCGGTTGGGGCCGTAGCGCTGCGGGGTTGGAGCGTCAGGGGGCCCACCGCGACAGCGGACCGATCGGTGCTCCGATTTCTCTTTGATCAGACGTCGCAGTCTGGTATTTGACACCCCGAGTCGGCAAAGCATCGCTCGGAGTGGAGCATTGCTCTGCACAGGCATGGAGGGGATGCCCGTGAGGCGGTCTCTATGCATGGCAGCGCTGCAGGTCGCTGCGTTCGGAGTGCTGATCACCGTTGTGCTGCTCGAGCGCGGCACGCGGGTGAGCGAGGCCGGGGCATCGCTTGGCCCGCAGGGGCGCCACCCGGTCGCCCGACCCACACCTCCCTACGAGGCGGGGGCGCTGCTCGTGAAGTTCCGGCGCGACCATCGCCCCCCTGCAGCGGCGTTGGTGCAGCGCGGCGCGGCCTTTGCGCCGTTCACCGGATCGTCGCATCTCGATGAGCTGCACCAACGCTACCAGGTGCGTGACATGCAGCCGCTGCTCAGAACGGTGAACGCCGGCGGCACGCGAGGCGCCGACCTGCGTGCCGACGAGTGGGACGCAGAGACCGCCGCAATCCGCCAGCGTTTCGCGACGCGCGCTCGGCGCGCCTCGGCGAACGCGCTCATCCCTGACCTCAGTGGCATCTACAAGGTGGTCGTCCCGGCGAGCACCGACATCCCGCAGTTCGCGGCTGAGTACGCGGCTGACCCGAGCGTCGAATACGCGGAGCCGAACTACGCCTATTCGCTGTCGTTCACGCCTGACGACCCCTTCTTCAGCTCCTCCGGGCTGTGGGGACAGACGTTTCCCGACTTGTGGGGCTTGCACAACATCCATGCGGACGAGGCCTGGGACCTGTCCACGGGCGTCGGCGCGGTCGTTGCCGTGCTCGACACCGGGTTGGATACGCATCCGGACATTCTAGCCAATGTGTGGGCGAACCCCGGGGAGATTGCCGGCAACGGCATCGACGACGACGGCGACGGCTTCGTCGACGACGTCTATGGATGGCACTTCCTGGCAACCGGCGGACGTCCGTCGACCGGCGACCTCTACGATGACATCGGACACGGCAGCCATGTTGCCGGCACGATCGCCGCGGTAGGCAACAACGGGATCGGGGTGGTCGGTGTCGCGTGGGGCGCGCAGGTGATGCAACTGGGAATCTTCAACGGGCTCGGGGCGACGTACAGCGACTTCATCGCTCAAGCGCTGGCCTATGCCGTGGCCCACGGTGCGGATGTGGCCAACATGAGCTTTGGCGGACCGGGAGAGTCCTTCGTCGTGCGCGACGCCGTCGACTTCGCCGCCGCAAACGGCGCCGTCATGGTGGCGGCGGCGGGCAACGACGGGAGCGCGGTGAGCGGTACCTATCCTGCCAGTTACGATCCGGTGATTGCCGTGAGCGCGGTGGATCATCTGGACCAGCCGGCGTTCTTCTCGAACTTCGGCGGCAAGATCGAGTTGGCCGCGCCCGGCGGCGGGGATAGCGGACCGCGGGCGATGTACGAGCCGTTCGAGTCGGTGCTCTCCCTGACCAACGGCGGCGCGTGCCCGGTGAGCGTTGTGGTGTGCGCCGTCGATCCCCGTTTGCTCTTCCTCATCGGCAATCCGTCCATCCCCCTGTTGCGGTTGGCCGGTACCAGCATGGCTGCCCCGCATGTCAGCGGCGTGGCCGCGCTCATCATAAGTCGACATCCGGAATTCACTGCCGAGCAGGTCCGCCAAGCGCTGCGAAACGGCGCCGACGACCTCGGTCCGCCCGGACGCGATGCCCGCTACGGCTACGGACGTCTCAACGCGGCCCGCAGCGTCGCCATGGATGCGGTGCCGGTGGCGCGCTTGCAAGCGCCGAAACCTCTGAGCCGGTTCCATGGTGAACGCATCACGGTGACGGGAACGGTGCAGAACCCGAATGGGCCTACCCCGAGCTGGCGGCTGTTGCTCGCGCCGCCGGGCCAAGCCTTAGGTGAGATCGCCAACGGGACAGGCGAGGTGGATGCCGGCACACTCGGAACCGTCGATACCGGTTCCCTCGCCCGCGGAAACGCGCTGCTCCGCTTGGAGGTCTCAGTCCCAGGCGGCGCCACCGCCAGCGATACACTGACGTTCACGCGGCTGGCAACGCGGCCGTACTTGCGGCAGCTGTCCGACTTGGCACCATTCGCTTTGCTTGACCTGGTTACGGATGCGTGGAGCGACGACACCGGCACGTTGGTGTGGAGCGAAGTGCCCAGGCTCACCTTTCAGCGCATCGTCGCTCTCAACATGGCGACGGCGGGCCACAGCGTGATCGGGGAATTTCGTTATGGCAACGAGGGGTTCAACGGACCGCTGCAGCTCGGAATGGTCCAGGCTGCGATCAGCGGCGACGGCACGACGATCGCGTTCAGCGCCCCGCAGGACCTGAGCACGTCGAATCCGAACACCAGCAACCGCAACTTCCAGCTCTTCCTGTTCGACACGGCGACTGCCACGCTGACGCAGGTGAGTCAGGTGGCGGGTGGGACCAGCGTGGACTTCAGAGGCTTGACGATCAGTGCCGACGGCGACCGCGTGGCCTTTGTCGCGACGCCAAACTTGGACCCGACGGTCGGCAACGCCGACGGAAACCCCGAATTGTTCTACTGGGAGCGGCCCTCCGGGGTATTCCATCAGGTGACCAATACAACGGACCAGTTCGGTCCACTGATCGGGTCCACGCCGGACTTGGTGATGAGCGCCGACGGCGGCCATTTGGCTTTCGTGTCGTCGGACGACCTCGATCCGAGCGTTGGCAACACCCAGCACGTCTCCCAACTGTTCGTGTATGACGTGGCAAACACGCGCCTGCACCAGTTGACCAACATTCCGGGCGCCGGCTTCATTTCGCAAACCCAGCTGCGCCCCGGCATTGCCCTCAGCCCAGACGGCAGCCAAGTCGCCGTCGCGCTCGATACGTTCTACACGGGTGCCCCCGCAAACAACTCGCGCCAGATCGGGCTGATTGACACGCTGAGCGGCGCGTTGTCGGAGGTGATGACCGCGCCCTTGCCGGGCATCGCATCGAGCCAGTTTTCGGCGGCGTTCTCGGGCGACGGCGGTGAGCTGGTCTTTCAGTCCGACGCTACGGTCGACCCCACGTTTCGTGTGCCGACCGACGCGACGTCTCCGGCCGGCGCGATCTACCGCGACGATCTGCAGACCGGGACCATCCGCAAGCTCAGCGTCTTTCGCTCCGGCTTTGCGTTGGCGCCGGACGGGCGTCTGGCGCTGGCGGGAGGGACGCTGACGGCCTTCGACGGGATTGACCCCGAGGGAACGAATGCCGACCAGAGCAGCGAGGTGTACCTGCTCGACGCCGATATGGGTGGTGGGCTGCTGCGATTGCAGCGCGGCAGCATCACGCCAGGCCGCAACGGCCGCAGCGACACCTTCAGCCTGAAGGGAAAGCTGGTTCAAGCGGCCGGTCCGACGCTCGATCCCAGCGCCGACGCTGTGTCCGTGACGTTGCTCGGCGCGAACGGCCAGCTGTTCCGTGCGACGCTGCCGGCGGGCACGCTGCGCAGCGGCAGGCGCCGCTGGAGTTATCATCAGCAAGCCGCCGCCGATCTGACCCGGCTGGTGCTGAGCACCGACGGACGTGGGCACTATTCCTTCAACGCCGCCGGCAAGAGCCCGGGGCTGTTCGCCGCCACGACGCCCTACGTGACGGTCGAGCTCCAAGTCGGGAACGCCGTCTTCAGCAACGCGCAGACATTTCGCAGCGTCCGTCGGCAGCTCAAGTATCCGTAAGGAGCGCCGCGATGCGTCTCTACGCAGTGCGCCGCGCCACCACGTCGATCGATCCGTTGGTGACGAACACCACCTTGTCGCGCAGGTGAAGCGGACGCGCCGCCGCGTCGAGCCCCGCGGTCAGACGCGGTACGAGTCGGCGCAGCCGGTCGAGAAAGAACGCAACGGTGACGTACTGACCGGTGCCGCACGCCGACAACAGCTCGAAGCCGCAGCGTTCGAGCAGCAAGCGGATGCTGTGAGGGCTGTAGTAGAAGACATGCTCCGGAATCTTGAACGAGACCCAACGCTGTCCGGACACCTGTGCCAGCAGCGAGCGGATGTTCGGCGTCATGATGAAGACACGCCCGCCGGGCCGCAGGCGGCGGCGGATCTCGGCGAGGAACGGCACCGGCTCGGTGATGTGCTCGAGGACATCCAGCATGACCACCGCGTCGAAGGTGCGGTCGGCGGCGAGCACGTCGAGCGAGCCGACGTGCGCCTCCAGCCCGTGACGCCGAACCTCGTCGATCGCCCACGGGTTGCGATCGACGCCGACGACGCCCGCAATGCCCGCGTGCCGGGCTTCGAGCAGGAAGTACCCCGGGCCGCAGCCGACCTCGAGGAGGTCACGCACCGGCCCGGAGCTGAGCAGCTTCTGCAGCTTGTTGCGGAACGTGCGCACGAACTGCGGGGCATCGGCATGGTAGTCCGTGTAGCCGACACGGTCGGTGCCCTCGAAGTACTGTTGCGAGCCGTAGAGTGCGGCGAGCTCCTCGTCGGTCGGCATCGGCGCGAGCTGTCCGAGTTGACAGACCCGGCAGTACATGACCGACCGCGGCCCAAAGGTGTAGCGGCGAACGAGTGGCCCGCGGCAGAGTGCACAGAGAGGCTCGCTCGAGCCGATCATCCTCGTTCCTTCACTGGGAGCGCCGCCCACGGAACCGCCGCGGCACTGGCGTCGTCGCTTCTTCGCAGAAGTCCGCTGCGGGATCAAGCGAGCGGTGGGACGTCAGGCACCCGCGGTGTGACGTTGACTCCGCCGCGCGAGACCCCTACTGTCCGTCAGGAGCTCGGGCCGCTTGGCGACCCGGGACGGTGACGCGGCCGATGGCGACAGGCGAGGCAGACAGCGGGCACGCGACCCCCGAGGGCGTGTCGATCATTCTCCCGACCCTGAACCTTGCCGACGGGATCGGCCAAACGATCGGTGCGCTGCGCGACGAATTGCTGCCGATCGCCGCGTCCATGGAGTTCATCGTCGTCGACGACGGTAGCACCGACGACACCGCCACTGTGGTGAATCGGCTGTGTCGGGTGACGTCGGACGTGCGCTTGCTGCGCAACCAGCGCAACTTGGGCAAGGGCGTCTCGGTGTACCTCGGGGTCCTGGCGTCGCGCTACTCGAAGGTATGCTTCACCGACGCGGACTTGCCCTTCGCCCCGGGGAGCTACGCGCGCGTGATCGAGCGGCTGTTGCGCGGCTGCCCGTTTGCCGTCGCGTCACGGCGCATGCCGGATTCGGAGATCCTGGTCCGCATGGAAGTGCTCGGCTATGCGGCGCGGCGTCACCTCATTGGCGTGGCCTTCAACCGGCTGGTGCGCTTTGGCCTGCGTCTGCCCTATCGCGACACGCAGTGCGGGTTGAAGGCATTCGACCGGCAGGTGGGCATCGAGCTGCTGCAGCGCGTGCGCTCGCCGCGCTTCTTGTTCGACATCGAGCTGTTCCTGGCGGCGCGTCACATGGGTGTCCCGGTCGACGAGGTGCCGGTCTGCGTGGCGTACAATGACTTCAAGAGCTCGGTACGGCTGGCGGCCGACTCCAGTCGCATGTTGGTGGGGCTGCTGCAAATCTGGATGCGCGATCGGCTCGGGCGGTACGACGATCCGAATCCGGCAATGGCGCCGGAGGTGGTGCGTGGCCTGGCGCAGGAAGTGCTCGACGACGGTGTGCTGGCGCCGGCGTTGGGCTCGTGATCCCGCCGGCGGCGCGTCGTCTCGACTCAGCTCGCCGGTGACGGCGTCGGCGCGGCCTCGGGACGAATGCGCACCAGCACCACGCCGTGCGCGTTGACGTTCGACGTGAAGCTGCTCGTGAAGCTGCCGAGATCCTTGCGCGCCCACAGATCGCGCACCGCTGCCGTCTCGGCGATCCCCAGATCGGCAAACGTCACCGTCATGGTCGTCCCAAAGGCCGTACGATTGAAGAGCCCGACCGCCTTGCTGCCGTCGGCGAGCGGTTTCATCCACATCTCCAGTGGTCCTTCCTGGGCGACGCGCGCGCCCTGCAGGCCGGCGGGGTCCTGATCGACGGCGATGACATCGGCGTTGGTCAGGATCGCCACCGTCTCGGGCGTCATCTTGGTCAAGTCGTTGCCGGCGATGAGCGGCGCCGCCAGCAGCGACCACAGACTCATGTGGGTGCGGTACTCGTCACCGTTCATTCCGCCGTTGCCGATCTCGAGCATGTCGGGGTCGTTCCAGTGCCCCGGCCCGGCGAAACGTTCCAAGCCGTTCTGTGAGAACCCGATGATCGACATGCGGTCGTAATTGTCGGCGATGTCCTTGCTCGTGCGCCACAGGTTGCCACCCACCGACGCGCCCCAGGTCCAGACGCGGTCCATGCCGGACTGTGAGAGGCTGTAGACCATCGGGCGCCCGCTGCGCTGTACGGCGTCGTGCATCTTGCTGTACGCGGCCTTGGCGTCCCCCGGCGCGCCGCACCAGTCGTACTTGAGGAAGTCGACGCCCCAGGCGGCATAGCGCTGCGCGTCTTGCTCTTCGTGGTCGAGGCTGCCTTCGAAGCCGGCGCAGGTCTTGGCCGCTGGCGACGAGTAGATGCCGAGCTTCAATCCCTTGCCGTGGACGTAGTCGGCCAGCGCCTTCATGTCGGGAAAGTGCTCGTTCGGTTGCATCGCCCCGTGCTCGTCACGTTGTCCTTCCCAGCCGTCGTCGATGTTGACGTACACGTAGCCCACGGCCTGCATGCCGTTCGACACCATGGCGTCCGCCTGCACACGGAGGGTGGCGTCGCTGATCTGCGTACCGAAGTGGTTCCAGCTGCTCCAGCCCATTGGGGGCGTACGGGCCAGGTCGGCGCTTTGCGCGCGCGCCAGTGCCGGCAGCACCCACACCACTAGCAGCGCCAGACGGACACGACGGGAGAGCGCGCCGGCGGTGACCATCATCGATGGCTCCCGTCGCCCGGCGGCGACCGACGCCCGCAACGCAGTTCGGTGGTGTTGAGCATCTCGACCTTGCGGTAACCGAGGGCTTCGAGGTCGAGGGTCTCTTCGCCGGGGTCGTAGCACAGCACGTCGCCGCAGGACGGCTCGTGTACGTCGGTGACCCGCAACACCTGCGGGGTCACTGCATAGAGCTGATCAATCAAGCTCCCGGGCGCGAAGCTCGCGGCGCGATCCTCGCCCGAGACCAGGACGCACACGCGGGTGTCACTGAACCGCTGGTGCGCCTCGACGATCCCGTCGAGGAACGTGTAGCCCGTTCGCCCCGGCTTCATGTCCATGACCAAGTCTCGCACACCCAGTCCCGCCCACAAGGCAATCACCGGCAGGATGACCGGCAGCGTACGCAGGTAGTGGTGATACGGCAAGAAGACGAAGTATGCGGCCATGGGAATCAAAAACATGGCCCGCTTCACCGACACCCCCGCGTACGGACCTTGGGTGAAGGCCAGGACGACGACATGCAACACGTAGAGCCCCAGGATGAAGCGTGCTCCCGGGAAACGCCGCGGGAAGAGCGGCGTGATCAGGATGCCGGGAATGAAGAGCCAGCGGAATCCGATCGGCAGCTGCGGGCCGAAGGCGCCGGAATTGTCGACCTCGGACGCAAACGGCATGAACGCGGCCTCATGCAAGAACCGCAGGACCTTCGGAACCGTCAAGCCCGCGTTCCCCACCAAGCTGAAGAGCTGACCACCGGTGCCGTGGCTCCATTGGATCAGCATCGGCAGTCCGACGATCAAGCCGGTAACCCCGGCGAGCACCAAGTACGACAGGTGCCAGCGCCGCCACAGGACCTGCACCCCCAACCAACCCCAGACGCAGAGCGCCATGAACCAGCCGTTGGGTGTGAGAAACAGCATGAATCCGCTCAGGAAGCCGAGCAGCAGCCACGCCTGTTGCGAGGCCGGACTGCGGCGTACCCAGAGGCCGATGGCCAGCAGCGCGTAACCGCTGGCGATGCCGTCGACGAACGGCACGCTGGCGTATGTATACACCAGCACGATCGAGGTGGTGGCGGCGCAGGCCGCCACCAACAAACCGAACCGCGGTGCGACGAGCCGCGCAAAGACGGAGTACACGGCGCTCAACGCCAGCAGCCCCACGGTGATCTTGCCGACCCGATGCCAGAAGAGCGTCGGTGCCACGACGAACATGAACACGTTGTGCAGGTTGGTTTGCAAGTACCCGAAGTTGTCGGCGCCGTTGACGCTCAGCAGCGTCTTCACCGGCCCGACTTTGAGCTGCTCCAACGCGTAGAGCGGCCACGAGAGGTTGTCAGCCGCCAGCACCCATCGCCAGTTGGTCGCAAAAGGGAGCAGCGCGGCGACGTAAAGGCCGTAGAACCAGAAAGGGTGGCGCAGCCGCGGGGTCGGATCGACGTCGGCGCGCCAGAAGGCCAGCAACCAGGTCGCCACCGCGACCGCCCATGCCAGGTCGACGGTCGGCAACCATGTGCCATCGAAGAACACGAGGAAGTACACTTCGCTGGCGACGGAGACGCCGAGCGCGACGCGTTGCGTCCGAGTCCTCGGCAACCACTGCGCCCAGGTCGCGGTCGGCGTGCTCGTTTCCGGCGTCACGATGGCCTCCTCGGTCAACGCGGCGTTTCGCGGATCTCCAGGATGATGGCTTGTAGAATGAGCTCGAACCCCAGCAGGAACGGTAAGACGCTCAGCATGACCGTGCCGGTGCTGGCGGCGCGTCCGCTCGCCAATGAATGCCACCACACCGCCAGGCCGAAGACTCCGCCGAACAGCATCAGCGGCAGGCCGACGAGCCAGAACATGGCGATCGGCGAGAAGTCGCGCAGCAGATACTTTTCCCACATGCGGATCGCGAAGCCGCGCGCCAGGTAGAGCGGAAAGGTGAGCAGGATGCGATTGACCCGCAACGAGGAGCGTTCGTCGCCGTAGCGCGCCGGCAGCGGTACGTCCTTCACCCGGTAGTTGAAGATGTTCAAGTGGATGAGCATGTCGTTCTCGAAGAAGAACCCCGTCGCCAGGTCGGCGAGGTCGAGCGACCGGAGGGCGCTGGCCCTGGCTGCCAGGTAGCCGTTCTGCGGATCGAAGATGTGCCAGTAGCCCGAGGCCATCTTGGTCAGGAAGGTCAGCAGGAAGTTGCCGATGAGCCGGTGACGCGGCATCTGGCGCAACGCGGCGTGGTGCAGGAAACGGTTTGCCTTGGCGTAGTCGTATCCATCGCGCGCCAACGGGCGCAGCAAGGCCTCCATGTGCGTCGGGTCCATCTGGCCGTCGCCGTCGACTTTGACAACGAGCTCCGCTCCCTGCTCGAGCGCTCGCTGCATGCCGGTCACCGTCGCGCCGCCCACGCCCCGCGGTGCCGGGTGGCGGATGACCTGGACGCGGGCGTCTTGCACCGCCGTCGCGGCTCCCGCGGTGTCGTCGCTGCTGCCGTCGTCGACCACGACGATCAGGTCGACGTAGGCCGGCATGCGTCGCAGCACGTCGCCGACATGCGCCGCTTCATTGAGCGCCGGCACGACGGCAGCCACCCGCAGTCCCTCGTACATCGCCGTCACCCTGTCGTCACGGCGCCGCGGCGTCGCCGTCGAACGTGGCGAACTGCACCAGCTCCCACTTTTGCGTCGTGGTATTCAGCCGCGTCAAGCGCGTGCCCAACTCCTCGACGGAGTTGTAGCGCGTCGCCACCCGCACCCGGTGCGGGCCGGCGCTGAGGTTCATCGCCGGCAGCAACGGAGCGTCGTCGATCGTCGCCGTCGCCGTCCCGCGCCGCGCCTCGAGCATCAGTCGATAGGTCCCGGCTTGCGCGACGTTCCAGGGGCCCTCCCACTCGACCCGGCATGGCGGCTTGCCGTCCGCGAACGGGATCTGACACTGCACCGGCACGAACCCATAGGCGATGGCCGGGTCCAGGCGTTCCAGGAACGGTTGCGGCTGGTCGTCGAGGAAGTAGCGTGCCCGCACGCCGTCGTGGAACCCGTGCGGCGCCGCACCGGGCTGCAGCTCGCAGGCGCTCATGTACTGATGCGGATCGGCGTCGGGGTGAATCACGTCGTGACACTGGGCGGCGGGATAGGCGGCCTGCACGAGGCGAATCAAGTCCTGCCGCTCCAGCGGCTCCTGGATCAGGACGCGCAACTGCTTGCCGGTCCACGGACCGGGCTCGCCCTTCAGCAACGGCAGCAGGTCGGTGGTGACCCCGCCGGGCACGTCGTGACGCTGCATCCAGCTGAAGTCGTTCGCCATGAAGAAGTTCACCGCATCCGATACCAGGAGCAGGTAGATGTCGGGCGACAAGCTGTTGAGGTAGCCGGTCGCCAGCGTGTAGCGGTTCTGGAAGGCGCTGCGCACCCGATGATCGTTGATCATGCGGCGGAAGAAGAAGTCGTAGTTCAATGCCAACGTCACCGCGGCAATGGCGAAGAGCGCGAGCCCCACGGCCGGCCGCGCGCGCTCTCCCAACCGCGCCGTGGCCACCTGCCCGGCACGATCGGCGACGAACGCCGCCAGCACGAAGATCAACGGGATGATCCCTTGCAACCGGCGGATGTCGAAGTTCTGCACGAAGGTCGTGCCCATCACGAGGAGTACGAGGAACACGACGGCGAAGTAGCCCTGCCAGCGATAGCGGCCCCACACCAGACAGTACGCCAGCCCGATCGGCAAGAGGAGTCCGCTGATCGGATCCAACATCGGCGCCGCCGGCAGGTTGAAGGTTTCCGAGCCGTCGCCGACGTGGTTGAACATCATCGCCGTTTGACGCAGGCGCTCGACGCGTTGATGAATGAACGACGACGTGTCGGCGGTGTAGTAGTCCTTGTTGATCAGCGACCGATTGGCGGCTTCGAAGTAGTAGGCCGGGTTGGAGCGCAACATCCCGACCAGCACCAGCACCGGCCCGGCGCAGGCGGTCGCCGCGAGGACGAGCCCGATGACCTGCAATCGCACGACCCGGAAGGCCGCGGCGCGCGCCGTCACGTCGCCGCTGCGGTACCAGGCGTAGGCGTGGATCAAGAGGCTCAGGCCGAGGAACAGGGCCACGAAGAGGCCGGTGCCGCGATACCCGGCGTAGGTGTAGAGCGTGTAGCCGGTCAGCACCCCGATCCATGGGTACCATGCCAATCCGCCGCGGCGGTGCGCGTGCACGCACATGGCGAAGATGATGATCACAAAGAAGGTGGTCGCGAAGATGTTGTGCGCCAGCCGCGCGTAGACGAGGTTCCAGCTGCACATGGCGGATAACGCCGTGCCGAAGAGCGCCGCCGGCCGTGCGACCAACTGGCGCAGCAGGCAGTAGAGCGCCAGCACGGTGAGGGCGCTGATGATCGTGAACGGCAAGCGCAACGCCGTCAGATTCGGGCCCATCGCCTTGAAGAAGGGGACAGGCATCCAGCGGTCGCCGAAAAACTCCCACGGCCGGTATTGTTGGTCGACGATCAGGTGCGTGGTTTGGCCAGCCTGTGGCTCTTCCACGGCGCAGACCCCATCCGTCGGCGGGTAGTAGTCGTAGCGGTAGAAACGCATGAAGATGCCCATCGCCACGATCGCCACGACCAGCGCGACCTCCCAGCCGACGATGGGAGTCGCTGGCGCGCCCCAGCGCCGCCCTGGATCGCCCAGCGCCAGACCGATGCTCCATACGGTGATGCCGAGCACGACCAGCGGGGCGGCGACATCGAAGTGGCGGGTCCACCCGACAGCGAGGCGATCGACGTTGTAGGCGAACAGCGCGAAGCCGGCGACGCTGATCAGCAGCGACAGCCACCCGGTCCATCCCGGCAGCTGTCGCACCGGCGCCGACGCTGCGACGTCACGCCGCGCTGCCGGCCGGCCGAGCAGGATCGCCACCGCGAACGACGCCAACACCAGCGCCACGCTGGCGGGGCCCCACTCCAGGCGGTGGCGAATGTACCATTGCGCCACGCCGCACGCCGCGAGCGCGGCAACCAGGCCCGCCACACGCGGCCAGGACGGCGCGGGCGACTCGGGGAACGCGGAGCCCGCGGCGGACGTCACCATCGGGAGCGGGCCGGCTCGGGCGTGCAGCGCCCGCGTCGGGATCGACTCGGCCGGGCGGGCAGTACTCTGTGATCGATGTCCGTTGTGAGCATCAGCGCTCGTCTCAAAGGCGCGCGGCAAGCGTTCGCTACCGGCGAAGTGCAGCCTGTACCATGCACGGACACGTGGCTCAAGCCGATCGCTTGACGCCTCGCGCGGCGACTGCCACACAAGGTGCGCACACCCTCATGCTCGCTTGGGCGCTCACCGCATTCATCCTGCTCGGGTACGCTGCCTCACTCTGGTGGTTGCTGCGACGCGAGTCGCCACAGGCCCTGCTGGGGGTCGTGGCGCTGTGCGCCGTCGCGCTCTGCGTGCGCCTGGTCGACACCACCGACTACCCGCGCGGCCTCAACGAGGACGAGCCGAAGATCCTCTGGTGCGCCGGCGATTTCCTCCGCGGCGGCAATCTGTTCGCCGAAGGCTGCACGATGATGCCGGTGCTGCTCAACGCGCTCTTCCAGGCGCAGCTGGTGCCGCTCATCGGCCCCAACCGCTGGGCGATCCGCAGCTACTCGACGGCCACCAGCGTGCTCTCGGTGGCGCTGGCCTTTGCGGTGGCGCGAGCCCTCGGCTTGCGCGTCGCCGCGAGTCTCGCTGCCGGCGCGCTGGTGGCGCTGTTGCCGTGGTCGATCTTCTACGGCCGCATTTCGATCGGCGGCGAGCTGACGTTCCACCAGCTGTTGCTGTTGGCGGCGCTGGTGCGGTTGATGTGGGACGCCGGAGACTGGGCCGAGGTCGGGATGGGCAGCTTGGGCCTGACGCTGCTGTTGTACGACTACTTCTGCGGGCGGGCGATGCTGCTCATGCCGCTGGTGGCGGCGGGGCTGGCGCGCGGGCGCCGACGGCGATGGCAGTGCGTGCTCGTCCTGGCGATCGCGCTGCTGGCGTGGGTGCCGCACTTGCGCACACACCCCGACAACATCGTCGGCGGTCTGGTACGCGACCGCTTCGACCAGCGTTTGCTGGTTTCACCGGTGGCCGAGGCGTACACGCGCACCGTGCGGACGCTCAAGGTGCTGGTCGCGCCGACGGCGATGGACTCGTGGTTGACCGTCCGGTCCGCTGCCTTGCATCCGCCGCTGGTGCTGGGGCTCGCCGGCCTCGGGGTGTTGCTCGGTGTCCGGCGTGGCTTGTTTCTCGTGGCCGGCTTCCTGCTCGGCCTGGCGCCGTCGGTGCTGAGCAACAGTGAGTATCCGAGCACGCATCGCATCCAGATGGCATTCGCATTCGTGGCGCTCGCCGCCGCGTGCCCGCTCGATCTCTTCCCGTGGCGCTGGCTACGCGGCCTCGCCACCGCGACCGTGGTTCTGGTCGCCGGCGTGCAAAGCATCGCCCTGTACTTCTCGCCGCGGTTTTGGGGCGAGTTCAGCCGCGACGCCTTCGATTGGGAACGCACCGAGGTGGTCGAAGCGCTCCCCCTGCCGCCGCACCCGCCGCTCGTCGTCATGCGGCACCTCGGCTACTATTGGGATCCGCGCGCCAAGTTCGATCGGAGCTTCAAGTATCTCTCCGTGGACAACTGGTTCCCGCCGAATACGCCGTCGATCTACGGCTTCAGCTGGTCGGCGCGCGCGCTGCAGCCCTTCTACCTGAGCCTTTTCGGTCCACAGCGGGTGCAGGGCATTGGTCGCGCCTTCGTGGTGCGCTTCGAAGCCGGCGACTGGTCGTACCTGCAACAGCACGGCTGGATGTATGAGATGCGTTGCGGTCAGCGCATGCGCCGCGGACAGGTTCCGACCTTGTTCCACCCCGGGATCAGCTTCGATCAGTTCCCCTGCTGGCAGACCGCCGAGCACACCTGGACGGGACACTGGCGCGGACCGGCGGCGCGCATGCGGTTGGCATTCTCCGGGCATGCCGTCGTCGAGACGCCGGCGGGGCGCCTCGTGGATCAAACGGGAACAGAGGCACGCGCGGACTTCGCGCTGCCCGTCGACACCGACGTCACCATCTCGCTCACCACGCAACTCCCGATATGGGCGGGGCTGTACGAGGTGACGCCGGCGGGTGAGCGCCTGCCGGATTGGACCTGCGTCGATCCGCCGCCGCCTGCTGGCCCTCCCAAGCCGGAGCAGACGACAGACCGGCAGATGACCGACGGACAAATCACGGACCCAGGCACGTGATCTTCGTCCGTCGTTTGCTGTTCGTGATCTGAGCGTCGGTCGTCTGGCTTGACCCCTCCGCGTCGGGCTGACAGACATCGTAGCCACATGTTGGCTCCTCTGTTGGCCGGGCTGATTGTCGCAGCGTACGTTGCCGCGCTGGGGTGGTTGTTGCGGGAGGAATCGGCCCACGCCGTGCTGGGCATCGTTGCGCTCTGTGGCGTGTCGCTGTCCTTGCGTCTGGTGTACACGACGGATTTTCCCGCGGGCTTCAACGAGGACGAGCCCAAGCTCCTGGCGTGCTCGTACATCAACCTGCAGAACCACAACCTGTTTACGGAAGGTTGCACCATGATGCCGGCGCTGCTCAACGTGCTGTTCCAGGGCCAGCTGGTGCCGGCGTTCGGCCCGAACCGCTGGGCCATCCGCAGCTACTCGACGGCGACCAGTGTTCTGGCCGTGCCGGCGGCGTTCGCCGCGGCACGGGCGTTGGGGCTGGCGGTGGCGCCGAGCTTGGCGGCGGGCGCGTTCATCGCGGTGTTGCCGTGGTCGCTCTTCTACGGGCGGATCTCGATCGGCGGCGAGTTGACCTTTCACGAGCTGCTGCTGCTGGCGGCGCTGGCGCGTTTCATTTGGGCCGGCGGTCGGTGGGCCGAGCTCGGGATCGGGGGGCTCGGCCTGGCGCTGCTCCTCTACGACTACTTTTGCGGGCGGTCGATGGTGGCCATGCCGCTGGTGGCGGCGGTGCTGGCGCGCGGCTGGCGGCAGCGCGCCGGCTGTCTCGGCGTGCTGGCGCTGGCGTTGCTGGCGTGGGTGCCGCATCTCCGCACGCACCCGGAAAACGCGGTGAGCGGCACGGTCGTCGGCTTGATCCATCCGAGCTACTTCCGTGACCCGCTGCACATCTTTTCGGCGCGGCTGGAGGAGACGCTGCGCACGTTGTGGACGCCGACGGCGCTCGACGATTGGCTCACGATTCGGACGGCGGCGCAGCATCCCGAGGTGATCCTCGGTCTCGCGGTCGTCGGCGTGCTGGTCGGTGCCCGTCGCGGCCTCTTTCTACTGGCGGGTTTTCTCATCGGCCTGATGCCATCGGTGCTGAGCAACAGCCTGCACCCGAGCACGCATCGCATGCAGATGGCGTTTCCGTTCATCGCGCTGGCGGCGGCCAGCGCGCTCGACCTGATCAAGTGGCGTCTGGTGTGCGCGGCGGTGACGACGATCGCCGTGGCCGTCGTCGGGTTTCAGAGTGTTCGCCTCTATTTCTCTGACGACTTCTGGCCGGCCTTCAGCCGCGGGCGGTTCAACTGGGAGTCCACCGCGGTGGTCGAAGCGCTGCCGCTGGCGCCGCCAAAGCATCCGCCGCTGGTCGTCATGCGGCAGATCGGTTACTTCTTCGATCCGCACGCCCTGGTCGACGCGAATTTCGAATACCTCACCGTCGACAACTGGTTCCCGCCAAGCGGACCGTCCATCTACGCGTTCGCCGCGGATGCCGGGCCGCTGCAGAGTTTCTATGAGACCCTGGTGGGCGCCCGCAGCGTGGAGACGTTTGGGAACGCGTTCATCGTCCGCTTCGCTGCACAAGATTGGTCGTGGCTGCGGCAGCACGGTTGGACCTATGAAGCGCGCTGCGGCGACCAGCTGCGTCGGGCCCAGGTGCCGACGCTGTTCCAGCCGCTCGTGACCTTCGAGCCGTATCCGTGTCCCGGACCGATCACCCACGTGTGGCGTGGCCGCTGGATGGGGCCGCGGACGCAACTACGGGTGCGATCGTTCGGCCCGGTCGTCATCGAAACCTCTGGGGGACGGGTGAACCCTCCGTTGTTCACGGCGCAGCCTGACATGGACATCACGGTAACCACCGTGACCCAGCCGCCCGATCCGCGGCCGGTGATCGGGCTCTACGAGTCGACGCCGGTGGGCGACCGTTTGCCGCACTGGGAATGGGTCAACCCGCAGCTGATCGATCAAATGCCGTCCGTGGCGGATCAACCGCCGGAGCCGCCGCACCTGTGAAGGTCATCGTTCGGTTTGCTCCGCCTGTTGCCGTCTGTCAGACATCTGGACGCCATGCTGTCGTTGGGCCTCGCCGTCTGCATCGTGCTCGCGTACGTTGGTGCTTTGTGGTGGCTGTTGCGCTGCGAGTCGACGCAGGCGCTGGTTGGGATCGTTGCGCTCGGCGGCGTCGCGCTGTCGCTGCGGCTGGTGTACACCACCGACTATCCGCGTGGGCTGAACGAAGACGAGCCGAAGATCCTGGCCTGTGCGTATCGCGCCGTACAGCGCGACGACATCTTCGGCGAGGGCTGCACGCTGATGCCGATGCTGTTGAGCGCGCTGTTTCAGGGGCAGCTCCTGCCGGTGCTGGGGCCGAACCGCTGGGCCATTCGGACCTACTCGCTGGTGACCAG
>Ga0335082_10000751_pt1 | contig 33811 bp, 30 predicted proteins | sample Lox_Sample_41_FD_206718 | JGI IMG/M metagenome (GOLD analysis project Ga0335082, IMG submission 206718) | Soil microbial communities from Loxahatchee National Wildlife Refuge, Florida, United States - Lox_Sample_4.1 | ecosystem: Environmental > Terrestrial > Soil > Wetlands | place: USA... | reverse complement strand
GCGCTCAGTTCTTCCCGGCGAGGTGCTTGCCCGCGACGTAGCCCCAGGTGATCGCGCGCATGTTGGACGTGCCGCTCTGGTAGCCGCCGCCGAGGTCGAGGAGCGCCGCGGAGATGCCGACCGCGTAGAGGCCCGGGATCGCGTGGCCGCGCACGTGCATGACCTGCCCGTGCACGTCCGTCTGGAGTCCGTGCGAGTTGATGCCGACGCCGACCGGCACGAGGCGCAGGCCGTAGAAGGGCGGCTTCTCGACCACGCCGAGGTTCGGGTTCGGATAGCTCATGTCGCCGACGAGGCGCTGCGCCCACGGATAGTGGCCGCGGCCGAAAGCGGGTTCCTCGCCGCGCGCCGCATGGGCGTTGAACTCGCGCAAGGTGCGCTCGAGACCATCGGGGTCGACGCCGAGCTTCTGGGCCAGCTCGCGCGGCGTGTCGGCCTGCACCGCGAGCTCCGCCGGGATCTCCGAGCCCGGCATGAAGGAGCCGAGCGGGTATTTCTCGCGGTAGTTCGAGTCGAAGATCAGGAAGGGAGGGATGTTGTCCTGCGACTGCGTGTGCCCGTTCCAGGCGCGCGCGCGCGGCTGGTAGTCCTTGTAGAAGCTCTCGTCGCAGAAGCGCTCGCCCTTCCGGTTGACCCAGAGCGCGTGCGGCACGCCGCACTCCCACGACGAGCGGTAGAGCGGCACGCCGCCGTGCTCCTCGCCCGGGATGTGGTAGCCGAAGAACATCGCGAGGTTGGTCGGCGGCACGCACGCGACCGCAGCGCCAACTTCACCGCCGAGTGTCAGCGCGTCGCCGTGGAAGTACGGCGGCACGGACGAGTGCCACTCGCGCATGTTCTCGTACATGCGGGCGAGCGCGGGCGCGTGGTCGTAGCCGCCGAGCCCGAGCACGACGCCCCGGCGCGCGCGCACGCGCAGCTCGCGGCCCTGCGTGCGGACAACACCGCCGACCACGCGGCCCTCCGCGTCGGCGATCAAGCGCACGAGCGGCGAGTCGACGTGGCCCGAGATGCCGCGGTCCACGAAGGCCGCCTTGCACACGTATCCCATCATGCCGGGGCCCGCGCTGCGCTGGTCCTGCTCGATGCGCTTCGCGATCAGCTCGTAGTCCCAGCGCGTGACGTTCGCGAGCCCGCCCCACGCGTAGATCTCCTCGTGCAACACGCCCGGCGGGATGTGCGGCGTCGCGCTCCACGTCTTCTGCTGCCAGGGACCGAGTAGCTTGCCGTCGAAGAGCGCGGCGGAGAGGTAGCGGCCCGTCCCCGAGCCCGGCGCGTGCGGGTAGTAGTAGTCGGGCAATCCCTTGATGGGGATCCAGCGGACACCCGCCTCCTTCTCGAGATAGGCGATCGCCTCGCGGTAGCGGCTCATCAGCACGTCCGTCAGCGCGGGGTCGTTGTAGCCGGCCGCGAGGAAGTCGACATAGGCGCGCGCGGCAGTGTCGCTGTCGCGCTCGCCGATCTCGGCCATATGCGGGCCGTTCGGGCAGAAGACCTCACCGCCGCCGTAGCCGCAGAGCCCGCCCATGCGCGGCGCCTTGTCGAACACCGCGACGCGCAGACCGAGGTCGTGCGCGACGATCGCCGCCGTCAGCGAGCCGAGACCGGAGCCAGCGACGAGCACGTCGAGCTCGAGATCGAAGCGCTCGTCCGCCACTCGAACCTCCGTGAAAGCGCGCAGTATATACTGCGCCGACCATGCTGCTGCGCGGGCGCGGGCTGCGGATCCTGCTCCTCCACATCGCGTTGCTCGCGGCCTGCGCGCGGCGTCCGAACATCGTCCTGCTGCTGACGGACGACCAGCGCTACGACTCGCTCGACGTGATGCCGAACGTGCAGCGCCTGGCCGCCGAGGGCGTGAACTTCACGCAGGCGCTGGTGCCGACGGCGGTGTGCGGGCCGTCGCGCGTCGCGATCCTGACCGGGACGCTCGCGAGCTCGCAGGGCGTGCACCTGAACGAGGGCGCGGCGGGACAGTTCGACCCGACGCGCAGCATCGCGGTCCGCCTCCAGGAGCAGGGCTACACCACGGCGCTCTACGGCAAGTACCTGAACGGCTACCGCGACCTCTTCCCCGCCGTGCCCGTCGGCTGGAACGAGTGGCGCGTCTTCCGGGACGACTTCCTCGATCTCTTCAAGGCGGGGTCGATCCACGTCGACCCGGTGCTCTCGTGGGACGGCAAGCTGAAGCGCGTGCCCGGCTACTCGACCGACCTCCTCGGTGACTTCGCGGCGGACTTCATCCGCCGACGCGCCACCGCCCCCGAGCCGTCGCCGTTCTTCTTGATGGTGTCGTTCAGCGCGCCGCACGTGCCTCTGGTTCCCGCGGCGCGCCACGAAGGCCTCTTCAAAGGGCGTGTGCCGCCGCCACCGCCCTCGCTCCACGAGGACGATCTCTCCGACAAGCCGCAGTTCATCCGGGACTTCGTGGCCGAGCTCGGAGGTGATCCCTCGCTGGACGACGTGAGGTGGGACGACGCTGAGGAGCGCACGTTCGAGATGCTCCAGAGCGTCGACGAGGCGGTCGGCCACATTCTCGACGCGCTCGAGAAGCAAGGCCTCGCCGAGAACACGCTCGTCGTCTTCACCTCCGACAACGGCTTCCTCTTCGGCGAGCACGGCTGGATCGGCAAGGGCGTTCCGTACGACGAGTCGATCCGCGTGCCGCTGGTCGTCCGCTACCCCGCACTCGCGAGGCCGGGAAACTCGGACGCGCTGGTCACGAGCCTCGACCTCGCGCCGACCTTCGCCGCGCTGGCCGGCGCGAAGCTCGAAGCGCAGGGGCACAGCCTGGTGCCGCTGCTGCTGCTGCCGCACCTGCCCTGGCTCCCGTTCGCGACGCTCGACTTCGAGGCGAGCATGAGCCTGGCCCAGGGCTATCGCGGCTTCCGCTTCCAGAACTACGCGTGGGTGATGTGGGACGACGGGCGCGTCGAAAGCTACGACCTGCGCCGCGATCCCTACGAGCTCGAGGGCATGCCGGCGCGGGGCGCGAGCGGCCGCTGAGCGCAGCTTGGAAAGGCGCGCGCCTTCTCGTATCGTGGCGCGCGTGGAAGGGCAGGAGATCGTCAACCGCCGGGCGAAGTTCCGCATCGGCCAGGTGGTGCGCCACCGGGTCTACCCCTTCCGCGGCGTGATCTTCGACGTCGACCCCACCTTCAACAACACCGAGGAGTGGTGGCTCTCGATCCCGGCGGAGGTCCGGCCCCGCAAGGACCAGCCCTTCTACCACCTGCTCGCCGAGAACGAGCAGACGACCTACGTGGCCTACGTCTCGGAGCAGAACCTGCTACCCGACGGGAGCGGCAACCCGGTGCGACACCCTCAGGTGAAGCAGCTCTTCGGCCGTCTGCGCGGCGACTGCTACGAGCCGAAGTCGCGCCGAAGCCACTGACTTTGCCGGGCCTTCGCTCGGCTGCGCCCGTCTTCGCGGCGGGCCCACCTTCGCTCGCCCGCGGCTCGCTGCGCGCGCCTTCGGCGCTTGCGCGCGTCGGCCGACTGGTGTCGGCCTCCTTGCTACCTCCTTTGTAGCGCGTCGCGGATCTCGGTCAGCAGCACCTCCTCCTTCGTGGGCGCGGCAGGCGCCGGCGGCGGCTCCGACTTCTTCAAGGTGTTCATCAGCTTGACCACGAGGAAGACCGCGAAGGCGACGATCAGGAAGTCGATCACCGTGTTGATGAAGACGCCGTACTTCAGAAGGACGGGGGCCTTCTCGGGTGTCGCCGCGGGGATCGCGATCGCGAGGTCGGAGAAGTCGACGCTCCCGAGGAGCCTGCCGATCGGCGGCATCATCACGTCGTTCACGAGCGAGGTCGTGATCTTCCCGAACGCGGCGCCGATGATCACGCCGACCGCCATGTCGACGACGTTGCCGCGCATGGCGAAGTCCTTGAACTCCTTGAGCATGCCCACGGTGATCCTCCTTCGCGCAGGATGCGCGCGAGGGGCATGCTAACCCGGCGGAAGGCAAGGAGACCGACACAAGTCGGCCGACGCGCGCAAGCGCCGAAGGCGCGCGAAGGTGGGCCCCCCGCGAAGACGAGCGCAGCCGAGCGAAGGCCGGCAGCCCGAGCGCGAGCGATCAGCGAGCGCGAAGGCCCGGCAGAGAGTGGCCGCCCGGCACCTCGATCGTATCGGTATCGCGTCCCGCGCGCAGCACGGTGCCGGGGAGAGCCCCCGTGTGCATGCCCCCGCGCACGATCTCGATTCCGTTCACGAGCACATGATCGATGCCGGTCGCGTCGGCGTAGAGGCGTCCCGCGCCGGCCGGCAGGTCGAAGCGCGTGTAGGTCGGCCCGCAGCCGACCGTCTGCGGGTCGAACACGACGACGTCCGCGCGCCAGCCGACGGCGAGGCGCCCGCGCTCGCGCAGTCCATACAGGCGCGCCGGCACGTCGCAGAGCTGGCGCACTCCCTCTTCCAGCGAGATCACGCCGTGGCGCCGGACGCCGTTGCCGAGCACCTGCGTCGGCACGGCGAAGGTGTCGATCATGTCGAGATGCGCGCCGGCATCGGACGCGCCGATCACGGTGCGGTCGTCGCGCCAGACGTGCCCGCGCGCCGTCCAGTCCTCGGGTCGGTCACCCGCGCCAGGAGGCATGAACGAAGTGCGCAGATCGTCGGCGATCGCGAGCTCGATCATCGCGTCGAAGGCGTCCTGGTTCGTCTCGCGCGCGAGCTCGCCGACGGTGCGACCCTCCCAGCGCTTCGTCGCCGGCGTGAAGGCCTCGATGATGCGCATGTTCTCCCAGCGCGCGAGACCGCGGAACAGCCCCGCGCGCTCGGACTTCGCGCCCTCGTCGAGCGCCTTGCGCGCAACGGGATCGGCGAGACGACGCTTGCGAGCGTCGATCGGCAGGCGGAAGAGCTCCGCCCAGCCCGGGAACGCGTCGAAGACGAAGCCCGTGCGCAGGTTGATGCGGATCGTCATCGCCTGCGGAACGGTCAGCGCGACGACCTCGGCGCCGCGCGCACGCGCATAGTCCGTGGCAGAGAGCTGCGCCTCGACCGTCGACTCGTTGCCAGCGGCGGGCACGAGCACGTTCCAGTTGAGCGGCCGGTTCGCCGCGAGCGAGAGATCGGCCATCAGCTGCTTCTGCTCGTCCGTGAAGACGCCGATGCCGGGCAGGAACTCGAGCGTGGTCCCGGGCTGCTCGCGCACCACCCCGGCGAGCGCGAGCAGCTCCTCGCGGCTCGCGTGGCGCGACGGCACGGGCTGGCCCTCGCCGTCGTTGTGCGTCGGAGAGACGGTCGAGGAGAAGCCGAGCCCGCCCTCGCGGAGCGAACGGCGCAGCAGCGCGACCATCGCCGACCGCTCGTCCTCGCTTGCCGCGTGTCCGACCGCGCGCTCGCCCATCACCACGCGGCGTAGCGCCGAGTGACCGACCATGAAGCCGGCGTTGACGGCGAGCCGGCCCTCCAGCCGATCGAGATACTCGCCGAAACTCGTCCAGTCCCACGGAACGCCGGCGCGCAGGCTCTCGAGCGGCATCCCCTCGACGCGCGCGAGCATGCGCATCAGGTAGTCGCCGGCCTCCGGCGCGAGCGGTGCGATGCTGAAGCCGCAGTTGCCGCCGACGATCGTGGTCACGCCGTGGTACGGCGACGGCGAGCAGGTGCCGTCCCAGAAGACCTGCGCGTCGTAGTGCGTGTGCACGTCGACGAAGCCGGGGCAGACGACGCGGCCGGAGGCGTCGATCTCCGTGCGCGCGCGCGAGGAGACGGGGCCGATCTCCGCGATGCGGTCGCCGCGGATCGCCACGTCGGCGCGGCGCGCGGGGGCGCCGGTTCCGTCCACCACCTGGCCGTTGCGGATGACGACGTCGAGCATGGGCGACCTCCGGCAGTCTGGATGAGGTCCGTATCATACTCGCGCGCGCGCGGAGTTCGCCGGGGTCAGCGCAGGCGCCGATTCGCGGGCCGCGGAGCGGAAGGGCTCGCGCAGCAACGCCGCGAGCGTCTGGCGCGCCGGATCGTCGAAGCCGTCGAGGCCGTACTCGATCGCGAGCCCGCGCTCGGACCGCGTGAACACACCAGAGACGCGATCGAAGAGCGAGAAAGGTTCCCGAAGTTGGTGTCGGTCAGCGCCGGCCGGCGCGAATGGTGGACCTTGTGGGCGTTCGGCGTGACGACGAGGAGCGAGAGCGCCGAGTCGAATCGGCGCGGCACGCGCAGGTTGGCGTGCTCGAGGAGCGAGTTGGCCGCCGACAGCGTGCGGTAGAGCGCGAAGGTCGCGGGGCCGACGCCGAGCGGGACGGCAAAGGCGGCGAGGAAGAGCGCCCGCACGGCCGTCTCGCCCGGGTGCTGGCGGATGCTGGTCGTCACGTCGACCAGCCGGTCCGCGTGGTGCACGCGATGGAAGCGCCAGAAGAGCGGCACCCGGTGCATCGAGGTGTGGGCGAGCCAGGTCGCGAAATCGAGCGCGACGATCGCGGCGGCGATCGAGGCCCATGCGGGCAGAGCGAGCGCACGCAGCAGCCCGAGGTCGCGCGACTCGAGCCCCGCGAGGCCGGTCACGAGCGCGGCCGTGAGCAGCGCGTTCACCGCGAACGTGATCGCTGTCAGCGCGAGGTTCGGAACGAGGTGCGCGCGGCGCTCGCGCGCGCGCACGTGGAGCGGCACAAACCTCTCGAGCGCGGCGACGAGCGCCATCGCGGCCAGGATCCAGGCGGTGGAGGTCAGCATGCGGGTCTCCTCGATGGGTTTTGTCGAGGGGAGAACGCGCGGCCGGGCGCGATCGTTACGGGGCCCGAAGCCCCGAGAGCTTCCGCGGCGCGAGGATCGCCTGCACGAGCGCGATCCGGCCCTCCGCGTCGAGCTCGATCCGCATCAGCGAGCGCGGCGCCTGACGCCGCACCGGGCGCGCGAGCGTGATCCACGCCGCGGGCAGCCCGTTCACGAGGCGGATCTCGGTTCGCACCCCCGAGTCGCGCCGACTCGCCGCGGCACGCAGATAGAGGATGCGCGCGTTGCCGGGCGAGGTCCCGAGGATCTCGGCGCTGTCGCTCGCCGAATGATCGAGTACGTCGCGCAGCAGCAGCGCCGCGCGCTGGCGCGGTCCGAGCACCTCGAGCGCGATCAGGAAGGCGAAGGTCGCGCTCTCCGCGAGCCCGTAGCGCGCCTCGGGGTCGGGCTCGCCGGACGCCACTTCGAGCTCGCCCTCGACCGGCGCCGGCAGCCACGGACCGGCGTAGCCTCGCCGGCGCCCGCGCCGCAGCGCATCGATGCTGAGATTCGTCGCGACGCGCGCGAGCCAGCGCGGCAGCTCGCCCGGCGCGGCGGGCGGCGTCTCGACGGCGTGTGCGAACGCCTCCTGCCCGACGTCGTCCGCGTCTCTCGGCGCTGCCGGTCATGCGATAGGCGAGGCCCCACAGCCTCGGCCGCTCGGCGCGATAGAGCGCGCCGAGCGCGTCGGCCCGGTCGGCGGCCTGCCCTGTCGATGTCACGCTTGCGTCGTCCTCGCAGGAGAGAAACGCACGAGGACGTTGAAGCGTTACGCGGTCCGAATCAACTCCTGCCGGTCGGCACGTCCTGGAATGCCTGGTCCTTGTCCACGCGTGGCTCGCCGGGCAGCCCGAGCACGCGCTCGGCCACGATGTTGTGCAGGATCTCGTCGGTGCCGCCGGCGATCCGCAGCCCCGGTGCACCGAGCCAGCCGTGCTGGAAGGTGCCTCCGAGCGGTGTCGCCTCCGCGTCGAGCGTCGCGCCCGCCGCACCCTGCAGCTCGATCGCGAAGCTGGCGAGCTTCTGGCGCAGCGGCGCGCCGACCATCTTGCCGATCGAGTTCTCGGGCCCGGGCGTCTGGCCGCGCGAGAGCGCCGTCAAGGTGCGATAGCTCGTGTACTCGAGGCCCTTCAGCCCGATGTAGAACTCCGCGATGCGCTGGCGCACCGACGGGTCTTCGAGCGCCGGGCGCCCGTTCCACTGCGTCTCGCGCGCGAGCTTGATCAGCTCCCCGATGCCGACGCCCATGCCGCCGCCACTGCCGATCGTCGCCCGCTCGTTCATGAGCGTGGTCAGCGCGCAGCGCCAGCCGTCGTTCACCGCGCCGACGCGGTTCTCGTCCGGCACGCGCACGTCGCTGAAGAACACCTCGTTGAAGTCCGACGCGCCGTTGATCTGCTTGATCGGGCGGATCTCGATCCCCGGCGACTCCATGTCGACGATGAAGTAGGTGATGCCCGCGTGCTTCTTCGCCGCGGGATCCGTGCGCGTGACGATCATCCCCCACTTGCAGTAGTGGGCGCCCGACGTCCAGATCTTCTGGCCGTTCAGCACCCACTCCGTGCCCTTGCGCACGGCGTTCGTGCGCAGGCCCGCGAGGTCCGAGCCCGCGGCCGGCTCGCTGAAGAGCTGACACCAGATCTCGTCGGCGCGGAGCATCGGCCGCAGGTAGCGCTGCTTCTGCGCCGGCGTGCCATGGGCCATGATCGTCGGCCCGAGCATGCCCTGGCCGATCGTGAACATGTTGGGCGGCACGCGGTAGCGGTTCTCCTCCTGGTTCCAGACCACGTTCTGGAGGGAGGAGGCGCCGCGCCCGCCGTACTCGACGGGCCATGTGATGCAGGCCCACTTCGCGTCGGCCTTCGTGCGCTGCCACGCGCGCGCGCGCTCGAGCAGCCCCTTGCGGCCCTCGCTGCCGACCATGGGGCTCTCGCGTCGCTCGCCCGGCGAGAGCGGCTCCGCGTTGGCGTCGAGCCAGGCGCGCGCCTCCGCGCGGAAGGCAGCCTCTTCGGGCGTATCGTGGAAATCCAAGTTCTTCCTCCTTCCCTCGGCTTCGCTTCGCTGCGCGCCCCTTCGGGCTTGCAGTCAACTCCTCTGCGCGAGTCGCAGCACGAGCTTGTCTCGCCATTCGGCGGCGCTGCCGAGCCAGACTCCGAGCTGCTTGGCGCGCCGGTAGAACAGGTGGCAGTCGTACTCCCAGGTGTATCCGACGCCGCCGTACATCTGGATCATCTCGGTGGCCGCGAGCTCGAAGGCCTCGCAGGCCGCGGCGCGCGTCGCGCACGCCGCCGTCGCGAGCTCGGCGTCGCCCGTCGAGAGCGCCCACGCGCCGTAGTAGGCGTTCGACGACGCCAGCGTGATCGCGGCGTAGACGTCGGCCATACGGTGCTTGAGCGCCTGGAACGACGCGACGGGACGCCCGAACGCGTAGCGGTTCAAAGTGAAGTCGCGCGTCAGCTCGAGCGCGCGCTCGGCGCCCCCGATCTGCTCGAAGGCCGCCAGCACCGCGGCGCGGTCGAGCACGTGCGCGAGCAACGCCTCGTCGCCGCCGTCCGCGCCGAGCAGCTCGGCGCGCGCGCCGTCGAAGGCGACCTTCGCGAGCGGACGCGAGCCGTCGAGCGAGCCGAGCGGCGTGGCGGCGACGCCGGACTGTGACGCATCCACTAGCGCCAGCGCACTGCGACTGCCCGCGCGCGCGACCACGAGCAGCAGCCCGGCCGAGGCGCCGTCCTGCACGGGAAACTTCTGGCCGCGGATCTTCCCGCCTTCGACGCGCGTCTCGAGCTGCGCGGCGCTGGGGCGTCCGGCGCGCTCGTCGAAAGCGAACGCGCCGATCAGCTCGCCGCTCGCGAGCCTCGGCAGCCAGCGCTGCTTCTGCGCCTCGCTGCCCGCCACGAGCAGCGCTTCGGTCACGAGGTAGGCGGTCGGGCCGAACGGGATCGGCGCGAGCGCGCGGCCGAGCTCCTGTGCGATCAGTGCGAGCTCGAGCCGGCCGAAGCCGGCGCCGCCGTAGCTCTCGGGCACCGCCGCGCCGAGCCAACCCATCTCGGCGACGCCCTTCCACAGCGTCGCGTCGTGCGTGCCGCCCGACTCGAGCACGGCGCGCGGCGCAGCCAGCGTGCAGTGCGCGGTCAGATAGTCGCGCGCGGTCTTCTGCAGGAGCTTCTGCTCCTCGGAGAAGTCGAAGTTCATGCGGAGACTCCTTCCAGCGTCGCAGGTCGAGCGCGCGCGCCATCATACCTCCGCGGGAGCGCGCGGCGTGCATGGCCCCTATGCTGCCCGCGCCCGGAGGATCCGATGCCCCTCTTCAACCTGCGCTACGACCTGCGCTGTCCGCCCTTCGGCAAGGCCGACTCGGCCGAGCTCTTCCGCACCGCGCTCGAGCAGTGCGAGTGGGCCGACCGCCTCGGCTTCGCCAGCGTGACCCTCTCGGAACACCACGGCTCCCCGGACGGCTACCTGCCCTCCCCGCTGGTCTTCGCCGCCGCCATCGCGGCGCGCACTCGCAACCTGCGGCTGGTGATCGCCGCGCTGATCGCCCCGCTCCACGACCCGATCCGGCTCGCCGAGGACATCGCCGTGCTCGACGTCGTGTCGGGCGGGCGCGCCATCCCGGTGGTCTCGGGCGGCTACGTCGAGCGCGAGTTCCGCGCCTTCGGCAAGCGCCTCGCCGACCGCGCGCAGGTGATGGAGGAGATCGTCCCCTTTCTGACGCGCGCCTGGAGCGGCGAGCCCTTCGAGTACCGCGGCACGATAGTACGGGTGACGCCGCGGCCCGTGCAGCGCCCGCGCCCGCCGATCTTCATGGGCGGCTCGACGGCCGCTGCTGCGCGCCGCGCCGCGCGCCACGCGGATCACTTCATCCCCTCGCTGCCCGGGCTCTTCGAGATCTACCGCGCCGAGCGCGTGAAGCTCGGCAAGTCCGATCCGGGACCGATCTCGGGCGGGACCGGCAACTTCCTCTATGTCGCCGAGGACCCCGACGCCGCCTGGGAGCGCATCGCGCCGCACGCGCTGCACGAGAGCAACGCCTACGGCCGCTGGATTGCGGAGTCCGGGACGGCGGGCCCCTACATGGAGACGAAGGATCCCGACGCGCTGCGCGAGTCCGGGCAGTACGCGATCTACACACCGGATCAGCTCGTAAAGCTCGCGCGCAGCATGGGTCCGATGGACGCGCTGCTCTTCCACCCGCTGATGGGCGGCATGGACCCCGAACTCTCGTGGGCATCGCTCCACCTGTTCGAGCGCGCCGTCCTGCCGAGGCTGCGCGAGGGCGCCTAACGATCCTTGCCGGCGAGCTCGCGCCCGAGCGCGGCGAGCGCCCGCCGCAAGAGCTCCAGCTGCGCCGCGACGTCGGTCGCGCGCGGATCGATGTGGTGCGCGACGAAGAGGCCATCGGCCGCCGCGAGCACCAGCGCCGCGAGGTCGCGCGCGAGCTCGGCGCCGGGCGAGCCGCCCTCGAGCGCGACGATCTTCTCGATCCGATCGAGCGCGAGCCGGCGCACGCGCCGGATCATCGCAAGCGAAGTCGGGTCGATCTCCTTGCGCTCGAGCGCGATCAGCAGCATCAGCCGCAGGAACTCGGGCCCCTTCTCGAGCTGCGCCGCGGTCGCGCGCAGCAGCGCGGCGGGGCTCGCCTCGCGTCGTCCCTTCTCGGCCTGGGCCGGCAGCGACTCGAACCAGCGCTGCGCGCCCTCCTCCACCACCGCGCCGAGCAGCCCCTCCTTGCTCTCGAAGTGCCAGTAGATCGAGCTCGCGGGGAGACCCGAGAGCCGGCTGACCTCCGAGATGCTCGTGCCGGCGAAGCCGCGCTCCGTCATCAGCGACGAGGCCGCATCGAGAATGCGCCGGCGCGAGTCGAGGCCCTGCTGCTCCTTGCGGGTCGGCGCGCGGCGCGCGGGCACGGACCGCTTCATCGCGCGACCCCCACCCGCGCGGCGAGACGCGGAAGCAGCGCGAGCGCGTTCTCGCCGTCGATCCGACGCCGTCCGGCGTCGTCGAACCCGTCGTAGCGCGCAAGCCCGTCGATCGACGCGCGCGCGACCGGCTCGGGCCCAAACGGGAAGTCGCTGCCGAAGAGGATCCGATCCGGCCCGACGAGCTCCTGCAGCGAGCGCAGCGCGTGCGGCGTCGCCGAGAGCGCGGTGTCGTAGAAGAAGCGGCGCAGGTGCGGGAGCGGCCCGTCCGGAACGCGCTCGCGCAGCCCGGGGAGCGCGCCGGTCAATGCGATCCGCCCGGCGAGATACGGAATCGTGCCGCCCGCATGCGAGAGCACGTAGCGGACGTTCGGGAAGCGCGCGGTCGCGCCGCGGAAGACGAGGTTCAGTGCGGCGCGCGTCGTGTCGAACGTGAATTCGACCATCGCCCCGGGCAGGTCGAGCGGCAGCGACTCGCTCGACTTCGGCACGGCCGGGTGCACGAGCACGACGGCGGAGCGCCGGTCGAGCTCGGCCAGCAGGTCGTCGAAGAGCGGATCGCCGAGGTAGCGGCCGTCGCTCTGGCTGGCGAGCAGCACCACGCCGTCGAGCGCGAGATCGTCGAGCGCGTACTCGAGCTCCTGCAGCGCGCCCTTCACGTCGGGCAACGTCAGCACCGCGAAGGCACCGAAGCGGGTCGGGTGCTCCGCGACGAGCCGCGCGGAGAGCTCGTTGCAGCGGCGCGCCAGGCTGCCCGCGGCGCGGTCGTCGCCGAAGTGGACGCCCGGCGCCGAGATCGAAGTCACGGCGGCAGCGATCCCCTGTCGGTCCATCATCTCGAGCGTGCTCGCGGCGTCCCAGGGTGGGAAGGCGACGCCGCCGCCCCCGGTGACCCCGAGTCGCGCGAGCGCCGCGACGTACTCCCGCGGCAGCACGTGGTGGTGGATGTCGATCCGCACGTCAGGCGCCCGGTGTCGCCGGCGCCTGGTGGCCCCACACGCTCACGTGGTCGTAGGTGCGGACGCTCCAGGTCGCGTCGTCGACCTTGATGCCGCCGTGCCCGACCTCGACGGCGAAGCCCGACGGCGTCTTCGCATAGAACGAGAGCATGCGGTCGTTCGGGTGTCGGCCGAGGTCCATCGTCAGCGGCACGCCCGCGGCGAGCGCGCGGTCCCGCGCGCGCCCGACGTCGTCGACGTCGCGGACCTCGAGCATGAAGTGGTGGAGCCGCTTCGGCATCGGCACCGACGCGAACGCGATCGTGTGATGCCTCGCGTTTGCGTGCAGGAAGCGGATCTCGAGCGTGAAGTCGGGGCTCAGCGGGATGCGCACGCGGTCCGAGAGCCGCATGCCGAGGAGCTCCACGTAGAAGCGCTCGCTCGCGGCCGGATCGGCGGCCCAGATGACCGCATGTCCGAGCCCCTCCTCGCCGGTCACGAAGCCCGAGGCCATCTGAGGCGAACGGAACGGCTGCTGCGCGAGCGACGCGCCGCAGAAGAGCTCGACCGGGATACCGGAGGGATCCGCGAGCTGGAGGAGCTTCGCCACGCGGCGCGCCGCACAGGTCTCGGGCTTGCCCTCGCCGACCGCGAAGCCCGCGCACACGAGCGCTCCTCCGAGCGCCTCGAGCTCGGCCTCGGTCGCGACCTCGAAGCCGAGGTACGCGAGGTCGTCGGCGCGGCCCGGGTGCAGCACGATGCGCTGCTCGTGATCGTCCATGCGGAGCGCAAGCGAGCCGTCCGCACCGCGGCGCGAGGGAAAGAGCCCGAGCACTTCGACGGCGAAGCGCTCCCACGCGGCGAGATCGCCGACTTCGAGGCCGAGGTAGCCGAGCTGTCGGATGCGGGTCATCGCAGACCTCCTTCAGATCAGCAGGTCGCCGGGCTCGCGCTGCCCGGCGTCGGGCTCGAGATCGAAGCGGCCGAAGAGCCGTGCGGCCTTGTCGGGGTTGTTGAAGGCGTGGGCGCGCATGGCGTGTACGTCGCGGAACACGCGCTGGATCGGATTGTCGAGGAAGATCGCGCGCCCGCCGCTCGCCTCGAAGAGGCGGTCCACGGCGTGAACCGCGCGCGCGACGGCGCGCGCAGCGTCGGCGCGCGTGCGCACGCGCGGCGCGAGCGGGATGCCGGCGCCCGCGTCGGCGAGCGCGGCGAGCTCTCGCCAGTCGCGCTCGAGCGCACCGCGAGCCGCGTCCACCTCGAACGCCGCGTCCGCGATGCGCGACTGCACGGCCGGGTCGTCGACGACCTTCGAGCCGTCGAGTCCCGAGAGACGCTGGCGCGTCTGGGTACGGAAGAGCTCGAGTGCGCCGCGCGCCGCGCCGATCGCGGGGACCGCGATCGCACAGCTGAACACCGAGCCGAACGGCAGGCGATACAGCGGCCCGGCGTTCACCGCCTGTCCGGGGCTCGAGAGCGAGAAGCCGTCGACGAAGCGGTGCGTGCGGTGCTCCGGAACGAATGCGCCCTCGACCACGATGTCCTTGCTTCCCGTGCCGCAGAGTCCCGCGACGCGCCAGTTGTCGTCGATCGCGTAGTCGCCGCGCGGCAGCAGATAGGTGCGCATGTCGGGCAGCGGTCCCTCGCTCGGCGCTACACCGCCGAGGAACACCCAGTCGCAGTGATCGCAGCCGCTCGAAAAGGACCAGCGCCCCGAGAGGCGGAAGCCTCCGTCCACGCGCGCGACCTTCCCCGTCGGCGCGTAGGAGGAGGAGATCACGACACCCGGGTCGTCGCCCCAGACGTCGCGCTGCGCGGCCTCCGGGAAGAGGCCGAGCTGCCAGTTGTGCACGCCGAGCACGCCGAGCACCCAGCCGGTCGAGGCGCAGGCCTTCGACACCTCCATCACGACCTCGTAGAAGGTCCACGGGTCGAGCTCGGAGCCCCCGAAGCGACGCGGCTGGAGCGCGCGCAGCAGACCCGCCTCGCGCAGCTCCTTCATGCTCTCGTCGGGGATCCGGCGCAGCGCCTCGCAGTCGGCCGCGCGCTCGCGCAGCCGGGGGGCCAGCTCACGCGCGCGCTCGAGAGTGCGGTCGCGGTCCATGGCGTCTCCTCGCTCGACGGGCCGGGCTGGCGGATCCGCGAGCCCCGGCGGGTCTGTAACGATCGTTACATACAGCGAGTGGAGCGGGAAGGCAAGCGACCGAAGGTCGCGCGCAGCGAGCCGCAGGCGAGCGAAGTTCAGAGGATCGGGCCCGGGCTGCGACGGCTCGGAGTCTGCCGACGCCCCGCTAGAGCTTCTGGATCACCCGTTCCGCGTAGCCGCGCAGCGCGTCGAGCTTCTGCTGGAGCGTCTGGTTGTCGGTCTCGTAGGCGTTGCGGAAGCCGACGATCACGTCGGTGACCCCCTGGTCCTCGAGGCGCTTCACGCCTTCGAGCGTGAAGCCGTCCATCGAGATCACGTGGATCTCGAACGGCTTCTTCTCGGTACCGGCCTCGCGCCGGTAGCGCGCGAGCTTCGCGAGCAGGTCGCCGAGGTCCTCCTTGATGCCGCCGCCGTGCATCCAGCCGTCGGCGAGCTGCGCGGCGCGACGCAAGGCGGCGTCGGCGTGCCCGCCGATCAGGATCGGGATCGGCTGCGTCGGGATCGGGCAGAGCTGGATCGCCGGCAGGTCGTAGTACTTGCCGTGGAACTCGAAGAAGCCGCCCGCGAAGAGGCCGCGCAGGATCGCGATCATCTCGTCCATGCGCGCGCCGCGGCCCTCCCACCGGCTCTGCGTCACGACGTAGTCCTCGGGCCACGGGCTCGTGCCGACGCCGAGCGCGAGGCGGTTGCGCGTCAGATACGCGACGGAGGTCGCGAGCTTCGCGACGAGAACCGGCTGCCGGATCGGCAGCTTGATCACGAAGGTCGTGAAGCGGACCCGCTGCGTCAGCGCGCCGAGGTGCGCCATCAGCACAAAGGGCTCGATGAAGGGCTTGCCGAGCAGGAATTCGCGGTTCCCGTCCTTGTTGTACGGGTACTCCGTCGACGACTCGGCCGGGAAGCAGACGCTGTCCGGCACGGTGACGGAGTGGTAGCCGGCCTCCTCCGCGGCCTGGGCCAGCGGCGCGAGCTGGAAGGGATCGCACATCGACTCGGCATAGGTGAAGCGCATGGGAAGGGATGCTCCTTGCGTGCGTGAGGGGTCGAGGCCTGCGGCTCAGGGCAGGCGGTAGAGCGCGCGGCAGTTCTCGCCGGTCACCTTGCGAATCGCTTCGTCCGAGAGTCCGGCGAGCGCGTGCTCGATCGCCTCGCGCGAGCGAGGCCAGGTGCTGTCGGGGTGCGGGAAGTCGCAGGCCCACATGAAGTTGTCTGGCCCGAGCAGCGGGATCAGCTGCGGCCCGAGCGGCTCCTCCTCGAAGGTGGCATACACCTGGCGGTGGAAGAGCTCGGACGGCCGCGTGCGGATGCTGTGCTGCGGGTGCGGCGCGCAGTGCTTCTCGAAGGTCGCGTCCATGCGCGCGACGAACCACGGGACCCAGCCGACGCCCGACTCGGCGAGCACGAGGCGCAGGTCCGGATTCCGCTCGAGCGCGCCCGAGAAGACCATGCAGGAGAGCGGCTCGTCGAGCTGCATCGGCGCCACCGCGGCGAAGCCCGCGATCTTCCAGCCGCCCTCGTGCGGCCGGATGCGGCTGCCGCCACCGATGTGGAAGCTGATCGGGAGACCCGCCTCGGCGGCCGCGGCCCAGAGCCGATCCCACTTGCGGTCGGCCACGTCCGCCTCGAAGGCCGACAGGATCGCGCCGCGATGTCCGCGCGCGGCGCAACGCGCGAGCTCGGCGACGGCGTCCTCGGGCGAGGTCGCGGGCAGAAACGGCAACGCGAAGAGTCGATCCGGCGCCGCGCGGTTGAAGACCTCGGCGGCCCAGTCGTTCCAGGCCGCGAGCACCGCCTTCTGGTGCTCGGGGTCCTGGATCGGGAACGCGAACAGCGCAGCGGGCCCGTACACCACGGACGCATGGATGCCGTCGCGGTCCATGTCCTCGAGGCGGAGCTTCGGGTCGCTCGGGCGGAAGCCGTCGTCGTCGACCGCGACGCGCGCAAGCGCTGTCGGGTACGGACCCTTGCCCGACGGCCCGAGGACACGCGAGCCGACCTGCCAGAGCGGGCGGCCGCCCTGCTCCACCACGCGCGGCCCCTCTTCCCTCCACTTCGCGGGCAGGCGCTCCTGCCACAGCGCGCGCGGCACGTTGAAAAGATCGAGGTGGTCGTCGCAGGAGTAGATGCGGTGCGTGAGCTGCACGAGGGCCTCGCCTCGCCGCATTATACTCGCGCTCTCACGAAGATCGGACGAGCTTGACCCCGCGCGCCATCCGTCTGGTCCTCTGGCTCGCGGCGCTCGTGCTGGTACCGCTGCCCCTGCTCCGTTTCGGGGCCTTCGCGCCGGTCGCGCACTACGCGGTGCTGGCCGGTGTCTGCGTCGCGCTGGCGATCGCCGAGGGCGCCGGCGGAATCCTGCCCACGCTGCTCGTGCTCTTCCTCGCACACGTGCTCGTGTATGCGCTGGCGCTCTGGCTCGCGGCGGTCGTTCTCTCGCGCACGCTCGCGCGTCTGCCGTCGCGGGCGCGCGGGGCCGTCGTGTTGGGCGCCGTCGCCGCAGGCGGCGCATGGGCACTCCTCGCCGATCCCTACGTCACACCCTTCGACACCTCGGCGCGCAGCGGCCTCCGGACCGCACTGGGGCTCGGGCACATCGAGAGCCCGGCCGCTCCGGCGGCGAGCTCGGCGTCCCCGCTCGCACCGCGCGAGGCCGCGCCCTGCGCGCATCGCGATCCGCTGCGCCGGCCCTTCTTCGGCGACACGCACGTCCACACGGCGCTCTCGTTCGACGCGGCCGGACAGGGCACGCGCACGACGCCGCGCGAGGCGTACCGCTTCGCGCAGGGCGAGCCGCTCGGCATCCAGCCCTTCGGCCCCGACGGCCGCGCGCAGCAGACGATCCGGCTGCGGCGGCCCCTCGACTTCGCGATCGTGACCGACCATTCGGAGCTCCTCGGCGAGACGCGCCTCTGCGAGTCGCCCGGCGCCCCCGGCTACGACTCGCTCGTGTGTCGTGTCGTACGGCGCTGGCCGCGCCTCGGCTACGTGCTCGTGAACGCGCGCGTCTACAGCCAGCTCGCTCCTGCCCGCTACCGCTTCTGCGGCGAGGGCGGCCGCGACTGCCGAGAGGCGGCCGCCGGTCCGTGGCGCGAGATCCAGGACGCCGCCGAGGAGGCGCAGGACCACAGCGACGCCTGTCGCTTCACGACCTTCGTCGGCTACGAGTGGACCGGCATGCCGGGCGGCAACAACATCCACCGGAACGTCATCTTCCGGAACGAGCGCACCCAGCGGCTCCCCACCAACTACATCGACACGCCGACGGCCGAGGGGCTGTGGGACGCGCTGGAGCGCGAGTGCATCTCGCGCGGCGACGGCTGTGACGCGCTCGCGATCCCGCACAACTCGAACGTGAGCGGCGGCCTCATCTGGACGACGCAGCGCCCGGACGGCACGCCGATCACGCGCGACGACGCGCTGCGCCGCGCGGCCCTCGAGCCGCTCGTCGAGGTGACGCAGCACAAGGGCGACTCGGAGTGCCGCGCCAACGAGGCCGACGAGCTCTGCGGCTACGAGAAGCTGCCGTGGGCGCGCATGCAGGAGTCGGCGACGCCGTGGCTCTGGACGCCGCCGCCGCCGCTCTCGTTCGCGCGCGAGGCGCTCGGCGAGGGGCTGGTGCAGCAGGCGCGCGTCGGTGCGAACCCCTTCCGCTTCGGCCTGATCGGCTCGACCGATACGCACCTCGGCGCGCCGGGTCACGTGGATGAGGACACGCACGTGGGACACGCGGCGGGAATCGTGTCGAGCCGCTTCGAGATCCCGCCGATGCCGGATCAGCCGCAGTTCAACCCGGGCGGGCTCGCGGTGCTGTGGGCCGAGGAGAACTCGCGCGAGTCGCTCTTCGCCGCGATGCGACGCCGCGAGGCCTACGGGACCAGCGGACCGCGCCTGACCGTGCGCTTATTCGCGGGCTGGGACTACGCCGGCGATCTCTGCACTCGCGGTGACTTCGCGGCGCGCGGCTATGCGGGCGGCGTTCCGATGGGCGCGGTGCTCCCGCGAGACGGCGCGCGCGGCGCGCCGTCCCTCGCGGTCTGGGCGCTCGCCGACGCGGGCGTCGCGAATCATCCAGGCACGCCGCTCCAGCGCGTGCAGATCGTGAAGCTCTGGCTCGACGGCGGCGCCGCGCGCGAGCGCGTCTACGACGTCGCGGGCGACGCGCACGACGGCGCGGACGTCGACCTTCGCACCTGCACGCCGCGAGGCCGCGGCTTCTCGCAGCTCTGCAAGGTCTGGCGCGACCCCGACTTCGATCCTGCCGCGCCCGCGCTCTGGTACGCGCGTGTGGTCGAGAACCCGAGCTGTCGCTGGCAGAGCTACGTCTGCCTGCGGGCGCGCGTGGACTGCGACGCCGGCGCGCCCGCGGGCCTCGAGGCCTGCTGCGACGGGAGCGTGCCGAAGACGATCCAGGAGCGCGCCTGGACCAGCCCCATCTGGTACGAGCCGCCGTCGGGGTAGCAAGGAGGCCGACTCGAGTCGGCCCACGCGCAGCGAGGCGCAGCCGAGCGAAGACCCGGCAACGGCTCGGTACCGGCCGGGATCGGCGCGGGTTGCAGCGCCGCAGGCGGATGTCATACGACGGCTTCTTCAGCTCCGACCGGTTCTCGCGCGCTCCGGGCCAGCCATCCTACACCGGACTCGGTCTACGGCAGCGTAGGGAACTGGCAGTGCGGGGGCAGCTCGCGGAGGCCCGCGTAGAGCGCGTCGGCCAGGATGCGGTGGCCCTCGGCGTTCGGATGGCCGTCGACGAGCGAGACGCGCAGCTCCCCCGAGTCGCGCCCGCGGTAGTCTGGGAACGACTGCGTGACGGTGAGGCCGCGCTCGCGCGCCGCGCGCTCGATCCGGTCGTAGGCATCGCGGAACGGGTGCGCGAAGCGCAGGTGCGCGAGCTCCGTGTGGATCAGCACGTGCACGCACACGCCGCTCCGGTCCGCGAGCGCCTCGAAGCCTTCGAGGCCGCGCTCGATGCGCGCGAACTTCTCGGGATCGCGATAGGCCTCCGCGAGCGCCTGTCCGTAGTCCTCCCCCGGGCGCGGCCACACCACCTGGCGTAGCGAGACGAGGCGCGGCCACAGCGCGCGCAGCAGATACGACGCCGATCCCGCGAAGCGCAGCATCTCCTTGCCGATCTGCCGGCGCTGCTCGTTGTGGAAGCGCTCCTCGGCCTCGTTGCCGACGTCGATGTCGTTGAGCGTCAGGCCGTAGACGAAGAGGTGCGGGTGGAAGCGCGCGCCGAGTCGCGCGGCGCGCTCGAACACCTGCGCGATGTTGAGGCCGCCGAGGCCGAAGTTCAGCACCTCGAAGCGCGCGCCCGATCCCGACGCCGCGAGGCGTCGCTCGAGCTGCGCCGCGTAGGCGTCCTCCTCGCGCACGCCGTCGCCGGCGGCGAAGGAGTCGCCGACCACCGCGATGCGGAAGACGCCGGGCGCGGGCCGCGGCGTCGCCTCGGGTCCTCGGAAGCCTGCGCTGTTCGTGCGCCACAGCACGCCGCGGTGGACACCTCGCGCGTTCGGGCGCGCGAGCTCGAAGACGTTCTCGAGGCGCGGGAGTCCCGCGAGCTCGGGATCCTCGGCGGACGCCTCGGGCGCGGGCTCGAAGCGCGCGTGCAGGCGCAGCGCGGCCTCGGCGGCGAGCAGCGAGAGCCCCGTCGCACACGACGCGAGCGCGCAGTTCGCGAGCGCGCGGCGAAGCCGCGCCGGCATCATGGTCCGCGACGCTCCCAATCGACACCCGAGAGCGACGCGAGCGCGAGCACCAGCGCCTGCGTGCCGGAACGCGCGTGACCCTGCGCGGCCAGCGCGACGTAGAGCTGGCGCGCGAGCGCGAGGCCCGGCATCGCGACGCCCATGCGCGCCGCCTCCGCGAGCGCGAGTCCCATGTCCTTCACGAAGTGCTCGACGAAGAATCCCGGCGCGAAGTCGCCGGCCAGCATGCGGGGCGCGAGATTCGCGAGTGACCAGCTCCCGGCCGCGCCCGGGCCGACCGAGCGCAGCACGGCCTCGAGGTCGAGCCCCGCACGGTACGCGTAGAGCAGCGCCTCGCAGATGCCGACCATGTTCGCCGCGATCAGCGTCTGGTTGACGAGCTTCGCGTGCTGCCCGGCGCCCGGACCGCCGTGGTGGACGATGGTGTGCCCGAGGCGCTCGAAGCATGGGAGCACCGCGCCGAAGACCGCGGCGTCGCCGCCGACCATGATCGAGAGCCGCGCTTCGCGCGCCCCGACGTCGCCGCCGGAGACCGGCGCATCGAGCGCGAAGCCGCCTCGCTCGCGGGCCGCCTCGGCGAGCTCGGCGGCGAGCGTCGGCTCGCTGGTGGTCATGTCGACGAGCACGCCGCCGCGCCGCAGTCCCGCGAGCGCCCCGCGCTCCCCGAACATCACCGCGCGCAGGTCGTGCGGAACGCCGACCATGCTGAAGACGAGGTCGCTCCGCAGGGCGAGCTCGCGCGGAGAGTCCACCCATGCGACGCCCTTCGCGAGCAGCGGCTCGGCCTTCGCGCGGGTTCGCGTCGTCGCCGCGACCTCGAAGCCGGCGTCGCGCAGATGCGCGCACATCGACGCGCCCATCACGCCGAGCCCGATCCAGCCGATGCGCGTGCGGCCCGGCTCGGCGCGCGCGGGTTCAGCCATGGCGTCCGGCCAGCTCGCGGCGGATGCGCGCATGCTCCGCCTCGCCGAGCCCGAAGCGCATCAGCAGCAGCGCCGAGACCCCGTGGCAGACCGCCGGCGCGAACGACATCAGCGCGAGGATCACGAGGCGCACCGATCCGCTCTGCGGCGCGTTCGGCGCGTAGCCCACCCACTCGAGCGCGATGCCGACCAGCGCAGCCGCGAGCGCCGACGCGCACTTCTCGCCGAAGCTCCAGGTCGCGAGATAGGCGCCTTCCTTGCGCTCTCCCGTGCGCGCCTCGTCCCAGTCGATCACGTCGGCCTGCATGCTGTGCGAGAGCACGAAGTTGCTCGACTGGAGCGCACCGAGGAGGAGCGCCGAGGCGCAGACCGCGGCGAACGCGGCCCCGCCGGCCGGGATGCCGGCGTCGAGCAGGAAGTAGATGGCGGTGTAGAAGACGGAGAGCAGCCAGAGCGCCACGCTCCAGCAGCGGTGCTTGCCGAAGCGCCGCGAGAGCGGCACCCAGACGGGGATCGCGACCACGACGCCGATTGCGAAGCAGGCGACCAGCAGCGAGGCCGTGCCGCTCGACACGCCGAGCACGTACTGGAAGACGTAGGCCGAGACCAGCGACAGCACCGCCACGCTGAAGAAGTGGCTGCACTGCACCGCCAGCAGGCGGCGCGCGTGCGGATTCCGGAGCACGTCGCCGAAGGCCGAGAAGACGCGCTCGGGGCCGCGCTCCTGATAGTCGCTGCGCTCGCGCACGAGCGCGACCAGCACGGCGGTGGTCGCGCAGATGCAGAGCGAGGCGAAGATGCCGACGCCGAGGCCCACCTGGCGCGACGAGAAGCCGGCACCGCGCTCGGCCTCGAGCAGCAGATAGTACGCGCCGACGCCGAGCAGTGTCCCGACGGCGCCGACGCCCTGGCGCCAGGCGAAGAGCCGCGTGCGGTCGTGGTAGTCCTGCGAGAGCTCGGCGCCGAGCGCGCCATACGGCACGGTGAGCCCCGTGTAAGCGGTATAGAAGATCAGCAGCCCCGTCCCGACCCAGATCACCGCCGAGACGCCCCCGACGCCGGCCGGCGGACACCAGAGCATCCAGACGGCGAGCCCGAAGGGCAGCGCCGACGCGGCCATCCAGGAGCGGCGGCGGCCGAGCCGCGAGCGCGTGCGGTCCGAGAGGTAGCCTGCAATCGGGTCCGCCAGGGCATCCCACAGCCGCGAGACCGCGAAGAGCATGCCGATCACGCCGGCCGCGATGCCGAGGACGTCCGTCGCGAACTTCAGGAAGTAGAGGCCGAGCAGCAGGAACGCGAACTGGAGCGCCACCGAGGGCAGCGAATAGGCGAGCAGCACGCCGCGCCCGAGCGGAGTGGGAGCGAGCGACGTGGCGGTCGCCGCGCTCACTAGAGGAGGGTGCCCGAGAGCACCACGGTCGCGACGCTGAAGTAGATTACGAGCCCGGTGACATCGACGAGCGTCGCGACGAAGGGCGCCGAGGCGCTCGCCGGGTCGAAGCCGAGGCGCCGCAGCAGGAAGGGCAGCATGGAGCCGGCGAGCGCGCCCCAGAGCACCACCCCGACCAGCGAGCACGCGAGCGTCAGCGAGATCAGGAAGAAGTGCTCGCCGTAGAGCCGGTGGCGCGCCGGCCAGAGCAGCACGCGCATCATGCCGATCAGGCCGAGCAGCGCGCCGAGCGCGAGGCCTGTCGCGAGCTCGCGTCGGAAGACGCGCCACCAGTCGCGCAGCCTCACCTCGCCCATGCCCATCGCCCGGATCACCAAGGTGCTCGCCTGGGAGCCCGCGTTTCCGCCCGACGAGATGATCAACGGGATGAAGAGCGCGAGCACGACCGCGCGCGCGATGCGGTCCTCGTAATAGCCCATCGCGGTGGCGGTCAGCAGCTCGCTCAAGAACAGCACCACCAGCCAGCCGGCGCGCTTGCGCAGCATCTGGAGGTAGGAGACGTCGAGATAGGGCGCGTCGAGGGCCTCGCTGCCGCCGATCTTCTGGATGTCCTCGGTGGCCTCCTCGCGCACCACGTCGACGATGTCGTCGACGGTGACGATGCCCTTGATCCGGCCCTCGGCGTCGCATACGGGCACGGCCATCAGGTTGCTCTCGGCCATGATGTTCGCGACGGCCTCCTGGTCGAGGTCGTCGCGCACGGTCACGATGTTGGTGCGCATCACGTCGCGCACGGTGCGTTCGGGCGGCGCCGAGAAGAGCTCGCGGAAGGAGACGACGCCGACCAGACGCTGCTCGGCGTCGAGCACGTAGATGTAGTAGATGGTCTCGGCCCGCTCGCGCGCTGCGCGCCGCAGGTACTTGATCGCCTCGTCCACGCTCATGTCGGGCCGCAGCCGCACGTAGCGCGGGCTCATCAGGCCGCCGGCCTCGTCCTCCGCATAGGCGAGCAGCGCCGAGACCTCGCGGCGCGTCGGCTCGTCGAGGAGGCGCAGCAGCGCCTCGCGCAGGTCCGCGGGCGCGACCTGCAGCAGGTCGGCCGCGTCGTCCGGCGGGAGCTGCCGCATCCAGAGCTGGCGCTCGTTGGCCGGCAGCGCCGCGAGGAGCTCCGACTGCGCCCGCGTGTCGAGCGTGAGGAAGAGATCCTCGGCTTCGGCCGGCGAGAGCGAGCGGAAGCCTTCGACCTTCTCCTCGGGGTTGGCGAAACTCCAGATCTCGCGCAGATCATCGGCACGGAGGCCTTCGTCGACCAGGCGGAGATCCGGAGGGGCCGTCACGGCGGGCATCATAACGGTGTGACCCCTCGGGCGCGCGGCGTCGCGGCGCTCAACGCAGTGCGCCGGCCGGCCGATACGCCGCCCCGGAGGCCGGATGCCCGAGCCCGCGATCAAGGCAGTCGTGTTCGACCTCGCCGCCACCGATCTGCGCGGCCTGATCGAGTGCGGAAAGGTCCGCCGCGACGAAATCGAGGCCGAGCTCGAGCCGGAGGACCTCGAGATCTTCGACAGCAAGGTCTCTCCCGTCGCCTGGATCCCGATCACGACCTATGCCCGCGTCGTCGAGCTGCTGGTGCGCTACGAGGGTCACGGCGACCCCGCATATCTGCGCGCGCGCGGAGCCCGCGCGGCCGAGCGCGCCTTCGACTCGGGCCTCTACGCGCAGCTCCGCCACAGCATGGCGATCGGCACCCTGACCGAGGAGTCGGGGGACGAGATCTTCACGGAGCGCGACGGGCGGCTGATGGCCTCGATCTCCGGCGCGATCTTCAACTTCGGCACCTGGACCTTCCGCGACACGCCGCGGGGCTACGAGGTCGAGGTCGCCGACTCGGCCGCGTTGCCCGACGTGGCCCGCACGGCGATCGAGGGCTTCCTCGAGGTGATGACGGAGCGCACGAGCCGCCGCGAGGTGCGCGTTCGGAGCCGCCGCACCTCACCGGACGTCGTCGTCTTCCACATCCCGCACCCGGCGAAGAAGTAGTCGTTTCCGGACGCCGCTCCCCCCCGGAGCCGCGCGCCTGCCAGAATCTCACGAAATGGCGGCCCGGCGCGTCCGGAAAGGAATGGTTGCTGCCGGCTCGGGACTGCCGCCGTTCGAGCGCGTGGTGGAAGACCACGGGCCCGCCCTGCTCCGCTTCTGCACCGCGGAGATCGGACCCGAGCGTGCGGACGACTGTTTCCAGGAAACCTTGCTCGCGGCGCTTCGCGCGTACGAAGGGCTCCGCGATCCGCGCGCGACCCGCGCCTGGCTCTTCTCGATCGCGGCGCGCAAGGCCGTCGACCTCCACCGCGAGCGCGCGCGGAGCCCGCGGCCCGACCCCGACCTCGAGGCGCTCGGCGCGGTCGGCGCGGCCCCCGAGCCCGACCCCGCGCTCTGGTCGCGCGTGCGCTCGCTCCCCCCGAAGCAACGCCAGGCCGTGACGCTCCGCTACCAGGCCGACCTCTCCCATCGCGAGATCGCGCGGGTCCTCGGCATCTCGGAGGCCGCCGCACGCCGCAACGTCTTCGAGGCGCTGGCGCGCCTGCGCGAGGAGCTGCGACGATGAGCTGGGCGCGAGCCGGACGCCCGATCTCACGTCGCGCGCGCGCCCGCCGTCTCACGGACATGACGAACACCGATCTCCGACTCGATTCCAGGTCTCTCGAGGCCCGGCTGCGCCGGGCGCCCGCTCCGACCGATCGCCTCGAGCGCGCGCGTGCCGCCCTGGCCACGCGCGCCGCCACGACCGGCCTCGTCGACGTGGCCTTCGCGCGCCACGCGTCGCCGCTCGGCACCTTGATCGTCGGCGTCACACCGCGCGGCGTGGTGCGCGTCGGGCTTCCTTCCGAGGACGAGGACGCGGTGCTCGACGAGCTCGCGCGCCGCATCTCGCCGCGCGTGCTCGCGAGCCCGGCCGGCGCGCTCGGCCGCGCGCGCCGCCAGCTCGACGAGTACTTCGCGGGGCGCCGCCGCCGCTTCGAGCTGCCGCTGGACTGGCAGCTCGCGCAGGGCTTCCGCCGCGCGGTGCTGCGCGCGACCGCGCGCATCCCGTACGGCCGCACCGCGTCGTACCGCGAGGTCGCGGCGCGGGCCGGCAGCCCGGCGGCGTCGCGCGCGGCCGGCAGCGCGCTCGCGAACAATCCGCTGCCGCTGCTCGTCCCCTGCCACCGCGTGCTGCCGTCGAGCGGCGCGCTCGGCGGCTACCGCGGCGGCGCGGACGCGAAGGCGCGGCTCCTCGCGCTCGAAGGCGCGCGTTGAGTCGCGCCACCGCACGGCGACTGGCCGGCGCGCGCGCCGATCTGGCCGCGCGCGTGCGCCATCTCGACTTCGCGGCGGCGTCGCGTGCGCTCGACGCGCTCGGCTACGCGGTCCTCCCCCGGCTGCTCGACCCCGAGGAGTGTCGATCCCTCGACGCGCTCTACGAGGACCGCCGCCGCTTCCGCAGCCGTGTGGTGATGGCGCGCCACCACTTCGGCAGCGGCGAATACCAGTACTTCGCGAGCCCGCTGCCTCCGCTCGTCGGGTCGCTACGTAGCCTGCTGTACCCGCCGCTGGCGCGGATCGCGAACCGCTGGAGCGAGTCGCTCTCGAGCGACGCCCGCTTCCCCGAGCGGCTCGCCGACTACCTGGGGCGCTGCCACGCCGCCGGCCAGACGCAGCCGACGCCGCTGCTGCTCCGCTACGGCGAGGGCGACTACAACTGCCTGCACCAGGATCTCTACGGCGAAGAGGTGTTCCCGCTCCAGGCGACCGTGCTGCTCTCGCAGCCCGGGCGCGACTTCACGGGCGGCGAGTTCCTGCTGACTGAGCAGCGCCCGCGCATGCAGTCGCGCGCGGAGGTCGTGCCGCTCGCGCAGGGCGACACGGTCGTCTTCCCGGTGCGCGAGCGGCCCGTGCAGGGAAGCCGCGGCGCCTACCGCGTGCAGATGCGCCACGGTGTCAGCCGCCTGCGCTCGGGCGCGCGCACGACCTTGGGGATCATCTTCCACGACGCGCGTTAGAGGGGCTCCGCTCGGCTTGGCTCGCTGCGCGTGGCAGCGCAGGCAATCACAGCTCTCGTGCCGAAATTAAAATGGCACGTGCGCCGCGCGCGACGCCGCCAATGACCTCGGCCCCCGGCTACGAGGTCACCGTGCCGCCGTTCACGCCGATCGTCTGCCCGGTGATCCAGCCGGCCTCGCGCGAGGCGAGGAAGACGACGGCCGCGCCGACGTCCTCCGGCAGGCCCGCGCGCCCGAGCGGGATCGTGCGCTCGATCCCCGGCACACCGGGCGTGCCCGCCGCGTTGGCCATCAGCCCGAGCGCCAGCGTGTTCGCGGTGACGCCGAAGCGCGCCACCTCCATCGCGAGGTGGCGCATGAAGGCGATCGCGCCGGCCTTGCCCGCCGCGTAGAGCGAGACGCCGATCGCGAGGCCGATCTGGCCGGCGGCCGACGAGATCGTGATCACGCGCCCCGAGTGGCGCTCGCACATGCCGTCGATCACGGCGCGCGTGCAGTGGAGCACACCGTAGAGGTTGAGATCGACGTAGCGCGCCCAGGTCTCGGGAGTCGTGTCGCGGAAGGGCTCGAGCTTCATGCCGTCGGGCACGCCGGCGTTGTTGACCAGCACGTCGATCGGTCCGAGCGCAGCCTCGACGCGCGCGACCCCCGCGCGCACCGCCTTCTCGTCGGTCACGTCGAACACTTCCGCGTGCGCGCGGCCGCCCTTCGCGGCGATCTCCTCGGCGACACGCTCGGCGCGCTCGCGCACGAGGTCGTTCACGGCGACCGCCACGCCCTGAGCCGCGAGCATGCGCGCGATGCCCGCGCCGACGCCCTGCCCCGCGCCGGTGACGAGCGCGATCTTCCCGTCGAGTTCGAACATGGTGGACTCCACGTGGCGCGTCTGGTGGGACTCCGCATGGCGCGTCGACGCGCGCCGCGCGATGCTGCACCGCCCACCCGGCCGCGCGCAAGGAAATCATGTTCGCCACACAGCTCGAGCAGCTCCTCGCGCTGCTCGACCTCGAGCGGATCGAGGAGAATCTCTTCCGCGGCGTCAGCCCGCGGAACGGCCGCGACCGCATCTTCGGCGGTCAGGTGCTCGGCCAGGCGCTCGTCGCCGCGGGCCGCACGGCGCCGCGGGAGCGCGAGGCCCACTCGCTGCACGCCTACTTCCTGCGCCCTGGCGAGCCCGCGATCCCGGTGCTCTACGAGGTCGATCAGATCCGCGACGGACGCAGCTTCACCACGCGCCGCGTGCGCGCGATCCAGCGCGGTGAGGCGATCTTCAACCTGTCGGTCTCCTACCAGGAGCCCGAGGACGGCTTCGAGCACCAGGCGTTCCACGAAGAGCCGGGCGAGCCCGAGGGCGAGGTCTACGAGGACATCATCCGAGCCGAGATCGCGCGCCACGGCCTCGTGATCGAGGCCGACGATCGCCGCTTCGATCTGCCGATCGAGGTGCGCACGCTCGATGGCCTCCATCTCGCCGGCGCTGACGTGGAGAAGCCGTTCAACCGGCACTGGATCCGCGCGAGGGGGCGCCTCGCGGACGACCTCCGCCTGCACCAGTGCGTGCTCGCCTACGCGTCCGACCTGACCTTGCTGATCGCTGCGGTGAAGCCGCACCCGATCGGGATGACGACGCCCGGCTTCCGCACCGCCTCGCTCGACCATGCCATGTGGTTCCACCGGCCGTTCCGCGCGGACGAGTGGCTCCTCTACGAGCAGGAGAGCCCGGTCGCGGCGCGCTCGCGCGGCTTCACGCGCGGAAGCTTCTACACGCGCAACGGAGTGCTCGTCGCGAGCTGCGCGCAAGAGGGTCTGATGCGCTACCGCCCGCCCGTCCGGCCGCCGGAGTAGACTGCGCGATCGCTTGGAGGTCCGATGAGCGAGCGGCCGCTGGCGGGATCCCGGGTCGTCGATCTCGCCGACGAGAAGGGCGAGCTGTGCGGGCGCATGCTCTCGGATCTCGGCGCCGACGTCGTGCGCGTGGAGCCGCCGGGCGGCGCGCGCTCGCGGCGCCTGCCGCCCTTCGCGGGCGGCACCAGCCTCTTCTTCGCGTACCGCAACCTCGGCAAGCGCGGCGTGACGCTCGACCTGCGCCAGAGCGCGGACCGCGAGAAGCTCCACGCGCTCTGCGCGGGATCGGACGCGCTGATCGAGTCGGAAGCGCCCGACGAGCTGTCCGCGCAGGGGCTCGATCCGGCGGAGCTCGTGCGCCGCCATCCGCACCTCGTCGTTACCTCGATCAGCGACTTCGGTCGCAGCGGTCCCTATCGCGACTGGGTCGCGTCGGACGCCGTGCTCGAAGCGGTCGGCGGCATGATGTTCAAGGCGGGCGTGCCGGAGCGCGAGCCGCTGATCCCGCCCGGCGCGATCGCCTCCGACGTGGCCGGCATCCTCGCCGCCTTTGCGACGCTCTGCGCCTGGTGGCAGCGGCGCACGACGGGGCGCGGCCAGCACGTCGACCTCTGCGCGGTCGAGGCGCTGGCGCAGATCACCGACTGGTCGCTCTCGAACGCCGCGGTCACGCGCGTCGCCGGCATGGCCTACGGCGAAAAGCGTCAGGGCTCCGGGCCGGTCTACAAGATCTACGCCTGCAAGGGCGGCTACGTGCGGCTGATCGTGCTCTCGCCGCGCCAGTGGCGCGCGATGTGGGAGTGGCTCGGCAAGCCCGAGGCCTTCGCCGATCCGTACTGGGAGACCTTCCTCGCGCGGCTCCAGAACGCCGACGTCCTGAACGCGCTCTACACCGAGCACTTCGCGTCGATGACGATGGACGAGGTCTGCAGCGAGGCGCAGCGGCGCGGCATCGTGTGCACGCCGGTGCTGCGGCCGGAGGAGGTGCTCTCGAACGTGCACTTCGTCTCGCGCCGGACCTTCGTCGAGACCGAGATCGCGAAGGGCGTGCGGGGTCCCGTGGCGCAGGGCTTCCACGAGCTCGACGGCGAGCGCCTCGGCTTCCGCGGGCGCGCGCCCGAGCCGGGCGAGCACCAGTCGCTGCTCGCAACGCCGCCCGCGGCGAAGCCCGCGCCGGGCGGCGCCGCGCCCGCGCCGTCGGCGCCGCTGGCCGGCCTGCGCGTCCTCGACTTCGGCATCGGCGGCGTCGGCGTCGAGGCCGGCCGCATGCTCGTCGAGTACGGCGCCGACGTCGTGAAGATCGAGTCGCGCACCTATCCCGACTTCATCCGCGTGATCATGGGCTCGGAGATGTCGGCCTCGTTCGCGTCGTCCTCGCGCAGCAAGAAGAGCTTCGGCGTGAACGCGAAGAACGCGGAAGGGCTCGCGACCTTGAAGCGCCTGCTCGCGTGCGCCGACGTCGCGATCGAGAACAACTCGACCGGCACGCTCGACGACATGGGCATCGGCTGGAGCGAGATCCAGCGCCTGAATCCCCGCTGCGTGTTGGTGTCGAGCCAGCTGCTCGGCAGCCACGGGGCCTGGAAGAGCTGGATCGGCTACGGCCCGAACACGCAGCCGATGGGCGGCATGGTCCATCTCTGGAACTACCCCGATCGCGAGGCTCCAGCCGGCTCGACCTCGATCTTCCCGGACCATCTCGCCGGGCGCCTGGTCGCGATCAACGCGCTGGCCGCGCTGCTGCGGCGCGAGCGCAGCGGCCGCGGCGGACACGGCGAAGTGGCGCAGGTCGAGGTCGTGACGGGCGTGCTCGGCGACCTGCTCTGCAAGGCGGGCATCGAGCCCGGCTCGGTCGCGCCGCGCGGCAACCGCAGCGATCGCGGCGCGCCGTGGGGCGCCTATCGCTGCTCCGGCGACGACCAGTGGTGCGTGATCACGGTCCGCGACGACGCGGACTGGAAGAACCTGCGCGCGGCGCTCGGCGATCCGGAGTGGGCACGCGACCCGGCCTACGACACCGCGAAAGGTCGACTCGCGCGCGAGGACGCGCTCGACGCCGGCCTCGCGAGCTGGACGTCGGCGCGCAGCAAGGCGGAGGTCGCCGCGACGCTCCAGCGCCACGGCGTGCCCTGTGGCCCGATGCTCACCGCGACCGACCAGCTCGACGACCCGCACTTCGCCGCGCGCGGCTACCCGCGCTGGACCGAGCAGCAGGACCTCGGCCGCATGGCCTTCGAAGGTCCGTGCTTCCGCGGAAGCCACATGCTCGACGCCGACATCCGGCAGGCGCCGCGCCTCGGCGAGCACACGCGCGAGGTCTGCCGCGCGTGGCTCGGCCTCGCCGACGCCGAGATCGAGAGGCTCCTGGGCGCGGGCGCGCTGGAAGAGGCGCGCCCCCCGAAGGCCGGCGCGTGAGCCTCGGGCGCCTGCTCTTCTGGCTCGGGCTCTCCTTCGTCGCCGTCGGCCTGATCCTCCAGCTCGCGCCCCAGATTCCCTGGCTCGGCAAGCTGCCGGGCGACATCCGCATCGAGCGGCCCGGCTTCAGCTTCACCTTCCCGCTCACGACCTGCATCCTGATCAGCGTCGTGCTGACGCTGCTCGCGAATCTCTTCGCGCGGCTGCGCTAAGCGCCGTCGACGACGCTTTCGGTCAGGCCCGAATCTCCGCCAGCGCGGTGTGGCACAGGCGCCGCTGGAGATCGATCGATCCGCCGCTCCGTTTCCAGGCGCCGCTCGCGTCGAGCACCCAGGCGTCGAGGTCGGGGTGGAGGTAGAGCGCGAGCAGCTCCTCGAGGCGGCTCCGCAGCCCCGCGTCGTCGATCGGGACCAGCGCCTCGACGCGAAGATCCAGGTTGCGCGTCATCAGGTCGGCCGAGCCGAGCCAGTACTCGTAGCCGCGCGCGGCGGAGCCGAAGCGGTAGATGCGGCTGTGCTCGAGGAAGCGGCCGAGCACGGAGCGAACGCGGATACGGTCCGAGAGTCCAGGCAGCCCCGGGCGCAGGCAGCAGATGCTCCGCACCACGAGGTCGACCTCGGCGCCCGCGCGCGAGGCTGCGTAGAGGGCGTCGATGATCTCGGCGTCGGCGAGGTTGTTGATCTTCGCGACGATACGGCCGTCCGGCTCGCGCGCCTCGCGCGCGATCCGCTCGAGCATCCCGCGGCGCAAGGTCTCGGGCGCCACCAGCAGCCGCTCGTAGTGGCGCGCGCCGCTCCCGCTGGTGAGCCGCCCGAAGAGCTCGGCGACGTCTCGACACAGCGCCGGGTCGGCCGTCAGGAAACCCAGGTCCTCGTAGCTGCGCGCCGTCACCGGGTTGTAGTTGCCGGTGCCGATGTGGCAGTAGCGGCGGAGCCCGTCCGCCTCCTCGCGCACCACCAGCGCGATCTTCGCGTGCGTCTTCAGCCCGATCACGCCGTACATCACGTGCGCGCCGGCGCGCTCGAGGCCGCGCGCGCGCTCGAGATTCGCGGCCTCGTCGAAGCGCGCCTTGAGCTCGATCAGCACCACGACCTGCTTGCCGCGCGCGGCCGCGCCCTCGAGCGCGTGCACGATGCCGCTCTCCGAGCCGCCCGTGCGGTAGATCGTGCTCATCAGCACGCGCACCGCCGGGTCGCGCGCCGCCGCGCGCAGGAAGCCCTCGACCGAGCCCTCGAAGCTCTCGTACGGGTGGTGGACCAGCACGTCGCCGCGCCGCATGCGCGCGAAGAGCGCGTCCGGGTCGTCGGTGCGGAGACCCGCCACGGGCTGCGGCGTCCAGGGCGCGAGCTTCAGGTCCGGCCGCTCGAGCTCGACGATCTCCATCAGGTCGCCGAGGTCGAGCCACTCCCACTCGTAGGCCTCGGCCGGCTCGAGCTGCAGCTCGCGCATCAGCAGGTCGCGCACGCTGCGGTCGAGGCCGGGGCTCGTCTCGATCCGCACCGCGTCGCTGCCGCGCATGCGGCGCCGCAGTCCGGCCTCGACGTCCTTCATCAGGTCGCCGCTGTCGCGCTCGCGCAGCTCGAGGTCGGCGTCGCGCGTGATGCGGAAGTAGCCGGCCGCGAGCACCTCGTCCTCGGGGAAGAGGCGATGGAGGTGCGCGCGGATCACCTGCTCGACCGGCACGAAGCGCTCGCCGTTGGCGCGCCAGAAGCGCGCGGCGAAGGGCGGCACCTTGACGCGCGCGAAGCGGCGCGTGCCGTCCGCCGGGCGGAGCAGCACCGCGCCGACGTTCAGCGAGAGGTCCGAGACGTACGGGAAGGGGTGCGCCGGATCGACCGCGAGCGGGACCAGCACCGGGTGGAGCTCGGCCTCGAAGCGCGCCGACAGCTTCTGCGCCTCCTCGGGCGAGAGCAGGTCCCAGCCGACGATCTGAATCCCGGAGGCGGCGAGCGCCGGCAGCAGCTGTCCGCGGAAGAGATCCTGGGCCGTGGACGTCAGCTCGAGCACGCGCTCGCGGATGTCGCGCAGCTGCCCCTGCGGCGTGCGGCCGTCCGGCGCGATCGCGCCGATGCCGGCCTCGACCTCGTCCTGCAGGCCCGCGACGCGCACCTGGAAGAACTCATCCAGGTTGCGCGAGAAGATCGCGACGAACTTCAGCCGCTCGAGCAGCGGTCGCGACGGCTCCTCCGCCTGGGCCAGCACGCGCCGCGTGAAGTCCAGCCACGAGAGCTCGCGGTTGAGGAAACGCTCGGGCCCGTGCATGAGAGGTGGGAAGGTAGCGGAGGGGTCGCCTGGCTTCGGAGTAAGATGGCTTTCGACATCCCGGAGGTCGAACATGACGGCACGCGCCGACCGCGCCGTGGTCATCGAAGCGGCCCTGAACGGGGAGACCCGGCCCGAGAAGAACCCGCATGTGCCGCGCACGCCGGACGCGATCGCGCGCGACGCGCTCGCGTGCCTGCGCGCCGGCGCGTCCGTGCTGCACGCGCACAACCGCGACATCCGGCTGTGGGGACGCGAGGCCGCGGACGACTATCTGGCCGCCTGGCGGACCGTGCTGCGCGAGCGCCCGGACGCGCTCTGGTACCCGACGCTCACGGTGGCGCCCGACCACGCGTCCTCGCTGCTCCACATGGATCTGCTCGCCCAGGAGGCCGGGCTCCGCATCGGCGTCGTGGACCCGGGCTCGACCAACATCGGCGGACCGGACGCCGAAGGGCTGCCGGTCGGCATGGTGTACGCGAACGGCTACCCCGAGATCCGCGCG
>Ga0335082_10000750_pt1 | contig 33827 bp, 32 predicted proteins | sample Lox_Sample_41_FD_206718 | JGI IMG/M metagenome (GOLD analysis project Ga0335082, IMG submission 206718) | Soil microbial communities from Loxahatchee National Wildlife Refuge, Florida, United States - Lox_Sample_4.1 | ecosystem: Environmental > Terrestrial > Soil > Wetlands | place: USA... | reverse complement strand
CGACCCTTGAACCCAAGCACCCTCCAACCCTAGAACCCTCTCGCGATGCACATCGTTCACCTGAGCGCGTGGCGCGTGCCGATCGCCCTGTATGGCGGCAGCCAGCGGGTCGTCTACTGGCAGGCCAAGGCGCAAGCACAGCTCGGCCATCGGGTGACGCTGGTGGCACCGGCAGGGTCGAGTTGCCCGGGCGCCGAGGTCGTCGCGGTGCCACCCGGGCAGGATCCCGTGCCTTGGATTCCACCCGACGCCGAGGTCGCGCATCTGCACGGCGTCGACGGCTCGGCGGTCCGCATCCCCCACCTCATGACGACGCAAGGCAACTCTCCCGGCGAGCTGGCGTACCTGCCCAACAAGGTCTACGTCAGCCGCGATCACGCCCAGCGCGCCGGCGCCAAGGCCTTCGTCTACAACGGCGTCGACTCGGAGGAGTTCGTCTACCGCGAACGCAAGGACGACTACATCCTCTTCCTCTCCAAGGTGAGTCGCCGGGTGAAGGGCATCGACGTCGCCTTGCGCCTGGCCCGGCGCCTGGGCTTCCGGTTGGTGGTGGCCGGCGGCACCCGCCTCGGACTGCGCAAGACCGGCGGCTTCTGGGACAGTCTGCGCGCCGACGTGCACTTCGTCGGCGAGGTCGGCGGCCAGCGCAAGGCCGAGCTGATCGCCGGGGCCCGCGCCCTGCTGTTTCCCATCCGCTGGCACGAGCCCTTCGGCATCGTCGTGGCCGAGGCCTTGATCAGCGGCACCCCGGTGATCACCACCCCGATGGGCGCGATGCCCGAGCTGATCACCCCGGATGTCGGCTTCCTCTGTCCCGACGAATCGCACTTGGACGACGCGGTCCGCCGCCTCGGCGACATCGCACCAGCGGCCTGCCGGCAGCGCGCCCTGCAACACTTCACCAGCACGGTGTGCGCGCGGAAGTATCTGCACTACTACGAACGTCTGCGCGCCGGCCAACCACTCGAGAGCTGACTCAGCTCGAGGCTGGCTGGGGGGGCACGAACCCATAGCTCGATCCCCTCAGGGGTGGTTTGTTTCCGATACCTGAGCAGAAAGCCCACCACCTCGGCGCGCGCCGCTGACGGCATCAGCGCCGTCTCGCCGGCGACGATCGCGTCGAGCGAAACCATCACCGGCGTCGGCCAATTGGCCCGGGCGCTGGCGTCGACGATCAGCGCCGGCGGCCGGCGCTGCAGGTCGGCGACAAACTCCTGCCACGTTGCCAGCGTGGTGTAACCGGGCATGAACAACGGAAAGGCGTAGGCGTAACGCGTCGGCGCATCGCGCATGGCCAGGAAGTTCACTCCCAACTCGGCGCCCCAGACCAGAACGGGCTCCCCGGGGTGGCTCTGCGTCTGCACCGCGTGCACGGCCGCCGCCTGCCACGCCGCCTCGCTACGCCGCCAGACCGATTGATGCTGCATGTGCATGCCGAGGCGCACGACGAACACGACGACCAGCGCGAGGCCGAGGACACCCTGCGGCGCGCGACGCATCCCCAGCCGCCCCGCCAGTACGCGGAGCGCGACCGCCGAACGAATCGTCAGCACCGGCAACAGCGTCAGGAAGTAGTGTCCATAGAACCGACCCTGGAGCGCGAGCCACAACAGCTCGAACGGCAATGCCAGCAGGGCGACCCGCTCCGCCGCGCTCTGCACAGCCGAGCGCGGCATCCGGATCAGGAGCGAGGCGAGGGTCAGCACCCCCAGAACATTGATGGGATCCTTGTCGACACAACGCTCGACCGCCCGCCACAGAGCACCCGCGAAATCCGCCGACGCATAGGCGCGGTTGTACGTGACGACGCAGTCCAGCGCCGCCGATAGGGCGCCGACCGCACCCAGCCACGCCACCGTCAATCCCGGCACCACCGCGGCGCCGAGCAGGAAGGTTCCGAGTCGGCGCCAGCGACCCGCTTGCGCGGCGCTCGCGAGGTAGATGACAGACGCGATGGCAATGGCCGACGTGGTCGGCTTGAATGTCACGGCCGCGCCGGCCGCAAGGCCCGCCAGCAACAACGAGCCGAGCCGCCGTTCACCGCCGCGACTCACGGCCCACAGCGTCATCCACTGCAGGGCCAACCCGTACAGCTCCGTGAGGTTGCCATTCTCCTCGTAGAGCTTCGGGTCGACCATCACCAACGCCCCCAGCACCGCGCACAACGGCCCCCACGGCACGCCAAAGCTGGACCACAGCACGCAGGTGGAGAGCGCCACCGTGGCCGTCGCAGCCAACGCCGACAGCAACCAGATTCCCCATCGACCGTCGCCGCCAATCGCCACCCCGAGGGCGTTCATGAGGTAGATGCCCGGCGGCTTGTGGTCCCACACATCACGATACGGCAGGACCCCGTGGAGGAGCTGTCGACCCACGTACGCGAATGCTCCGTCGTCGCGATGCATCGGCGTCCAGGCCGGGGCGTAGAAGCACACCGCCATGAACGTCATCGCCGCCAGCAGCGCCGTGCCCAACCGCAGCCCGCGTATCTCGCCGTCCACGTCGCGCAACTAGTCTGCGTCCCCGGAAGCTGTCAAACGACAGCACCACGGCCCGCCAAGTTGCGATGCCCAGCGGTGACTGGTAAGGACCTCACCACACGTACCGGCAGGCACACACGCCCTGACCGAGACACTTCATCGTGAACGCCGCTGTGAACACAGAGCATGACGCCGCCGTGTCGGTTCTAGTGCCGACGCGCAACCGCGCCCGGCTGCTGCCGCACGTCCTGCAGAGCCTCGACGCCGCCCGGGCCGCCGCCGGGCTCGAGGTGGAGATCGTCGTCGTCGACAACGGCTCGACCGACGACACCGCTACAGTGCTGACCGAGTGGGCGGCGCAGGGACGGGGGCGTAGCTGGCTGCACGTGGCCAAGCCCGGCCGCGCCTGCGCCCTCAACCAGGGGCTGCCGCACGCGCACGCGCCGCTGCTGGCGTTCACCGACGACGACGTCGACATTCCGCCGAGTTGGATCCACGCCATCGCCACGTTCTTTCGCGAGCACCCCGAGTACGACGGCGGCATGGGTCGCGTCCACATCCCGCCCGCGGTCACCGACCCCGAGGTCATCGAACGCGCCCGCCGCTTCCACGGCACGCTGCCGCTGTTCGACGCGGGCGACGCCGTGCGCGAGGTCCGCGAGATGTTCGGCTGCAACATGGCCGTGCGCCGCCACGTGTTCGAGCGCGTCGGGCTCTACGACGAACGCCTCGGCGTCGGCGCCAGTGGTCTGTGCGAGGACACCGAGCTCTCGGCGCGCATGCGGCGGGCCGGCATGCGCATCGGCTACATGCCTGCGGCGGTCATCTACCATACGGTCGATCCCAGTCGGTTGACGCCGGCATACTTCCGCGACTTCCATCTGCGGCTGGCGCAAAGCCGCGCGTTGTTCGAGCCCCCCGAGCCGCTCGTCCGCAGCGCCGGACGCTGGTTCGACGCGGCCGTGTCGTTTCTCTGGTGGGGGCTGCGGCGCGATGCGCGCCGCCGCACGCGCGCCTGGGGCCGTATGATCCGGCATCGCGAGACGCTACGCTTGCGCTGGCGGACCGAGTAGGACGCGAGCGATGTCCGAGCGGAACCCCATCGCCGACGCGGCGATCGCCGTGTGCATTGCCACGCGTGATCGGGCGGCATCGTTGCACCGTCTGTTGCAGAGCCTCGATCAGGCGCAAGCGACGGCGGGGGTGGCCACGCAGATCATCGTGGCGGACAACGGCTCGCGCGACCACACGCCCGAGTTGCTGGCGCGCTGGTCGGCTGCGGCCCCGGGTCGCGCCTGCGTGCGCGTCGAGCCGCCCGGCAAGTCGCGCGCCCTGAACCAGGCCCTGCCGCTCGCCTCGGCCCCGCTGCTGGCGTTCACTGACGACGACGCCACCGTCACCCCCGGCTGGCTCGCGGCGGTCGTCACCTTTTTTGCGCAGCACCCGCACTACGATGCCGCCATGGGCCGCATCCGCATCCCGCCCGAGGTCACCGACCCGAAGCTGCTGGTGCGCGTCACCCGCTACGGAACATTGCCCCTGTTCGACGAAGGGGATGCGGTGCACGACCTGACCGAGCTGTACGGCTGCAACATGGTGCTACGCCGTCACGTCTTCGAACGCGTCGGGACGTTCGACGAGCGCTTGGGACCCGGCGCCACCGGACTGTGCGAGGACACCGATCTCTCGCACCGCGCGCGCCGCGCCGGCATGCGCATCGGCTACATGCCGGAGGCGATCGTGCATCACAGCGTCGATCCCGATCGCCTGACCCCGCAACGCTTCCGCGCCTACCACGTCGCCAAGGCGCGCGGCGACTTCGTGATCGACCCGCATCGGCCGATGGGCAAGAGCCTCGGCCGGCTCGTCGATGCCGGTCTGTGGTTCGTGTGCTGGACGCTGGCGCGGCAGCCGGCGCGGCGCGCCAAGGCCCGCGGCCGGCTCATCCGCCACCGCGAGTTCCTGCGCTTGCGGTGGTCGACACACTAAGGCCTGCGGCCAGCGTCATCTCTATGGACCGCTCCCCGATGGGTCGCTGCGAGCGACCACGTCCAACCGGCGCCTGGATGCAGTGATCTCATGGCACCACCGGCGATCTCTGTCTGCATAGCGACGCGCGATCGCGCCGACCTGCTGGTGCCCTTGCTGCGCAGCCTGGCGGTGGCACAGGCCGAGGCGGCGGTCACGTCCGAAGTGATCGTCGTCGACAACGGCTCCAGCGATGCGACCCCGGGCATCCTTGCCAACTGGGCGGCGAATACCGCGACGCATGTCCACGCGCGGTGTCCGGCACCCGGCAAGTCGCGCGCGTTGAACCAGCTCCTCGGCCTCGCCCGCGCCCCCTTGCTGGCCTTCACCGACGACGACGTCGAGGTTGCCCCGGACTGGGTGCAGGCGATCGTGGATTTCTGCGCGACGCATCCCGAGTATGACGCGGCGATGGGGCGGGTGCGCATTCCGCCGCAACTCACCGACGCCGGCGTGCGGGCGCGGGTGGCGCGCTACGGCACGTTGCCCCTGTTCGACGCCGGCGACGCGGTGTGCGACGTCAACGAGCTTTATGGCTGCAACATGGTGCTGCATCGCCGTGTGTTCGATGCCGTGGGCGGCTTCGACGAGCGCCTCGGGCCGGGCGCCAGCGGGTGGGGGGAAGACACCGATCTGTCGGAGCGCGCCCGGCGCGCCGGCCTGCGCCTCGGCTACATGCCGGACGCCGTCGTCTACCACGCCGTCGACCCGACGCGCCTCACCGCCGAGTTCTTCCGCGCCTATCACCGCCGCAAGGCGCAAGGCGATTTCGAGAAAGATCCCGCCCGCTACAGCCGCAAGAATCTGTCGCGGCTGGTGGACGCGTCGTTGCGTTGCGCCTGGTGCCGTCTCACCGGCGACGCCGACCGCGGCATGCGGGCGCGGATGCGCATGATCCGTCACGCCGAGATCCTGCGCTTGCGGGCGCGCCGGCGTTGGCGCGCCTGAGCCGAGTTGCTACTCTCGCAGCGCCGGCTCATGACGTTACCTGGTGATCCCGCCGTCTCGGTGCTCATCGCCACGCGCAACCGGGCCGCCTCGCTGGCGGCGACGCTGCACAGCCTCGACGTCGCCCAGGCGACGATCGCCGCACCCACCGAGGTCGTGGTGATCGACAACGGCTCGACGGACGAAACCGCGACGGTGCTGGAACGCTGGGCCGCCGCCAGCCCGTCGCACGTGACGCTCCGGGTCGAAGTGCCGGGCAAGTCGCGCGCCCTCAACTACGCGCTGCCGCGGGTGCGCGCCCCGTTGCTGGCGTTCACCGACGACGACGTCGAGGTGACGCCGACTTTTCTGAGCGCGATCGTCGCCTTCTTCGCCGCGCATGCCGAATACGCCGCCGCCATCGGTCGCGTGCTGCCGCCGGCGGGGCCGATCGATCCGCAGCTGCTGGCGCGCATCGCGCAGTATCGCACCATCGCCTTCTTCGACCATGGCGACGCGGTGCGCGACGAGTCGCTGCTGCACGGCTCCAACATGGTGCTGCGCCGGACGGTGTTCGACACGATCGGCGGCTTCAACGAGACCCTCGGCCCCGGCGGCACCGGCGGCATGGAGGATCAGGAGCTGGGCGAGCGCCTGCGGCGTGCCGGCCTGCGCATCGGGTACATGCCGGAGGTCGTCGTGCATCACGCCATCGATCCGAGCCGGCTGACGCCGGAGTACTTCCGCCGCTTCCAGATGGTGCAGGCGCGCAGCCGTCTGGCGATGGATCCGACGCACGCGTGGCGCCGGGCGCTGCCGCGGCTGGTGGAGTCGGCGCTGGGCTTCGCGTGGTGGAGTCTGCTCGCCCAACCGGTGCGGCGCGAGCACGCGCGCGGCCGCCTGCTGCGCAACGCCGAGATCCTGCGGCTGCACTGGCGGCGGCGTTCCGCGGCCGGCGAGGTATGAGGCACGATGCCCCCGTCCCGTCATGTGTTGGTCGTGCGCACCGATCGCCTCGGCGACATGATCGTCACTACGCCGTTGTTCACCGCGATCAAACGTGCCCGTCCCGACTGCCGACTTACCGTGCTCGCGTCCGCCGCCGGCGCCGAGGTCGCCCGCGCTCACCCAGCGGTCGACGCCGTCGAGGTCGACCCGATTCAGGCCAAGGGATCGGGCTGGCGCGGCACGCTCCGCTTGGCGCGCCGGCTGCGCCGGTTGCGCTGCGACGCCGCCGTCGTCGTGCACTCCAAGCACCGGCTCGCCGCGGCGGTGTGGCTGGCGGGCATTCCGGTCCGCGTCGGCCCCGGCCAGCGTGGCTACTCGTTCCTCTACAACCGTCCCGTGGTGCAGGATCATCGCACCCCGCCGATCCGGCATGAGACGTCGTACTGCCTGGATCTGCTGCGACCGCTCGGCATCGAGCCGGACGCCGGCCTACGCCCGACGTGGACGGTGGCTCCGACCGACGCCGCCGCGGTCGACGAAATTCTGCGCGCCCGTGGTGGCGGCCGCGGTGTTGTGACGATTCACCCCGGTCACGGCGGCTCGTCGCTCAACTGGACGCCCGAGCGGTATGCGGAGTTGGCGGACGCCTTGGCGGCCGAGCGCGGGCTCGCCATCGCCGTGACCGGCGCGCCTCACGAAGCCGCGGTGGTGGCGCGCATGTGCGCGGCGATGCACGCACCGGCGCTCAATCTGACCGGCCAACTGTCGATCGCGCAGCTGGCGGCGTTGATCGCGCGCAGCGTGCTCTTCGTGGGCAGCAGCACCGGGCCCAGCCATCTGGCCGCTGCCGTGGGCACACCGGTGGTCGCCCTCTACTGTCCGCTCGCCGAGTGTGTGCCCGAGCGCTGGCGGCCGCAGTCGGATGCCTGCACCGTGCTGCTGCCGCCGGTGAATCAAGTCTGCCCAACCTGTCTCGGACCGAAGTGCTCCTTCTTTCCATGCATGGAGCTGATCGCGCCACGCACCGCCGCCGATGCGGCCGGCGCCCTGCTCGACGTCCCTCGACGCCCGTCATAGGGACGGCTCGGAAACCTGCGCGGGTGCGGCCTCAGCGCGGCAGCTCGATGTAGTTGCGGTGCTCGCCGAGGCGGAAGCCGAGGATGCGATTCTCGAGGAACGAGAGCAGGCGGATGCGCAGCGTGTCATGCCGCTGCAGGTTGTTGCCCGCTCGCACCTCCCAGTCCTTCGCCGCGATGCGCGAGCGCATTACCGCCGGATGCGTGCCGGTGAAGCGGGCGCGGCCGTGCAACTGACCGAAGTCGAACTCGGCGTCGAGGTCGCGGAAGCGTTGGTTGGCCGTATCGGCACCGGCGTGCAGCGTCGCAAAGGCGTGCGCCTTGCGCGTCATGTGGCGCGGCGGCCGCACCCAGCCGTAGTGGAAGATGCGTGCCGCCGCGGGCACGACGTGCAGCTTCTGCGCGTCACGCCGAAAGCCCTGCGCGCTCTTCCACGAGCGCACGCCGATCCCGGTGCGCACCACGCGCACCTCGCGACGGTACCAGCCGTGTGACACCATGTAATGATCGTAGTCGGCAAAGAAATGCAGGTAGTCGAACAGGAACCCTTCGACGCGGCGGTCGTCGAGATGGGTCCGCATGCAGTCGACGATCACCGGCAGGTCGTCTTCGTGGACCACCTCGTCGGCTTGGACATAGAACGCCCAGTCCCCGGTGCAGGCGTCGAGCGCGACGTTGGTCTGCTGCGCATTGCTCACGCCGGACACCAGGCTCTTGTCCCACACGGTTTCGATGATCTTGAGCTTCGGATCGTTGATGCTGCGGATCAGCTCGGTGGTGCCGTCGGTGGAATCGCCGGCAGCCACGACGAACTCGTCACAGATGGGCAGGACGGAGCAAATCGACTCGACCACGGGATAGTAGAGTTGGACGGCGTTGCGGACAAAGCTGAAGCCACTGATACGCATGGGCGGCGCGACTGTAACCGAGGCCGATCGGTGGATCAAATCGGGCGACCGCGCTAGGTGGGAACGCATGCCGACCCTCGTGCCGCCGCGCCATGTCCTGATCGTGCGCACCGATCACCTGGGTGACATGCTCCTCACTCTGCCGGCGGTGCACGCCCTGAAGGTCGCCGACCCGACCTGCCGCGTCAGTGTCCTCGCCTCGCCGGCCAACGCCGAAGCGGCGCGCCATGATCCGGAGGTCGACCACGTCGAGGTCGATCCGCTCGAGGCCAAGGGTTCCGGCCTGCGCGGCGTGCGGGCGCTGGCGCGGCAGCTGCGTGGTCTGCGCTGTGACGCGGCCGTCGTGGTCCATCCGACGCCGCGGCTGGCGCTCGCCGTCTTCCTGGCCGGCATTCCCATCCGCATCGGCACGGCATACCGCGCCTACTCGCTGCTGTTCAACCGGCGCATCCGCCAGCATCGACGGCGTCCGCCATGGCGACACGAGTCGCAATACAACGTCGAGCTGCTCGCGCCGCTCGGCGTGCGGGCGGCAACGGTCACGCCAGGGACCTGGCGCGTCGGGCCGGACGAGGCGACCATGGTGGAGCGTCTGCTGCGCACGCATGACGCGCTCGCCGCACCGCTAGTGGTGTTGCACCCGGGCAACGCCGGATCGGCGATGAACTGGGCGGCGGCACAGTACGGCGACCTCGGCAGGCGTCTGGCCGCAGGCGGGGTGCGCATCGCCGTCACGGGAGGCCGATCGGAAGGGGAGTTGACGGCCGAGGTGGCGCGCCTGGTTGGCGCCGCTGCCATCGACCTGGGCGGTTTGCTGACGCTGCCGCAACTGGCCGCGCTGCTCGCCCGCAGCGTGCTCTACGTCGGCAGCGCCACCGGCCCCACGCATCTCGCCGCGGCGGTCGGCACTCCGGTGCTCGCCTTGTACTCGCCGTTGCACTCGTCCGCCCCGCCGCGTTGGCGTCCGCTCGGTGCGGACGTGCACGTCCTGCAACCCGCTGTCGATGTCGTCTGCCCGAAGTGCCTCGGCCCGGCCTGCCCGTACTACCACTGCATGCAGCGTCATCTGAGCGTCGACGCGGTCGAGCAGGCGGCGGCTCGGGTGTTGGCGAAGGCGTAGAAATCGCGTCGGGCTGGGGCGGCGCCGCGCGCCATCGCGTTGACCTTTCCGGCACCCTCCGATATGCGGCCCCTATGCGCATCCCAGGGGCGAATCTGCGCGCGCAGCACGAAGCGTTGCGCGCCGACCTGCTCGCGGCGTTCGCCCGCGTCCTCGATGCGTCGGCATTCGTGCACGGCGCCGAGGTCGAAGGCTTCGAGCGCGAGTTCGCCGCCTACTGCGGCGTGGCCCATGCCGTCGGCGTGGCCAACGGCACCGACGCCCTGGCGCTCGCGCTGCGCGCCCTCGGGGTCGGCCGCGGCGACAGCGTCGCCGTGCCGGCGTTCACCTTCGCGGCCACGGTCGAAGCCGTCTACCACGTCGGCGCGCAACCGCTGCTCGTCGACATCGATCCGGGCACGTTCACGCTCGATCCGGAAGCCTTCCGCCGTTGCGTCGGCGCGGCGACGTCGCCGCTGCGGGCGGTCATCCCGGTGCACCTCTACGGCCAACCGGCAGCGATGGACGACATCATCGCCGTCGCCGCCGCACAGGGCTGCGCGGTGATCGAAGATGCGGCGCAGGCCCACGGTGCCCGTTACCATGGTCAACGCACCGGCGGCTTGGGCACGGTGGCGTGCTTCAGCTTCTATCCCACCAAGAACCTGGGAGCGTTGGGCGATGCCGGCGCGGTGACGACGCGTGACGGGGGCGTGGCGGCGCGCCTCCGTTTGTTGCGCGATCACGGTCAGAGCGGCAAGTACGAGCACGCCATCGTCGGCTTCAACTCGCGACTCGACGGCGTGCAAGCCGCGTTACTGCGCGTCAAGCTGCCTCACCTCGATCGCTGGAACGCGTGCCGGCAGTCCCTGGCGGCGCTTTACCGGCGGGCGCTGAGCGCTGTGCCGGGAATCACCTTGCCGGCCACGGCGGCTGGTGGCGAGCACGTCTACCACTTGTTCGTCGTCCGGTGCGCCGATCGAGACGGGCTGCAGGCGCACCTCGCGGCACACGGCATTGCCGCCGCGGTGCACTATCCGCATCCGCTGCATCTGCAGGCCGCGTTCCCCGGTCTCGGGGCACCGGGTGATTTCCCCGCCGCCGAGGCGGCGGCGCGCGAGGTCCTGGCGTTGCCGCTCTATCCGGAGCTGAGCGAGGAAGCGGTGGCGGGAATTGGCGAGACCGTCGCCGCCTGGGCGCGCGGGGGTTGAGCGGGGCAACCCGGCGGATGACTTCGCAGCTTTCAACGCCACAGAGTCGGACTGCGCCGACTGACTATTGGGGTGCCAAGGGTCCCGCGCAAAAGTACGTCGACAATCGAGAATGGAAGACCGGAAACAGGAAACCGGAAATCGGAAACCGGCCGTTCACCAGCTGGCCGCTTCGGTTTGTGGTTTCAAATCTCCGGCTTCCTGCTTCCGGTTTCTCATTCCTTGGGCCTTTGGGAAGAGAATCGACAGCCCCGCACATTGAAGGTCCTCCGCGACGCTCACCGGAGACACGGTGACGGCGCGCGCCAACCCCATGCGGCGCTACAGTGCGCTCGTTAGGCGCTTCGCCCGCGCGCGCCTGCTCGTCGTCGGCGATCTCATGCTCGATCAATTCATCTGGGGCCGTGTCGAACGCATCTCGCCCGAGGCGCCGGTGCCCGTGGTGCATGTGACCCGTGAGAGCGTACACCTGGGCGGCGCCGCCAATGTCGTGCACAACATCCGCGCCCTGGGTGGACACGCCACCGCCTGCGGCGTCGTCGGGCAGGACAGCGCCGGCCGTCGCGTGCTCGCCGAGCTCAAACGCATCGGCGCCGGCACTCGCGGCGTGATGGCGACGCGTAGCGCCGTCACCATCCGCAAGACCCGCATCATCGCCCACAGCCAGCAGGTGGTACGTTTCGACCGCGAGCAACCCGACCACGGCGGCGGTGCCGCAGCCCGCCTCGCGCGATTCCTGCAACGGCACGCCTGGGACTTCGACGCGGTGGTGCTCTCGGACTACGGCAAGGGCGCCATCACGCCGGCGTTGCTCGGCGTCCTGCATCAGGCGCGGGCGCAGCGGCCGTTCCGACTGATCGTCGATCCGAAGAAACCGAACTTTGCGCACTACCGCGGCATCACGCTGGCCACGCCGAATGCGCTCGAGGCCGCCGACGCCGCCGGGATCGAGATCCGCGACGCCGCCAGCCTGCGGGCCGTCGGGCACCGGTTGCTCGAGCGCTGGGATGCCGAGGCCATCCTGGTGACCCGCGGCGAGCACGGCATGAGTCTGTTCGAGCGCGACGGCAGCGTGCGTCACCTGCCGACCGCGGCGCGCCAGGTGTTCGACGTCACCGGCGCCGGCGACACGGTGGTCGCCACGTGCGCCCTGGCCCTGGCCGCGGGCGCGCGCCTCGACGAAGCCGCGTGCCTTGCCAACCACGCCGCCAGCGTGGTCATCGGCAAGCTCGGCACGGCGACGCTGTCCGCGGCGGAGCTGTTGCAGGCGATTGGCGAGACCAGTGACAAGTGAGCAGTGGCGAGTGACGGGTCCAGGGGTGAGAATGAGCCACGCATCGATTTGTCCCTACTCGTCACTTGTCACTTTTCACTCATCACTCCGCTGGAGGAATCCATGCGCAGCATGACCGGTTTCGGCCAGGCCTCCTGGCAAGGCAAGGGATGCAAGATCAGCGTCGAGGTGCGCAGCGTGAACCAGCGCTTCCTGGAAGCGCGCTTCAATCTACCGCGCGAGTATGCGCCGTGGGAAGGCGAGTTGCGCGAACGGCTGCAGGCGTCCGTCGAACGCGGCAAGGTCGACGTGAACGTCAACCGTTCCGGCGCCCCCTCGGGGGCGTTTGCCGTCGAGGTCAACACGGCGTTGGCCCGCGCCTACATCGCCGGCTGGCGCAAGCTGCAAGCGGCGTTGCGCGTCCAGGGTGAAGTCGACCTGCAGTTCCTGCTCAGCCGGCCCGAGCTGGTGCGCGTGGTCGAGCGGCGCACCGACACGAGCAGCGAGCTGCCGCGGCTGCGCCAGGTCTTCGACGCGGCGCTGCGCGCCTTCGCCCGCGAGCGCGAACGCGAGGGCCGCGCGTTGACGCGTGACATGCTGCAACGGGTGAAGCAACTGACGTCGCTGACGCGGCAGATGCAGGCGCGCACCGCCGCGGCGATCCCGGAGTTCACGGCGCGGGTGCGCCAACGCATCCAGACCCTGGCGGCGGGCGTGACGGTGGCGGAGGAGCGCCTGGCTCAGGAGATCGCCCTGCTGGCTAGCCGCAGCGACGTCACCGAGGAGCTCGTCCGGCTGCACACGCACCTCGGCGCGCTGCAGGCCTTGCTCGCCAGCCGCGAGCCGGTCGGCAAGCGCCTCGACTTCCTGCTGCAGGAAATTCATCGCGAGGTGAACACCATCGCATCGAAGAGCAACGACCTCGGCATCACCGACCTGACACTGGCGGCGCGCAGCGAGATCGAGAAGTTGCGCGAGCAGGCGCAGAACATCGAGTAGACGGCATGCTCCACGTCCCACGACACGCCGCGTGCGGCGGCGCCCGCGGCACCGTCATCCTCGTCTGCCTCGTCGCCCTAGTGGCAGGAACGGCCGCCGCGGCGACAGCTCCCGAACGGCCGCGCCGACGGCCGGCGCCCATCGACGTGCCCGCACAGGTGAACCGTCTGTGGCCCGAGCTGCACGACCAGAGCCTCCTGGCGCGCCTGCGGACGCGGTTCGGCCCCGACAAGCTGGTGCGCGATTTCGTCACCCTCAAGACCGAGAAGGGCGAGGCGGCGACGCTGGTCCTGTACATCACCGGCGCACGTGCCGAGGACTCGGGCTGCGATACGACGCCCTTCTGCGGCTGCCCGGTGTACGGCCAGGTGTCGTTGTTCGGCACCTATGTCCTGGCGCTCGTGGTCGGCGATACCGTCATCAATGAGGTGCCGCTGGCGCTCAACAACGGGATGCTCCCGCTCATCAGTGACCACGCCTCGAATCACCGCCTTTGGGGTCAGGGAGCGCAGGTCCGCAAGCAGAATCCGCGGCAGTCCAAGAACGAGGTCGTCAAGCTGATGAAGCTGGTCGACTACAACGGCGACGGGCACGCGTGGGAGGTCCGCTTCGCCCAGCACGGCGCCTGCGGGCATCTGCTGACGCAAGTCGCCGGCTACAGCGCCCGGCAGCGGAAAGCGGTGATCTATCCGATCATCGCGGACGACACCGTCTACTGGGCTGACAACCTGTTCCCGGCGCCCGATGATGCGGCGCAGGCGGTGCGACTGCGCTACGGCTTGGCCTGCGGCGATCACGGCAACGAGACGTACAGCGCCGACGAGTACGCCTACGAGCCGGCGCGGGAAGCCTGGGTGCGGACCCGCGCGGAACGTCACGCGTGCAATGCGGTCGAAGGAGCGGTGCAGCGGCCGACGCGGCCGGCGGCCGTGCTCCATGTCCGTAACGCCACCGTGCCCGTGGGGCAAGACGGCACGCTCAGCGTGCGCTTACAAACTGCGCGCGCCGGCGAGTACGCGGTGGCAACGGAGTTGATCGTCGAGCCGCCGCTGCGCGTCGTCGCGACCGGCGCGGGAACACCGGACTGCGCGTCCGACGGTGAGCGGCCGACGTTTCGATTCGAGCCACAACGCTGTCTGTCGAGCCCGGCGGCCGCCGGGTGCACCGCAGCGATGGTGATCGGGGTGCAGGTGCAACAGGCAGGCATCGCCGGCGAAGTGGAGCTCTATCGCTGCCAGGTGCAGGTCCCCGCCGCTACGCTGCCAGGCACGTACGGAGCCTTCGTGAGCAAGGTGCGCGTCTCGACGCCTGCCGGCGATGCCGTGCCGGCGAGTGCCACCCACGGTGGGGTGACGGTTGAGCGCGCACGCTAAAGGCGGGCGGCGGCATCCGGCGCCGCGCCCCGACGCCGAAGCCGTGCGGTCAGGAGACTGATTTGTCGCACTGGAGCGATCCCGCTAATATCACTTCAATGCTCATCACGATCTCCGGCGTCCCTGGAAGTGGGAAGACCACGGTGGCACGGCTGCTGGCGGCGCGGCTGGGCCTGCCGCACATCTATGCCGGCGACCTGTACCGCAAGGCCGCGGTGGAGCGCGGTGTGTCGCTCGAGGAGTTCAACGCGCTGTCGGAGAAAGACCACTCCATCGATCGAGAGTTGGATGCCAAGATGGCGGAGTATGCCCGTCGGGGGAACGTGATCCTCGAGGGCCGACTGGCGGGGTTCATCGCGTTGCAGGAAGGCGCCGACGCCCTCAAGGTTTGGCTCACCGCCAGCGACGAGGTGCGCGCCAAGCGCGTCGCGCAACGTGAGGGGAAAGACGGCACGACGGTGTTGCAGCTCAACCGCACCCGTCAGGCGTCTGACGCCAAGCGCTACCGCGTCATCTACGGCTTCGACCTCGACGACACGTCGATCTACGACGTCATCCTCGACAGCGACGACCAGGCCCCGGAGGCGCTCGCCGAGCAGATCCTGGCGCGCGCCGCGGAACAGTTCGGCAGCCACACCGCCCGGCCATGAACCTCAACGGCCTGATCGAACGGGTGCGCGGCTACGACAACGGCGCCGACACCGACCTCATCGCCCGCGCCTACGACTTCTCGGCGGCGGTGCACAAAGGGCAGAAGCGCGCCTCGGGCGAGCCGTACGTCACCCATCCGGTCGAGGTCGCCGGCCTGATCGCCGACCTCAAGCTCGACGTGCCGAGCGTTGCCACCGGCCTGCTGCATGACACCGTCGAGGACACGCTCACCACGCTGGGCGAGATCGAGACCAAGTTCGGCACCGAGATCGCGGCGCTCGTCGACGGCGTCACCAAGATCAGCCAGATCAACTTCAACAGCCGCGAAGAGAAGCAGGCGGAAAACTTCCGCAAGATGATCATCGCCATGGCGCGCGACATCCGCGTCATCCTCGTCAAGCTGGCGGATCGCACCCACAACATGCGCACGCTGGAGTCGCTGTCGCCGGAGCGCCAGCACGACATCGCGCAGGAGACCCTCGACATCTACGCCCCGCTGGCGCACCGCCTTGGCATCTATTGGATGAAGAGCGAGCTGGAAGACAACGCCCTGCGCTACCTGCACCCCGAGGTGTACTACCAGCTCAAGCGCAACGTCGCCAAGAAGAAGGCGGAGCGCGAGCGCTACATCCAAGAGGTGATCACCGTCCTCGCCAAGCGCCTGGACGAGAACGACATCGAAGCGCAGGTGACCGGACGGCCGAAGCACTTTTACTCGATCTACCAGAAGATGCAGTCGCAGCACCTGCTCTACGACCAGATCTACGATCTGGTGGCCTTCCGCGTCGTCGTCGATACGGTGCGCGACTGCTACGCGGCGCTCGGGGTGGTGCACGCCGAGTGGAAGCCGATCCCGTCGCGCTTCAAGGACTACATCGCGCTGCCCAAGCCCAACATGTATCAGTCGCTGCACACCACCGTCATCGGCCCCTACGGCGAACGCATGGAGGTGCAAATCCGCACGCACACCATGCACCGCATCGCCGAGGCCGGCATCGCGGCGCACTGGCGTTACAAGGGCGGCCGCCGCGTCGCCGAGGAAGACGCGCAACGCTTCACCTGGCTGCGCGAGCTGCTCGAATGGCAACAGCACGTGCAGGATCCGCAGGAGTTCCTGCGCTCGGTGAAGGAAGACCTCTTCAGCGACGAGGTGTTCGTGTTCACGCCCAAGGGCGACTTGTTGAACTTCCCCGAGGGCTCGACGGTGATCGACTTCGCCTACCGCATTCACTCCGAGGTCGGCCAGCACTGCGCCGGGGCGCGCGTCAACGGCCGTCTGGTGCCGTTCCGCTACCATCTGCGCAGCGGCGACACGGTGGAGATCATCACCACCGCGAGCCAGACGCCGAGCAAGGATTGGTTGAACTTCGTCAAGACCAGCCGCGCCAAACAGAAGATCCGCAACTGGATCAAGTTCCAGCAGCGCAGCCGCAGCGTCGCCGTCGGCCGCGAGATCCTGGAGCGCGATCTCAGCCGCTATCAGCTCGACCTCGGCAAGCTGCGCAAGGAGGGGCGCCTGACCAAGGTGGTCGAGGAGCTGTCGCAGCGCGACGAGGAGACGCTGCTGGCGAGCATCGGCTACGGCAAGATGACCTCGCATCAGGTGCTCGGCAAGCTGCTGCCGCCCGAGGTCCTGCAGCACGGCGCCAAGGAAGAAAGCCCGCTCAAGAAGCTGTTCCGCAAGATCGCCGGCCAGAGCAAGGCCGGCGTCCGCGTCAGCGGCATCGAGGACATGCTGGTGCGCTTCGGCAAGTGCTGCGACCCGCTGCCGGGCGAGCGCATCCTCGGCTTCATCACGCGCGGCCGCGGCGTGACCATCCATGCGGTCGATTGCCCGCGCGTGCTCGAAAGCGATCCGCAACGCCGCATCGAGGCGGTGTGGGAGGACGGCGCCGCCGGGGCGCGCCCGGTCACCGTCGAGGTGATGTGCATCGATGAGCCCGGCTTGCTCGCCGCCATCAGCAAAGCCATCAGCTCGGTGGGCGTCAACATCACGCGCGCCCAGGTGCGCAGCGTCGAGGACAAGAAGGCGGTCAATACCTTCGAGGTGATGGTGAGCAGCGCCGATCAGCTCAACCGGGTCATCCGCGCCCTCGGCAAGGTGCGCGGCGTGATGAAGGTGGCGCGGGCACGCGGGTAGCTGTCAGCAATCAGCCATCAGCTGTCAGCTGGACGATTGGAGACCCAAATGTATTGCCGTTGTGGGCTGAGAGCTGAACGCTGACAGCTGAGGGCTATGCCTATGAAAGACGCGGTGGCGACGACGAATGCACCACAAGCGATCGGGCCGTACTCGCAGGCGGTGCGCCGCGGGGAATGGCTGTGGGTCTCAGGTCAGATCGGGCTCGATCCCGCGAGCGGAACGCTGGTCTCGGGTGGCACGGTCGAGGAGACGAAACGGGTGCTGGACAACTTGCGCGCCGTGATCGCCGCGGCCGGGGGCAGCCTCGACGACATCGTGCGCACCACCATCTATCTGGTCGACCTCGCCGACTTCGCACGCGTGAACGAGGTGTACGCCGGCTATTTCACTGCGCCCTTCCCGGCGCGTGCCACGGTCGGCGTCGCGGCGCTGCCGCGCGGCGCCCGCGTCGAAATTGACGCGATCGCGGTGCTGTCAGAGCGGAAAGCCCAAAGCTGAAAGCTTAAGGGCACGAGAGAGGCTTTTCGCTTTGAGCCCTTTCGCTTTCAGCTTACCGCTTTCACGCCGCCTTCAGGACCTTACCGGAACGGATGCAGCGCGTGCAGGCGAGGATGCGCCGCACGGTACCGTTGACATTGGCGCGGACACGCTGCAGGTTCGGGCGCCAGGTACGCTTGCTGCGGTTGTTCGCATGACTGACGGTGTTGCCGACCGATGGGCCCTTGCCACAGACATCGCAGATTCGTGCCATGATTGCTCCTTGGGCTGCTGTGGCTAGCACAAGGGGGGAGGTGCTGCAACGCAATGACGGACGCGGAAAAGACGGCCATCCCGCCGCCACTCGGTGAGTTCCTGCGGGCGCAGATCGCGCCGCGGTTCGGCGAGTTGGTCCACGCCGTCGAGCAGCGACTGGCCGCGGCGCAACGCGAGTTGGACGATCTGCGCGCCGCCGCCGGCACGATCGCGTGGGAGGTCGACGGCGCGCCCCCCGCCGTGTGCTACGCGAACATCACCGGCGGGACGATGACCGTCGCGGACCGGCCGCTCGGCGAGCCGTTGATGACGGTGGCGCAATCGGATGCCGACTGGGCCCGCTTCAGCGGCGGCATGGCCGGCCTCTTCGGCGGCGACAGCCGCCGGCCCTTGGGACGCGCCCGCATCGAGCGCATTCGCGCCCTCAAAGGCGCGCTGCGCTTCGTGTTGACCGGTTTGTCCGACGGCGGCACGTGGAGCTGTACGCTCTATTTCGGCAGCGGCCCGCGACCCGCTGAGCCGCAGACAACGATCACCATCCCCGCCGATATGGTCGCCAAGATTCAAGCAGGCCAGATGGACCCGCAGGTCGCCTTTATGCAGGGGCAGGTGAAGCTCGCCGGCGATATGGGCCTGGCGATGCAGCTGGGCATGGCGCTGTTCATGTGAGGAACAGTCGCGCAGCGCCTTCACCCGCCCGCAGTTCGAAGCGGTGTGGACCAGCGTCGTGAACTTCATGCGGCGCGACTTGTAAGCCGCCGGCGGGCTGGTCTACACCCGGAACGACTCGGGAGGGACCACCCGATGACCGATGTGCTGGTGATAGGTGCCGGGATGGCGGGCGTCACGGCGGCGCGGCAGTTGGCGCAGGCCGGGGTCTCCGTCCTCCTCGTTGAGGGCGGCCAGCGCCTCGGCGGCCGCATCCAGACGCTGCGTGACTTCTGCAGCGCACCGGTCGAGGCCGGCGCCGAGTTCATTCATGGCGTCGGCGCCGAGACCTGGCCCGACGTCAAGGCCGCCGGCTTGCACGTGCGCGCCTGCCCACACACCCGCGACGCCATGTTCAACGTCGGCGCCGGCGCGCAGTGGTTGCCGCGCGTGCTGCTGCATCCCGGTGTCTGGCCGGCCGTCACGATCCTGCGTCGCCTTCGCCGGCTGCAAGGGCCCGACATGTCGGCGCGGGAATTCATCGCGGCCAACCGCTACCGCGGCCGCGCCCGCATCATGGCGCAGATGGTGCTCACGGCGCATCTGCCTGGGAGCATCGACGACGTTGGAGTGCGCGGGCTGATCGAGGATGGGGTGCTGCAGCTCGAGACCGGCCTCAACCATCGGATCGTCGAAGGGTACGACCGCCTCGTCGCACAGATTGCCCGGGATCTCGACTGCGAGATGGGCTTCGCGGTCGACACCGTCCGCTGGAGTGTCGACGGGGTGAGCGTGCGCGCCGCGGACGGGCGTGAGCGGTCGGCACGTGCCGCCGTGTGCACGCTGCCGGTCGGTGTGCTCAAGTCGCGCCAGGTTCGGTTCGTGCCCGATCTGCCGGAGAACAAACGCGCGGCGCTGCAACTGATCGAGATGGGGTCGGTGTGCAAGATCCTGCTGCGTTTCGAAGAACGCTTCTGGCCGCAGCGTCTCGCCACACTTGCCTGTGGGGTGGGTCCCGTCACGCTCTACTGGTCGGTGTTCTACCGCGCCCCTGACGGGCCGCCGGTGCTGACCGCCTACGCGACCGGGCCGCGCGCCGCCGCGCTGAGTGCGTTGAGCGAGGACGAGGCGACGGCCGTGGTCGTCGACGATCTGCGGCGTTTGTTCCCCGAGGCCGCACCGAAGCTGCTGGCGCAGCGGCGCATCGATTGGACGACCGATCCGTTGAGTCTCGGCGGCTACACCTTCCTGCGCCCGGGCGGGAGCGGGGCGCGAGCGCAGCTCGCGGCGGCGGACACCGGCGCCTTGTTTTGGGCCGGCTCCGCGACCGCCACGCGCACGATTGCCGCCACCGTCGAAGGCGCCTTCGTCAGCGGCATGCGCGCCGCCGCCGAGGCGTGCGCCTTCCTCGAGCGACGCGGGCGCTGATCGGTTACCCGCGGCGCCGTGTCTGCGCAGCGATGCGCCGCACCAGCGCCGTCGTCGAATAACCCGTCGCGAAGCGCAAGGAGCGCACCCGACCGCCGCGGGCGCGCACGATATCGGCGCCGACGATCTGATCGGGCTGCCAGTCGCCGCCCTTCACCAGCACGTCGGGCTGCACCCGTTTGATCAGGTTGTAGGGCGTGTCCTCGCCGAAGACGGTGACGAAGTCGACCATCTCCAGGGCCGCCATCACCTCGCAGCGATCGCGTTGCGGCACCAGCGGCCGCGTCGGCCCCTTCAGCCGCCGTACCGAGGCATCGCTGTTCAACCCGACGACGAGCACATCGCCCAGCCGCTTCGCGGCGCGCAGGTAGCGGACGTGCCCGGGATGGATGAGATCGAAGCACCCGTTGGTGAAGACGATGCGCTTGCCCTGGCGGCGCAGGGCGGCGAGGCGGCGCTTGAGGATGGGCAATCGGATGACCTTGTTTTGCCGCGATCCGCTCATCGCACTGTCCGTCCTTCAAGCTGTCTGCAGGGCAACCAGATCCGTCAGCGCCGTTGCCTGCAACTGCTCGCATTGCTTCTGCGTGATCTTTAGATAACGCCAACGCACGGCCGTGAGTTCAGTAGCGTCCTCACACCGGCGTTGAGCTGCTTCGTCCTTGCGCGCAACCTCCATAGTCTCTGCACTAGTGGTTTCCATCAGCCAAGGCGTTGCGCCTTGGTCGCTGGGGACAGAGTCCGGGTAGTAGGATCGAAAGGTCATGTTCGGATCGGTGTATTCGATGGGAAGCCGAGGACGTACTTCTTGTGACCGCAGATGAGCTGGCTCCGCCACTCGGGTTCTCGGTCAACGACAAGGAAATCGAACGTGCGCTGTCGGTCCTGCGCGCTCTCGTTGACCGCCTCGATCGTCTGAAACGGCAGCGCGATGCGCACCGGCGCGACCTTCTTGCCGTCGAAATACTTGCCGTCCCACACGAGCGCGGTCATCCGCGCTCACGTAGCGCGGGTGGAGGAAAGTGGCAAACGCTGAGTAGCGGAGTAAATCTGGGGGCCATCCGGCCCCGATGATGCTCGTCGGCTGCGAAACGTTTCGGGTTGGTGATCTTGACGGGTTCCGGATCGTGATGACCGTGGGTCGAACTCTTCAATGAGCCCCGCTCCACTGTCTCGTGGGCCGGAGCGCATGGAGGTGGAGCATGGCGAGGTGGGCAAGGATACATGCGCGGCACTAGGCGAAATCTCCGGTCCGTATGAACACGCTGCGAGAAGCCTATGAGCGCGACAATCTAGAACGCGCATGGCGGTGGGTACGCAGCAATCCAGACGCCGACTACAAATCGTACCATCGCGATCTATACAGCGCATACGCCATCGCCGATAGTGACGCGCTTCAGGACTTGCGCCAACGACTTCTGCGCGAAAGCTACCAGCCGCATCATGCCTGCAAGATCTACCTTCCTAAGGCGTCCGGCCTCCTCAGGCCGTACACGCTGATGACCGTCGAGGACCAAATTGTTTACCAGGCGATGGTCAACATAATCGCCGAAAAGTTCTATCCTCGCGCACGGCCGAGGTACTACGTTGAGACCTTCGGCCACCTGTACGCTGGAAAATCGAGTCTCTGGTTTTATCGCAAGTGGTCCGATGGATACCGAAAATTCAATACCAGTGTGAGGCAGGCCTTTGCATCGGGCCTCAGGTTCACCGCAAGTTTCGATCTCACGGCCTGTTACGACAGTCTCGATCACCGGGTTCTGTCGCACTTTCTTAAGAGAATCGGCTGCGGCGATGACTTCTGTCGAACTCTGATGGACTGGCTCAGCCACTGGACCGCAACGGACGAGCGCATTTACCACAATCACGGCATTCCCCAAGGCCCCCTTGGCTCGGGCCTCCTTGCCGAAGTGGTTTTGCAGCACTTCGACGCGCTGCGAGGCTCTCCAAGAAGGATTCGTTACCTCCGTTACGTCGATGACATTCGCCTCCTTGCCAAGACTCGCCGAGACCTTCGCCGCATGCTTGTACACTTGGACCGCTTGAGCAAAGACATCGGCGTCTTCCCCCAGAGCAGCAAGATCGAGATCCATGAGATCAAGAACATCGACGACGAATTGAAATCCGTGAGTCGTCCCCCGGAGCCTGTCATTCGGTCGAAGGTCGTCGATCAGCGAAAGTTGCAGCGCAGACTGATCGAGCTATCCCGAGGATTCGAAGTTCGGAACCCAACTCGATGGAAGTACCTGCTCGCTCACGCTAGACCCTGCGCGAAGCTGAGTAGGCGGCTACGCAGGATCTACGATCGGCAACCGTCTTTCTATCCGCAAATCATGCGGTACCTGCAGCGGTACACTCAGCTGCCCAACAGCGTGACCCAATGGCTTATCGAGGAACTCAAGGTTGAGCAGCACCCCTATCCTTCGATTCACACCGCCCTGCTCACTACACTTGAGGGCCGGATCGGCGAGCGGCAAACTGCCGCGGTCGAAGGGCACTGGTGGGTTCGTGCGCACCTGGTGGCGACCCTCGACGACGTGAAAATCGGCAGCCCTTCATTCGGGAGTCTTCTAAACGAACGCTTGCGGGATAGTGTCGGCGACGTCGCCACTCAAGCGGCGGCGGCAGTAGCAGCCAAGGCGGTACTGATCGCTCCGCCGCAGAACAAGATTCACCCACAGGCGGGCCGGACGCTCCGCAGTCTCGGTGTCCTTAAGACGGTTCGGGGCACTGTGTGCGGCGTTACTGCGAACCTGAGCCGCCTTCTCGGGAGCCGGGTTGCCTCGATCAAATGGAAGGTAATCCTTGGCTCGCACCATCGGCAGGCCGAACTTCAAGCGGCGTGGTGCAGAGCGTATGCCGGCACCGACATCACGGCCTGGGTGAACGCGGTCGACGTCTTCAACGACCTGCTGCTCGACAGCCTCTACAAACACGACCCGAGCCTCGGGACCTATCAACTGGGCAACGTCGGCTCCGTGGCAAACAGCAAGCGCCTCAAGAGCGCGTATCCAGCGTTCTACGACGTCGTGGAGAGTGTGCACGAGAAGCGTCTCCAGAGTCATCTCTCGCACGCCAAGGTGCGGAAGACTGGGAAGCAGACGGGGCGAATCACATATCGATATCTGAGCGTGGGGAAGCGGCTCATGGTCAAGGGGTACCTGGAGTTGGATCAGAAGTGTTGAGCAGCCCCGCCGTTCTCCAGGTAGGTGGGGCGGTGGTGGGGGCGGTGCCAAAGAACGGGGGAAGGACCACATGCCCAGAACGCAGGTCGTCTTCTACCGCGCAGTAGGCTTCGATGCGCCGCTGGAGTGTAGCGGCTTCACGGCTTCTTTGTCTCTTCCTTGCGCGCGTATACCGCGGCCGGCTCCGCAACCGATTCCAGTAGCCTCATTCGCCCGATGCGCAGGGCGTTGACGATGCGTGCGGCCGCACCTCGCACCCGCTCGGCAAGCCGCCGGCCGGCCTCGGCAAACTCGGGATCGGCTGCGGGCACGAGTGTCGAATCCGCTTCAATGCGCCCGAGTGTCTGCAAGTCCACTCCGAGTTCACGAGCGATCTCCTCACGCGACACACCCCGGTGCGCTTCGTAGGCGCGCAGCAGCTCTCCGGTAGCGAGCGCCTGCGGGCTTTCGAGCGGCGGCTTCATGCCGAGTCGGACAAGCAGGCGCCGGTGAGCCTGCGCAGTTTGGAGCGGGTCGATCCGCCCCTCGGCGACGAGGCGATCATAGAGCTTGCCCGCCTCCTCCTCGGTGGTGGTGTCGAGGCCCGCGAGGTCGTGGATGAGGTTTTCGAAGATGATCTCCCGCTCAGCGTCCGTCAGTTTTGGTTTCATTTGGGCTTCGCTCCCTGATCGACAATCGCCTTGAACCTCTTCAGAGCGCGCATGAGTTGCTCGTACAGGTTTTTGACCTCCTTCTTCGCGACATTCAAGTTCGCGGCGATTTCACTCTGCGAAAGATCCCAGTGGCGGCGAAGCTTGTACAGGACTAGCAACTTTGGCGTCTCGCCGAGAAACTCCAGAAGTTGATCTTCAAGCTGCTGCTTCAGCGCGAGTGCTTCAGGGCCTTCTTGAGGATCCGGCAAGACGTTGACCACTTCAGCGATGTCGGCAGTGTCTTGCTCGAACTTTGCTCTCGGAAGGGCCAAGTAATCCAGGGCTCGCCACCAAGCACGCTGTAAGACCCAGGCGTGAAGCGAACGGCCTTTCCAATCGTACGCATCGAGATGCTGCGCGGCCCATTCGATCGCATCGCTAGTCGCGTTCTCTGCTGCGTAGTGGGAAAGCCCGAGTTCCTGCATCAGTCGCGCGCTAATGCCTTCGTAGAACCGTCGACTCGCCAGCTTCGCGAGCAGTTCATCACGAGTCTCGTGGTCTTCCACCATCCGCGATCACCGGTGCGCCTCCTCCCTCTACTCTACTTACGGTGTGAACTACCAGGTTTTCGTGACACCTACACGAAAAAGATGCTCGTCACCCCGTATAGAGCAAGAGAGGCGGACCCACAAAGGGGCGCCGGAAGGAGGACAAAGGCATGCCGAACACGGGATTGAACGGACCATACGCCCTCGATGCGGTCACGATCGACCGCGTTGTCACGTGGAAATCGTCAGGCGCTTACGCCTTAGGGCGTTCGGACGTAGACACCTTCTACGTAAGCTACGTGGGACGGTCGGATGTCGATGTCGCGGGAAGGTTGAGACAGCATGTCGGAAAGTATGCCCAGTTCAAGTTCGACTACTTTGCTTCGCCGAAGGCTGCGTTCGACAAGGAGTGCAACCTCTACCACGACTTCGGCGGGCCGCAGGGCGTACTCGACAACGACGTGCACCCGGCACGACCCGATGCAACCAATTGGCAATGCCCGCGGTGCGACGTCTTTCAGCCAGCTACTGGCGCGCGCCGCTGACTCCCCGCGAGGGCGCAAGATACGCCGCGAGCCCTCGCAGCACCGATGGAAGGTGTCCACCCCTTCCTTGTAAACGCCACACCCCGGTGTTAGAGACCGCCGCATGCCGGACTACCGTCGCCGAGCGACGCGCGAAGCGATGCGCGTGCGGCTCGACGTGAACGGCATGATGGCAGAGTCCATCGGCCAGGCTGGGGTGACGCCGGACGAGGTGGCGGAGCTGGCGAGCCGCGTCTCCGAGATCACCCATGCCCTGAAGGGGCGGCGCGCCGCCGGCGACCTGCCCTTCTACGAGCTGCCGTATCAAAAGGAAGCCTTGGCAGAGACCAAGGCGCTCGCCGCCGAGGTGCGGGGAGAGTGCGAGACGCTGGTGGTGCTCGGCATCGGCGGCTCGGCGCTCGGTACCCGCGCTCTGGTCAGTGCCCTCGACACCACCCGCCGGGTGCTGATCGCCGACAACATCGACCCGGTGAGCTTCGGCGGATTGCTCGATCGCCTCGACCTCAACCGCACGACCTTCAACGTGATCAGCAAGTCCGGCGAGACCGCCGAGACGATGGCCCAGTTCCTCGTCGTGCGCGACCTGCTGCTGCGCCAGCTGGGCGCCGTCGACTACGTCAAACGCGTCGTCATCACCACTGATGCGGACGCCGGGGCGTTGCGCCAGGTTGTGCATGACGAAGGCTTCCGCGCCCTCCCCGTGCCCGCTGGCATCAGCGGCCGCTTCTCGGTGCTCAGCGCCATGGGGTTGTTTCCCGCCGCAGTGGCCGGGGTGCGCGTCGACGACGTGCTCGCCGGCGCCGCGTGGATGGACGCGCGCTGCCAGGAGGCGGACATCTGGCGCAACCCCGGCCATCTGCTCGGCGCGTTGCTGTATCTGGCGGACACGCGTCGCCACCAGAACGTCGTGGCGATGATGCCGTACAGTGACCGCCTGCACGCCTTCGCCTCGTGGTTCGCCCAGGTGTGGGCGGAGAGCCTGGGCAAGGCCGAGACGCTGGAGGGCACGGCGGTGCACGTCGGCCAGACGCCGGTCACCGCGGTCGGCGCCACCGATCAGCACGCGCTGCTGCAGCTGTTCGCCGACGGGCCGTTCGACAAGGTGGTCATCCTGCTGGGCGTAGAGGACCACGGCCGCGAGCTGCCGGTGCCGGCGGCGTACGCCGATCTGGAGAGCATTGGATATCTCGGCGGCATCGGCCTCGGGGCCTTGCTCAACTTCGAGCAGCGCGCCACCGAGCTGGCGCTGCTGCAGAAGCAGCGCCCGGTAGTGACGCTGACGCTGCCGCAGCTCAACGCCTTCACGCTCGGCCAGCTCTGCTACCTCTTCGAGGTGGCCGTCGTCTTCGCCGGCGCCCTCTACCGCGTCGATCCCTTCAATCAACCCGGCGTCGAGACCGGCAAGCAGCTCACCTATGCGCAGGTGGGACGCCACGGCTTCGAGGCGCGACGCGCCGAGATCGACGCCCTCTTGGCGCGCAAGCGCGACGACTATATCCTCTGATTCGCATGCACGCGGTGGCACAGGAGAGCGGACGAGTGCGGCTGCTGCCGCCCGAGGTCGCCGACAAGATCGCCGCCGGCGAGGTGGTCGAGCGGCCGGCGTCGGTGGTGAAGGAGTTGGTCGAGAACGCCCTCGATGCCGGGGCGCGCCAGATCCGTATCGAGCTCGAGGACGCCGGCATCGGGCTGATCGCCGTCGTCGACGACGGCGAAGGTATGAGCGCCGACGACGCCGTGCGCGCCTTCCAGCGCCATGCCACCAGCAAGGTCTCGTGCGTCGACGACCTCTTCCGCATCACCACGCTCGGCTTTCGCGGCGAAGCGCTCGCCAGCATCGCCGCTGTGTCCACGGCGACCCTGACGACGCGCCGTGCCGGCGATCTCGCCGGCACGCAGGTCCTGCTGCGCGGCGGCACGGTCGAGGAGACCCGCGCCGCGGGCACGGCGCCGGGAACCCGCGTCGAGGTCGTCGACCTCTTCGGCAACACGCCGGCGCGCCGCAAGTTCCTCAAGGCACCGGCCACCGAGGTCGGACATGTGAGCGAGCTGGTGACGCGCACGGCGCTCGCCTGGCCGCAGGTCGCCTTCCTGCTGCGTCACGGCACCCGCACCTTGCTCGACTACCCGGCGGTGGCCGATGCTGCCGAACGGGTGGCGCAGGTGTTCGGCGCGGCGCGCGCCGCCGCCATGCTGCCGTTCCAGAGCCGCGGCCCCGCCGGCAGCATTCGCGGCTGGTTGACCGGCTCGCATCTCACCCTGCCGTCGGCGCGCCAGATCTTCACCTACGTGAACGGCCGCTACGTCCGCGACAAGCTGGTGAGCCACGCGCTGGTCGCCGGCTACAGCACCTTGCTCATGCACGGCCGCTACCCGGCCGCCGCGGTGTTCATCGACGTCCCGCCCGATGAGGTCGACGTCAACGTGCATCCGGCGAAGTCGGAGGTCCGCTTCCGCCGCGGCGGTGCGGTGCACGACCTGATCACCCGCGCCGTCAATGAGCGCCTGCGCACGCAAACCCCGGTCGCGGCCCCGCCGGTGCCGACCGCGGCGCGCCCCGACGACGCGCTGGAACAGATGACCATCGCGCTGCGGCCGCGTCCCGATCTGCCGTTGCGTCTGGTGCCGATGCCACCGCCACCGCCGGGCGACCCGACCCCCAGTCATCAGGTGGCACCGCCACCCCGCGTCACGCCGCCGCTGCCGGCAGCGAGCCCGTTTCGTACCGCGGTGCGGCTGGCGGCACCGGTCACGACGGCGGGAGCCTCCGGCTTCTTCTCCAGCCTGCGGGTGATCGGCCAAGCCTTCGAGGGCTATCTCATCTGCGAGAGCGGCGAATCACTGCTGGTCATCGACCAGCACGCGGCGCACGAGCGCGTCACCTTCGAGCGCCTGCGCCACGCCTACGCGGACGGCGGGGTCACCCGCCAGCGTTTGCTCGTCCCGGTGGTGGTCGACGTCGGCGCGCACGCGGCGCCGCTGGTGAGCGAACGCCGCGACGATTTGGAGAACCTCGGCTTCGAGCTCGAGCCGTTTGGCGGCAGCAGCCTGGCGGTGCGCGCCGTGCCGGCGTTGCTCGGCGACAACGATCCGGCCGGCCTGGTGCGCGACCTCGCCGAGGAGCTCACCGAGGTGGGCCGTTCGCGCCGGCTGAACGAAGCGGCGGAAGCAGTCCTGGCGCGCCTGGCGTGTCACAGCGCGGTGCGCGTGGGACAAACATTGGGGCCCGAGCAGATTCGCGCCCTCTTGGTGGCGATGGACCACGTCGACTTCGCCGGCAACTGTCCGCACGGGCGGCCGGCGTTCATCACCCTGCCGCGCGGTGACCTCGAGCGGCTGTTCAAGCGCACGTGAAGCCACCCCAGTCGACAGTCGACGGTCGAGAGTCGAGCGCCTGCGCGCGGCGCATTCTCGCACTCGTCGGCCCTACCGGCGTGGGCAAGACGGAACTGGCGCTGCAGCTCGCCGAACGGCTCGACGCTGAGATCGTCAATGCCGATTCACGCCAAGTGTATCGCCACCTCGACATCGGCAGCGCCAAACCGACACCGGCGCAGCAGGCGCGCGTGCCGCATCATGTGCTGGACGTCGTCGACCCCGACGAGTGGTTCGACTGCGCGCGCTACCGCGAGCTGGCGCTGCGCGCCATCGACGACATCCACGCGCGCGGCAAGCGCGTCCTCCTGGTCGGCGGCACCGGCCTCTACGTCAAGGTGCTGACGGGGGGCCTGTGCGCGGCGCCGGCGCGCGACCCAGCGCTACGCGCCGAGCTCGCTGCCGACGAGCAGGCACACCCCGGCAGCTTGCACCGCCGGCTGCAGGCCCTCGACCCACCGAGCGCGGCGCGCCTGCACCCGCACGACCACGTGCGCATCGTCCGCGCCCTCGAAGTGGTGCTGCTGAGCGGGCGCGCGCTCAGCGCCTGGCAATCGGGGCACGCGTTCGGCGACCGGCACCTGACGGTCGTGACCATCGGCGTCAACCTCGAGCGCGCGACGCTCTTCGAGCGGATCAATCGCCGCTGCGGCGCGATGATCGACGCCGGGTTGGTGGACGAAGTGCGCCGCGTGTGGGCACGCGGCTTCGGGCCGGAGCTCGCGCCGCTGCGCAGCATCGGCTATCGCGAGGTCGGCGCGCATCTGCGCGGCGAGCTCACCCTCGACGCCGCCATCGACGCCATGGCACGCGCCACGCGCCGCCTCGCCAAGCGTCAGCTGACGTGGTTTCGCGCGCTGCCTGACTTGCGGTGGTGCGACGCGCGCTGCAGCGCCACGGAGATTCTGGCGCTGACGACCTCATAGTGCCCGCGGGGCAAGCGGACGGGCGAGGGCCGCGGGCTATTCGTACCCGAGCGCGTGCATCGCCTCACGAGTTGCCGAGTCGATCGCCGCCGGGATGATCCTGGCTCGAGCGGTGGCTCGATACCCACCGTCGGTCATCTGCTTCCACGCGACGAGCGCGTGCTGGAGCCGAGCCCCCACCTGTGGTTGGGCGGCGAACACGTCCTGCTGCTCGAGCGGATCCGTGCTGAGATCGTACAGCTCGTAGGCCGTCGCGGCAGGGTTCGTGGTGTCCCAGTCGGGCTGCTCGTAGCTGTCACCTTCAACGCCGTCGCCGATCAACGGGGGGATGAGTGTCGCGGGCACCTTGGCAATCATCTTCCATCGACCACTATGGACCGCGAGTTGATGCGTGCCGCGCGCGGTCAGCACCTTGCCGCTCACCGGGTCGCTTCGATCCGTACCGAAGTAGTAGCGGGCACTGAATACGTAGGGATGTTGCGGGCGGGCGGCCCACGAGAACCAGTTGGTGGCGGTGATGGGGACCAGACTCTCACCTCGGCTCACGGGCGGCTGACGCGCTCCGGCGAGCTCGGCAATCGTCGGATTGACGTCGAGCAGCTGAACGGGGTCGGCGACGCGTCCCGTCCGCACCATGCCCGGGTAGCGCACGATCAGCGGGACGTGCAGGACTTCGTCGTAGATCACGTCTTGATGGCCATCCAGATGATGCTCCCCGAAGGCTTCTCCGTGATCGGCGGTGAAGATGAAGAGCACCTGATCGCGAATGCCCAGCGCATCGAGCTTTGCGAACAGCCGCCCGACGGCTTCGTCGACCCAACGTACTTCCGCGTCGTAGCTGTTCCATCCGGGCCTGGCGAGGTACGGGTTTCCGTCGGTCGGCGGCGAATGCGTGTCCATATCGTGGATCCAGAGGAAGAACTGGTCACGGGCGTGTTGGTCAAGCCACTCCATGACCAGCGGCTCAACAGCGGTGTACGGAAGCTTCGCGCCGTTCGTCGACGGTGGCGCGACGGAGTCGAAGCCGCGCGCCATGCCGGGTCGGAGGAGAAGCGGGTTGGTATTGACGAACGCGGTCCGATACCCCAACTGGCGCAGCTGCTCCGCCAGCGTTTTCTCCGGCGAACGGATGTCTCCGAGCAAGTTGGTGTGGGCCCCCACCTCACGCGCGTCACGGCCGCTCATCAGCGACGCCAGGGAGGGGATCGTCCACGGCGCCTGCGCGTAGGCATGCTCGAAGAGCACCGCCTGTCCGGCCCACGCGTCGATCGTCGGCGAGGTTTCTGCCCGGCGGTATCCGTAGCACCCCAATCGGTCGGCACGCAGGGCGTCGATCGTCATCAGGATGATCTTTCTCTGCCGCGATCGGACCCTGAGCGGGAGGTGAACGTGTTCCCGGCCGCTTACCAAGCGTGTGACCAGGAGGCCCATGAGCCCGCAGAGGGCGACGGTCGTCAACGCCAGCCCCAACCCACGCGGATGATCGTGCGCCTTCCCTCCGGTGATCCGCACCCTCATATTCCCCTGGCCAGAACGATTGCGGCGGGTCTCCGGTTGACACGGCACGCGACGCGTGCGGCGAGGCACGCCGGCCCTGGCCGTGACCCGCCTCGCGCGTTGCAATTGTCGGAGGGTTGCGCTACCAACACGCACGTTCCGAACCCAATCCATGAAGACGCCTGGTGTGATCCCTGCCCCGACGCGCGTGGTCGTGCGTGTCGACGGGAGTGCGCCCGGCTCTTCGGGGGAGCCCCTTGGCGCGCACGACGTCGATTGATGAGCTACGCGCCCACATCGACCGCATTGACGAGAAGCTGCTCGCGCTCTTGAATCAGCGCGCCCGGCTGGCGGTGCAGATCGGACAGCGCAAGCATCACACCCGTGCCAGCATCTACAACCCGGAGCGCGAGAAGCGCATCTTCGCGCGCCTGGCCACCCTCAACCGCGGACCGCTGGAGACCGCCAGCGTCCGGCCGATCTTTCGCGAGGTCATCGCCGCCTGCCTGTCGCTGGAGAAGCAGCTCTGCATCGCCTTCCTCGGGCCGCTGGGGACGTTCTCGCATGCGGCGGTGCGCGAGCAGTTCGGCGTCCCGGCCGCGCTGCTGCCGACCGATTCGATCGCCGCCGTCTTTGACGAGGTCGAACACCAGCGCGCCGACTACGGGGTGGTGCCGGTAGAGAACTCGACGGAGGGCATCGTCGCCGCGACGCTCGATCGCTTCGTCGCCTCGCCGCTGGTGATCAAGGCCGAGGTGCTGCTGCCCATCGAGCATTGCCTGTTGTCGCGCAGCGGGCGGGCGGGCCGGGTGCGGGCGATCGTCTCGCATCCGCAGTCGCTGGGGCAGTGCCGGCAGTGGCTGGTGCAGCACTACCCGGGCGTGCCGCAGGTGGAGGCGGCGAGCAACGCGCAGGCAGCGGAGCTGGCGCGCCGTGACGCCAGCACGGCGGCGATTGCCGGTCGCGTCGCCGCCGAGCAGTACGGACTGAAGGTCGTCGCCCCGAGCATTCAGGATCAGGCGCACAACTGCACCCGCTTCTGGGTGATCAGCGCGGACGGTGACGGGCGCCCGAGCGGCGACGACAAGACCTCGCTGCTGCTCGCGGTGCCGCACGAAGCCGGCGCCTTGCACCGCGTCCTCAAACCCTTCGCCGACAACGGCGTCAGCCTGTGCAACATCGAGTCGCGGCCGTTGAAGGAGCGCGCCTGGGAGTACCTCTTCTTCCTCGATCTCGTCGGCCACGCCCACGATGCCCGCGTCACGCGCGCCTTGACAGCCCTGCGTAAACGCTGCCTGATGTTGAAGGTGTTGGGCTCCTATCCCGCGGCGCCGCAACCGCTGTGATCCCATGACGATGGACATCAAGGATCTGGTCCCCGAATGGATCCGCACGCTGGCCCCGTACCCGCCCGGCAAGCCGATCGAGGAGCTCGAGCGCGAGTACGGCATCCTGGGCTCGATCAAGCTCGCCTCGAACGAGAACCCGCTGGGACCGTCGCCGCGGGCGGTGGCCGCGGTGGCGGCGGCGCTCGCCAATCTGCACCGCTATCCGGACGGTGACTGCTTCTACCTCAAGCGCGCCGTGGCGAAGAAGTACGGTGTGTCCCCCGACGCGCTGATCTTCGGCAACGGCTCCAACGAGATCATCGAGCTGGCGGTGCGCACGTTCATGCAGCGCGGCGACGAAGCGGTGATGGCCGACCAAGCGTTCATCATCTATCGCCTGGTGGTACAGGCCGCCGGCGGCGCGAGCCATCTGGTGCCACTGCGGCACTTCACGCACGACCTCGAGGCCATCCTCGAAGCCATCACGCCGCAGACGCGCATGGTCTTCCTCGCCAACCCCAACAATCCGACCGGCACGATCTTCTTCCGGCACCAATGGGAAGAGTTCCTCAGTGCGGTCCCGAAGGACGTGATCGTCGTCATGGACGAAGCGTACTTCGAGTTCGTCGAGGATCCCGAGTATCCCGATTCGCTGGCGGCGCATGCCAGCGACCGGCTGCTGATCACCCTGCGCACCTTCTCGAAGATCTACGGCCTCGCCGGCTTGCGCCTCGGCTTCGGCGTGGCGCACCCGGCGTTGATCGAGGTGATGAATCGCGTCCGCCAGCCCTTCAACGTCAGCAGCCTGGCGCAGGTGGCGGCCCTGGCGGCCCTCGACGACGACGAGCACGTGGCCCGCACGCGTCAGTGCAATCGCGAGGGGATGGCGTACTTGCGCAGCGCCTGCACGCGGCTCGGGCTCGATCATGTTCCCAGTTGGGCCAACTTTGTGATGCTGCGCGTGGGCAACGGCCCGCGCGTCTACGAGGCGCTGTTGCGGCAGGGCGTGATCGTACGCCCGATGGGGGTGTACGGCTTCCCGGAGCACGTACGCGTAACGGTGGGCACCGCGGCGGAGAACGAGCGTTGCATCGACGCGCTCGAGCAGGTCTTGCGCGCAGGAGGTGCCAGTGCCGCGGCTTTTTAAGCGCGTCACCATCGCCGGCGTCGGTCTGATCGGCGGCTCGTTGGCGCTGGCGGCGCGCGCCGCCGGACTGATCGGCGAGGTGGTCGGCCTCGGGCGTGGCGAGGACAACCTGTGCACCGCGCAGCAGCGCGGCATCGTCGACCGCTACAGCCATGATCCGCTCGACGCGGCACGTGATGCCGACCTGCTGCTGGTCGCCGTGCCGGTCGGCGCCATCGCCGACGTAGTGCGTGCCTGCGCGTCGGCGTTGCGGCCGGGCGCCGTGGTCAGCGACGTCGGGAGTGTCAAGGAGGTCGTGCTGCGCGACGTCGAAGCGCAGTTGCCCGCGGGGCTGTCGTTCGTCGGCGCCCACCCGATCGCCGGCACCGAGGAGTCGGGCGCCGCGCACGCGGCGGCCGACCTGTTCCGCGGCAGCCGCTGCATCCTCACGCCGGGTCGGCGGGCCGGCGCCGACGCCGTCGCCAAGGTACGCGCCTTGTGGGAAGGCGTCGGCATGCGCGTCGACCAGATGGATGCGGCGCGTCACGACGACGTGCTCGCCTGCGTCAGCCACCTGCCGCACGCGCTGGCGTTCAGCGCTGTCAACGCGCTGCTCGACGCCGATGCGACGTTCGCGGATTTCGCCGGCCCCAGCTTTCGCGACCTGACGCGCGTCGCCGCCAGCTCGACCGAGATGTGGTGCGACATTTTCCTGGCCAA
>Ga0335082_10000749_pt1 | contig 33838 bp, 28 predicted proteins | sample Lox_Sample_41_FD_206718 | JGI IMG/M metagenome (GOLD analysis project Ga0335082, IMG submission 206718) | Soil microbial communities from Loxahatchee National Wildlife Refuge, Florida, United States - Lox_Sample_4.1 | ecosystem: Environmental > Terrestrial > Soil > Wetlands | place: USA... | reverse complement strand
GGGGCGTCAGCAACGCCGGCGGCTACGTCTTCGTCCTCGACACGCGTTCCAACCAGCTCGAAAAAATTCCCGTCGGTCCTTCTCCTCTGGAGCTCGACTTCTCCGCCGACTCCAAGCGCGTTTTCACCACCTCTGCCAGTACCGACCAGCTCATCGCCATCAATACGGCCTCGCGCTCTATCGCCGGCCGCGCTCGCACTGCCTCCGAACCCGTGCAAGCCCGCATCACACCTGACCAGAAGACCATCGTCGTCGTGAATCGCCGCAGTTCCACGCTCACGCTTCACGATGCCAATACTCTTCAACTCCGCGCCTCGATCCCCGTTATTCCCCAGCCCGACGCAGTCGAAATCCTCCCGGACAGCTCTATTGCCTTCGTCATGAGCCGTTCGCAAAATCGTTTGTCTGTCGTGGATTTAAGGCGCGCAGTCCTGCTTACCAATCTCGAGCTCGCCGGCCGCCCCTCGCAGATGCTGCTCAAGCCCGATGGCGGCGAACTTTACGTTTTGTCTCCCGAAGCCCATGTCCTGCAAGCCATCAACACGTGGACGCATGAAGTCGGAGACACGCTTCTCATCGGAGACTCTCCCGCCAGCGCCGTTCTTCTTGAGGATGCCTCAGAAATGTACGTCGCCGACCGCTCCGCCGGTCACATCTTTCCGTTGGACATCAACAATCGCCGTCTCGGCAAGCCCGTTAACGTCGGCGCCTCTCCCGGCGCCATGCGCTTCGACCTTTCCGGCTCACGCGAAAAACCCACCATGCTGCTCGTTGCCGATGAATCGTCGGGCGATCTAGCCATTCTTCGCCTTCGGACCGACTCCCTTCTCACCCTCATCCCCATTGGTGCCCAACCCCAGCGCCTCGCCGTCAAACTCTTCTAAGCCCAGTAGCACAGGCTTCAACCTGTGCTCTTTCCCAGCATAATCAGCCCACGCAGGAAGCTCCCTCCCCGGGCCTACCGCGCTTCCACCGCGTCCAGCACTTCCCGCACCTTCTTCACCAGATTCGCCGGCGTAAACGGCTTCTGCAGGTACGCAATTCCTTTTTCCTGAATCTCTTGCCGGACTACGGAGTCGTCAATGTATCCGGACATAAATAGTACCCGCATACCCGGGTCCAACACCGCCAGCCGTTTTGCCAACTCCGTCCCGCTCATCTCCGGCAAAATCACGTCCGTCAGCAACAGATCGATCCTCTGCCCGTACTCCCGGCAGATTGTCTCCGCCTCTCGTGGCCGCTGCGCCGCCATCACCGAATACCCCTGCTTGGTCAAAACCGCGCGCACCAGCTCGCACACCGAAGCATCGTCTTCCACCAGCAGCACCGTCTCTTCTCCCTGCAATGTCACGTGTCCCGTATCCGTGGATGCCGCCGCCTTCGACATTGCATAAATTCTCGGCAAAAAAATATGAAAACTCGTCCCCGCGCCACGTTCACTCTCAAACGTCACGTATCCTCCAGCCTGCTGCACAATTCCGTAAACCGTCGAGAGCCCGAGTCCCGTTCCCTTGCCCGCTGGCTTCGTCGTGAAAAACGGCTCGAACACGTGCGCTTTCACCGCCGCATCCATGCCCGCGCCCGTGTCGCTCACCGCCAGTTCCACGTACTCCCCCGGCCTCACATCCACCGGGTCTTTTGATTCCCCGTAGCCCAAAGTAGCGTTCCGTGTCTCAATCGATAGCTTGCCGCCTTCCAGCATCGCATCGCGCGCATTTACCGCCAGATTCAAGATCACCTGTTCCAACTGTCCGGCATCGGCCATCACCATTCCCAGATCCATCGCCAGCTCCGTCGAAATCGTGATGTGCTCCCCGATCAGCCGGTGCAACAGTTTTTCAATCCCGGCCACCACGTCGTTCACGCTTAACGCCGCCGGCTGAATCGTCTCTTTCCTGCTGAAGGCCAGCAATTGCCGCGTCAGCGAGGCTGCACGCTCGGCTGCCTTCTGAATCTGCTCCACGTGACCATGCAGCTTCGGATGGCTCTTTAGTGCCTCGGCCAGCACGGAACTATACCCGCTGATGACCATCAGAATATTGTTGAAGTCGTGCGCCACGCCTCCCGCCAGCGTTCCGATCGCTTCCATCTTCTGCGATTGCCGCAAGCGCTCCTCAATTCCCTTGTATTGCGTGATATCCCGGGAGATCCCGATGACTCCGATGATCTTTCCGTTGGGATCGCGATAGGGCACGCGTGTCACTAGAAAATGGTACGTCGTGTCGTCCCGCGTGATCTGGAAATCCACGGTCACGTTTTCTCCGCTTTCCAGAATCCGTTTGTCGCTCCGGGTCAATTCCCGCGCTGCCTCCGTGTCCGTCAACTCGAATGCCGTTCTGCCAACGATCTCCTCGACGGGTTTCCGGAAGTAGTTCGCCACCTGGCTGTTCGCGATCAGGTAGCGGCCTGCGGCGTCTTTCACGAAGATGGCGTCACCCGCACCTTCAAAAACGGACTTCAGCAGCGCGTTCCGCTCCCGCAGCGCCGCATCCGCCTTCATTTGATTCTTCTCCGTAATCACGATGCGTGCGCCGGAACACGCGAACGAAGCCACCACCGCCATCATCGCAATGCCAAACTCCTGCTCCGCGATGTGCGCCGCCATCAACAACACCGCCATCGGGAAGCACAACGGTACCAGCCGCAAGGCAATCCTTGCTGCCTGGCTCGAATCTTTCCTCGGCTTCACTCTTCGCGCGGATCGTTCCACGTCCTTCGGGCTGGAAGTGAAGATCAGCAGAGTCGGCAGCACGATCGCAAAACTCCACCCCAGATCCCACAACGTCCCCGGCCGCAGCCCCTGGTAAACCTGGAAATAAAGATAAGGACACTCCACCACCATCAGTACCAGCACGAATAGCGTCATCCGCCCGTAGAGCGATCGCTCCTGCGCGTCCCGCGACCTCTGCGTTCGCACCGTGCAGCACGCCAGCACGCACACGTCCCGCGCGCAGCTCACCACCAGCGCCAGTTTCTCGAAAGAAAACGACTTGTCTGCCCAATGTTCTGGCACCTCAAAGAGAAATACATACAGCGCCGATACCAGAATCCCCACCTGCGCATAATCCAGCCACCGCACCCAATCGATTCGTTGCGATTCCGCATTCGAATTCAAAAAGAGGGACAGGAACAGCGGGATCATCCACAAGAAAAAGAACAGATCGCTCGGCCAGGGTTGATTCACCGGACGATGCAGGATTCCGTCGTAGAGTGTCGCCAGCGCCTGGGCTATCACCCAGATCGCAAATCCGCTCGCCTGAAAATACCAGAACGTGCGCGTAAATCCGCTCGAGCGCCAGGCAGCCTGCAAAGCCGCCCAGGTGACCACCATCCCCATTCCCAACTGAAGGATATCTATCGCCAGGGACGCAACACTTGGGTTCGCGTGCCCTAATAGCAGCGACAAATGTACGCAAAAAAGGGCCAGCGCCACTACGGGAAGCGCCCGCCAGTGCCAATCCAATGCCCCGTTCCGATCCACGAGCTGACCCCTTACTCTGGCTCAAAATTGCCGATTCTTTTATCCTCCTCGTTTCCCCCGCAAACTCAAGGATTTCCACAGCCTAAGTTCTATACCGCGAAAGTATCCCTTTGCGCACGGTATCCGCCCTGCAGGATTAGTAACTCTTTTCGCGCATCGAGCATTACTTCCCCTTTTTGCTCGGACCTGCACGGAACATACTCAGCTACGGAACGTTCAAGTCGCCAGCAAAATCCAAAAATGAATTACAGCACTGCCCCGGGAAAGCACCCATTGATGGAGGGCAATATGAAGGACGATTCAAAGCCGTCGCAAACTGCTCTTCGATGCTCCGGCCGTCGCCGTTTTCTCCAGAACTCCGCGACCACCGCCCTCGTCGCCGCTGCGGCTCCCGGATTCCTGCTTGGCAAGAGCCTCCGCGTCGCTGGCCGAACCATCAGGATCGGTTTTGTCGGCCCCCGCACAGGTTTCCTGGCTGGCTTCGGCGAGAGCAATGACTTCATCCTGGCCGGCATCCGCAAAGTTCTTGCCAATAGTTTGGCCGTCGGCGATGCAAACCATCCGGTGGAGATTATCGAAAAGGACAGCCGCTCCGACCCAAAGCATGGTGCGGACGTCGCCCTGGAACTCATCCAGTCCCACCACGTCGACCTGATGGTCGCCTCCAGCACGGGTGCCACCGTCAATCCCGTCAGTGACCAGTGCGAGCTGCACGGTGTCCCCTGCATCACTACGGACGCCCCCTGGCAGTCCTACTTCTTTGGCCGCGGCGGCAGCGCCGAAAAAACCTTTAACTGGACCTATCATTTCTTTTGGGGACTCGGAGACCTTATCGCCGTTTTCACTGGTATGTGGGCTTCCATCCCCACCAACAAACTCGTCGGCGCGCTCTGGCCGAGCGACGCGGAAGGCACGGCTTACTCCGATCCGAAAATTGGTTTTCCTCCTGCTTTGCGGGCCAAGGGATTTCAATTGGTGGATCCCGGGCGCTTCGAAAACACCACGCTGGACTATTCTGCGCAAATCACCGCCTTCAAAAAGGCCAAGGTCGAAATTCTTTCCGGTGTACTGCCGCCACCTGCGTTTGCCACTTTCTGGAAGCAAGCCGGTGAACAGGGCTTCAAGCCCAAAATAACCAGCGTCGCAAAAGGACTCCTGTTCCCCACCGCCGTCGAAGCCCTCGGGGATCGCGGCGCGGGTCTATCCACGGAAGTTTGGTGGTCGCCCAGTTTCCCGTTCAGTTCCGGCCTCACCGGCAAAAATTCCGCCGAGCTCTGCGCTGCCTACGAGGACGAAACCAAAAAGCAGTGGACCCAGCCGCTTGGCTATCTCCACGCTCTTTTCGAGGTCGCCGTCGATGTTCTGAAGCGCACGAAGGACGTCGACTCCCCCGCTTCGATTCGCGACGCAATCGTCGCCACCAAGTACGACTCCATCGTCGGCCACGTCGAATGGTCGGGTAAGCCCAACAAAAATGTCTGCAAGATGCCATTGGTCGGAGGCCAGTGGATTCCCGCCTCTGAATTCAAGGGTGGACTCGCCGGCCAATCCTTCAAGTACGATCTCGTCATCGTCAATAACGAACACAACCCGGAGATCGGCCTCCAGCGCAAACTCGCGCCGCTTTCATAAACATCCGAAAACGATCCGCGGCGGCACGGCCGTGCCTTTACCCAATCCCATTTACATTCGCGCCTCACTCCGCTAGCCTGAACTCCTCCGGCGCACTCCTTCCCAGCCGATTCGACTGGCCGGTAAGGAGCCCTTCATGTCTACGCATGCCGTTCGCAAGAGCAAAGTAAAATCGCCCATCCGCATCGTTCCCTTGCATCCCCACATTCGCGATGCCGCGGCCCCCGTGCCCAATCTCACCTACCGCAACGGCCCTCTGCTCACCAACGTCGAAGTCTTCACCATTTTCTGGGGCTCGGACTGGCAAGCCGCCGCAAGCACCCAGCTCAGCCAGCAGTTGAACTCCTTCTTCGACTACATCCTCACCAGTCCCCTGCTTGATCAGCTCGCCGAATACAGCGTTCCCGGCAAATCCATCGGCCACGGCAAGCGCATCGGTACAAAAATCCTTACCGACTCTGAACCCGGCAAATCCGTCCAGGACTCCGCCATGCAATCCTTGCTTCAGTCCGAGCTCGCCAACGGCACGCTGCCTCCGGCCAACGCCAACTCTCTCTACTTCGTCTTTCTGCCACCCGGCACTGCCGTCAAGCAAAGCGGTGGGGCCTCCTGCAAAGACTTCTGCGGCTATCACGACGCCACCCCCGATAACGTCTTCTACGCCGTCATGCCTTTTCCTGGCTGCACGGGCTGCCTCGGCGGCCTCGCCCAGTTCGACGCCCTCACCTCCACCAGTTCCCACGAACTCTGCGAAGCCATCACCGACCCTGTCCCCGGCCAGGGCTGGTACGACGACAGCAACGGCGAGATCGGCGACATTTGCGCCTGGAAGACCAAACAACTCGGCCAATACACCATCCAACTCGAATGGTCCAACTCCGCCGGCAACTGCGTCTAACGCCTCCGTGTAGGGGCGGCTTTACGCCGCCTTCCTCCGTTCGCACCTGCTTCTAGCGGGCAACTACTCCTGCCTGTGCATCCGCACCATGCGCAGCCACCTTGCAGGAGCGGAGCTTGCTCCGCCCTCTTCACCGCCCTGAGCTACCGCTTCGCTTCTCGCTGCTCTGCCATTTTCCAATTTCGATTTTCTAATTTTGTCTTTCCGCTTCCCGATGTATCATCCTCGCGTCCACGATTCCCGTCCAAGGAGCACCCCATGCGCCTTTCTCGTCCAATCATCGCTGCCACTCTTCTCGCAACATCCGCCTTCTACGCCGCCACCCGCCCCACTCCCCCACAAGACGTCGTCAAAGTCGCCGGCGATTCCCACCGCGTCATCTTCGAAAACGAACATGTTCGCGTCCTCGCCGTGGACATGAAGCCCGGCCAAGTCGCACCCATGCACTCCCATCCCGACAGCGTTTCGTATTATTTAACCGATGGAAAACTGAAGATCACCCTGCTCGACGGCAAAACAATCGAACGCAACCCCAAAGCCGGCAACGCCGGCTGGAGCGACGCCACCACTCACGAAGCCCAGAACATCGGCAGCGCCGAATTCCAGCAAGTCCAAATCGAACTCAAGCCCCCAACGCCTCACGTTGTCCCCACCAACTAATCGCTCTGCGCAGAAAAGAAAAAGCGCCGCGTCTCGAGGCGCCTCGGCTCTAACCTTGAATTTCTCTTGCTGATGACTAACGACTGTCAGCCTCCTCGCTCACGGATCAAACCAAAACTTCACGGTCACTACCACCTTCGACGCCACCGCCTTCCCTCCCTGCGTCGCCGGCTCATATTCGTACTGCCTTAGCGCATCCATCGCCGCCTTCCGCAGCGCCGCTGGCCCAATTAGCACCTGCATTGCCCCCACGTGGCCCGTCGCGTCCACCACCGCTTCGATGCGCACGTCTCCGGTAATGTAATTCAGCATCGCATCAGGCGGATACACTGGTTGCACGGCGTGCAACAGCTTCGCCGGTACCACTGGCGCGTCTTCTGCCACCGCCTCCTCTGCCTTCGGCTTCGACTCCGAACTCGTCTCCGCCTTCCCGTGATTCTTTCCGCCCTTGTTGCTCGCAGCCTTCGCCGGAGCTTCTTTCTTCGCGTTCATCTTATTTTCAGGGGCCTTCTTCTCTCGAGCTTTCGCCTCCGGCGCTGCCGTGCTGGCGTCGTTCTTCTCTGTCTCCGTCATTTCGGGGGCGCTTTCCTTCGCCGCCGCCGGGGCCGCGTTCGTTCCGTGCGCGGCGGCGCCTGCGGTTCCATTATCAGCAGGTTGTGCGCTGGTCGTCGCGGGCGCTGCCGTCCCACTCGCAGGCGGCGCTGCAGGTATCGCATTTGCTGCGGCACTCGCCGCGGGTTTCGCCGCTGGCGCTGTCTTCACCGCTTCCGGAGCTTTCGGCCCGCGGTGAAAAAACGGAAGCTTGTTCTTGTACCACGCGAACCCACCGCCCCCGACCAAAACCACCACGATCACCGCCGCCATAGCGATTTCCAGCCAGCCCGCCTTCTTCCGCATCGGCTTATAAATATTGTAGGGATCGTTCGGGTCCAGCCCTTTGGGCGCTTTCGAAAAATCCAGCGCCGGTTTCGGAAGCAACTCTTCCAGCGGATCGATCGCTTCTTTTCCCGTGCTTGCCGCCGCGGGTGCTGCTTCCGCCATCGGCGTCTGACTTCCCCCCGAAGCTAGCGGAGCCGCGCTTGGCAATCTCATCCCGATCTTCGGCGGCGGTGGCGAGGGCAGCGACGGCGTCGGCACCTCGGAGGCCGCGGGCGTTGGTGCTTCCGCTGCCGGGGTTTCTTCCTCCCCGCGCTCCGTCCTTTCACGGCGTTCCTTCTCTTCCTGCTTGCGCTTTCTTTCGTTCTCGATGGACTCCTGTTCCCACTTTCTCGCTTCTTCCGAAGCCTTTCGCTCCTCCTCATCCTTCGTCCATAAATTCTGCTTGGCATTCGCTTCGGCTGCCGCACGGGCCGCAGCCTCGGCCTCTGCCGCCGCGCGGGCTGCCAATTCCGCCTCGGCCAACCGCCGCTTTCCATCATCTTCTTCCGCTGAGGCGGAATTCCCCGGGCGATTCCCCGTTTGCTCCTGAGCTTGGCTTTGCGCCTCTGCCAGCTTCCGGCGCGCTTCTTCAGCCAGGCGCGCGGCATTCGCTCGTGCCTTTCGGTCCATCTCTTCGGCTCGTTCTTTTGCCTCGGTTTCCGCCGCGGCCCGCGCCGCCAACTCTGCTTCGGCCAGTCGCCGCGCTTGCGCGTCCGCATTTTCTGCCGCGGGCTTCTCTTCCTTGGCCTGTTTTTCCTTCAACTCGCGCAACTGCGCGCGCAGCGCCTCCACTTCCTCTTTCAGCTGCGCCACATCCTCGGTCTTCGGTGCCGCAGGCGGTTCGCTATGATCGTCCTCGGTAGTCTCTTCGGCTTCCACCGCGGCGGCCGTCCGAGGCCGCTCCTCCGTCTCCTCCTGATCCGGAAACGACACGCCCCAGAAATTCTTCACGTCCTCCGTGAATTCCAGCTCCACATAACACGTCGTCGGCCGGTGGCTCCGCTTGTGGACCACCTGGCACACCACTTCTTTCTTGCTTCGCTTGTCGGTTAGAAAAAGGAGTTGCCCCACGGCAATCGCTGCGGAAAGCTGAATCACCGCACCGTCTTTAAACACCAGCACGGTCGTGGTGTCCTCGGTGAACAGTTCACGCTTATCGTGCGCCGAGGCCGGACGCGCCCCCGCCACGCTCACCGGCACTTCCAGCGCTACCGGGTTCGGCCGCTTGGTCTTCGGCTCGTTTTTCCCAGACGCGCCTGCCTTGTCTTTTACCTTTTCGTCCGTTGCGGATGACACTTCGCTCGTCCTCAGATGCTGCTACCCACGGCTACGCTAGACCCAGTGAATCTACGGCTTCGTCCTCGCGCAAACGGGAACTTCGCCGCCCGGCCAGACGGACACCTCCGCCTGCGCCCGCTGCGCGCCCCACTAGTTTTTCAGCCTGCCATCCGGCCAGCCATAGTACCCACGTACAGGCGTGACCAATCTGCCCATACCCCTCCGCCAGCCTGTCCTTACCCTATTTCGCTGCCGCCTCGTTCCTCGCCACCACACCGCCCTTCATTACAAACACGGGCGTCTCCAGCACCTTCACATCCGTCAGGGGATCCCCATTCACGGCAACAATGTCCGCGTAGTGCCCCGTCTCCAGCGCGCCCACCTTATCCTTCCACCCGATCAAATCCGCCGCATTGATCGTCGCCGCCTGGATTGCGTCAATCGGCCGCATGCCCCATTCCACCATCTTCGCGAACTGCTTCGCGTTATCCCCATGCGGATAAACTCCCGCGTCCGTCCCAAACGCCATCTTCGCCCCCGCCTGAAACGCCTTCCGGAAATTCTCCCGCTGCAATCGCCCGACCTTTTTCTCCTTCTCGATCGATTCCGGCAGCATCCCGGCCTTCGCGCCTTCCTGCAAGATGTAGTCGTCATTGTAAATGTCGAACACCAGATACGTCCCGTGCTCCTTCGCCAGCGCGATTCCCTCGTCGTCAATCAAACTCGAGTGCTCGATCGAATCGATTCCCGCCTGAATCGCATCCTTAATGGACTGCGTCCCATGCGCGTGCGCCGCCACCTTGCGTCCCAGCTTGTGTGCCTCTTCCGCAATGGCCTTCAACTCCTCTTCCGTGTACTGGGGGGTCCCCGGTTGATCGCCCTTACTCAGCACGCCCCCCGACGCACACACCTTAATCAGGTCCGCGCCATACTTCACCACTTCGCGCACCTTCGCCCGCACCGCCCACGGCCCATCGGCTACTCCCCCATCGCGATAGTGGAACTCGTACGGCAACAGATTGTTGTCGCAATGTCCGCCGGTGATTCCTAGCGGCGGCCCGGAAACCAGCATGCGCGGCCCCGGGACATCGCCTGCATTGATGCCATCGCGCAGCGCCACATCCGTAAAATTTCCAGCGCCCACATTGCGCACCGTCGTAAATCCCGCGTGCAGCGTCTTTGCCGCATTCTTGGCGCCCTTGATCGCTTCCCGCGGCACGGAAACTCCCAACCCTGCGTACCCGCTATCCGTGGGATCCGAAGTGAGGTGCGTGTGCACGTCTATCAATCCGGGCAAGCAAGTCGAATGCGAAAGATCAATCGGTGTCACGCCCGACGGTAGTGCCACATTCCCTGCAACCGCCGTGATCATTCCGCTCTCATCGAACAAAATCGTCTGGTTCTCCAGCAGCTTCCCTGTCCGCACATCGAGCAGTTTCCCGCACCGCACCGCTCCCGGCGCGGCAAAAACACCAGCAGCACACGCCAGCCATAATGCAGCAACACGTCCCAGCATCCGCATACTCGTCTCTCCTCACTCGATTTACACGCGGCAGCCAGCATACCGGAACGCCGGTTCCAAGTCACAACTTCGTGGATTTTTCAGGAATCGCTTTGCTTGCAGGAAAAGGCAGCCAATCCGCGAGTCTCGGCTGCTACGGAAGGAACCCCCGGCAACAAATCAGAATCGGATTTCAGATCTTTTCGATAATTCTCTTGATCATGGAAGCAAACCGCGTCTGATCTTCGCCGCGAACCGCTTTGAATTGCAGCCCCATCCCTACCCCGGAAAGAACGAAGCGCACGGTCGCGCTGGCCCGGACTTCTCCATCCGGCACCAGAAAATGCAAGTCCACGGTCCCGCCAACCGGACAAGCCTTTTTTGTCTCCACGAACACGCCGCCCACTCCCAGATCCTTCACCCGCGAGGTATCTTCCGCCCTCCCACATTTCCACAACACCCACACCCCATCGGGCGTCTCAACGCGCTTGTGATGCCGGCGTGATTTTACGACCTGTTTGTTCACGGTCTGCTCGGGCGTGTATGGAGCGACTTTCACCGAACGCAGCCGATCGTTCCAATTTGGAAAGCTTGCGGGGCCCCACGCACGCTTACTCATCACATTGGCAGGCTAGTACGTTCCCTTCCATTCTTTTATTCGGTTTGGTAACCACAAAGGCAACAGCCGCTTCTTCTTGTGCCTCAAGCATTACCCTAACTCCTTCTTGATAACGTACTTCCGCGAGACGCACCCGGTGGGGGCCCCTCTTTGCCGTTCCGTCCGTACTGCCCAGGAAGGACTATCGTTCTATCGCTCCGCCTGCCATCGGGCTGATACTTTTCCTTTGAATTATGGCTACCTACGTTTTTGCTGGTGCGCCCACTCGCCGCTACGAGCGCATCTTCTTGCCCCAGGGCATGTTTGTGGCCTGGTATGGTGGCGGCGACCAACAAATCTCCCGTGCGCAAACGCTAGGTATGGGTGGGGCCTTCCTCACCGTTAGCAATCCCCCCGCGGTTGGTACCACTCTCCGCCTTGTCTTCGAAGTTCCCGGCGGCAGTGTCCGTGCTGACGGCGTCGTCCGCAACGTTTCTGCCGGCACAGGTATGGGCATCGAATTCGTCAAGATGGGCCCTCAGGACCGCATCCTACTCGACCGTCTCCTAAAGCGCCTTTTGCGCTAATCCGCGCGCTCCTGGCCCCAGTGCCTCGCGTCACTGACCTCATTACCCCGGCTCACATACACTGCAAGTCAGCGACACCCCACGAGATTCAGCATGCTCGAACTCGTCAAAAGCATTTCCTCGATTGTTGCCACCTGCAGCGAGTTGATCGCTGTCTTGGTCATCGTGGCGGGTGCGCTTCAAGCATTAGCCTCGATGTTCCTGACACTGCTTCAGAGACATCTTCCCATCACGCCGCTCGTGGTGTTCCGCGGCTTCGCCGGTTGGCTGGTTCTCGCTCTCGAATTTCTGTTGGCAGCTGACATCCTGCGCAGTGCGATCAGCCCCACCTGGACCGATATCGGCCAACTCGCCGCCATCGCCGCCATCCGCACCTTCTTGAATTACTCGCTGAGCCACGACTTGCGCCGCAGCCCCCAAACCCAGGATGCTTGAAGAACCGCAGCAAACCACCCGCTCGTCAGCAAGCTCTTGCCGGCGTGCCAACTCAGCGGCCGTTATCCTTCGCGGCCCCCATCGCCCGGCTCAAGCTCACATTCATGCGCCAATTCGTCTGCCAAATGTGCGGCGCAGAACCACTTTCCACAAACCTTGCAATAGCAGGCCGCCGTGAGCTCGCAAGCCTCCTCGGTAGCGGAAACTGCCTCGCACACCCGGTCAGAATTTATGATCTCCGTTTGATTCTCTGGCTGCAGCATAGCTCTCCCTCACTTCGCACACACACTCACTCCATTCCGGGGCCCACTTCAAATCACGGTCACCGCACGGCGAAAACGTACGATTCGAGCACGTCCGCCCGTTCTTTTTCGTCCGAAACCATGGCCTTCAGCAGGTCGTTCACTGACAGCATGCCAAGAAACTCATTGTTGTCGTCCACGATCACCAGATGGTGTACCCCTTGCTGTTCCATGAGCTGCAAACCCACTTCAAAATGCTCTCGTGGATTCACCGTAAACAGCGTCCGGGTCATGATGTCGGAAACCTTCACCCACCCCGGGCATTGATTCTTTGTCACCACCTTGTCGGCAATGTCGCTGTGCGCAAGCACGCCCACGACTTTTCCCGACGCATCCACCACGCCGGCCGCCCGAACTTGTTTCTCTTGCAAGTACCTCGCGGCTTCCAGCACCGTGGATTCTTCCGAAATGGCAAACACTTCTCTACGGGACCCCATCAAATCCGAAACCTTCATGGGACCCTCCTTGCCGCAATTGCTTTCATCTCGCGGATGACGCAATTCTGTTGTGGAATCCCCTCGTGGGAACCGCTCCCTGCCTTGGCGCGAGGAACGCCTCCGAGAGGTCATTAGTCCCCCGTATATTGTTCTGGGTCACGCAAGTCTGTGCCCGGTATCACCTCACACTGTTCAGCGCAAACATCCACGCGCCCACTGGCAACGCACGCCTCTTCCGGCTGGGTTTTGCGTAGTTCCGAAGGACTTCGGGAATTACGAATTTGTTGTATGCAGCGCGGACTGCTTCTCTCCGGCACTCAAAAGCAGTTTCCGTACCTCGGCTGGCCCAAGAATTTCCACCAGCCCTTTCGCCAGAAAGAACGGAATCAGTACGACAAATATAAGGATCAGCATGGACACGAACTCGCGAAGCGTCTCCGGGTTCGCCTCTCTGATTCCCGTGGACCTCGCGTGCCACCAGCGAATGGCGTACTCCTCTGCCCCGTGGCACACCATCAGAATCACCGAAAACACGCCTGCGTTCCAAACCGCCGAATGCAGCAACGGCTTTCCAGATGCCCGGCGGCCAGCGTGAAACACTTCTCCCAGCCACATAAACTTGGCAAACACCAGTGCATTAATCAGCGCAAAACCCAACTTCAATGTAAAGTGAATCTGATACTCGCTCAAGATCATCATGCGATACAACGTAAACCCAGTCAGCAGAACCCAGATGTAGGCCACGGTTACCGAGAGCTTTTTCACTTCGTCGAGAGCTCTTTTCTTCCAAGTACTCTTTTCATTGTCGGACATGGGGCCTCTCCCGGGGAAGATGTCTGTTGATGCTAACAGGAGATTACGCACCCATGCATAAACACGTAGGCACAGGCTGCCTTGGACTTCCCTCTAACCAATCCCAAGGCACAAACTTCTTCTTTGCAGCCTTCCCTATCTGCGTCTTCCGCCACCACCGCCGCCCCAGCTCCTTCCGCCACCTCCCCAACCACCACTCGAGCCGCCGCGGCTCCAGTTTTCGGACTGGGCGGATCCTCTCTGCCGGTTCTGCATTTCGGAATTCAGATTTTCTGACGACATTCCCCCCGAGGAGCGTTGTTGGTTGAAGCTCTGCTCCCGCTGTTGCGCGTTCTGTTGCGCTTGCGGGTGCTGTTGCTCATAACTCTGCGCCTGTTGATGAGCCTGCTGCTGTGCCTGCTGGGTGTTTACGTTCTGCCAGGAGTTCGTGCTGTTGTTGTACTTCTGCCATCCGGAGCCGCTGTTCTGATATACGTTGCCATCGTGGCCCGCATACATATCCCCGCTCGAGGTCTTCCCCACCGCCGTGCTGCCGTATGCGCTCGAGGTCCCGTAGGCCTTGCCCCCTTGTGAACCTTGTACCGATCCCACAGATCCTTGCGCCGTGGAGTAGTGCTGGCTATACGCGGACTTATTCCCATTCGATACGTAGGACTGTCCCCACTGCGCCGTCGGGCTCGATCCCTGATGCGTCGCGCCGTACGTTCCTGTGTAAGGGTTGTACGCCTGCCCCGCGCTTTGTTTGCCGTAGGGAGTCGACACCGAACCGCCTTGCTTGTACGTGCCCGTGTACGGGTTATACGAAGCCGCCCGCGTTGCCGACCTGTACGCCCCATAGGCGGTCTGCGAAACGCCATACGCCCCTGTCGCCGAGTTGTAGTAAGGCATTCCGCCGTACGCAGTCGGGTAGGGGTGGTAGACCGGATAGCCATATGCCGGATAACCGATATACGGGGGGTAGTAGTAGCCGGTCCCGCTGCAAACAATCGCGCCAACCGCCAGCCCCGTGACGAACCCACCCATATAGCCCTGCGTATAACTCGCCTGGATATTCCCATCGGACGTAGTCGTCTGCGTGACGTAGGTAACGTTATAGACCGGAGAGCTTGGCGGTATCGTGTAGATCTGCTGCGGCACCGAACTTGCCGCCGTCCATGGCCCTTGCGCCGTCGTGGACATGAACCACACGCCTTGCAGGCACAGGTAATAAACGTCTCCCACCTGAATGACTTTGTCCGCCGTATTCGTTGCGTACTGCATCGAAGTGCCTTGAATCGGCGCGAACTGCGGCGCGCCGGTGTATTCCACTTTTGCCTGCGCCGCCGCTGTCTTCGGGTCGATCACCATCGTCGTCGGAATCTGCGCAATCAGCACCGCGTCTTTCGCCTCTTCGGTCCCCGGAACAGAAGAAAGGATCGCGCTCGCCGGGCTGTACAGCGGAATCTTCGCGAAATCCGGCGGCAGGTTCAGCGACGCGAACTCCCACGTCCCTTCCATATTTTTCGAGCGGAACCAGCGCCCCGCCGCCAGGTAGTAATACTCGTTTGTTGGCGTGTACACAAACACCGGACTGTCGGTGTTCGTGGCATACACCAGTTGCGTCTCCGGAATCTTCGTAAAGACCGGTTTCCCGTCGAACAGGATCACCTCCGCCGGAACCTTGCTGTAGAAAATCGTCGGGATTGGATTGCTCGACTGCGGCGGCGGAATCACCTTCTGCAACTGTTGCCATTGCGCTTCCTTGGGCAGTTTGTCCATGTCCTTCGGAAGCTTGGTCACCACGTTCCACGGGCCATGCAGATCCCCGGCGCTCAACCAGCGATCTCCGACCAGCAGAAAGTATTGGGAATCTTTCGTGTCGAAGAACACCGGCCACTGCGTGTTGACAATAAATTTAAGTTTCGTCTCCGGAATCGCGGCCAACGTTGGCTCGCCGTCCACGTGGAGAAGAATCGCCGGCTTGTAACTCACGAAAATGAACGGTGGATCGTTCTTGAGCTCCACCGTCTTCACCGCCTGTGTTTTGGGGACATAGGCAACCACCCGCTCCAGGGAAATGTTGTACACGGGCGGTATGAACGACAGCAGAAGCTGCTTCATCTTCTCGGACGTCTCGGGACTTAGGTCCGGAAAATACGCATCCAGGATTTGTATGCCGTAGATCACCACCGTGTGCTTTTCATTATCAACGTTCGTGGTCCCCTTCAGTTTCGCCGCGCCCAGCACCATCTTCCCGCCCGCGGGCGTCAACTGAAACGCCTGCCGCCAGGTGATCTCACTGAAATCTTTCCAGTCATCCACCTGCGGCTGATAGCTGACCAGTGTGGTGCCTCCCTCTACGTGTTGGCGCGGCCATCCCGGGTCCTGATCCTGAGCGCCCGCGGAACACACGCCTACCAATAGCATCAGCGATACTCGAACAAACGTACTGGTCCTCATAACGACCCCCATGGAATCATCCCGATGTCGGAGCGATTGCCGACACATCTCGCTATTTCAGCGCGCGAAACTCAACTGCTTTTCGGCGGATAGTTCTTCAACAGCTTGGCCATCGCCTTGTTCAGGTTCTTCTGGTTCTTTTCCTGGTTGGAGCTTGGGTCAATCGTCTTCGTCGCGTTCCCGGTCCAAACAAGCTGCTTTGCCGACGGGTCATACATATCGAGCACCAAGGTTCCCACATTGATGGTGGAGCTTGTTGCGGAAGCCATTCCTCCCCAGCGCAATCCGCCTCCCATGCCGTAGCCATTCCACTGCTTTTCCTGATCAACGGCGATTTGGTATCCGATGTACAGGTCCGCCTTGTCACTGTCAGTCTTCGTCAAGCCCTTCGAAGCCAGCTGCGAGTCTACCGCCTGCTTGATCTGCGCATCCATAATCTGGTTCGGGTGCGCGCCGCCCTCAATGGCAACCCACCGGTACGTGTGATATTTCGAAAAGTCCGTGCCGGGCATGAAGTTGTAGCGCACGTCCTGTGCGCCCGCAATCCTCGCCGTGACCAACGCGGCAAACACCAGAATTGTCAAACCCAAAACGCGATTCAGTTTCATTGTCTCACCTCCATTGGCGAGCTTCTGCAGAGGGCCTGTAGAGTCATGGGGGGCGTACGCACGCATGACTCGTGCGCAAGTGGAACAATGCCGCTTTCAGAGTTGGCTTAGAACAACTCTGATGTGCCTGGTTCAAACGGGGCGGTTTACCAGGTATATCTGCTTATGATGGCAACACCGTCGAGGAGCGAATCGCGGCGCCAGCCGCCTTCGGCCACATCTTAGTCCTTTTCCGCTGCACTTTCCACTTTCACGCTTCAAACAAACAGCGCAAGGGGAACGAGTCGCCCGGAGCGCTACCCTCCGGGCAAAGCACTTTTAATTCATTGAATCACTTCTGCAACCAGCGAGTCTGTGACGAACATAGCCATAGTCTCGCCAACTCTCAGTTGATCCAGGTTGGTCACCTCCCTACCGCACTGCCTTCTTCGTTCTGCCCATGACCTTGCTCATCGTCCCCCATCGATCCGACCTTAACTGGCGGCTTTGATGGCCGGCGGTTTCCAGGTGTCGTCAATAATCGAGGGTGGTGTGTCCTTTGGCCAATAGAGCCGCAACATGGGAATGAATTTCCCTTTCGGAGCGGGCAGCCAATTCGCTTCTTTCGCTTTTCCCGGTGGCTCTGCCTGTAGATATAAATCCAGTGAGCCGTCGGGATTCATGGCGAATTTGTTGCGCTGGCTCAAGGTGTAACGGTTGAGCGAGTTCGGCACAAAGAAAAATTGGTTGTCGTACATGGTTAAAGACCAGAAGCCATTGACCGGAGGCAACTGGCCTTTGTCGAAATGCATGACGTATTTTTTGTTACCGTCGTATGCATTGCCGTCAGCGTCCTTTTCCGAAGTTGGATAGATCGCGTCATGCGGGCGGTTTGCTCCCAGACCAATCGCAGTTACCAGGGCTCTCTGGAGATAATCCGTGCCATAAACTCCAATATTATGAGTAAGTAGTATCCAGCCATTGACCGGCACTATCGATTTTTTGGCATACTCGACAATTCTGGCTTGTGCCAGTTTCGGCACCGCTTTGATGGCCTCTTTGTCGAACACGCCCAGCTTGCTGGCGTCGAAATCCTGCCCCGGCACCAGCCCGATTTTCGCCATCTTGGCGACCATCGGCGCGTCTTCCGGCGTGGGCGGATTGGTCTTCATCAGCCTCGCCAAGTAAGTGAAATATTCGTTGATGCCAAATGCATCCACCTGATCCCTCACCGCTGTCTTCATGTCCAACGCGTTATCCACTTCACCGGGCAGCGGAGTGTACGGTTTCCCATAGGAACTCAGCGGAACAAGCGAGAACTTATCCTGTAACGCATGCACCTTGGCGTAGTCATCGGGCGTGCCCGTGCAGTAGATGCGGCCCAGGATCCACACCATCCCCGTTGGCGATTTGTACTCCGTAACCCCCGCGGGGAGTGTGCCCGACCATCCCGGCCCCGTGATGGCGTAGGTTTGGGCCTTGCCCCCTGTCGTGCGTTTCCCCGGAACCTGGAAAACATCAGTCCAGCCATCCAGCATAGGCATCAAGTAATAGCGGTCACCCATGTCAGGAATGCTGAACACCCACGGCTCCTTCGAAACATCCACCCAAGCTGTGGTGTACAAGGTGTCCGCGTTGGGCGCGGTCACCGCATGATCATCCACGGCCGGATACTTGCGCAGTTTGATGATCTGCCCCATCGGCCCACGGCTTCCTTCCACCGCGGCGTAGTTAGTCATGAATTTCCGCGTCATATCCATGGTTATCAGCGGGTAGCCGTAGATGTATGCCTCGACCGCGTCGCTGACTGCCTGCTCCACGCCAGGAGCCTGCGCTTTGTTTCCGCCTTCCTTCCCGCATCCTGCAACCACCAGCAGCACCGCGCAAACTAGAGCGAGAAACTTCATGAAACGTACCGTTGCCGCTTCTTTCCCCAATTCCATAATTCCTCCGTAACTTGTCCCTGTTTGCTCTTGACTGCAGCCCTCGAATTCCCTGCCGACCTTGATGCTCCGGATACTTCTACACACTCATTTCGCACCGCACGACTTCCTTCTCCTCGCTCATTTCTCGGCCTTTTGCTGGGCGGCTCGAACTTCTCCGCCCAGCAGTTGCCACACGCAGTCATTCGCTGGCCGGATTGTTCTGTGCGCTGTTGATTTCGAAGGCCTTCTCCCCACTCGGCGGGAGTTGCCGCGGACCAAGCTGGTAAGTCAGCTTGTCGATTTTTCCCGTGAACTTGAAAGGCACTTCGTAATCCACCAGCGATACCGGCGTGCCGGTGTCCATGCCGACGTCAAAGGTTTCGTCCCACTCCATGATGAACGGCACGGTGTGCTCCATGTGCTTCTGATCCTGGACCTTACCATCCACGCTCAGTGTGCCGGTTCCCCCCTTGCCCCAGCCACCGCCATCGAATTGGAAGTCGAAGACGACCGTATGTTTTCCGGCGCTCAAGGCGTCGTTGCCCACCCAAGTTGTGCGGTGGAAGCCGAATAGGTTGTAGAGAAATACCGGCCTCCCGCTGCCCGCGGCGGTGGTGAACGCGAGAACCAGGAACGTCAAGCAGGCCAGCCCGCCGGCTCCGGCAACGATCTTCCACAGGAGTTTCAATGGGATCTTCGTGCGAATGAGCAGGAAGAATATAAACGAAACCAGGAAGCACAGCCCCGCCACTTTCAGCAGGATGGCTCTCTTGCGGCCTTCGCTCAGGAATAAACCATAGCCGGCAAAGCGGCCGCCCTGTGTGACAATCATTCCGGTTGCACCCCCGTTCGAAATATCCAGCTCGGCGGTGATCTTGTAAGACCGCTGCAGGATATTCGGCGCGGCATCGTTGGGGATGCCGCTCACTGCGCCGGCATAGGTGAACTCGGTTCGGCCTCCGGTTGGACTGGGACGGTCTCCCAATGCCCGCGATACCGTTGAGTTGTCGAGCGGAAAGACGTTGTATTTCTTGGCTTCGGAATAGAACAGCGTCTGCAACTCTTTCAACTTGTCCGGGTACTTCGCAGCCACGTCGTTGTTCTCCGTCCAATCCTGAGCGACGTTGTAAAGTTCCCAGTTGTAGCCGCTGAACAAATCGGGCGCCGGCCCCGCATTCATTAGCCAAGGTGCGGTTGCGGGTGTCGTGGCAGCGACCCAGCCATCATGGTAGATCGCGCGGTTGCCCATCATCTCGAAGTACTGCGTCTTATGGGTCGTTGGCGCGTTCGCATTGGCTTTGTCAAACGTGTAAGCAAAGCTCACGCCCTCGAGGGGGTTTTGCTTGATACCGTTCAACGTGTCTGGTGCTGGAATCCCGGTTACGTCCAGAATCGTCGGCGCGACGTCAATGATGTGGTGGAACTGCGTGCGAACGCCGCCGGCATCCTTGATGTGGCTCGGCCAGGCAACGCACATCCCTTGACGCGTCCCTCCAAAATGCGAAGCAACCTGCTTGGTCCATTTGAACGGCGTGTCGAACGCCCACGTCCATCCCACGGCCATGTGGTTGTAGGTCTGGTCGGATCCCCAGAATCGATAGTAGAGCATGCTCAGAGGAATGGGTATTTGTTGAATGCCGTTCAGGGACGCAACTTCATTCGGAGTGCCATTCACTCCTCCTTCCGCACTCGCTCCGTTGTCCCCGCTGATATAGATGATCAGCGTGTTGTCGAGTTTTCCGGAGTCCTGCACGGCTTGGATCACGCGGCCGATTTCATAGTCGGTGTAAGCGAGATAAGCCGCGTAAACATCGGCTTGCCGGATGAAGATTTTCTTTTCCGCCTCGCTCAGCTTGTCCCAATCCTGCAGCAGCTGGCTTGGCCACGGCGTCAATTCCGCGTTTGCAGGAATGACGCCGAGCTTCTTCTGATTCGCGAAGATTTGCTCACGGAGCTTGTTCCAGCCTTGATCGAATAAGTGCATGTCGCTGATTTTCTTGATCCACTCTGGCGTGGGATGGTGCGGAGCGTGCGTGCCGCCGGGCACGTAATAGAGGAAAAATGGCTTGTCCGGCGCGGCCGCATTCATCCGGTGCAGATACTCAATGGCCTCGTCCGCCATGGCGGTCGTTAGGTTCCAGCCTCTGTGGCCGACATAGGGATAGATCGGCGTGGTATCCCTGAAAAGATTTCCCGGCTCCCATTGGTTGGTGTCTCCCCCAATAAAGCCATAGAAATACTCAAACCCCATGCCCGTAGGCCACCGGTCGAACGGACCCGCCTGGCTCGCCTCGTAAGTAGGCGTGTTGTGGGCCTTGCCAAACCAGGATGTGGAATAACCATTTTGCCGCAGAATTTCACCGACCGTCCCATTGGTTCTCTCGATGACGGCGTTGTAGCCCGGATAGCCCGTGGCCATTTCTGAGATAACGCCGTAACCCGCCGTGTGGTGATTGCGGCCGGTGATTAGTGCCGCTCGGGTTGGCGAGCACAGCGCCGTGGAGTGGAAATTCGTGTAACGCAGCCCCATCTGCGCAATTCGATCCAGTGCTGGCGTGGGAATAACTCCGCCAAACGTGCTCGGCGCCCCAAAGCCCACGTCGTCCGTCATAATCAGCAGGACGTTCGGCGCTCCTTTAGGCGGAACAATACGCGGGTCCCAGCAAGGCTTCGAATCTTTCGCCTGCTCCTTGATTACACCGCCAAAAGGCTTGGACGGCGCTGGCAATTGTTTTGAATTCAGAACTTCCGTCGCTGCGGAAGAGCACCCCTCGCTTGACGGCTGCTGCGCGAACATTCCGCTCGCGCCGAGCGTGGCCAGCGACATCCCCGTTAGCACTATGCGCCTCATTCGCGCGGTGAACGGTCTTCGAATACCTCCACTGCTAAACGATTCGTATCGCTCTTTCATGCGTTCATCTCCTTCCTACACGAGCCTGGCCGATGGCCACCAGGAGCGGAGCGGCAGAGAATATCTCAATAAAAAGGTCTCAGGCGGGAACCTCCGCTTGCTCTTGCTTAACTCGCGCGATGATCTCCTTCATGCATGGGTCAATATGTGTCCATAACTTCTTCAATCCGCTGCACAGATAATTCAGCCCCGGTTCCCCCGACGGCGTGCGAATGAACCGGTTCTTCGGGCAATCTCCGTTGCACGCAAACAGGTATTTGCACTCGCGGCAGTGTTCCGTGAGGTCCTCGGTCTTGGCGAAGCCGAATCTCTTCTGCTCTTCGGAGAAAACCAGGTCCGCGCTCGACGTTTCCCGGATGTTGCCCAGTTTGTACTCCGGGTACACGTAGTGATCGCAGGAGTAGAGGCTCCCGTCATGTTCCAAGGCAAGCCCCTTGCCGCAGAAATCGTGGTACACGCATACCTGCGCTTCCATCCCTATCCACTGGGCCACCGCGGTTTCGAAAAGATTCACGAAGACCTTACCGTAGTCGCGATTTAGCCAGTCGTCCCACACTTTGCACAAAAAGTAGCCCCAATCGTCCGGATCCACCGACCAATCGGTCACAACCGAGTCGGCATTGCCCGGATGCGCACTGCGCGATTCATACTCCGGCAGCATCTGCGGATCCCACTTCTGCGGAGCGACCTCCCGGAATACTTTCGGCTCGACACAGGGAATGAACTGCATCTGATAGGGCCGCACTTCATTCCGCAAGAAACGGTAGACATCCAGGGGACGCTTCGCGTTCAAGCGGTGCACCACGGTCAGCGCGTTGAAGGGAACGTGGTATTTGTGCAGGATTTGTGCTGCCTTGAAAACCCTGTCGAAGGTGGGCTTCCCGTCGTTCGCGATGCGATACGCGTCATGCAGCGGCTTCGGCCCGTCAATGCTCAAGCCCACCAGGAAATTGTGCTTCCGCAGAAACTTCGCCCACTCTTCATCCAATAAAGTGCCGTTGGTCTGCAGATCATTCTCGATGCGTTGATTCGGGCGCTTGTATTTCCTCTCGAGTTCCACCACCTTCTCAAAGAACTCGATCCCCAGCATCGTCGGTTCCCCGCCTTGCCAGCTGAACACTACCTCCGGCCCGTCCTGGCCCTCGATGTACTGCCGGATATGCGTCTCCAGGATTTCGTCTGTCATCCGGAACTTGTTGGCACTTCCCAGGAGTTCCTTCTTGTGCAGGTAGTAGCAGTAGGTGCAATCCAGGTTACAAATTGCCCCGATGGGCTTCACCATCACGTGGTATCGGCGTGCGGTTGCCGCCGGTTGCACGGGCACGTAGAAGGAACCAAAAGGTTCGTGACCAGCCATGAACGGTCTCTCCTACTAGGAAATTACCTTTACTTCACGCTCCACGTGGCCCCAAGAACCAGCCCATCCTGACTTACGTCATAAACAAACGTGCTAGGTGGCCGGTAGTTGACGGACATGTAGCGGTAGCCTGCCTGCAACAACCACTTTTTACTCAGACGGAACCCCAGCAATCCGTACGCTTCGTAGTCCGACCGTGCCGTGCCTCCTCCCGCGTCCCCTCCGATCGTTAGGACTACTTTGGGAGAAACCAGCAGCGTAATTTTCCCTCCTGCAACCGCGTCTGCCCAGTTCACCGTCTTCGATGGATTGATTCCTAAAGACTCCGGTTGCAACTTTAATGAGTTGTATACGTGCCAGTAGCGGGCGCCCATGAACCCATCCACCTTGACCTTCTCGTGGTCCACGATCCGGTAGCCAATGCCCGGGGTGAGGATCGTCTGCCGCAACTCCACCTTGACGGAAAGCGCTTCGTCAGTGATGGGCAGCGCTTTGTCGTCCGAGAGCTTGATCCACATGAAATCCACGGGAATCAGAATCCGGTTGTAGCGGGCCTCCACGGCGCCCATGGCCCCGAGATCCAGGTAGTTAAACACTTGGCTGAAGTCGGCGTGGATGCTGGCATCATGGCCGGCAACGCCGGCAGTCCCGTGCACACCCGCAAACCAGATGTACGGAACGACATCGACGTGCCAGCCATCGCCGGAGCTTCCCTGATTCTCTGGCTTGGTACCCGTGTTTGCAGTTCCCTGCGCACTTGCACTAATGGCAAACGATCCCAAGCAAAGCAACGCTATCGCGAAGCAGCGCAAGACGCTTTCCTGCATTCTGGCGGAAGTCATTTCATACTCCTTAGTTGATTCGACCTGCATGTACCTGTCGAAGGGGAGATCGGCGAAACCCCCTGGTACATCGTGTTGGCCTGGGGGCACTCCCAAGCCGCAACATTGATTGGGCGGACAATCAGCATCGAAAGAAGAACTTTTTGGATAAAGGAAACGGAGCCAAATGCCAACTGGGCGGTAGGCACCCCTGTTACGCTAATCTCATAGTCCGGGTGCGGCTGTGACAGGAATCACAGCCAATAGGAAATATCCCCTCCCGCGGACGGCAACCCTCGCTCCGCCCTCAGCCTATGCTTTGGACTGAGCCCGCCGTCACCGCAGGTTTCTGGATTTGGACGACCGCGACATATCCGATCACCGGCTTTTGCCTTGCGCGGCGGGAGTTCCCAAAAAGTGCACTGAGAGCTGGCCAGGATTCTTGGAGACAATGCTAACTCTTTATCACTGTAATTCTGGCCATTTCATGGCAATAATACTGGTCCTGGGAGGTGCCCTATGCACACAACACAACGGAATCCATCCCCGTGGGAACTTCGGAAATTAACCTGGAAACAACTTCTACTCCCTCTGCTTCTCTTTGCGCTCGCCATGCCCGTTTGGGCAGACGATAAAGCAAAAGATGAAGAGACCTTGAAAAACGCAAATACCGTGTTGACCGACATGCTCAACGGGAATACGGTCCCAGCCGACGTGCTCGCCCGCGCCAATTGCATTCTCATCTTGCCCAGCGTTAAGAAGTTCGGCTTCGGCGTTGGCGGAAGTGGCGGCCGTGGACCAATGAGCTGCCGCGGCGGCATGGACTTCACCGGCAAGTGGTCGGCACCCGCGATGTATTCGCTGAGCGGCGCCAGTGTGGGTCTTCAGGTCGGCGGTTCGGCAACAGACTACATTCTGCTGATCATGTCCCAAAAAGCTGTGGACGCCCTGCTCGCGGGAAAAATCAAGCTCGGAAACGAAGCCACCGCAGCGGCGGGACCCAGCGGGGCCACTGCAGCAAGCACCACGGGTGACGCGGACATTTTCACCTACGCCAAATCCTCCGGACTGTTTGCCGGCGCTTCTCTCGGCAGCGCCACCCTCGATCCGGACCTCAACGCCAACAAGCGCCTCTACGGCAGAGACATTTCCGTCAAGGAGATCATGGACGCGAGCAAGGTGAAACCCACGCCCGGCGGCGAACCGTTGGTCTCCCTGCTCGACGCCAAGGCGGGAACTCACAAGAAGTAATCCGCCTCGCCGGCGGTATCTTTCAAGAGTCACCTGAATCAAAACAGGATCGACGGCAGCCACGCCCCAGCCGGTTCGTTGTAGAGCCCAATGCTCATCAGCGTAAACGGTTGAGTAATCCTCAGCCCATTCGCCAGGCACCAGCGCAGCAAATCGTGATTGCGCGACGGCACCAACAGTCCGGGCCCGCCGAACGATTCCGCTGACGCAATTAACGCTTGTAGATCCGGATTGGTCTCCGCCGTCGCATGGCCGGAAAAAGCCAGCGCGCTCGCATATCCCGTAATCCGCCCGGCGTGCTCCACCACCACTGCCGAACCTTCCTGGATGGACTGAGCCAGATCTTTCCCGCGGTCAAATCCATGGACGCGCCGGGAAAGTTCGTTGCACGCCTCTAGATCGCTAACCTGCGCGCGCCGGACCGTACATCCAGGAATCTCCCGCTCGCACGTCCGCCCCTGCACGCACGAAAGCGGTTCCCGTACGTCAAAACCAAGGTTCGCATACAGCGACATCGACCGGTTGTGAAACGCCGCCTGCTGCACTAACCGCATTCCCGCCGGACACCGCTCCCGCGCGCGATCCATCACCGCCTGCATCAACTTCCGCCCCGCACCGACGTTCTGCACCGCCGGATCGACCGTAATCGGACCGATTCCTGCGATCATCGCCCGTTCATCCAGGCAATTGCTGCCCACGATGCGCCCGCCGCTCTCCGCCACTACGCAATAAAAGCCCGGCGCGCCAAACAGGCTCGAGATCACGCTCGTCGCCATCTCTACACTGGGAAAGTCCGGAGGAAACCCATGTCTTGCGCTGATCGTCGAAAACGCCTCGTAACAAATCCGACCGCAAACGCCACTGTCCTCCGGTCTCGCGACGCGTATCACCACTTCCGCTTGTGCTTGGGTCGCCATCCGCAAACCTCCATTTCGCCACGCAAGTAATACTGTGCATGGCAAGTTTGAAGCTCGCAAACTATAATCAACATCAATTTCGGGACTGGAGTCGGCCCCGCAAGCACGGCATTAGCTCAAAGATGTCGGCTTCGTCCCCTGATAAGGCCGATTGGTACGATGTACCTCAGAAATTCGAGATTCCTAGGAGTGCCAGCCATGACCTCCACATTCTTTCTGTCTGGGCTGACGTTGATGTTCTTTAGTTTTGGGCTGATGCTTTGCGCCGTTACGCAGGCATTCGGTCAAGGCAAACTTCGCTCCGATGTGGAAAAAGAGCTGATTCCGCTGCAGGCCGCCTATCAGGCATCTCCCGGGAACGATCACAATCGCCGCGCTTACGCCGACGTTTTGTTCAAGCTTGGCGATGTCTGGCAAGCGAACGACGTCATCGCCCCGCTGGCGACGCCCTGGTCGTCAAATCTGGACGACCTGCAACAGGGCGCCAAGCTGGCTTTGCTGACTTCCGACTATCACCGTGCGGAAATTCTCTTCGATCGGCTGCTGGAAATCGCGCCCAAAACTTCCGACGCTCACACCAAAGCTGTCGAGGGCCTCGTGATAGTCTACTATCAATCCAATCAGTTTGCCAAAGCCAAGCAGCTCTCTCTGCCTCCTGCTCCTTCGGATACGGACAATGACTCGAACGACCTTCTGACATATATGCAGCGCTTTTCCGGTGAGCCATACCAAATCGAATGGGCCACGCCCGAAAAAATCGCCCACCTTCCTATGATCAATGACATCACCGCTCCGGGAGCCCTGCCGCTGATGCGCCTCGAAGTCAACGGCCAACCCGTGGAATTCATTCTAGACACGGGCGGTGACCGGCTGTATGTAGACGAGGGCGTGGCCGCCAAGTTGGGCATCAAGCGGCTTTCGGAGCGCAAAGCGAAATACGCCTACACTAAAGGCGAAACGGTCACGGAACCCCTAGGCGTGGCCGACACCGTAAAACTCGGCCAAGTCACACTGAAGAACGTTCCGGTCATCGTCGCCAAGTGGAAGGCTTTGGGCCTGACAAGCGACGGCGTCATCACCACCCAGATTCTCAAACAGTTCCTAAGCACCGTGGACTATGCCAAAAAGGAAATTACCTTCCGGGAGAGAAGTGCCTCGGGACACGCCCAACTCCTGGCCTCGTTCGAAGGCAAAGTCCCGCGCCAGATGCCCTTCTTTCTGGCGAGCACACACCTGCAGTTTGCGAAAGGCTGTCTGAACGGTCATTCGGGACTTAACTTGCTTGTGGACTCCGGCCTCGCGCTCAGTTTGCCGCTCGTTCTTCCCGATGAGACCGTGCAGTTCCTGGGCCTCAGCAAAACTCCCATCCCCAACACGAAATTATTCGTATCGCCGATTGAATCGCATGGCATGGACCACCTGATTCGTGGGGCTACTCAGGCAGCCAGCAATATTTTTGTGGAAAAGAACATGTACTGGGCAAACGGCTTCCTCATGGATGGGCTGATCTCTCACCAGTACCTGTGGCATCTTGGTTCCTGGACGATCGATTTCGATAACATGACTTACTACTTCACACCGGAGCCGGACTCACTCGACCCTGTCGCTGCCGCAAAGTGCTTCGCGCCAAAGTGACACCGTTCCGCTCCCCCGCCTCATAGCTTATCCATCTGCTCGCAGCCAGGCTCTCTGCAGCACGGTGAACAGAAACGCCGTCGTCAACCCAAATAGAATCCAACCATTCAGCGCTTCCAGCGCTCCCAGCAGCCGCCATTGCGGCGCCAAGTCCAGGTTCGCGTGTCCGTAACTCGTCATCGCATTCAGCGAATACAGAATGGCTCCTTTCATCTCCGACAGAGCTCCGGTCATTCGGTAAGCTCCTCCAAACACCTCCAGCGCAGAAGAGTGGCCGCCAAAGCGGTCGCCCCAATCACGATGGCAGAATTCGAAGTCCGGATCAGCCGAGCCGCAACATCCTTGTGGACACGGCTCAGGCCATAGGCATGAAACACTACCGTCAGGATGATGAGCGGCAGGCCCCAGGCCCAGTCCGCGCTCCAGGATCCAATGTCACTCGGAACCATGAAAATACTCTCCAGCGAGTTCTGTCGCCCCGTTGTCCGGAAACTGGCCGCTTCAACTTCCCGCAGTAGAAGTGCCGGCCACCGGTACTTTGAGCACCAGCGATTCTCCGGCACACCCGCGCATGGGTCGTCCATCCCGCTTCCCGCGGAATCGGCAAGAGTTGCACCTTAGTCTGCAGCGGATGCAACTGTGGTGCAAGGCCCGTGCGCGCCAGACGCGGAGCAAAATCCTCGCGGCCCGGCCACGGAACGCGCCGCCCCAGATCGCGCTCAGCCGTTGCTTTGCGTCTCTACTCTTCGCGGCATGGCGCCCGCCATCAGCAGTACTGCACCGCAAAACATCAGCGTATCCCCCACGTAATTCAATCCATTGCCGAGGCTGGCGCGTTCCACCACCCCGATCGGCACATAGACGGCCAATTCCACCATCAGCACCGTCAAGCCCACCCACGTTGCGGCTGCACGGGTCTTCTTGCCTACCAGCAACAGGACGCCCCCGATGGCGTAAACCACCGCCGCCAGATACGTCCAAAGCGCGCCTCCGTAGATATACTCCGGTGTCATTCGCTCCAGCGGAACGCCGGGTACGTTCCTCCCGCGCAGAAATTGCTCAAAACTGTAAAACACCACGGGAATGGCAACAAAGTATCGCGCAATTGTCGCAAGAATGTTCGAGCCACGTTCACCAAGGCTGGCGGCCAGCGCCAAAGCGCCGCCGCTGAAGGACAGTTCCCGCAGCGCGATTGTCAGCGCAATCCGGTCGCGCGGATCTTGTGCCCAGGCCGGGACATCCATCAGCACGACAAACAGGAAAAAGTTCAACGCCAGCAAAGTTGCCGCAAGTCGCGCCTGAATCCTGGTCACCATGCTGAGCGCCGCGCCAATGAAGCAAGCGCCCACAAAATACGCCCAGAACAGGTGCCACGGAATCCACTCCGGCACGAGCGATGCGATCGTCTTCGTCAGCGTGAAATGTTCGGTACCGAATGCCGCGAGTGGCCCGGCGTAGAAAAGCAGCCCGAACAGAATCAGCTTGTCGAGCCCTTGCGCCTTTTGCCAGTCACCGCGAAGAACAATCACCGCCAGCCCGACGGCAAACACTACTCCCCCGGCCAAATACGACCAGATCACTTCTCCGGGAATCGCAAGGAGAACCAGGGCTGCGAACGAATTCACAAAATGACCGCTCACTACGATTCCTCAACCTGTATCCCTGGAAGACTTGTCCGGCCATCACAAGCACGAGCGCTCAGCAACTCGGGACTATGGCTGCGACCCCGCTGCATCGCACAGCAAAATCACATCCGAATCGCTGTGCCGCCGCAGCAGCCCCAGGCTCTTGCCGTCCGGCGACCAGTGAAACGCATCGATATGATCCACAGGAAAACTTGTAATCTGCCTTCCCCCGGAACCGTCGATCGGCTGCGCCCACAGATTATCCACATCATTGACCCGGATGGGATAAACCACCGCCTTTCCATCCGGTGAAAACCGCGGCCCGCTAAGAATCCGTGGATGCGGCTCAATGGACCGCGTTGGCGCGCGGCCCTCCAAAGATACGAAGGTGATCCGCTGGCGCACGGAATTTTCCGTCGTTCCGCTCTGGCTGGTCTCGAACGCCAGCCACTTGCCATCCGGCGACACCCCGAGGCTTGGGTCGCCAATAATCGCATGAGGAACTTCTGCCCCGGGGACCTTCTCCTCCTTGCCGGATCCATCCACGGGCACTCTTAGGATCTGGTTACCGGTCAATTCGATGTAGTACGCCAGCTTCGAATCCGGCGAGCAAACCGGATTAAAGTCCAGCTTCCCGGACGTAATCACCTTCGGATTCCCTCCGCTCGCGTCCATTCGCCCAATCTGCACTCCACGCTCGCTGCTGCCATGAACCCAACTGAAGGCCAGTGACTTTCCATCCGCACACAAATTCAATCCAAACAGAACCTGGTCCCGCAAAAGAACCATCCTCCCGCTGCCGTCGGCCGCTGTTCGGATCAGATCTGTGCCTTCCTGAAAATAGAACCCGCCATCGGGGGCCCAGGCAAAATCATTCACCGTGCCCTCATGCGTCGCCGCCGGCTCCGGCAATTGTGCTCCAGTTCCCGAAGCCGGGAAGATATAAAGGCTCCTCTGATCCCGCACTTGCGCCGTCGCCAGCGTCTTCCCGTCGCTCGAGAGTGTGAGCGTCCGGTAATCGTTGGTGTCCTTTGTCACCGCCTGCACAATTCCCTCGGGATAGGAAACCAGCCCAATTTGCTGACGCGCGAAGGCCGTTGACTTATCAATGTAAAGAAACAGAATCGCTTTGCCGTCTGGCAGCCAGGTAATGTCGCGCAGCACCTTATCCTTGAACGAAACGATGGACTTGAACTGCCCGGTATCCACGTCCAGAAGCCGGATCGTACTTTGATCGTTTCCCAACTGGTCGGCCACCGTGGCCACCTGGTTGCTCCCCGGCATCCACGCGAGGAATTGCGTCCCTTCCGGAACCGGCCCGCTCACAATTATCTTCTCGCTGCTTCCATCCACGTTTGCCACCAGCACCTGGTACTTCCCCACCTCGGGATCGTTAAACCGCGCATACGCCATACGCTTCCCATCCGGCGCAAACGTGACGTTGGAATCGATGTCCCGCACAATCACTTGCGGCGCACCTCCCAGCACCGGCGCCCGGAAAAGGTCGAACGCGTTCTCAATGGCATTGACCGACTTCCGGAAATAGATGTAGTTCCCGTCGGGTGAAAAGCCCAGGTTCCTATAAATGGTTTCTGACGGAGGCAACACTTGTGTGTCACTGCTGGTCGGCACGTTCCGCAACCACAGCGAACTCTTCCCCACATCTTTTACTTCCGTCAGCAGATATTTTCCGTCCGGAGAGATGGCCGTCAGCGTCGATTTTCCGTTGTTCGAAATCTGCGAAATCACGAAATTCGCAAAGGCTTGCGGCGCGGCCGTGGGCCGGTGCAGCAGCGCATACACGCCATAACCCGCCCCCGCCAGAAGCAAAAGTACTACTGCCAGCACACCCGCCATCGCGCCTTTGTGCTGCCGCGCTGCGGCCACCACCGAGCTGCTCGACGCCGCCCGGCCTTCTTGTCCCGAAGCTCCAATCGCGCTACCGCCCGCAGAAGACACAGCTTCCGGCGAACCCACAGCCACAGCGCTCGCTTGGCTGCCGCTCCCGCTATCTCTCAGTTGTCGTCCCGAATCCGTCTCCCGCTTCAGCCGCTTCAAATCCGCGCGCATTTCCGAAGCGTGCTGGTAACGCAACTCGCGGTCCTTCTCGAGCGCTTTATGAATGATCCGCTCCAACTCTGCAGGCGCTTCGGGATTCAGCCGCACCACCGGCACAGGCGTCGCATCCAGAATCGCCTTAAAGATCAGTCCTGAGCTCTCGCCGCGAAACGGCAACTGCCCCGTCGCCATTTCGTAGAGCACCACGCCAAACGAAAACAGGTCGCTTCGCGCATCCACTTCTTTCGCGCGCACCTGCTCCGGAGACATGTACGCCACCGTCCCCAGCGTGCTGCCGGGGCTTGTCAGTTGCCCCGAATCCGCTCCCATCGTCGCCAGCGAACCTCCCACCGTGCTCACCGCGCTCGCCGTACTCACCTTCGCCAAACCAAAGTCCAGAATCTTCGCGTGCCCGCGCTTGGTTACAAAAATGTTTGCCGGCTTGATATCCCGGTGAACGATCCCCTGCGCATGCGCCGCGTCCAGTGCGTCCGCCACCTCAATCGCCAGGTCCTCCAGCGCATCCAACTCCATCGGCCGCCCGCCGATTGTGTGCTTCAGCGTCTTGCCGTCCAGAAATTCCATGGCGATGAACGCCTTGCCGTTTTCCTCGCCGATGTCATGGATCGTGCAGATGTTGGGGTGGTTCAGCGCAGAGGCAGCCTTGGCTTCACGTCGAAAGCGTTCCAATGCGAAATGATCGTGCGCCAGGTCATCGGGAAGGAACTTCAGTGCGACATACCGGTCGAGGCGCGTGTCCTGGGCTTTGTACACCACACCCATGCCTCCGCCACCCAGTTTTTCAATGACGTTATAGTGGGAAACCGTGCGGCCAATGAGGGAGGGCGTATCCGGCATTGCGCCAGGAGTTTACCCCAGACCCCCAACCCAAGCAATCCACCACTCAAGGCAATAGTTCCCGTTCAAATTCAACATTGTAGCCTGCTCTACTGTTGGCACCACGGTCAGGCTGCCTCTGCGCCAAAACTGCTCTTCGGACCAGTTACATCGCGCAAAACGTGTCGGCATCATTCTCATCATCGTGCCAAACGCTGTACGAATCTGCTCCCCACTCGCTAAAGCCAGCGGACTTTTCCGCCTTGCCGCTCTCGCCGCGCTGCTCTCCGCCGTTCCTGCCGGTGCTCAAGAACTTGCAGCCGCGAATTCCAGCTTTCTGCCCGAGACTCCCGCGCCCGCCCAAATCTCCCTGCACTACAGTTCCGCCGCCGCATCGCCGGCTTCTCCCGTCGAACCCGCCACCACTCCCAAAAACGATCGCCTTTTCTTCCTGATGCCCAACTACCTGACCGTTGAAAACAAGCGTCAAGTCACGTCCATCTCCGCAAAGACCAAATTCAAGCTCTCCGAAAAAACTATGACCGACCCGGTCACGATCTCTTTCCTCGGCACGCTCGCTCTGCTGGGCCAGGCCCGGAATAGCAATCCTTCCTATGGCCAGGAGCTTGCCGGCTACGCCAAGCGCTACGGCACTCTTTATGCCGACACCGGAATCGCCACCCTCATGACCACTTCCGTCTTCCCCACCCTCCTCCATCAGGACCCGCGCTATTTCCAGCTCGGCACCGGCAGCTTCTGGCATCGCACCAAATACTCCCTCAGCCGCATCCTCGTCACCCGCTCCGATGCCGGCGAAATTCAGCCAAACTACTCCGTGGTCGTAGGCAACGCCGTCGCTGCCGGCATCGCCAGTTCCTATCACCCCGCCTCCCAGCGCACCGTCGGCAACACCCTCGGCATCTGGGGCACCAACCTCGCTCTGAATTCCCTTTGCAACATGGCCAAGGAATTCTGGCCTGACATCCGCCGTAAACTCCGCAAGCCCGCCGCCCTCGACTAAACGCTTCCTTCCAGCTCTTCTCTCTTCTCGACTTCAGCGCGTTGGACTAAACTTCCAGCCACTCTTGGGTTAGTACAACGAGGAGCGGCCGCACAGCGCGCTGGGCTATCAAACGCCAGCGGCGTTCGCGCGGCAACGTTCTCTTCCTTCGTCTGGCTCCGCGCTTCGCGCTACGCCAGACGAAGTCGCCCTCTCACAGGCGGCGAATGTCGTATGATCCACCCTGCGGACGCAGGGGCAGGTCAAACAGATGGGATCTGCCGGGGGAAGCTTTCTGGAATCAACGCATTGGATGGAAGCTTTCTGGAATCAACGCATTGGATGGTGTTGCATCGACCGTTTGAGCCGGCAGGGCAAACCGTCCAAATACGTATCAGTACCATACTATGAGGAACTCGTCCGGCTGATGACTTACCGGGCGCTACGCGTGTGACCCTTCAACTTGCGTTCCACTTTTTGAAGTTCGCGGATAATAATCGCGAGGTCCCTGGCAAGCTCCTTATCAACTTCACGACGCGCGGCAGCATTTATTCTGAGCGCTGCGTCGGTCAATCGTTTTAGGTTGCTTGGTCTATTCTTCTTCATCGCACACCTCTCATTCAGATACTGGCCTCCGTAACTGTATGGTGGAGAGTCTCCGACGTCGCTTCCAATCCTGCAAGGTCATATAAACATCGCCGCGCCTCCGAACCCTGTTTACCCCGAACTGGGTAAACCGTCGAAGCCTGCTGGGGCAGACTCGAAACCGTCCAAGTACGTATCAGTACGAGGCCTTCGGAGTGAGCAGGTACTATGAGGAACCTTTGTGGAGTCGAGGTGTGGCGCGGTGGTTTAGGCGGGGCCTATCGGTTGCCGACCCTTTCGTCTGTCGGTGCCTCACTAGCCCGGCCATGCTTCCGTTTCCACACCCCGCT
>Ga0335082_10000748_pt1 | contig 33838 bp, 27 predicted proteins | sample Lox_Sample_41_FD_206718 | JGI IMG/M metagenome (GOLD analysis project Ga0335082, IMG submission 206718) | Soil microbial communities from Loxahatchee National Wildlife Refuge, Florida, United States - Lox_Sample_4.1 | ecosystem: Environmental > Terrestrial > Soil > Wetlands | place: USA... | reverse complement strand
GACGGCCGCTGCTCCCTCGGTGGCCGCCGAGCGGGCGCCCTGGGAGAGGGTGTTGGCCTGCTGGGCGCTGTCCGAGGCCTGGCGGGTGAGGGAGAGGACCGACTCGAGGGAGGCGGAGGTCTCCTCCAGGGAAGAGGCCTGCTCGCTGGCGCCGCTCGCCACCGCCTGGCTGGAGGAGGCGATCTGGGTGGAGGCGCTGGAGACCTGCTCGACCGCCTCGGCCACCTGGGAGATGGCGTCGTGGAGGGCCTCGCCGGTGGCGTTGACCGACTCCTTGATCCGGGCGTGATCGCCCTGGTACTGGCCGGTCATCCGGGCGCGCAGGTCCTTCGCCGCGAGCTGCTCGAGGACCGCCGAGGCCTCGTTCACCGGGGCGATCACCGCGTCGAGGGTCCGGTTCACGCCCTCGATCACCTTTCGGTACTCGCCCTGGTGGCGGGCGGCGTCGGCCCGGGTGGCGAGGCGCCCCTCGATGGCCTTCTCCGCCAGGCCGGCGGCGTCGCTGGCCAGGCCGCGGACCGCCTCCCGGCTCTGCTCGATGGCCTGGGCCACCCGGGTGAAGGTCTCGCGTGCCTGGGCGGTGTCCCGGTCCCCGGCGCCGACCGCGAGCTGGAAGGCGAGGTCGCCCTTCGCCAGGCAACCGAGGGCCTCGGTGAACTTGCGCGTCTCCTCCTCCTGGTAGGCGGCGAGCTTCTTCGAGGCGCGGGCCGCCGCCTGGACCGCGGTCTGGTCGGCGATCACCTCGAAGGCGCCGATCACCTCGCCGCCCTCGTCGCGGACGGCCACCCCGGAATAGGCGATGTCGTAGGTGGCCCCGTCTCCCGGGCGGGCCTGCGTCTCGCTCGAGGCCGCCTGCCCGGTCTGCATCGCCCGGGCGCAGGCGCAGCGCTCGGTGTGGCAGTCGCCGGTGCGGAAGAGGTCGTGGCAGCGCTTCCCCACCACCTCGGCGGCGCTGCTCCCGAGGAGCTGGGTGCCGGCCCGGTTCATGTACCGGACCGCGAAGTCCCGGCCGATCACCATCGCCGGCGCGGGCATGGCGTCGAGGTGGCCGACCAGGGTGGCCACGGTGCGGTTCTGCCCCTCCACCAGCCGCCGGAACGCCCCCTCCTGCCGGGCGGCGTCCGCCCGCTCCGAGAGCCTGCCCTCGACCGCCGCCCGGGAGACCCGCTCCGTCTCCTTGACCAGCCCGTTCAGCGTCCCGATGCACCGGTTGAGCGAGTCCTTGATCTGGTTGAAGTCGCCCCTGTACGCCTCGGTGATCTCCGGCGGGATGTCCCCCTTCGAGATCCGGTCCACGTAGTCGGCGGTCAGGCGGATCGGCGCGACGAACGCGTCCATGGTCCGGTTCATCCCCTGGACGACCGGCTGGAACTCCTGCCCCACCGAGTCGACGTCGCCGCGGGTGTCGAGCTCGCCGGCCGCGACCGCCTCCGTGAGGTTCCCCGTCTCCCGGACCAGGGCGGCGATGCCGCGGCGGACGCTGCGGGTGATGGCCAGGCCGACGACGGCGAGGAACGCGAGGGCGAGGAGGCCGGCGACGAGGAACACGGTCTCGGCGGTGTGGACGGAGGCGTCCGTCGCGTTTCGCTCGAGCCCCACCCGGTCCTGGTTCCCCTTGACGAGATCGGCGAGGGGGCCGGCCATCGCGACGTAGTGTGCCCGCGTCGCTCTCCAGTGCTCCATCGCGCGGGCCCGAAGGGCCGTGGCCTCCGGAGCGCCCGGCGCCTGCTCCACCAGCGCGTCGTGCCATGACCTCATCGCGCCGAAGGTCTCGCGCGCGGACCGGGCCCAGTCCCGGTAGAGGGGCATCAGCGTGTCCCACTGCCGGGCCGCCTCCTTGGAGTGGGGGAGCCTCTCCCACGCCGCGCAGGCCTCCTCCGCCTCGGCCAGTCCGCCCTCGATGATCGGGTTGCCCGCCGAGTAGTCGTGGGCGCTCGCGGCCACCTCCGGCAGGAGCGATCCGTTGAGGCCGCGGCTCGCGGTGTTCACGCCGTCGCGGAGCCCGACCAGCGCCTGCATGCTGGGGATCCGGGCGTCGACGACGGTGGCGAGGTGACCGGCGATGGTCCGGGCCTGTACCACCGCCGTCACCGCGAAGGCGGTCATGACCGCGGCGGCCACGCTCAGGGTGGTCAGGACCTTCTGGCCGATGGTGAGTCTGGCGAACATCGGTTCTCTCCCGGCCCCCGGGGGTTGACTTCCCAGCTATGCCGCGGACGGCTCCGCGCCCGGCGCCTTGGCCTGCCCGCCGGCGAGGCCACCCAGCTCCTCGCCCGACAGGATCCGCTCGACGTCGAGCAGCAGCACCACGTGCTGGCCCGACTTCCCCACCCCGACGATGAAGTCGGAGTGCGCGGAGCGCGTCCCCAGCTCCGGGGTCGGCTCGATCTGGGAAGCGTCGAAGGTCAGCACCTCCAGCACCTGATCCACGAGGACGCCCACGGTGGTCCGGCTCCCCCGCATCTCGCACTGGACGACGATGATGACCGCCAGGTCGGTGGCCGAGCAGGCCGCCATACCGAACTGGACCCGCAGGTCGACGACCGGGATGACGCGGCCGCGCAGGTTGATCACCCCGCGCACCGCCGCGGGGGAGCGCGGGAGCGGCGTGATCCGCTGCAGGCCGATGATCTCGCGGACGTCCAGGATCCCGACGCCGTAGATCTCGCGCGCGAGCTGGAACGTCATGTACTTCCCGGCCAGCCGCTCGGGCGCGTCGAGGCCGGGCTCGCTTCGGGTTGCGTCGTCCTTCACGGATGGACCTCGAGCATGGGGCGCCAGGACCGGGGGCCGTTCTCCGGCGGCGATGGGGTTCGAAGCGGATTCCGTCACGCGAGCGCCCCGATGCAGGCACCGTGCCGTATCAACCCAGGGGCCAAGGCTGCGGAACGAATGGGGCGGGGGCGGGGCGGGCGTGGGTGAGCCGAACTCCCCGTCCGCGCGGGACAGGATTCGGGCGCCGGCGCGTCCGGCTGCGTCCATGCAGGTTTCCTGCGCTGGATCATTCGTCGTGGTCCGCGAGGGGCAGGAGAAACCCTGGGTCGGTGGGCGCGCCGGCTCGGGCCGGGCGCTCATGGGAAGGGGCGGACCCCGGCGGCCCGACCGAGTTGCACCGGCCGGCCGGCGGGACCACACTCCCGGCACATGCCGAGCTGCCCCCTGACCGTGACCTCGCGGCTTCCGCAGGTGGGCACCACCATCTTCACGGTGATGTCGCGCCTGGCGGCAGAGCACGGCGCCATCAACCTCTCCCAGGGCTTCCCCGACTTCTCCGCCCCGCCGGCGCTCTACGACCTGGTGGCGAAGCACATGCGCGCCGGCTCGAACCAGTACCCGCCCATGGCCGGGGTGGCGCCGCTCCGGGAGGCGATCGCCGCGAAGCAGGAGGCGCTCCACGGGGCGCGCTACGACCCGGAGCACGAGGTCACCGTCACCGCCGGCGGGACGGAGGCCATCTTCAGCGCGGTCACCGCCCTGGTGCGTCCCGGGGACGAGGCGATCGTGCTCGAGCCGGCCTACGACTGCTACGTCCCGGCCATCGAGCTGGCCGGAGGCAGGGTGCTCCGCTCCGCGCTCCGGCCGCCGGGGTGGCGCCCCGACTGGCGGCACGTGCGGAGCCTGATCGGGCCGCGCACCCGCGTTCTCCTGGTGAACACCCCCCACAACCCGAGCGGCGCGGCCTGGGACGAGGCCGACCTCCAGGGGCTGGCCGAGGCGGTGCGGGGGACGAACGTGGCGGTGATCTCCGACGAGGTCTACGAGCACGTGATCTTCGACGGGCGCCCGCACCTGAGCTGCTCCCGCCACCCGGAGCTGGCGGGGCGCGCGCTGGTGGTCGGCTCCTTCGGCAAGACCTTCCACGTCACCGGCTGGAAGGTCGGGTACGTGCTCGCGCCGCGCGAGCTCACCGCCGAGCTGCGCAAGGTCCACCAGTTCGTGGTCTTCACCGTCAACACCCCGGTGCAGCTGGCGCTCGCCGAGTGGCTGCGCGACGAGGGCACCTGGCGGGGCCTGCCCGCCTTCTACCAGGAGAAGCGCGATCTCTTCCGCGCCGGCCTGGAGGCGACGCGCTTCCAGCCGTTCCCCTGCGCCGGCACCTACTTCCAGCTCGTCTCGTACGCCGCCATCTCGGACGAGCCGGACCACGCCCTGGCCGAGCGGTTGATCCGGGAGGTGGGCGTGGCCGCCATCCCGGTCTCCGCCTTCTACGAGGTCCCGCCCGCCGGCCCCGAGCACCGCGTGCTCCGTTTCTGCTTCGCCAAGGGCGCCGACACGCTCCAGCGGGCCTGCGATCGGCTGGCCCGCGTCTGACGCCCGCCGCCGGCGCAGGCCGGACCCTGGGTCCCGCCTCCTCCACGGAGAACCGGAGGGAAACGCCCGGCGCGGCGGGCACGGCGCTCGCATGGCGCGCCGCGCGATCGCCCTCGGGCCCTCGTCCCCGCCGCGCGGGGACGGCGTGCCTGGCCCGGCCCGATGCGGCCGCGAGCTGCCACGGGGCGAGCAACCCCGCTCGACGGGAAGAACTCGGAGCGCGTCATGTACGTCCGGAACAAGGTGGCCGTCTTCCAGGCCACCACCCTCGTGGCCACCCTCGGCGCCGTCCTCGGCGTGATCGGCTTCTCGGCCATGAGCCTGGTCGAGGAGAAGGACACCGCCCTCTACGAGGAGAAGCTGCACCAGGTGCTGGCGCGGATGGAGGCGGAGCAGGGGGCGCTGGCGGCCAACGGCCTCGCCGAGGTGGAGGGGTACGTCCAGAACGCGCAGAAGAGCCTCGTGGGGGAGCTCGCGAAGGCGAACGGCGCCGCGGACGGCGTCTCCCTGGTGGTCCTCGACCGCGACGGGAGGGTGGTGCTGCACCCGCGCCTCGCGGCGGGCGCCGGCGACTACGCCGGCGCGGACTGGCGCCGGGCGATCGAGGGGGAGCAGGCGCCCCGGGCCCTCGCCGCCCGGCTCGACGGCGCGCCGGTCTGGATCGTCCACGGTCGCTTCCCGGCCTGGGGCTGGCGCGTGCTCTACGTGGTCCCCGAGGCGGTGCACGGCGCCGGCGTCCACCGGCTGCTCTGGGTCCTCCTCGCCGTCTGCGTCCCCGGGCTGGCGCTGCTCCTGGGCGTGCACGCCTACGGGCATCGGACCCTCTCCCGCACCCTGGCGAGGCTGACCGGGGAGGCGGTGCGGCTGCGCGAGGCGGTGGCGGCCGGCCGGCTCGAGGAGCGCGGTGACGCGGCCGCCATCGAGGCCGAGTTCCGCCCCATCGTGGAGGGGATGAACGAGACCCTGGACGCGTTCGTCGCCCCCATCCAGCTCACCGCCGGCTACGTGGACCGGATCTCCCGCGGGGACATCCCGCCCCCGATCCAGCAGGCGTACCGGGGAGACTTCAACCGCATCAAGGACTCGCTCAACGGCTGCATCGGCTCGCTCTCCGGCCTGATCGCGGAGATGGGCCGGATGGCCGCGGCCCAGGGGAAGGGCGACGTCGACGCCCGCGTCGACGAGGGCCGCTTCCAGGGCGCCTTCCGGGAGCTGGCCGCGGGCGTGAACGCGGGCGTCCACATGCACGTCTCCAACGTCCTGGAGATGCTCGACGTCCTCGGCGCGTACGCCGAGGGCGACCTCGAGCCGACCCTGCGCCCCCTGCCCGGCAAGCAGGCGGTCCTGAACGAGAAGCTGGAGCGGGTCCGGGCCAACCTCCGGGCCCTGATCGGCGAGATGAAGCGCGCCATGGCCGAGCACCAGGGCGGCGACACCGACGCGGCGGTGGAGGAGGCCCGCTTCCAGGGCGCCTACCGCGAGCTGGCGGCCGGCTTCAACCAGAGCCTGGGGATGTACGTCCACATCGTGCGCGAGATCCTCCAGATCCTCGGCGCCTACGCCGACGGCGACTTCGCGCCGGTGCTCCGCGAGCTCCCGGGGAAGCAGGCCCGGGCCACCCGGGCCCTGGAGAAGCTCCGGGCCAACCTGGGCAACATCTCCGGGGAGGTCCGGGCCCTCATCGCGGCGATGAAGGCGGGCGACGTGCAGGTGCGGGCGGACCAGACCAGGTTCCACGGCGACTGGGCGGCGATCGTCCAGGGCCTCAACGAGACCCTCGACGAGATCACCCGTCCGGTCGGGGCGGCGGCCGAGGTGCTGGAGCGGCTGGCGGCCCGCGATCTCCAGGCCCGCGTGGAGGGGACGTTCCAGGGCTACCACGCCAAGCTCACCGACGCCGTCAACGCCACCGCCGGCGCCCTCCACGACGCGCTGGGACAGGTGGCCGCCGCGGTGGAGCAGGTGTCGAGCGCCGCCACCCAGATCGCCTCCTCCTCCCAGGCGGTCGCCTCGGGCGCCTCGGAGCAGGCCACCTCCCTGGAGGAGACCAGCTCGGCGCTCGAGTCGGTGGCGGGCGCGACCCAGCAGTCGGCGGCCAACGCCCAGCAGGCGAACGCCCTCGCCCTCACCGCCCGCGCCGCCGCCACCGAGGGGGCGACCGCGGTGGAGCGGCTCGAGGGGGTGATGGGGCGGATCAAGGCCTCGGCCGAGGGGACGAGCCAGATCATCAAGGACGTCTCGGAGATCGCCTTCCAGACCAACCTCCTCGCCCTGAACGCGGCGGTGGAGGCGGCCCGGGCCGGGGAGGCCGGCCGCGGCTTCGCCGTGGTGGCCGAGGAGGTCCGCTCCCTGGCGCTGCGGGCCAAGGAGGCGGCCACCAAGACCGAGGAGCGGATCCGCCAGTCGGTCGGCCAGGCCGGCGAGGGCGAGGCGGCGGCGAGGCACGTGGCGGCGAGGCTCGGCGAGATCGTCCAGGGCGTCTCCCGGGTCACGGACATCGTGGCGGAGATCGCCTCGGCCGCCCGGGAGCAGTCCACCGGCATCTCCCACGTGGTGACCGCGCTCGGCGAGATGGACAAGGTGACCCAGCAGAACGCCGCCAGCGCCGAGGAGTCCTCCTCGGCCGCGAGCGAGCTCTCCGGCCAGGGGGAGGAGCTGGCGGCGATGGTGGGGACCTTCCAGCTCTCCAGGAGGGCGGCGGCGCGCCCGTCCTCCCGCCCCGCGTCGGTCCGGCCCCAGGCGGCCGCGGCGCTCTCCCCGAGGAACGGTCACGCCCGCGCCCCGAACGGCGCGGCGGACCAGGCGTTCCCGATGGAGGACGCGGCCGAGCTGCGTGACTTCTAGCGGCGCCCCCGGCGGGGCACGTGGCGGCGCGGGCGTTCCTGCTACAGATGATCCGGGGCTCCGGCCCGCCGCGCCGGCGGCGGAGCGCCCGGGACGGACATCGTGGGGACCACCAGGGACGCGCCGGCGGGCGAGGAGCTGCTCAGGGAGCAGGTCCGGCTCCTCGGGCAGATCCTGGGCGAGACCATCGCCGAGCTGTCCGGGGCCGAGGCGCTCCGCCTGGTCGAGGAGCTGCGCAAGGCCGCCATCGCGCTCCGCAGCGGCCAGCTCGAGGGGGGGCGGGACGCCTTCGCCGCGCGCGCCGCCGCCCTCTCCCTGGGCGAGCTGGAGCTCCTGGCCGGGGCGTTCACCGGCTTCTTCCACCTCATCAACGCGGCCGAGGAGCAGCACCGCATCCGCCGGCTGCGGGCCCGCGACCGCGCCGGCGCCCCGCCGGCGGGCTCGCTCCCGGCGGCGCTCGCCGAGCTCCAGGCGCAGGGCGCGAGCGCGGCCGACGTGCAGCGGCTCCTCGACCGGATGCTGGTGATGCCGGTGCTCACCGCCCACCCCACCGAGGCGCGGCGCCAGACCGTCCGCAACCACCTGGCCGAGGTGTCGGCGGCCCTCGACCGGCTCGACGACCCGCGCCCGGGCGATCGGGAGCGCGCCGCCGTCCTGGTCGAGCTGCGGGAGGCGGTGGCGTCGCTCACCGCGACGCGCACCGCCCGCGCCACCCGCCCCACCCCGCTCGACGAGGTGAAGAGCGGCCTGGCCGCGTTCGAGCGCTCGCTGCTCGAGGTGACCCCGCGCCTCTACCGCGCCCTGGAGACCGCGCTCCGCGAGACCTGGCCGGACGCCACCTTCCGGGTCCCGTCCTTCCTCCGCTGGGGCACCTGGATCGGCGGCGACCGCGACGGCAACCGCTTCGTCACCGCCGAGACCACCCGCGCCGCCTTCGCCCGGCAGCGCGAGGTGGCGGTGGGCCGCGCCCGCGCCGACGTGCAGGCGCTGGGGCGGGAGCTCTCCGCCTGGGCGGGCGGGGGCGCGCCGGGCGGGCTGGCCGAGCTCGCCGCCTCGCTCGCCTCCGACCGCCAGCGCCTCCCGGCGGTGGCGGCGCGCGCCCAGGCGCTCTACGCGGCCGAGCCCTGGCGGGAGAAGCTCCACTACGTCGCCGCCCGGCTCGAGGGGGCGCCGGGGCGCGGCGAGGAGGGCTACCCGGGCGCCCGCGAGTACGAGGAGGACCTGGCGCTCCTCTCCCGGAGCCTGGAGGCGTGCGGGTTTGGCCGCCTGGCGCGCGGTCGGCTGGCGGACGTCCGCCGGCGGGCGGAGGTCTTCGGCTTCCACCTCGCCACGCTCGACCTGCGCCAGCACTCCGAGGTGCACGCGCGGGCGGTGACGGAGCTGCTCGCCCGCGGCGGCTCGGGGGGCTACGAGCGGCTCGAGGACGGCGAGCGCATCCGGCTCCTGGCGGGGCTCCTGGGGCGCGCCGCCCTCCCCGGCGTCCCAGACCGCCTCTCCCTCTCCCCGGAGACGCGGGAGGTGCTCGACACCCTCGAGGTGGTGGGGCGGGCCCGGCGGGAGCTCGGGCCGCGCGCCTGCGAGCGCTACATCGTGTCGTTCTGCGACTCGACCTCCGACCTCCTCGAGGTGCTCTTCCTGGCGCGGGCGGCGCGGCTCGCCCCCGACGAGCTCCGGCCCGTGCCGCTCCTCGAGCAGCTCGAGGACCTGGAGCGCGGCGCCGAGATCGCCTCGCGCATGCTGGAGCTCGAGCCGGTGCGGGTGGCGCTCGACGGCGAGCTGGAGGTGATGATCGGGTACTCGGACGCGGGCAAGCAGGTGGGCTACGTCACCAGCCAGGTGGCCCTGCGCAAGGCGCAGCTCGCCATCGCCGACGTGGCGGAGGCGGCCGGGGTGACCCTCACCGTCTTCCACGGCCGGGGCGGAGCGGTGGGGCGGGGCGGGGGGCCGGCCAAGCGGGCGATCCTGGCGCAGCCCGCCGCGGCGCTGCGCGGCCGGTTCCGGGTCACCGAGCAGGGCGAGACCATCACCGCCCGCTACGGCCGCCCCGAGATCGCGCTCCGCGACCTGGAGCAGACCGTGGGCGCGGTGCTGCTCGCCTCGAGCCGGGGGGCGCGGGGCGACGACGGCGGGGCGGCCGCCCGGGCGGCCAGCGCCGACCGGGCCGCGGTCGGCGCCCACCGCGCCTACGCCGCCCTGGTGGCCGATCCCGACCGGCTCGCCCGCTACACCGTGGCCGCCACCCCCATCGAGGAGATCATGAAGCTCCGGATCGCCTCCCGGCCGGCGAGCCGGACGCAGGCGCTGACGTTCCGGGACCTCAGGGCCATCTCCTGGGTGTTCTCCTGGAACCAGAGCCGGCACGGGCTCCCGGGCTGGTTCGGGCTGGGGAGCGGGATCGAGGCGGTGATCGCCGAGGAGGGGCTGCCGCGGGCCCGGTTCCTCTACCGGGACTGGCCGTTCTTCCGGGCCCTGGTGGACAACGCGCGGCTCGCCCTCACCCAGGCCGACCTCGACGTGGCCGCCCACTACGCCCGGCTGGCGGCGCCCGAGGCCCGCGGGATCTTCGAGCTGATCCGGGCCGAGCACGCCCGCACCCTGGCCGCCATCCGCGAGGTCACCGGCGACGCCGAGCTCATGTCGCCCTGGCCGGCCCTGGCCTTCTCCGCCCAGCGGCGGAACCCGTACATCGATGTCCTCTCGCACGTCCAGATCGAGCTCCTCGCCCGCCTGCGCCGGGCCGAGGGGGCGGAGAAGGACCGGGTGCGGGAGGTGCTGTTCGTCGCGATCAACGGCATCGCCGCGGGGCTGCAGTCGGTCGGGTAGGGCGCGCGTCCTCTCCCCCGGCGCAGCGCCGTCCGTGGTCTACTGCGTGGCGATGCCACGTGAAGGGGCGCAGGCCCGCTCCGGGAGGCGGCGCCAGCCGCGCCTGCCGATCCCCGCGAGGGCCGAGAGATCGGGAGCACGTCGCGGCGCGGCGGCCGGAGCGCCACACCCCTCCGCGCGTTCGGGAGGGGAACACGCCTCGCGCGCCTACGAGGGCATCGTCGCCGAGGTGCAGCGGCTCGTGGACGACGGCTCCCTGAGGCCGGGCGACCGGCTCCCCTCCGAGCGCGAGCTGTCCGAGCGCTTCCGCGTGGGTCGGAGCGCGGTGCGCGACGCCATCCGCGTCCTCGAGGTGAAGGGGGTGGTGAAGCCGCGCCAGGGGAAGGGCACGGTGGTGCAGGCGCTCTCGCCCGACTCGCTGGTCGCCGTGCTCGCCGGCGCGATCATCCGGAAGCGCGGGCTGGTCGCCGAGCTCATGGACCTGCGGGCGATCCTCGAGCCGCCGCTCGCGGCCCGCGCCGCCCGGAACGCGTCGCCGGCGCAGGTGGCCCGGCTGGAGGAGATCCTGCGCCGCCAGGGGGCGAGGGTCCGGCGGGGGGAGTCGGCGGTGGAGGAGGACCTCGAGTTCCACGGCCTCATCGCGAGCGCGGCGGGGAATGGCGTGCTGCTGGCGGTCCTGGACACGCTCATCAACCTCCTCTCCGAGACACGGAGGCGCAGCCTTCAGGTGAAGGGGCGCGCGAGGGCGTCCCTGGCCGGCCACCAGCGCGTGCTGCGCGCCATCGCCGCCCGCGCCCCGGCCGCGGCGGAGGCCGCCATGCGTCGGCACATCGAGGCCGTCGAGGCGATGATCCGCAAGCAGACGGCGTAGGGCGGTCGCAGGATCGCGAGCGCCTCGCCGCAGGGGCGACCCGAGGCGCCGGGGCCGGCGGCGGCCGTTCGCCACCGCGCCATCTTGGGCACCCTCCAAGGGGCGCGACCGGTTCACGGGCTCGCCGGATCCCGTTCGCGGCACGGCCAAGGTGGCGTGGCGGCAGGAGGCGGTGAGCGCGCGGGCGCCGTCGCGCGCCGCGCCGAGCCGCCGTCCGGTCCAATTGTCGGACGACTTGCCGCCGATCAAGGTCGGCCTCGCGCCCGCTCCGTAGCATCGCGAATCACTGAGAGTGCGGTTGGCGCGTCGAGCCTGTTCGAGAGCCGTTCAGCGCGGATCGGGCCATGGTCGAGCCTCAACCAGGAGAGCAGCGGCTCCGCGTCGCCGAGGCGTTCGTCGAGGACGTCGACCGCGGCTGGGCGCGCCTCGACCCGGACGACCTCCTCCGGCTGGGCGCGGCGCCCGGCGACGTCCTCCTCGTCACCGGGGGCCGCTCCACCGTGGCCCGGGCGGTCCAGGCGCCGGAGAGCCACCGGGGCCAGGGCCTGATCCTCATGGACGGCTCCACCCGGGGCAACGCCCAGGCCGGCGTGGACGACACGGTCCGCGTGCGCAAGGTCCCGTTCCGGCCGGCGGCGTCGCTCCTCCTCGCCGCCGTCGAGGCGAGCCTGCCCACTCCGGCCGAGGCCGAGCTCCCCGCGCTGCGCCACGCGCTCTCCGGGAGGCCGTTCCTGCTGGGCGACCGCTTCCAGCTGACCGCTCTCGGGGCGCGGACCCGCTCCTTCACCGTCGAGGGCGCGGCCCCGCGCGGCGCCCTCCTCGTCTCGAACGACACCGAGATCGCCTTCCGGGCCCCCGACGCGGCCGCCGCGGAGGGCGCGCGCATCTCCTACGAGGACATCGGCGGGCTGGACCGCCAGGTCGCGCTGGTGCGGGAGATGGTCGAGCTCCCGCTGCGGTTCCCCGAGCTGTTCGGGGCCCTGGGCATCGAGCCGCCGCGGGGCGTCCTGCTGGTCGGGCCGCCGGGCACGGGCAAGACGCTCATCGCCCGGGCGGCCTCGAGCGAGGTGCGCGCCCACTTCATCCACGTCAACGGCCCGGAGGTGATCAACAAGTACTACGGCGAGAGCGAGGCCAAGCTGCGCGCGGTGTTCGAGGAGGCGCGGCGGAACGCCCCGGCCATCATCTTCCTCGACGAGATCGACGCCCTGGCGCCGAAGCGCGCCCAGGTGATCGGGGACGTCGAGAAGCGGGTCGTCGCCCAGCTGCTCGCCCTCATGGACGGGCTCGTCGAGCGGGGGCAGGTGGTGGTGATCGGCGCCACGAACCTGCCGGAGGTGGTGGACCCGGCCCTCCGCCGCCCGGGCCGCTTCGACCGGGAGATCACCCTGGGCGTCCCCGACCGCGCGGGCCGCCGGAAGATCCTGAGCATCCACTCCCGGCGCATGCCGCTCGCGGCGGAGGTCGATCTCGAGCGCCTGGCGGAGATCACCCACGGCTACGTGGGGGCCGACCTCGCCGCCCTCTGCACGGAGGCGGGGATGGTGGCGCTCCGGCGCATCCTCCCCGCGGTGACCTTCGAGCTGGACGAGCGGCCCAGGCTCGACGGGCTGACGATCGAGGTCACCCAGCCGGACTTCCTCGAGGCGTTCAAGGCGATCGAGCCCACCTCCACCCGCGAGTTCCTCGCCGAGCGCCCGCCGCTCGGGTTCGCCGACGTGGGCGGGCTGGCCCGCGAGAAGAGAACGCTCCGCTCCATCGTCGAGGTGGCGCGGGGCGGCGGCGCCCTGGTGCCCGGCGCTCGGCTCGATCCCCCGAAGGGCGTGCTGCTCACCGGGCCGAGCGGGACGGGCAAGACGCTCCTGGCGCGCGCCCTCGCCGGCGAGCTCGGGCTGACGCTCATCACCGTCGACCTCACCACCCTGCTCTCCAAGTGGGTGGGGGAGTCGGAGAAGGGGCTCCGCGAGGTGTTCAGGCGGGCGAAGCAGGCCTCGCCCTGCATCCTCTTCTTCGACGACGTGGAGGCGATCGCGCCGGCGCGCTCCGGCGAGGAGGGCGGCGGCCTGGCCTCGCGCCTGGTGGCGCAGCTCGTCCGCGAGCTGGGCCAGCTGCACGGCTCGCTCGGCGTCGTGGTGCTCGGCGCCACGAACCGGCCCGACCTGCTCGACCCCGCGCTGCTGCGCCCCGGCCGCTTCGACTACCTGCTCGAGCTGCCGCTCCCCGCCGCCGACGAGCGGCGCGAGATCCTCGCGCTGCACGCGCGGGGCCTGACGCTCGGCGCCGAGGACCTCGGCGAGGTGGCGAGGCGGACCGAGGGGTGCACGGGCGCGGACCTGGAGCTGGTGTGCAAGAAGGCGGCGATCCTGGCGCTGGAGGACGGTCGCCAGCGGCAGGCGCCGCTCGAGATCACCCGCAGTCATGTGGAGCAGGCGCTGGAGCAGGTGAGGGGTGCAGCGGTCCTCGCGATCCGATCGCCCGGGGCGCCGCGCCGATCGGCGGTCTAGCGGTTCACGCTGGTGAAAGGAGGACGAGAGTGGCCCACGTTCACGAGATCACGATCTGGACGCGCGGGGTGGTGAAGGACAAGGAGGGGCGCGACGTCGCCAACGGCATCGCCAAGGCGGCCGATCGGGACGGCAAGTTCACGCAGGCGTTCGACAACTACGTCGACCTCCCCGACCGGGTGAACGTCCCGCTGCGCAAGTACGCGCGCATCTCCGACGCGGAGATCGAGATGCGCTACGACTACGAGAACGAGAAGCCCGAGGTGGTCGTCCTGGTGGACGCGACGATCGTCAAGGGCATGAACGTCCTGCGAGGGGTCCAGAAGGGCGGGGTCCTGATCGTCAACACCGATCGCTCGCCCGAGGAGATCCTGAAGTTCATCCCGGAGAAGGGGACGCTGAAGGCGGTCGCCTGCGTCGACGCCAACCGGATCTGCGGGACGTCGACGGTCGACTTCTCCGGCTCCGAGGGCGGCGTCGACGCCGTGGGGCTCGGGGCCGGCCTGGCGGCGCCGCTGCTCGGGGCGTTCGCCAGGGCCACCAGCCTGGTGAAGATCGAGCACCTCGCCGAGGTGGTGAAGAACAAGGAGGCGCTCCTCAAGGGGCACCAGGGGACGGTGGTGAAGACGCTCGCGTGACGGTGGCCGTCAATCGTTCGAACAGGAGATCGCCCAGATGTTCAACATTCCGAAGGATCGCACGGTGCCGTTCGGCTGCGTCACGCCGGCGCCGGTGGAAGAGCAGCCGATGATGATCACCGGGAACTGGCGTGAGTTCCGGCCGGTCATCGATCAGGAGAAGTGCAACCTCTGCATGAACTGCGTCACCTGGTGCCCCGACGCCTGCTGGCAGCTGGATGCGTCCGAGGAGGAGGTCGTCTGGAACGCCAAGTACTGCAAGGGCTGCCTCATCTGCGTGAACGAGTGCTCCACCGAGGCCCTCGGCAAGGCGTACGAGCTCGACTTCCCCGACGGCGTGGTCCGCCTCGAGAAGCCCTTCTAGGGAGGAACGATCCCAATGGCCAAGGAGATGACGCTGAGCGGCTGTGCGGCGGCGGCGCAGGCCGTGAAGATGGCGAAGGTGGACGTGATCAGCTCGTACCCGATCCGCCCCTACACCGCGGCGATGATGGAGCTGTCGAAGATGGTGGCCAACGGCGAGCTCGACGCCGAGTTCGTCCACGGCGAGGGCGAGCACGCGCAGCTCGCCATCGTGTACGGCGCCTCGGCGGCCGGGGCGCGCGTGTTCACGGGCAGCTCGGGGGTGGGGGTGACCTACGCCTTCGAGAACTACTCGCCGATCTCGGGCGGGCGGCTGCCGGTCCAGATGATGATCGCCGACCGCGCCCTCGATCCGCCCGGCGACTTCGGCTCGGAGCACACCGACGTCATGTCCGCCCGCGACCAGGGCTGGATCATGGGCTGGGCGGAGAACCCGCAGGAGGCGTTCGACAACCACCTGATCAACTACCGGATCGGCGAGGACCGGCGGGTCATGCTGCCCCAGTTCGTCTGCCAGGACGGCTACTTCGTCTCGCACATCCCGGGCAAGGTCCTGCTGCCCGACCAGGCGCAGGTGGACGAGTTCCTGCCCCCGTACAGCCCGGGCAACCACGTCCTCGACCCGAAGAAGCCCTTCTCGCACGGACCGCAGATCCGCCCCGACCAGGGGGCGATCATGGATCTGCAGCGCGGGCAGGCCTTCCTCGACCTGCCCCAGGTCATCGAGGAGGTCATCGACAGCTACAACCGGATCATGGGGCGGAGCTACTCCCCGTGGCTCGAGCAGTTCATGACCGACGACGCGGAGCTCGTGTTCTTCATCCAGGGGGCCCACGCCGCCACCGCGCGGCACGCCATCCGGCACCTCCGGCAGAAGGGGGTGAAGGTCGGGTTGGTGAAGCTGCGCTTCGTCCGCCCGTGGCCGACGCAGCAGGTGGGCGAGGTCCTCTCCAGGTTCAAGGCGGTCGGCGTGATCGAGACCAGCACCTCCTACGGGAACGCGACGCGCGGCGGGAACCTGCTCCCCGAGGTTCGCACCTCGCTCTACGACGTCCCGACCCGCCCCCTCACGACCTCGTTCATGGCGGGCCTGGGCGGCGACGTGATCCCGCTCGAGGAGTTCTACTGGATGGCGCAGAAGCTCGGCGAGGCGGTCAAGGCCGGCAAGGTCGAGAAGCACGTCTACTGGGCGGGGCTCGAGAACTAGCTCCCGCGCCGAGGCCAAGAAAAGGAGCCATGCCCATGACGGTTTCCGTGAAGACCCAGACCCTCCCGCCCATCAAGAAGCTGCGCAACATCCCCAGGGAGGAGATGTACGTGCCCGGCCACCGCACCTGCGCCGGGTGCGGCCCCGCCCTCCAGTACCGGCTCGTCGCCAAGGCGGCCGGCCCGAACACCATCCTTCTCGGGCCGACCGGCTGCATGTACGTGGCGAACGCGAGCTACCTCTGCACCCCCTACCACGTGCCTTGGATCCACACCCAGATCACCAACGGCGGCGCCGTCGCCTCGGGCGTCGAGGCCGCCTACCAGGCGCTCATCCGCAAGGGCAAGTGGGAGGGCGAGCTGCCCAACATCATCGTGATGGCGGGCGACGGCGGCTCCTCGGACATCGGCCTGCAGGCGATGTCCGCCCTGATGTACCGGGGGCACGACGTGCTCTTCGTCTGCTACGACAACGAGTCCTACGCCAACACCGGCATCCAGACCTCCCCCACCACGCCCTACGGCAGCAACACGACCTTCACGCCGCCGGGCAAGGCGGTCCCCGAGGGCAAGAAGCTCTTCCCGAAGGACGTGCCCCAGCTCGTGATCGGCGGCCACCCGGCCGTCAAGTACGTCGCCACCGCCTCGGTGGCCTACCCGCTCGACCTCATGAACAAGGTGCGCAAGGCGCTGAACTTCAGGGGGCCGACCTTCCTCCACATCCACGCGCCCTGCCCGAAGGGCTGGAAGTTCGAGGAGTCGAAGACGATCGAGATGGCGCGGCTGGCGATCCAGACCGGCATGTGGTCGCTCTACGAGTGGGAGAACGGCGAGTACAAGTACCAGCACAAGCCGCGCGAGTACAAGCCGGTGGGCGAGTACATGAAGCACCAGAAGCGGTTCGCGCACCTGACGGAGGAGCACATCGCCAAGATGCAGGCGTTCGTCGACGCCCGGGTCAAGGCGCCGGGCGTGCCGGTCAACCTCCCGGCGCCGGGGCCGCGCGAGCAGGCCTAGCCGGGCGGGCGTACGGTCGGCCCGGTGGCCGGGCCGACCGTGGTGCCGCTCACCTCCCGGAGGCCAGCGAAAGCGAGGGGCCAGGATGCGCATCCTCGTCACGGGGGCGAACGGCAGCGTCGGGCGCGAGCTGGTGCCCGGCCTGCTGGCTCGCGGCCACGAGCTCGCCGGCCTCGACCGCGAGCTGGGCGCGCTGGCGCCGCTCGCCGGCCCCCGTCTGAAGCTCCACCGGGGCCTGGTGGAGGATCGCGAGGCGCTCGCCCGCGCGGTGCGCGGCGCCGAGGCGGTCGTGCACCTGGCGTGGTCCTTCTCCGAGGCGCCGCTGGCGCTCCTCGAGGTGGACCTCCGCGGGCACCAGCTCCTGCTCGACGCCTGCCGCGCCGAGGGGGTCCGGCACCTCGTCTACGCCAGCTCGGCGGTGGTGTACGGCCGGCCGCGCCGTCTCCCCGTGGACGAGGACCACCCGCTCGACGTGCTCGAGGCGCGCAAGCCCGCCTACGCGCTGGCGAAGGAGGCCGCGGAGAAGCTGGCGCTGCTCGCGGCGGGGAGCGGAGGGCCCGCCGCCACCCTCCTCCGCTTCTGGTGGGCCTTCGGCGAGGAGATCTCGGGGCGCCACCTGAGGGAGATGCTGGCCGCCGCGTCGGCTGGCGAGCGGCTCCGCGTGCCCTCCGGGTGCGGGGGGAGCTTCCTCACCCTGGAGGATCTCTCGCGCGCGGTCGAGGCGGTGCTCGCGAGGCCGCCGGCGAGGAGCGAGGTGCTGAACCTCGCCAGCGCCTACGTGGGATGGGACGAGGTGGCGCGCCTGGCGGCGGAGGTGGCGGGGTCGCGGGCGGGGGTCGAGGTCGTGCCGCGTGCGGTCTTCGACGGCGCCGCCTTCCTGGCGGAGCGCTGGGAGCTCGACACGCGGCGCGCGCGCGAGCGGCTCGGCGGCGCGTCGCCCGATCCCGCCGCGGTCCGGGGCGGGCTCGCCCGGGCGATGGGCGCGACGTGGCGGCGGATGACGGCGGCTCCGGGAGCCGGGGGAGGTGCACCATGACGGCGATGGCGAGGCGCCAGGCTCGGCACGACGAGCTCCTGGTCTGGGTCCGGCTCACGGGCGCGCTGCTCTGCCTGATGGCCGCCCCGGCCGTCCTCCACGCGGTCGCGCTCGTGGCGGGAGCACCCCTCACCGCCGCGGAGGCGCTCGGGCCGACCGCCAACGCCCTGGCGGCCTTCGTCCTGGTGGAGACCGCCTTCGTCCCCCTGGAGGGCTGGCTCGCGGCGCGGGCGGGGCGCGCTCGCCTGCTCGCCCTGGGGGCCGCGCTGTTCGCCCTCGGCGCGCTCGCCGGCGCAGGCTCGGCGGCCCGGCCGGCCTGGTGGGCGGTGGCGGGAGCCGGCGCCGGGCTCCTCTTCGGCACGAGCGTCGCGCCCGCGCTGAAGCGCCTGGCGTCGCGGCGGGCGCGCTGCGTCGCCGCGACGGCCTGCGCGTGCGGGCTCGCCCTCGGGCTGGGCATGCTCCTCCCCCTGACGAGGGCGCCGCAGCTGCTCGCCGCGACGCTGGTGCTGGGCGCGATCCAGGCCGTGGTGCTGCTCGAGATGGCGATCGCCGTGGTCGGACCGCACGCCAGGCTCCCGCCCGGAGGCGCCCCGTGACCGCCGAGCCGGCCGGCGCCCCGGGGGCCCCCCGGCCGCTCCCCGAGGCGGCCGAGCTGGGGATCGCGACCGCAGCGTCTCCCGGCGGCGACCTCTACGATCCCGTCCGGCGCTCCCGGGTCTACGAGGAGGTCGCCCACCGGATCCAGGCCCTGATCCTCGAGCGGAAGCTCAAGCCCGGGGACCGGCTCCCGTCCGAGCGCGAGCTCGTCCGCCGCTTCCACGTCAGCCGGGGCTCGGTGCGTGACGCGATCCGGACCCTCGAGCTCATCGGGCTCGTGAGCTCGCGCCAGGGCAGGGGCACGGCGGTGCGCGAGCTCACCGCCGAATCCCTGACCGTCCCGCTCTCCTCGGCGCTGGCGCGGAAGAACGACCTGGTCGCGGAGCTGCTCGACGTCCGCCGGATGCTCGAGCCGCCCCTGGCGGCCCGCGCCGCGGCGTACGCGAGCAACGAGGAGATCGCGCACCTGCAGGACGTGCTGTGCCGGCAGCGGGAGAAGGCGCGGCGAGGCGAGCTGACGGTCGAGGAGGACTCCGAGTTCCACTACACCATCGCGCTCGCGGCCAGGAACAGCGTGGTGCGCAGGGTGGTCGACCTGCTGATGGAGCTGCTGCGCGAGAGTCGCGCCCGCTCGCTCCAGGTCGACGGGCGCCTGAAGCGGTCGCTCTCCGGCCACCGCCGGATCCTCGCCGCGATCCAGGAGCGCGACCCGCAGGCCGCGGAGGAGGCGATGCGGCTCCACCTCCAGCAGATCAGCGACCTGGTGCTCGCCTCGCTGTAGGGCGCCCCCGCCGGCTCGGACTGGCGGGCCCGGGGGTCGCGGCATGCGCCGAAGGTGGGCGGCAAAATGTCGCGCGGCAATGCGTGCTCGAGACGGCTAAAGAGCACGGATGGATTCGTACGACGCTCCGAGCTCCAAGCGCGGTTCCCCCAAGGGGTCCTCCCGCGACGCGGGCACTCCGTCGGGGGGGCCCGTCGAGATGCTCGCCGAGTCCCCGGTGGGCGAGTGGCTGGCGGTCGCCGCCATCGCCGTGGGCTGGGGAGCGATCGTGGTCATCCAGACCCTGACGACCTGACGCCGGCGAGGGCGGTCGCCCCCACCGGCGATCCCGATCTCCCGATCGCGCTCCGCCTCCGCGCCGCGCTCCGTCACGCCGTGCGCGGAGCCGGCTCCGCGACCGGCACCGCCGGGGCGCCCTCGTGGGCGATGCGCCAGCGGACCAGCGGCTTCAAGGCGAAGAAGGCGAGCATCGCCGCGACCATCGCCAGGATGGCCGACAGGTGGAACGGGACGGTGAAGGATCCGGCGAAGAGCGCCGCCATGAGCGCCGCTCCGTAGCCGGCCAGGATCGAGCCCACCCCCTTGCCGGTGTAGAGCAGGCCGTAGTTCACCGCGGCGTTCTTCGCGCCGAAGATGTCCCCGGTGATGGCCGCGAAGAGGGAGAAGACCGAGCCCCAGAAGAGGAAGACCAGCGCGAAGAGGATCACGAAGGCGTACGGGTTCGAGCCCAGCCAGGTCACGAGCGCGACGACGACGGCCTGGAGCGAGAAGACGAGCGCCATGGTGTTCTCGCGCCCCAGCTTGTCGGAGACCCGGCCCCAGAGGATCCGCGCCAGCGCGTTGCAGAGCGAGGTGAGCGTCACCGTGAGCGGGACGATCCCGATGCCGAAGAAGACGATCGAGCTGACGTTGAGCGTCCTGGCGATCTGCGAGAGGTTGGCGGTGATGGTCATGCCGCCCAGCATGGCGAACACGAACATGGCGTAGAGGAGGTAGAACTCGGGGCGGCGGAGGACCTGGCTCCAGGTGAAGCTGGTCTTCGACTGGACGATCCCCTTCGCCGCGCCCGGCTTCGCGCCGGCCCATCCCCGCGGCGCCCAGCCGGCGGGCGGATGGCGCAGGATCATCGCCGCGCCCATGGCGATGAGGCCCTGGCCGACGCCCCACCCGGCCATCGTCTTCGCCCAGCCGAACGCCCCGATGGTGCTGGCGATGGGCATGACGGTGAGCGCCGCCCCGCCGCCGAAGCCTGCGGCGGTGAGCCCGGCGGCGAGCCCGCGCCGATCGGGGAACCACTTCACCGCGTTCGACACGCAGGCGATGTAGATGACGCCGGCGCCGGTGCCGGCCACGACGCCGTAGTAGAGGTAGAGGTCGAGGACCGACCGCGCGAACAACCCGCCCAGGAGCCAGCCCAGGCCGATCATGGCGGCGCCGACCGACATGAGCTTCCGGATCCCCAGGCGATCGACGAAGTAGCCCGCCACGGGGGCGGGCCAGGTCTCGAACAGGATGAAGGCCGAGAACACGGCCGCGATCTTGGCGTAGGGCTCGCCCGCGAACTGCGCCTTCATCCCCGGCGTGAACAGGGTGAAGGCGTACTGGTAGTTCGAGATGACGATCATCCCGACGATCCCGGCGACGAGCTGCACCCACCGGTTCCCGACCAGCGGACCGTACTCCTTCCTGGCGATGTCGAGGTCTCCCGCGGGAACCGCAGAATCGGTGGCCATGTGATCGCCCTCCCAGGGTTCCTGGACGGACTCACGGCGCCCGGCGCTCATCAGGCGCCTCGTGCTGCGTGCGGAATGTGCCTCACGCTAGGGCGAGCGCGAGCGGGCGGCGTTGATGGACGGCAAGTGGATCGAGATCCGGACCGCGGTGGGCGCTCGCCGAGGCGTCGCGGCGCACGCCAAGGGGCGCCCGCCTCGGGAGCGTCACCGCCGGGCTCACCTCACCGGGGGCCCCGGGGCGCACCCGAACGCGGGTATCCGGACGGCGTCGGGGCTAGGATGCCGGGCATGAGCACGGACGCGCGTGGCCCTGCGGACCGGATCGGCACGCTCCTCGACGAGGTGCGGCGCCGCTCCCCGGTCGTCCACCACCTGACCAACTGGGTGACCATCGGCGACTGCGCCCAGATCGTGAAGGCGTTCGGCGCCTCCCCGGTGATGGCGCACGCGCCGGAGGAGGTCGAGGAGATGGTCGGGATCGCCTCCGCGCTCGTGCTCAACATCGGCACGCTGACGGTGGAGCTCGTCGAGGCGATGAAGAAGGCCCTCCGCGAGGCCAACCGACGGGGCGTCCCCGTGGTGCTGGACGTCTGCGGGGCCGGCGCCACCCGGCTGCGCGACGAGAAGTGCCGCGAGCTGCTCGACGAAGGGCACGTCGACGTGGTGAAGGGGAACGCCTCCGAGGTCGCGCGGATCGCCGGCGAGGCCGTCACCACGCGCGGCGTGGACGCCACCCAGGTCTCCGGCGACCTGGCCGCCGTCGCGAGGAGGCTCGCGGCGCAGCGCCGGTGCACCGTCGTCGCGACGGGCGCCGTCGACGTCGTGGCCGGCCCGGACCGCACGCTCCTGGTGGCGAACGGCGACCCGCTCATGGGGCGCGTGGTCGGCACCGGCTGCATGGCCGCCTCCGTCATCGGGACGTTCCTGGCCGTCGGCGACGACCACCTGGTCGCCGCGGCGTGTGGTCTCGCGTGCTACGAGATCGCGGCGGAGCTCGCCGCGCGCGCCGGGGCCGGCCCCGGCTCCTTCAAGTCCGCGCTGCTCGACGCGGTCGCCACCCTCGACGGGGCGACCGTCGCCGCGCGCCACCGGGTGAGGGCGGGATGACGGGCCGCCGGCGGCTCGCCGGGTTCTACTTCGTCACCGACGCCGCGCTCAGCCGGGCCGGCAACGCGAGCGACGTGCGCAGCGCGGTCGCCGCGGGGGTGGCCGCGGTCCAGTACCGGGCCAAGGCGGGCCGCACGCGCGAGCTCTGCCGGGAGGCGGCCGAGCTCCGCGCCCTCTGCCCGGAGACCCTCTTCATCGTCAACGACCGCGTCGACGTGGCGCTGGCGGTGGGGGCGGACGGGGTCCACGTCGGCCAGGACGACCTGCCCTGTGCCGCGGCGAGGCGCCTCCTCGGGGAGGCGGGCGTCGTGGGCGTCAGCGTCCGCTCGGCCGCCGAGGCGCGGACGGCCGAGCGCGAGGGGGCGGACTACGTCGCCGTCTCCCCCGTCTTCGACACCCGCACGAAGCCGGACGCGGCCGCGCCCTGCGGGCTCGACGTGCTGCGGGAGGTCAGCGAGGCCGTGGCCCTTCCGGTGGTGGCGATCGGCGGCGTCCACCTGGGCAACGCGCCGGCGGTCATCGAGGCCGGCGCGGCCTGCCTCTGCGCCATCTCGGCCACCGTCCGGGCGCCGGACGTGGAGGCCGAGATCCGCCGGTTCCAGGAGCTCTTCTCGGCCGGCGGGCATCTCCCGGGCGCACGCCGCTGAGGTCCTCCCGGCCAGTTTGCCCGGATCCCCCCGCTCGCGGTCCTTGGTAAGGAGAGAAGCCTTCCCAAGGAGCCCACCCGTGACCGCTCGCCGCAGCCTCGCCCTGGCCGCCCTCGCCGTCTCCCTCGCCTGCAGCAGCGGCAGCGCGCCCCGCCCCCCGGCGGTGCCGGCGCCCGTCCCCGTGGACCGGAGCCCGCGCCTGCGGGCCGCGACGAGCTGCGGCGAGCTCGAGACCGCCATCGCGGACGGCGTCGTCCTGGAGATGAGGAGCCAGCTCGAGCAGCTCCGCATGATGTGGAGGAGCGGGATCTACCCGCCGGTGGCCACCGCCGGGGGGCCCGCGGGCGCCCCCGCCGGCTCCGGCCCGACGAGCTACACCACCACCAACACGCAGGTGGCGGGCGTCGACGAGGCCGACTTCGTGCAGAACGACGGCACCCGCATCGCCGTGCTCGCCGACGGGAGGCTGCACCTCGTCTCGAGCTGGCCGGCCGACGCGATGGCCGAGGCCTCCTCCCTCGCCATCGAGGGCTGGCCGCAGGCCCTCTTCCTCGCCGGGAGCCAGGTGGTGGTCTTCAGCTCGGTCTACGTCCCCCGGGCGCTCGAGGGTGATCACCCGATCTGCGCCGCGGCGCCAGGGCCGATGCCCATCGCCTACTGGTGCGGGTACAACTACGCCGACGTCACCAAGATCACCACCGTCGACGTGACCGCCCTCGACGCCCCCGTGGTCACCGCCGAGATCTACCTGCCCGGCAGCTACCTCACGGCGCGACGCATCGACGCCCGCGTGCGGCTGGTGACGACCGACTCCTTCCCGTACCCGGACGGCGTGCAGCTCTGGCCGAGCATCCCCGGGGGCGCCGATCAGGCGGCCATCGACCAGGCCTTCGCGGACCTCGAGGCGAAGAACGAGGCGCTCATCCGCGCTCGCTCCCTCGAAGACTGGCTGCGCCGGGGCACGGTGAAGCACCCCGACGGCTCGACCAGCGACCTCTCCTACGCCTGCACCGACTTCGCGCTCGGCACCGCCCCGGTCCACCCCGGGATCCTGACCGTCGCCACCCTCGACCTCGACACCCAGTCGCTGGTCTCGAGCACCTCGGCCCTGGCCCGGGCGGACGTGGTCTACGCCTCCCAGGACACGCTCTACGCCGCCGCCGGGCACTGGTGGTGGTGGCCGCTGCCGGGGCAGACCGACGCCACCTACATTCATGCCTTCGACCTGACCAACCCGGACCAGGCCCCGTACCTCGCCTCCGGCGTGGTGGACGGCAACGTCGACGACCAGTACCAGCTGGACGAGCTCCAGGGCGCGCTCCGGGTGGCGAGCACGCTCCAGACGCGCGTGGACGACGGCACCTTCTGGGGCCGCCTGGTCGTCTCCAACCAGATCGCGGTGCTCGGCCTCTCCGGGGGCGCCCTGGAGACGATCGGCAAGACGGGGCCGTTCGGGGACGGGGAGCGGCTCTTCGGCACCCGCTTCGTCGGGACGCGGGGCTTCGCCATCACCGCCCGGCAGGTGGATCCGCTCTTCACCTTCGACCTCTCCGATCCGACCCACCCGCTGAAGGTCGGCGAGCTCTCCATGCCCGGCTTCATCAGCTACCTGCACCCCATCGACGACACGCACCTCCTGGGCGTGGGGCGCGAGCTGGCGGGGCCCTCCGGCCCCATGCAGGTGAAGGTGCAGCTCCTCGACGTCGCCGACCTGGCCGCCCCGAAGTCGGTCTCGACCGCGCTGGTGGGGGAGGGGTGGTCCTGGTCCGAGGCGCTCTGGGACCCGAAGGCGTTCACCTGGTTCCCCGCGAAGGGGCTCCTCGCCATCCCCTTCGCCGACTTCGCGCCGAACGCCTTCGTGAGCGACCTGCGCCTCTTCCTCGTCGACCCCGTCCAGGGGATCACCCCGGACGGCGCCCTCTCGATGGCGGACGTCTACCAGACCGTCTCCGGCCCGGGCTGGAGCTTCAGCTGGTCCCCGTACGTGCGGCGGGGCATCCTGGCCGACGACTTCGTGTACGCCGTCAGCGACGCGGGAATCCGCTCCGCGATGGTGGCAGACTTGCCTGCATGGCTCCGGACCGTCACGTTCACGCCGCTCCCGGCGCCGTGATCGCCCGAGCGGGCGCGGCGCGCCGGCGGGTGCCCCGGGGCCTCCTCGCCCTGGTGGCCCTCGCCGCCTGCGACCCGCAGGCCGACTCCTCCTACCTGGGCGAGCCGCTCCTCAGCCTGGCGGGCACGGTCTCCGGCGCGAGCGCGGGCGCGCCGGTCGAGGCGGCCCTGCTCTGGCAGCTCGCCCCGCCGCCGGAGATGACCTCGGTGGCGCTCGCGGCGAGCGCCCCGGTCACCAGCCCCCCGTCGTCCATGCCGGCCTCCGGCCCGCCGGGGAGCTCCGGCGCCTTCACGCTCCGGCTCTACCAGCCGCCGCCCTCCGTCGACCTCCGCGCCCTGGCGCCGGGCGAGCCGGCGTTCGCCTGGGCCACCCCCGCCGCCATCCCCTACGGCATCGCCGCGGGCGGGGTCGCGGCGCTCCCCAGCGGCAACCCGGCCGGCTACGGGCTCGACCCGGCCCACTGGGTGATCTGGATGGACGCCCCCGCGCCGGCGGGCTCGCTCACCGCCTGGTGGCTGGGCGCGCCCCTCCCGCGCGGCTACGCCCTCCTGCGGGTCGCGGCCGGCTGCCCGACCCCCGCCGAGCTCTCGGTCTGCGTCGCCGAGCTGGTGGCGATCGGCGTCCCGGAGGACGGCACCGGCGCCCCGGGCACCGCGAGCGGCTACTGCCGGGCTCCCTACCGGCTCGCCCCGGCGCCGGCCGGCGAGGAGGTGCAGCTCGTCCCGGGGACCGCCGCTCCGGCGGCCGGAGCCTGCCCGTGAGCGACGCCGCGGCCGAGATCGAGCGGCTCTACCGCGCCCACGGGCACCTCGTGCTCCGCCGGGCGCGGGCGCTCCTGGGGAGCGACCCGGACGCGCACGAGGCGCTGCAGGAGGTGTTCGCCGCGCTCGTGCGGGCGCCCGAGACGCTCGCGGGCCTCCGCTCGGCGGTGGGCTGGCTCTACCAGGCCACCACCCACCACTGCCTGAAGCAGCTGCGCGATCGCCGAACCGGGGCGCGGATCCTGGAGCGCCACGCGGCCGGCCCCGGACCGGGGCCGGAGGGGGCGCGTGGCGAGGCGGCCGCCGAGCTGCGGAGCCTCCTCGCGCTCCTGCCCGAGGAGGAGGCGGCGGCGCTCGTCTATCACCACCTCGACGGCATGTCGCAGGCCGAGGTGGCGGAGCTGCTCGGCTGCTCGCGGCGGAAGGTGGGCTACCTGCTGGAGCGCGCGGAGGGGCACTTGCGGCGCGAGGAGCGGACGGCATGAGCGAGGCACTGGCGAGGAACGGCTGGCAGGCGTGCACCTCGGCGCTGCGGCTCGATCGCTGGCTCGGCGGCGAGCTCCCGCCCGGCGAGGTCGAGGCCCTCGAGGAGCACCTGGCCGGGTGCGGGCGCTGCGCGGAGGCCGCCCGGAGCCTCCGGGCCGGGCGGGGGGAGGAGCTGCCCCCGCTCCGCGCCCTGACGGAGGCCTCCGCGCCGGCCTGGCGCGCCCCGTCGCGAGCCCGCTGGCGGGCGGGGGCCGCCGCGCTCGGGCTCGGCGTGGCGCTGGCGGCAGGGGTGGTCCTGGTGCTGCGACCCGCCCCGGCGCCACCGGGCGAGCGGCTCAAGGGCGCCGGGGTGGGGCTCGCCATGTGGGTGCAGCACGAGGGGGAGGTCCGCCGCGCCGGCCCGGGCGAGGCGGTCGCGCCGGGCGACGCGATCCGGTTCGCGGTCACCACCCCGGTCCCCGCCTACGTCGCCGTGCTGAGCGTCGATCCGCTCGGGCACGCCTCGGTCTACTACCCGGCCGGCCCCCGCGCCGCGCCGGTGGACCCGGGCCGGGAGGTGCCGCTCCCCCTGGGCACGCGGCTCGACGCCACCGTGGGCGAGGAGCGGATCTGGGCGCTCTTCTGCCCGGCCCCGGTGGACCTCGAGCCGCTCCGGGCCGCGCTGGAGGCCGGGCGGGAGGAGCCCGCCCCCCCGGACGGCTGCCGGGTGAGCCCTTGGCGGTTCGTGAAGCGCTAGCGCTCGCGGCCCTCGCGCTCCTCCTGCCGGCGCCCGCCGCCGCGCAGGTGGAGCGCTTCGCCGTGGTGGTGGGGAACGACCTGGGCCAGGCGCCGGACGTCCCCCTCCGCTACGCCGAGACCGACGCCGCCCGGGTGGCGGAGGTGCTCCAGGAGGTGGGCGGGGTCCGCCCCGAGAACCTGGTCCTCCTCCGCGGCCAGGACGCGGGGACGGTGCGCCGCGCCCTCATCGCGGTGAACGACCGGGTGCGGGCGGCGAGCGGGCAGGGGATCCTGCTCGTCTACTACTCCGGCCACGCCGACGCCGGCGCGCTCCACCTCGGCCCGACGTCGCTCGAGCTCGGGGAGCTCGAGCAGCTGGTGCGCGGCTCGGCCGCCGCCTTCCGGCTGCTGGTGCTCGACGCCTGCCGCTCGGGTGCGCTCACCCGGGTGAAGGGCGGGACGCCCATCCCACCCTTCGACATCCGGATCGACGAGCGGGTGGCGGGGGAGGGGGCGGTGTTCCTCACCTCCAGCTCCGCCTCCGAGGACAGCCAGGAGTCGGACGAGCTCCAGGGGAGCTTCTTCACCCACGCGCTGGTCTCGGGGCTCCTCGGGGCCGCCGACGAGAACGGCGACGGCCAGGTGACCCTCGACGAGGCCTACCGCTACGCCTACGCCGCCACCCTCCGCGCCTCCAGCCGGACGCTGGCCGGTCTCCAGCACCCGACCTTCCAGTACGAGGTGCGGGGGCAGGGGGACCTGGTGCTCGCCACCCTGGAGGCGCGCAGCCCCACCCGCGCCTGGGTCGAGCTGCCCGCCGGGCGGGCCTGGCTGCTCCTCCGGGGCTCGGCCGACGGCCAGGTGGTGGGCGAGGTGGGGGCGGGGGACCGGGTCCGGCGCCTGAGCGTCCGGGCCGGCCGGTACTTCGTGCGGGGGCGCGGGCCGGACGTGCTGCTCGAGGGGACGATCGAGGCGGTCGCCGGGGAGGTGGTGGCGGTGGACGAGCGGCGCCTGGCCCGGACCGCCTACGCCCGCCTGGTGCGCAAGGGGGAGGGGGAGGCGCGCGCCAACCTCTCGCTGGAGCTCGAGGGGCGGGTCCGGGGCGCGCTCCTCAACGGCCAGCGCCCCTGCGCCGGCCTGGCGGCGGGCCTGGCGGTGGCCCTGCGCCCGGTGACGCTCGTCCAGCGGGTGGGCTGGTGCCGGAGCGGCTTCGAGCAGCCCGGTCTCGCCGCCACCACCGATCAGATCGACGTGGAGCTCTCCGTGGTCCACGTCTGGGACCTGCGCGGGCTCTCGATCGACGCCGGGATCACGGTGGGCGCCACGGTGTTCCAGCAGGTCTTCCGCACCGCCGGCGACGCCCCGGCCCGCGCCACCGCCGCGCTCCAGCTCGCGCCCTCGGTGGCGATCTCGCGGGACCTGGGCGACCGCGGCTACCTCTTCCTCTCCGCCGTCGAGGCGGTCTACCTCTTCCGGAGCGAGAGCAGCGCCACCGGGAAGGTCTCGTTCGGCCCGTCCTGGGCGCCCCGGCTGGCCCTCGGGACCGGGATCCGGTTCTGACGGGCGTCCGCGGCCCCGGATCGCCGGGCCGCGCGGGATCGCCCACGACGGCGGCCGCCACCGCCCCCCGGTGGGTCGCGCCCCGCCGAGGCAGGGCGGCTCCCGGGCGGGACGGACAGGCAAGCGGCCGTTCTCTCACCAGGAGGAAACATGCGCCTCGCCAGGACCCTGGCCCTCGCCGCCCTCGCCGCGCTCCCCCTCGCCGCGCTCGCTCAGCAGCTCCCGAACCCGTACGGCCCGGACGTCGGCGTGGAGGCGGCGCGCAAGCTCGCCGACGCGGCCCTGGCCGAGGGGAAGAAGAACGGCTGGAACGTCGCCGCCGCGGTGGTGGACACCCACGGCGAGCTGATCTTCTTCGAGCGGATGGACCAGACGCAGCACGGCAGCACGCAGGTCTCGCAGGACAAGGCGCGCTCCGCGGCCCGCTTCAAGCGGCCCACCAAGGCGTTCGAGGACGGGGTGAAGAGCGGCGCGGGCGTGAACCTGCTCGGGCTCCCGGGGGCGATCCCGCTCGAGGGCGGCGTGCCGATCATCGTCGACGGAAAGATCATCGGCGCGATCGGCGTGAGCGGCGGCACCTCGGCGCAGGACGGCCAGTGCGCGAAGGCCGCCCTGGACACGCTGGGCGGCGCGCCCGCGGCTCACTGATCGGCTGGCCGAGGCCGCCCGACCTCGCCGCCCCGGCCCGGCCTCGCGGGCGGGCCGCGGCGCGTCCGGGCGGCCGCGCCCGCGCGGCGAGCACCCGTCGCCAGGCGCCGAGGCGATCTGCCTCGGCGTGCGGGTGTGTCGGTGTGGGGCGGCGATCGCGCCCGCCTCTTGCATCCCTCCGGCGGAGAGAGCAGCCTCCCCCACCCTGCAGGAGAAGACATGTTCGTTCGCTTGACCTTCGTCATCAGCCTCGCCGCGCTCGCCGCCGGCGCCCGCCCGGCCGCCGCCGAGGAGCTCACCTACGACGGCGCCACCACCATCGGCACCAAGATCATGAAGGAGGCCGCGCCCGCCTTCGAGAAGAAGACCGGCGTGAGGATCTCCAAGATCGGGATGAACGGCGCGGGGAAGGGGCTCAAGGCCGTCCTCGTCGGCGAGGTCTCGATGGCGGGCGTCTCCCGCAGCCTCACCCCGGCCGAGCTGGCGCAGAAGCCGTTCTTCGTGATCGTGGGCTACGACGCGCTGGGCGTGTTCGTGAACGAGAAGAACCCGGTGAAGGTCCTCACCAAGGCCCAGCTCAAGGGCATCTACACCGGGAAGGTGAAGAACTGGAAGGAGGTGGGCGGCCCGAGCATGCCCATCGTCGCCTGCAGCGAGCCGGTGAAGAGCGGGCGCGCCACGGTGGACAGCTTCAAGTCGATGGTCCTCGACGGCGAGGAGTTCGGGCCGGTGAAGGAGCTCGACGACGCCAGCGACTGCGTGAAGCTCGCCGCCCAGGAGGCCGGGGTGGTGGGGCCGGCCAGCATGGCCTACGCGCTGGCGGGCACCCGGGCCCTGCCGCTCGACGGCGTGAAGCCGACCTCCGACGAGGTCCGCGCCGGCAGCTACCTGCTCTCCCGCCCCCTGCTGATGGTCTCGAGGACCAAGCCCGAGGGTGCCCTGAAGCAGTTCTTCGACTACCTGCTCTCGCCCGAGGGCCAGCAGATCGTGGGCCGGAGCTTCGTGCCGGTCCGCTGAACCGTGCTCAGGTGTCGCCGGGTCCGGGGACCGACCCACCCCGGGTCCGGCGCACACCGCACCGTGTGTTGACCTCCGAGGAATGCCCACATGAAGCTTCGTACCCGGATCGTCCTCTCGTTCGCCGCGACGGTGCTCATCGCCGTGGTGGTGGGCGGGCTCGCCTTCTGGGCGGCCGGCGGGATCCGCGCCAGCCTCCAGCAGGTGACCACGGCGCTGCCCCAGCTCCAGGCGGTCGCCGACCTCCGCGACGGGCAGGCCAAGGTGATGCACGCCGCCTACTCCGCCCTCTCGGCCAAGAGCGTCGCCATCCGGCAGCTCGCCGCCGGCCAGGCGCAGCAGGGGCTCGACCAGGTCGACGAGGCCACCAAGCGCTTCGAGGCCCTGCAGCGGGCGGCGGCGGTGGAGTCGCTCTGGAGCGACGCCCGGGGGCCGCTCGGCGAGTGGGCGGCCAAGAGCCAGGACGCGATGCGGGCGCTCGAGGCGCGGGACCAGGCCGCCCTGGGGAGCGACGACGAGGCCAAGGCCGCGGCGCAGCGGGCGGTCTCCACCGCCTTCGCCGCGCTCGAGACCCGCTACTCCTCGTCGGACGCCTCGCTGGTCGACCTGATGACCGCGGTCCACGCCGAGGGCGACCGGGCGAGCGCAGGCGGCGAGCGGACGGCGGCCCGCGCCATGGCGGCCATCGGGCTGGCCGAGGTGCTCGGGGCGGCTCTCGCCACGCTGGTGGCGCTGGCCATCGCCCGCCGCATCGGCCGCAGCCTCGGCACGCTGCAGCAGGAGTCGGAGCGGCTGGCGGGGGCGGTGGCCGCGGGCGAGCTGAACGTCCGCGGCGACCCGGCCGTGGTCGAGCAGGAGTTCCGCGGCATCGTGGGCGGGATGAACGCCACCATGGACGCATTCGCCGGCCCCATCCAGACGACCTCCGACTACTTCGCCCGCCTGGCGCGCGGCGAGGTCCCGCCCCGCCTCGAGGCGGACTACCGCGGGGACTTCCGGGTCATCCGGGAGAACCTCAACCAGGCCATCGACGCGGTCAACGCCCTGGTGGCCGACGCCCTCATGCTCGCGCAGGCGGGCGTGGCCGGGCGGCTCGCCACCCGGGCCGACGCCAGCCGCCACCAGGGGGACTTCCGCCGGATCGTCCAGGGGGTGAACGACACCCTCGACGCGGTGATCGGCCCGCTCACCATCGCCGCCCGGTGCGTCGACGACCTCTCCAAGGGGCGGGTCCCGCCTCGGATCACCGCCCAGTTCCAGGGAGACTTCCACGCCCTGGAGGCCAACCTCAACCAGTGCATCGACGCGGTGAACGCGCTGGTGGAGGACGCCGAGAAGCTGGCGGCGGCCGGGGTGGAGGGGCGCCTCGCCACCCGCGCCGACGCCGCCCGCCACCAGGGCGACTTCCGCAAGATCGTCGAGGGCGTCAACCGGACCCTGGACGCGGTGCTCGGCCCGGTGGGCGTCGCCGCCCGCTACGTGGACGACATCGCCCAGGGCAAGATCCCGCCCAAGATCACCGAGGAGTACCGCGGCGACTTCGCCCCTCTGCGGGACAACCTCAACACCTGCATCGACGCGGTGAACCTGCTCGTGGCCGACACCAAGTCGCTCGCCCAGTCGGCGGTGGCCGGCCTCCTCTGGACCCGCGCCGATGTGTCGGGCCACCGCGGCGAGTTCGCCCGCATCGTCGAGGGCGTGAACGCCACCCTCGACTCGGTCATCGCCCCGGTGGACCAGGCCACCGCCGCCCTCGAGGCCCTCGCCAAGCGGGACCTGCGGGCCCGGGTGGACGGCGACTTCCAGGGCGATCACGCCCGGCTGAAGGAGGCGGTCAACGCCACCGCCGAGGCCCTCCACGAGGCGATGGTGCAGGTGGCCCAGGCGGTCGACCAGGTCTCGTCGGCCGCCACCCAGATCGCCTCCTCCTCGCAGGCGGTGGCCTCGGGGGCCTCCGAGCAGGCCGCCTCGCTCCAGCAGACCACCTCGAGCCTGGAGTCGGTGCTCTCCACCGCCCGGCACTCGGCGGAGAGCGCCTCGCAGGCGAACGGGCTGGCCCAGGAGGCCCGCGCCGCGGCGAGCGACGGCTCGGCGGCGGTGGAGCAGATGCAGGCGGCCATGGGGAAGATCCGGGCCAGCGCCGAGAGCACCTCTCAGATCATCAAGGACATCAACGAGATCGCGTTCCAGACCAACCTGCTCGCCCTCAACGCCGCGGTGGAGGCCGCCCGGGCGGGGGAGGCCGGGCGCGGGTTCGCGGTGGTCGCCGAGGAGGTGCGCAGCCTGGCGCTCCGCGCCAAGGAGGCCGCCACCAAGACCGAGGAGCTGATCCGCGAGTCGGTCCGCCAGGCCGGCCAGGGGGAGACCACCTCCCGCCAGGTGGCCGGGAAGCTGGGGGAGATCGTGGGCGGGATCGGCAAGGTCTCGACCATCGTCTCGGAGATCGCCGCCTCGGTGAAGGAGCAGACGGGCGGGATCGACCAGGTCGACCGCGCGGTGGCGGAGATGGACCGGGTCACCCAGCAGAACGCCGCCAGCGCCGAGGAGTCCTCCTCCGCGGCGAGCGAGCTCTCCAGCCAGGCCGAGGAGCTGGCCGCCATGGTGGGCACGTTCCAGATCTCCCGCACCGCGGAGCGGAGGCGGAACGGCGCCCAGCCCCCCGAGCCCGCCCGCCCCGCCGCGCGGCTCGGCGCGCCCCGGCCGGCGCGGAGCTAGCGAGGCCCGATCGCCCTCCGGGACGGGGCACCGGCCGCCCCGGGGCGGGTGCGCCGGGCGCCGGTTATGCTTCCGGCGATGGCGGCGGAGCTCTGCCAGTACTGCGGCGCGGATCTCGACGAGACCCCTCCCGGCCGGGAGCAGGGCTGGCTCTACGGCGTCGAGTGCAGCGCCTGTCCCCCCGGCCGGCGGCGCTCCCAGGTGCTCGCCCGGCGCGAGCGGGTGGCGGCGCTCTCCTGCCCGGACTGCGGGGCGCTCCTCTCCCCGGCGGAGGAGCACCCGGACGTGCTGGTGGTGAAGGAGATGATCTACGAGGTCTGCGCCGCCTGCGGCGCGCGGTGCGGCGTGGCCTCGGTCCGCCGCCTCCGGGACCTCTCCAACGGGACGATGTGAGGGCGGGCAGGGGGCGCGGCCCGGGCGCGCCGGGCCCGGATCACGCCCGCGCGCCCGCGGCCGGGGAGGGGGCGCGGGGTCGGCGGGCGGCGCGGCCGAGGAACTCCTCCACCACCTGCATGGCCTCGGCGGGGCGGCGCTGCAGGAGGAGGTGGGGGCCGTCCAGCATCCGGATCTCCGAGTCGGGCCGGAGGAGCCGGATCTCGATGGGGAGCGCGCTCCGCAGGAGCCGGTCCTGCTTCCCGCCGAGGAAGAGGATGGGCGCGGGGCAGGCGCGGAGCCAGGGGGTGGCGTCGACCTTCATCGCCTCGCGGGCCCGGGCGTGCATCACCGGGGCCCGGACCGTCGAGACCGCGGCCTGGACGTCCGCCACCAGGTCGAGGGGGGCGTCGGGCCCGCCGAGCAGGATCCGGACCGCGTGGGCGGGGAGGGGCAGGCGGAAGAAGGCGGGCGCCAGCGGCCGCAGGGCGCGGATCGGGCCCGCCGCCGGCCGGCGGTGGAAGGTGGCCGCGAGCACGACGCCCACCAGCCCCGGGGGGGCCCCGGCCGCGATCCGCAGCGCGAGCGGGCCGCCGAACGACTCGCCCAGGAGGGCGAAGGGGCGGTCCGCCGGGAGCTCGGCCCGGACGCGCTCGTCGAGCGCCGCGTAGTCGAGGAACCGGTCGTGCGGGTAGGAGAGCACGCGCAGGTCGAGGGCGCCGCTGGAGGCGGCCACGAAGCGGGAGAGGAGCCGGCCGGTGCCGTCCAGGCCGGGGAGGCAGAGGGTGAGGAGCGGCTCGGGCATGGGCGAGGAGCCACGACGGTAGCACGGGGCCGACCGGGCCCGCGCCGCTCGATGGGGTGAGCGCCGAGGCGGTCAGCCGGGGGGAGGCAGGGCGTCGAGGTCGGCCAGCGAGGCGGGGCGCTTCTTTCGCACGTGCTCGTCGAGCCAGCGGACGGTCTCGAAGAGC